>Ga0187859_10002048_pt1 | contig 12696 bp, 8 predicted proteins | sample June2016WEW_10_1_2_FD_133019 | JGI IMG/M metagenome (GOLD analysis project Ga0187859, IMG submission 133019) | Peatland microbial communities from SPRUCE experiment site at the Marcell Experimental Forest, Minnesota, USA - June2016WEW_10_10 | ecosystem: Environmental > Terrestrial > Soil >...
ACCGTTCCACCCGTCACTTTCGTCAAGCGATCTTTTACGGATGCAGAACTGTCACGGCAACAGAAACAATTCGACGAAGAAGGCGTGACGCTCGTCAAGGACCGCGAAACGGGTCAGATCATGGGACTGGCGAAAGAATTCTTCAAAACGCCATTCGAGAACCTGATCATGATGGCGGATTTCGCTAATAAAGTCTCACTTCCCCCCAACCTTAGTTCGACTCTCATAGCAAATGTCAATTCGGGGAGTAGTGTGGGTGAATCCCGATCGCGCGGGACTTATATAAATTCCGACTCACAAACGATATATCAGGTGTACTTGATGTCGACATCTCATCGAGTCGAGACGGCAGGGGTACCACTCCGATTCACATGGAATTACGCGGCCGGGGGTGCTCGCGTTATTCGGATTGAAGCTCTATCTCAATCTTGGCCCAGTGGAATGAAGTTAACGAACTTCAACGTCTCAGAAACGAAGCCTACGCAGTACGACATCATTAGTTTATTTCAGAATGCGGGGATATTCCGCCAACTGCAGCAGACCGACCCATCTGCGTTTGATGGATTTGTGAACTCGGCGTGCAAACAATAAAAGTGAATCAACGGGGACTGATCGTGGTTAAAGCAGGTTGACGTAGGCGCACTGCCGAGGATGTTGCGCGGTAACAAGGCGTGAGTAAGCAAACGATCTATGTTTGGACGGCGACGTACGGCGGCATGCATGAGAGCGAGGCTGAAGAGGTCAAGCATCCAATCAGGACGATCTTTCGAGTCGGGCGAACTGATCGAGTCACGTTGCGCATTGCTGCCAAGGTCGGAGTTCCAGCAGATTACCCCCAACAGGGCTAATTCGCATCAACCCTCCGTTGGCTTGGCGGTCTGGGCTGGGTCTGCCTCGGAACCCCACCAAAACAGCTGATCGGCGATGATCCTCTGCGCCCATCAACGTAGCGCAGACCACGATCACGACGGGGTGTTGTGCGTGGGCGAAGTGCTGATTCCGGTTGTCGATATGGTGTTGCGCGAGCCCCTTCCAGTGGTCCTTCTGTTCGGTGGATGTGACATATCCATCCACAAGGAGGAACAACGTACCTCGACGTTTTCGCTGATTGCACTCGCAGCGACCTGATGCAAAAGTACATTCGCAGGATCGGGAGCGGTCAGAAAACAGGGGCGCAAATCCGGGCGCACCTGGCAAGTCAATTCCGTATCTTACAGATTCTAAAAGGCGCTTGGTATCATCCGCGCCGCACTAAGTCTTTTAGGATCAGTTTGTAGCGGCCCTCATAACCCAAAGGTCGCTGGTTCAAATCCAGCCCCCGCAACCAAAATAAATCAATAACTTACGGTATTTGCCGCTCTCGGTAAGTCCCCGTTATCCCCCAATAGAAACAGGATGCAATTTACTGTACGGTCGCAGTGGCCGCATCTGCGGGCAAATCCTGCGAGTTTGGGCCGAACTCCGATCCCACAAGCCGTCCTGCAAATACGCAGATTTGAGCTCGCCGGCAGTGAGCAGGTTCAATCAGATTGCGAACTTCGATGAGGACAGCGATCCGGCCAATCCTCAGCTTGTTTATGCAGGCGAGCATGTTCCATCGAAGAACTGCCCACCTGGCTGGCATGGAGGTATCGAAATGACTGGCCATCGAGGCCTGCCGGGTTCTCGATCCAGCACAGTTACATCCGATGTCCGATGCGCTTGGGCTGCGCTTCGACAACGTGCGATGCCTTGGTTGATGTTCGAGATCGCAGACTCCAGATGCTTCCAGCGAGCCTTCTCGTTTGGGAATACGGCGACGAAGAACATTTTTTGGCGCATCGCGCCCTTGATGCGGTATCTCCACTCCCAAACATCGTTGTCCTGTCGGTTGATTCTTCGGATGGATCCCCATTGATACTCTCCGAGTGGTCCCATTCGGGTCGCTTTGGGGTTCGAGGGGTTTATCGTAACATCATCTTACCTATAAGTGCTTTAGAATCTGGAGCGGGAGACCGGGATCGAACCGGCGACATTCAGCTTGGGAAGCTGACGTTCTACCACTGAACTACTCCCGCTCATTAGAAGCGAACACCAAACAGTATCGCTCAGTGAATGCCAAATGGCAATTTGCCCCGTTGGTCAATTTCGTGGAGGCCTACCCAGATCGCAATTTGTCTGAATCGATTTCCGAATCGGAAACCTGGAAGTGCGGCAAGCGGACCGGAGATCTCTCTCCATGCCGGCGATACAATGAAGTGTGCGAAAAGTCTTTGTTCTTGTGGTTGCGATTGCGGTGCTTGTGCCGATTGTCCTGGTCCTGGCACGGTCGGCAACTCCCGTTCTGGACTTACCCGCACCCGTCACGTCGATCGGGCAAGCCACCCCCATCACCCTGCACGTGCACGACCTGCGCGGCGTCCGCAAAGCATCCGCCTCTATTGAGCAGAATGGCGCCCACTTTGCGGTCTGGGAGCTTTCGCAGCCTTCCAAGGCACCCGACAGCACATGGAGCTTTGTGGTGGGAATCAAAACCACCCCGCAACTGCGCGATGGACCCGCAAAGCTGATTCTCGAAGCGGCTTCGAACGATTTCCGAGGAAAAACGGCGCGTCTGGAACACGACGTTACAGTGGTTACCCAGCCCCCGACCGTCAGTGTCGATTCAGAGCAACACTACCTCTACCTGGGCATGGCCGATCTGGCAACCTTCGACGTCTCCGGTAACTGGTCTGCGGCGGGTGTGCGTGTGGGCGACCAATCATTCCGCGCATGGCCCATGCCCAGCGGCAAGCCAGGATTGTTTGCGCTGTATGCTTTCGCCTGGAATATGCCGGCCAACACCATCCCGCAGGTCTTTGCCGCCAACGGCGCAGGAAACGACGTCACCAGCCCGCTCACAGTCATATTCCCCAAAAAGGAGCAGCCGAAATATACCGTTCACGATTTGCAGGTGAGTGACGCCTTCATCCAGAAAGTGGTGGGCGAGCTCGATCCGAATGGCTCGGGCGATCCAGTCACGCGCTTCATTCGCATCAATAACGAAATGCGCCGAGCCAATAACAAGACGCTCTCCGACCTTCGCCTCAAGACCGCTGACAGGTTTCTGTTTTCTCAACCCTTTGCCCGCCAGTCGCACTCACAGGCTGAAGCCAGCTTCGCCGATGTGAGGAACTATATCTATCAGGGCAAGAAGATCGACCAGCAGGTTCACCTTGGCTACGATCTGGCGGTCACGCAACACGTAGGAGTCGAGGCCTCTAACGATGGCAGGGTTGTGTATGCAGCCCCTCTCGGCATCTATGGCAACTGCATCGTGGTCGATCACGGCTATGGGCTGCAGACCATCTACGGTCACCTCAGCCACATCAATGTGCACGAAGGCGATATGGTCAAGCGCGGCCAGCTGATGGGCCAGAGCGGTATGACCGGCATGGCCGGAGGAGACCACATTCACTTCGCCATGCAACTTGACGGCGTGCAAATCGATCCTAAGGAATGGTGGGACAGCCACTGGATCAAGGACCACATCGCCAGGCGTGTGGACTTGCCGGGATTCACAGACGACGTTGTGCCGCGTACCGACACCGCGGCTCACAAGCGCGCAAGACGACGCTGAATCATTTGTTGACCTGAAGCCGCGTTTACGTATTCGGCGTCGAGGGTTCAATCGCTTCCATGTCCACGCCGACATGCAGAACGTGCGCGCCGCCTCCCTGGATCACTCCATACAGCGGGCTGACATCGCCATAGTCTCTGCCCCAGGCCAGGGTCACATGGCCGTCGGAAGGCACAAGGTTGTTGGTCGGATCCACATCAATCCAACCAAGCCCTGGACAATAAGCGGAGAGCCATGCATGCGAAGCATCTGCCCCTATCAGCCTCGGCTGCCCTGGCGGAGGATCGGTTCGCAGGTATCCACTCACATAGCGAGCCGACAAATTGAGAGAGCGGAGACATGCAATCTGGAACTGCGCAAAATCCTGGCACACTCCCCTCCGCTTCCTGAAAACCTCCTCCGGCGTGGTGCGAACCGTGGTCACCTTCGAATCGAAGCTGAAGTCCTTGTGAATCCGCGCGGTCAAATCAAGTAGCGCCTCGCGCATGGGCCGTCCGGAGGTAAACGAAAGCAAAGCAAATGCGGCAAACTCAGGTCGCGTCTTGATGCGCGGGGAGTCAAATCGAAATTGGTATGCTTCGAGCCCGGCCGCACCCGGTTCCTTCGCGATCAATCGGACCGCCTCTTCCCATGGAATCGAATCCTGATCTGTCGCCGTTTCGCCTTCCACCTGCACTTCGCTGCGCGACTCAACCACCAGCTCTTTGTGCGGCTCCTGAATGGTGAAAAAGCTGTGCAGATTTCCGAAGTAATCAACCCTCTCCGTCAACGTCGCCGGGACCGGATCAATACGCAACTCGCACAGCGCCACCTGTTGGCCAGGCAGAATCCGCGGCTTTAAACACGCTACGTGTTTGCCCACCGAAACCGGGTACCTGTATTTGAAAGTAGTGCGATGCGTAACTTTGTAGTTCATAGGCCTATGGCAACCGGCAAGGTGCGCGCGTGGCTGAAGTATCTGCTCGATAAATTGTTTGACCACGATGGAAGCAGCGTTTCCAGGCCAGTTAGGAATTGCGCGAGCTGCGATAAGTCATCGGCGGTACTCGTCACCTCCGGCGCCCCCGGCAACGGATAACTCAATTTCCCAAGGTCAAGACCGCGCAACAGTGCCAGTGCGTTCTGCATTGCGCTTAGATCCTCGGGGACATGGCGAGGTAACTGGCGGTACATATGGACAAGGTGGGTCAGTTGAAAATCGAGGGACCGGGGGTTGGTGTCATCGGCCATCAACACGTCAAGCACTGCCAGCGGTTGCAGCGTTGTGTAATAGCGCGATCTGTAAGTCATCGAGCTGTCGGCAACTTCCAGCAGAGTTTCCAGCAGCGGCCAGTCTTGCTCCCCAAGCGGCTTGGCGATTTCGCGAAGCTGCCGGGTCAAATACATTGCGCGCTCCAGCCGTCGTCCGATGCTCATGAACAGCCAACCCAATCCCCGGTTGATGTTCTCGCGCTCCATTCCGGAAAACGCGGAGAGAAGCTCAAGACAACAGGTCAGCATCGCGGGGTATTCAAGAAACGTTGTCTGTGGATCCGCCTTGATCGAGTTTCGCAGTTGTCCGAGAAGAAACACCATGTCGGCCGAAAGCCGTTCCCGTACGGTGCCTCCTACGCGCGATACTTCCTGCAATATCGAAGCCAGGCTGTCTCCTCGGTTGGCGTCGGTAATCAGTGAAATCAGTTCCTGCTCAAACTGCGCGGCCGTGATCCGTTTTCTCCTGATTCTGGGCAGCTTGGTGTGCCGCGATTCCAGGCACGCGTGAAGCCGGAGAAGGCACCCAAGCTCCGCGTGGTCGGCACGGCGCGCACGCGACGCCATGGAGCGAACAATCCGCGCTGTGCACTCCGCGCGCTCCACGTAGCGGCCCAGCCAGAACACGTTGTCTGCCACACTGCTCGGTACTGCAGGCGAATCGCGGCGCAGTGCAACTGGTTCGTTGCGCGGATGCAGCATGCTGAACGTATCGATCGGGCTGTCCCAAAGAACCCATGCATCCTTGCTGTGTCCGCCGCGCTGCATTGACACCACGGCCCCCTCCAACTCGGCAACGCGAACCAGGCCTCCGGGAATCGCCATCCATCCAGTCCCCGTGTTTAGCACGTAGGCGCGCAGAACCACGCTCCGAGGGCACAAGTCTCCCTTGTCCCAAACCGGCGCGTTGGATAAAGCAATCTGTTCCTGTGCCACGTACTCGTGCGGCCGCGCTCGCAGTTGTTCGGCAAGCTTGCCTTTCGCGCGTTGCTCCAATTCGGCGCCGAACACCGGCTCCATTCCCAGCGATGGAAACGCCGGCTTCAGCACCACGGAATCAAGATGATTCAGCACCCAATCCAGCGCATACGGCTGTCCGCACCACCATGTGGCCACTGATGGCAATTCAAGCGTCTCACCGGTGAGATACCGGCAAAGCCCGGGAAGAAATGGCATGATCGCGGCCGTCTCAATCAGCCCGCTGCCCAGTGCGTTTGCAACCTTTACGTTCCCGGCAACAATGGCATCCACTAGGCCCGGCACACCGAGCAGTGAATCGTTGCGCAATTCCAGAGGATCGCAAAAGCTATCGTCCACGCGCCGCAGGATCACATTCACCTGCTCCAATCCGTTCACCGTCTTAAGAAAAACGCGGCGGTCGCGCACCGTCAGGTCAGCTCCCTCAACCAGTGTGAATCCAAGGTACCGAGCCAGATACGAGTGCTCGAAGTACGTCTCGTTGTAGGGACCGGGAGTCAGCAGCACGATGCGCGGATTGTCGCATTGCGCCAACTCCGTCAGCGCATCGCGCTGGGCACGGAAGAAAGGCGCAAGACGCAGAACATTCGAGCTGCGAAAAAGAGTTGGCAAAACATCGGAGACAATCGTCCGATTCTCTAGCGCGTATCCACTGCCTGACGGAGCCTGCGTGCGATCTGAAAGCACCCACCATTGCCCATCCGGCGAGCGTGCCAGGTCCACCGCCAGCATATGAAGATAACTGTGCGCGGGCACCTGCACTCCAACCATCGGCCTTAAAAACGCTGGGTTGGCATAGAGCAGCGCAGCAGGGAAGTGGCCGTTCTTGATCAAGCTTTGCGAGCCATACAGGTCTTCGAGGACAAGACTCAGCAGTCGCGCTCGCTGAATGATTCCCTTCTCAATCCGGCGCCATTCATCCGCCGCAATCAGGAATGGAATAATGTCGATCTTCCACGGCCGATTCGCACCAAGCGGATCGCTGTAGATGTTGTACGTGATGCCATTCTCGCGAATGCGCCTTTCAGCGCGCGACCAGCGACGCTCCAGTTCCTCCGGCCCAATCTCGGCAAGCCCCTCCAGCAACTGCGCCCAGTGCGGCCGCGGCGTAACACCGTCCGCCGACGACTCGTTGTAAGCATCCCCAAGGGGCAACTGAGTCTGATGGAGATCGACGGTCATAACACAAGCTCCGGCATCTCGGTTTCCGTTCCACGCTGCGGCGGCTGCCGCCGCAGGTCAAGAGTCAACGGGAACATCGGATTGATTTCCTCATCCGGTGCCGTCATGGATGCGGATGCAAGGCTCGTCACCTGAAACCGCTCTACGCGTCGCGCTTCCGCTTCAGTGGCGCTGGCTGGACGCGCAGGATGGAGGCGGCCATGGGGGGGAAGAACATGATAACTACATTCTCCAATGGAGCTGTTCCGCCAGCAATCGATCAGGTTGAATACCAGCGGCGCATGCACCGGCACCGTGGGATGAAGCGTCGCATTCAGCTTCCGTGCACGATAGCGAACCCCCGCAACCGCAACCCCGTCTTCGCTTGTCGATTGAAGCGGCACACGCCGCCCGTTGCAGGCCACCGCGTAACGGCCTTCCTTTCCCAGACCAGATAACTTCACCTGGATGCGCTCCAGAGACGAGTCCACGCTGCGCACCGTTGAGCCCGAAACGCTCTCTTCCGCCAACACATTCCATGGCTCAAGCGCCTGGCGCAACTCCAACTCCACGCCACCCGCGGCAATCGATCCTATCTTCGGAAAGCGAAATTCGAAATGCGGGGCAAACCAATCCTCTTCGAAATCAAAACCCGATCGCCGCAAGCTGGCCAGCACTTCGAAAAGATCCGCCCTGATGAACTCCGGCAGCATAAACCGATCGTGCAGCGTGGTGCCCCAGCGAATCAGTCCACCTTCGAACGGAGTCTTCCAGAACATGCTCACCAGGCCGCGAACGAGCAGCATCTGCAATAAGTTCATGCGCACATGTGGCGGCATTTCGAAAGCCCGCAGTTCCAGTAACCCGAATTGCGATCCGCTTCCCTGTGGCGCAAACAGCTTGTCCACGCAGAACTCCGCGCGATGCGTGTTTCCCGTAATATCCGCAAGCAAATTACGGAACAATCCATCCACAACATAGGGTGGACAATCGCCAGTCGGCAGTTGACCGAACGCAACTTCCAACTCATAAAGCGTGTCCAGTCGTGCTTCATCCACGCGCGGGCATTGGCTCGTCGGCCCAACGTACATTCCGGAAAACAAGTACGAAAGTGCCGGATGATTCTGCCAGAAGGCCACCATACTGCGCAGCAACTCCGGCCGTCGCAAAATAGGACTATCGGCCAGGCTCGCTCCACCAATCACAATATGACTGCCGCCGCCCGTAGATAAGTGTCCTCCGTTGTATTCAAATTTCTCAGCAGTCAATCGGTTGCCGCGTGCTTCCTCATCCACCACCTTGTAGATTTCTTCGAGCTCATCCCAATCGCTCGCCGGCGGCAGGTTCACTTCAAGCACGCCAGGGTCCGGTGTCACGCTAAACATCTTCAGCCGCGGGTCGGAAGCGGGCGTGTAACCCTCAACCCAAACCGGCAAATCGAGATAGCTGGATGTATCTTCGACCGCGCCTACAAGGTCCAGATAGTCCGCAAGCACGGGCGTATACGGCAGAAACACATGCAGGCGGCCTTCCCGGGCCTGCACACAAAGCGATGACCGAATCAACAACTCCGCCGTTTCGGAGGGACGCAAAACCGCAGGCAGCGGATCGGGCTCAGGTTCAATCTCGAACAACTCCATGCTGCCAGACGAACGCGGCGGCAGTTTAATCCGATCCGCGAACGGTGCATCTTCAAACTCATACTCAATCTCATCCGGCGCAACCCAAGGCATCGCCTCAGTAGGAATCCGATAGCCGATCGGCGAGTCACCCGACGAAAGAATCAACGGCTCAGGGCGGGCAAACCACATCTGACTTGACCACCGTAGCTGTCCCTCCGGCTGTCTTCGCCGCAAAGGAAGAACGTATCCCGCCGGCTCACTCAAATCGGTACCCGTATTGAATCCCGGCAGAATGTTTTCCCCGCTCACCCGCAAACGGCGCGCAAGCGCCCCCATAAACCTCAGAGCTTCGGCCACACCGAATCCGTAGTCCTTGTCCTCCGTTGCGATCAGTTCGCTATTGCCCCACACCGGCACTCCGTCGGCACGCCAATAACAGCTCAGCGCCCACCGCGGCAGCGGCTCTCCGGGATACCATTTTCCCTGGCCGTAGTGCAGAAGCCCGCCCGGTGCAATCCGTTGGCGGAGACCCTGAATCAGCGCCATGCCGCGCGTTCGTTTCATGGCCCCGAGCGCTGCAATATTCCATTGCGGGCTCTCCGGATCGTCAATGCCGACGTAGGTCGGCTCTCCGCCCATGGTCAATCGGACGTCGTTGGCTTTCAAATCCGCGTCGATCCGGTACGCAACCTGCCTTACCCTGGCCCACTCCGTATCGGTAAATGGCTTCGTCAGCCGCCGCGGTTCATTCATCCGGCGAACTGAAATGGAGTAACTGAAGTGCGTCCCGCCAGCCTCCGTCGTCCCTGCAATCGGCGCCGCCTGCGCAGCTTGGGGAGTGCACGCCAGCGGGATGTGTCCTTCGCTCGCCAGCAGACCTGAAGTCGGATCCAATCCAATCCAACCCGCACCAGGAATAAATGCTTCGGCCCATGCATGTAGTTCAGCGAAGTCCTCTTTAGGCCCGTCCGGTGCACCCTCCACCGCTAGTTGAATCAGATACCCCGAAACAAATCGCGCCGCAATTCCAAGATTGCGTAGGCACTGCACCAGCAGCCAAGCCGAGTCGCGACACGATCCCGAACGTCTCTGCAAGGTCTCCTCACAGGTTTGCACGCCCGGTTCCAGCCTCGTCGTATAACCAACCGCGTCCCTCACCGCCCGATTCACATTCAGCAGCAGATCGACCGTTCCGCTCTTCCTGCCCACAAAACTCTGAAGAAACGCATGCAGTAGCGGCGTAGATGGTTCCGTTCGCCGATACGGCTCCAGATCGTCGGCAAGCGCCGGCGCATACGCAAACGGGTATTCCTCAACTTCGGGTTCAAGAAAAAATGCGAATGGATTGATGGGCGACAAATCCGCATCCAGGTTCACATCCACCACAAATTCGTCCGTCTTTCCCTGAAATAGAACGCGAGCCTGGCGATTATTGTGAGGGTCCAATTGCCAGTTCAGGATGTGGTCGGCCGGAGTGATATCGAGGCTATAGCTTAGAATCGGGGTGCGGCAGTGCAAAGCGGGGCGCAACTGGATGACCTGTGGGCCGAGGGAGATTGCTTTTTCATACCGGTAGCTGGTCCGGTGATTCAGCGCAACGTGTTTTCCCATCCGCCCTCTTGCGGTCCACACCTGGAATCAGGGGCCGCCATTCTCCGGCACTTCGGGGTGCGATCGAGATGCTGTCCGTGGAAGTCCGGGTATAGTGACAAGTTACCATAACCCTCGTGAGTTACAGGTCGAATCTCGCGGCGTATTTCCTCGGCCCGCTCGGTTCCAGACGGTGCGGACTCAACTCTAACTCGGTCGGCAGCACAAGAATGCTCAATCCGGCACAGTTGCCGGTTTCCGCGAGTATCGAATAACCTCTACCCGCGACATCGCCACCAGCCCTTCGTCCACCATGGCATCCAGATGGGGAATGATTCTTTCAACCTGCTCCGCAGTGTCCACGATGCTCAACATGATGGGAGCATCTTTCGAGAACTTCCAATGGCTTGCATGCCGAATTCGCGTGCTCGACCCGTAGCCCTCAATGCCTCGAAACACCATGCACCCGGCGATTCCCAACTCACTGCAGCGGGCGACAATCGCTTCATGCAAAGGAACGCCCTGCCACTTGTCGCTTTCACCAAAGTGCACCCGTAACATGCGTGCTTCAAAATGTTCCTTCATCTGTCTGCCCCCTTTCCGATCGCAGCATCTTTCGATCAGGCGTTCTGCTCCTGCCGTTCCGCTTCCTGTGCGCGATAGCTGTACTTGATAATGTCCACGTCCGATAGAACAACCAGCCCCTCCTCAACCATCAACTCCACCATCGGAAGAAACGATTGAAGCTTCTCTTCCGTATCAATCGCCGACAGCATGATTGAGCAATCGTGAGATAGATGCAGCGGCTTGTCCTTGTGCATCCGCCGATGTGCGCCGTAGCCCAGAATCCCGCGGTACACCGTGACGCCGGCGATGTCGTTGGCCCGCATCGCCTCCACCAACGCTGTGTGCAGAGGCTTGTCTTTCCACCGGTCAGAATCGCCGATGTAGATGCGCATCATCCTCGCTTTGCCCTCCATCTTCATGTGCGCAGGGGGCGTCGGCGCCTTTTTCCGCGAGGCCTGCGCCGGCTTTGCAATAGTTGTCTCCTGAATCTCGATCATTCCTGTGCCGGCCATCTCCTCCAGTTTCCCAAGCAGTTCATTCACCTTTGCGCGCGATTCAATGAACTCAATCTTGAGCGGCAAATGATCGGATATCTCAACAACACCGGCGGAGTGCATATGGTGATCCGCGCCAAAACCGGCTATTCCCTTCATCACTGTCGCCCCGGACACTCCCCGGTAAAACAGGAAGTCCAGGATGCTCGAGTAAACAGGGACACCGTGATGGGTTGCTCCGTCGCTCAGATAGATTGAAACCTTCACGGCATTTCCGGCACTCAACATTTGTCCTCCTCAGGAACTCCGCTCAAGGCGCTACGTTCAGGATGAAACCCATCCGCGTGCTTTAAGGCGTATTCCACTCCGGTCAGTCTCGCTTCTGCGGCAACTCCCGCTTCAACGGCAGCAGACAGTCCACGATCATAGACCCGATTTCGAGTGAATGAACAGCCCCGGCGACACGCTATCATTTGCGCCGTCGGGAAATGAATACACTGATCGGGACCTTGGAAAACGCGAGTCATTGGATCCAAAGGGGATAGGCGCCGGTCCGTTCATACGCCCAACCTGACTCGGTGCGCATACACTTTCTTTATGAGATCTTTACGGGGCCCTGTCTACGCTCTAGGAGACAAGCCCTTGAAGTCGAAAGAGCACGACGCAGGTCAAATGGTAAACAACTCGGTCTTGGGTCAGAGACATCCGCTGCCAGGACCCCTCGTAGTGGGGCAGTGCTTTGCAGCTTGCTCCATCCTGGCAGCGCTCACTTACTTCGGATTCGTTCTTCGTGCCGATCTTGCAACCATCGGCTTTATTTACCTGCTCCTTGTAGTTTCTACCGCTTTGTTTTGCGGATTCTGGTACGCTTCGCTGGTTTCGCTCCTTGCCGTTGCCTGTCTTGACTATTTCTTCACCCAGCCCCTATTCCGCTTCGCCATGGCAAATCCGCATGACTGGGTGGCGCTCGCAACGTTTCAAACCACGGCGCTCGTCATTGGAAGATTGTCCGGGAAGGAGTTGCGAAGTTCGAGAGAGGCTGCTGCCCACCGCAAAGAGATGGAGCAGCTCTATGAGTTGAGCCGGAGTTTTCTCCTTCTGGATTTGCATGAACCGCCCGGACCGCAGCTCGTAGTCCTGATTCATCGAATCTTCAGCACCCGCGCTGTGGCCTTGTTTGATGTGAGTATGGCGCGGCAAGACAGGATGGGCGATTGGAATTCGCATGAGGAGGATGTGGCAAAGGAGTGCTACTTGCAAGCCGCTCCGCATGACGATCCAAAGTCTGAAACCGTGCAGCGGATATTGAAGGCGGGATTTGGGCCAGTGGGCGCCCTGGTTGTCCGCGGCAAGCTCAGCACCCTGGTGGTCGATGCGCTCGCCTCGCTCGCAGCCATGGCCATGGATAGGCATCAGTCCTTCGAGAAGGAGGAGA
>Ga0187859_10002055_pt1 | contig 12681 bp, 12 predicted proteins | sample June2016WEW_10_1_2_FD_133019 | JGI IMG/M metagenome (GOLD analysis project Ga0187859, IMG submission 133019) | Peatland microbial communities from SPRUCE experiment site at the Marcell Experimental Forest, Minnesota, USA - June2016WEW_10_10 | ecosystem: Environmental > Terrestrial > Soil >...
CGCCCGCCTGCCCGCGCAGTTGCGTGACGACCTCGTAAATCATCCGCACGCCGCTCGCGCCGATGGGATGGCCGAAGGACTTCAGGCCGCCGCTGGGGTTCACCGGCAGATCGCCCGAAAGCGCGCTGCGGCCCTCGCCGATGAAGTGCACGCCCTCGCCTTTCCCGCAGAATCCCAGGTCTTCGTAATTGGTGATTTCGGTCCAGGTGAAGCAATCGTGTACTTCGGCCAGATCGATTTCGGCCACCGGATTCTGAATGCCCGCCATCCGGTACGCCTGTTCGGAAGCCGCGCGCGTGGCCGTGAAGCCGACATATTCGTTGGCGGAGTCGTACCAGGGCCGCCCGCTGGTGACGGCCAGCCCCAGTCCTTTCACTAACACGTAATCGTCGCGGAACTGGCGCGCCATATCGGCGCGGCAGATCACGGCCGCGGCCGCGCCGTCGGTGGTGGGGCAGCAATCGAACAGCCCGAAGGGCCACGCCACGATGGGCGCCTTCAATACTTGCTCCTCGCTCACTTCCATTTGGAAATGCGCCTTGGGATTCATCGCGCCGTTGTGGTGATTCTTCACGGAAACCTTGGCCAGAGACTCGCGTCCCCCACCGAAGCGATGGAAATAGCGGTTGGCCGACATGGCGAAGACACCCGGCGCGGTGAGACCGTCGTGCTGATAGGGATGACCGTTCTCCCAACCGAGGCCGCGCATGGGGCGGTCCTTCAGCTTCTCGACGCCCGCCACCAGCGCCACATCGTACATGCCGGACGCCACGGCCATGGCCGCGTTGCGAAACGCGTCTGTGCCGGTGGCACAGTAGTTCTCCACGCGCGTGATGGGCTTGCCGTACAGGCGCAGCGCATCGGCCAGCGATACGGACGCTTTGCCGTTGCCCGCATACGGCGAGAACGTGCCCAGCCACGCCGCTTCCACGCGCTCCGGTTCGATGCGCGCGTCGGCGAACGCCGCGAAGCCGGCCTCCACCAGCAGATCCTCGAAGCTTTGGTCGAAGTTGTCGCCGAACTTGGTACAGCCTACGCCGATGATTGCGACTTGATCTTTGATCGAACCCGCCATGTTTCCTCCCGAGAGCGGGGCTGAAGCCCCGCGCCGGCTAAATCCCGCCCTCCATTGGCCGGCACTTCCAGTAATAATAATGGTCGCCGGCGCCCTCGCGCATGCGGCGCAGCACCAATTCAACTTCCATCCCGATCTCCACCGCTGCCGGGTCCACATCGGTCATCTGGCATAGGAAGCGGCCGCCGCCCTCCAGATCCACGACCGCCATGACCGTGGGCTCGACCGGTGCGGTATACAGAAAATCCTTGGTGAACGTGAACACGCGGCCCCGCCGCGCGAGGGGTTTCTCGATCAGGCCGCCGTGATGATGGCACGCACCGCACACCTTCGCGATGGGGAACTGCAAAGTGCCGCACTGCGGGCAAAGCGACCCATGCAGGCGCACGTTTTGCGTCTCCTCGCGCCGTAGAAGGACGTTGGAAATCTCCGCGCCGCCACCGGTCGCGCGCCGATAATCGCGCAGCTTGCGATAGATCTGATAGGTCGGATACTCCATCGTCGAGCCGTCCGGCCGGAGCCGCCCGCCATCGCCCAGCGCACGGAAAAGGAAGCCGTCCGCGCCGTCGCCATAAGCGATCGCCAAGATCAGATCGCCGGTCTTGGCGCGGTTGAGTGCCTGCGCCAGTAGAAACAGCGGCATGGCCGCGCCCGTGATGCCGATATCGCCCGCGCGCACATCCTCCACGCGCGCCGCCGGAATGCCGAGTGCTTTAGCCGCCGCGATGTGCGCGCGCGCATCGCTGGATGCCAGCGCCACGCGCGCGATCTGCTCCGGCTGCACGCCGGCTTTCTCAAACAGCGTGCGTCCCACGGCCACTACATTTTCGGTATAGCCGCGCGTCAGCGAGTATTTCGAACTGAACGAACGAACCTGAGCATCGGTATCGCGGCGCCATTCGTCCGGAAAATCGTCGGTGCGAGCCACCACCGCAACCAGTTCCGCGACCAGGCCTTCGGAGCCCACCGACACTGAGGCTGCCGCATCGCCGAAAGACATTTCCTCGGCAGATTCCGGCGCGCCATCGCGGCAATCTGCAGCCGTAACCAACGCCGTGCGGACGGTGCCGGCGGCCACCGCGTCGAGCGCGGCGCGCAGGGCGGTGGTTCCGGAGCGCAGCGATCCGCCGAAATCCGCCGTCGCCGTTTGCGCGGGCAAATCGCACGCGGCCGCGACCAGGCTGGCCGCCGACCGCTGCCAATAAGGCGAAGTAGTGGAAGTGAACGACAGTGCTTCAGCACCGCCCGATTGCACCAGCGGCCACGCGGCAGACTGCGCCATGGTCAGCGCATCCTCATCGAAATTCATGACCGCCTTGCAGCCCGGCGAAGCTGGCGCACCCCACGCCGTCGCAATCGCCTCGCGGCGCAGCCGATGGCGGGGAACGTATACCGAATAACTCGTGATTCCGATCATCCCCGACCTCCCCGGCATGGCGGCCAGATGCCGGCGCGAACCGCATTTTGGACCGAACGAAGCCAATAAGTATATTTGTTTACTTACACTTAGAAAAATGCCCGAAATCAATTTGGGCGTCCCGCCCGTCGCGGGTGCTGGCGGCGACGAGCGCCGCCGGAATGCTCTGCTTTGACATTATCACACTCCTGAGACGGAGCGGCGGGCGACCGGGAAGCGAGGGGGCCTTAGTAGGTTTAGATTTAGAAGACCTACATCCCGAAACCCAATATCTCGCGCGTCTGCTCGCCAAGGCGCGGCGGCGCGCCGCCTAGCCGCCCCGGTGTATCGCTGAGCTTGGGCGCGACCACTGAGTCGCGGCTTGGGCGCGGCCTGGGCAAGGTGGACACAGCCCAGAATCGGAATGACACGCCAGGCGATCCTGGCGGCGCCTCCCAGCCGCAATGTTACCAATGAGTTGATGCGCCCCAGCATGGCATTCCACATGCATCTCGACCGATGGTATGACGCAACCACGCCTCTGGCTGCTCATCCTTCCGTTGTGCGCGGCCCTGCCCCCGGCATCCGGCCAAAATGCGCTTCTTTCCTATGTCGCGGCCCCCGCCGGAACGCAACTAAGCTGCAAAGCGACTGACAGCGCCGGCAACCTTTTCCTGGTTTACTCGACCGCTGAAAATGCCATAACGGACCTGTACAACGTCTCCGTCGTCAAGCTCGATGCCGGCTTCCGCAGCACGGCCACTACATCGGTAGCCGTCCCCTTCGCCCCTGTGACGGCGGCGGCCGATCCAAACGGCAACCTGTGGCTGGCCGGGGCCAATACGCTCATGAGACTGGCTTCCGACAGCAGCCCGGCCTTGTTCGTTTCGATCGACGGCACTACTGGGAATGAGTACTCGTCGACCTCGGCTGTGGCGATGGCCATCGATGCATCGGGCAATGTCTATGTCACGGGCACCACCGGCCAAAGCGATTTTGCGCTTACGCCCGGTGCGTTTCAAGCCTTCCCGGTATTTGGTCCCGAGCCGCCTTTAATTGACGCACTCGGCTTCGTATGCAGGTTCTCAAGCAACGGCGCAAGATTGAGCGCGGCCCTGATATGGGGAGTTCAAACCGCGTGTCAGTCCTGTGGGTACGCGGTCACTACCGCGCCGGCAGCGATCGCCTTGGACGCGAGCGGAAACGTTACCATCGCGGGAAGCACGAATGCGGCCGACTACCCCGTGACCCCGCACGCTCCACAAACCGGGTGCCAATGCAGCAGCGGCGCCGCAAGCGGGTTCATCACGCGGCTGAATCCCGATTTCAGCGCTTTGGTGTGGTCCACTTTTTTGGGAGGTTCCGCTACCGTTTCCGGTATCGCCGTCGAGCCCGATGACGGCGTGGTTGTCGCGGGCGTCACTTACGAAGCCGACTTCCCAACCACTTCCAGCGCAATCGAGCCGGTTTCGCCCGCCCCAAAGCTTAGTTCCCAAGGATTTGTCACGCGACTCAATGCGAGCGGCACGGCATGGGTCTTCTCGACCTACCTGAGCGGCTCCGACGAAACTTCCATCTACGGCGTCCAAACGGATTCGACAGGAGACATCTGGGTTGCCGGGAGCGCCCCGTCTTCGAGTTTCCCCGTGCCGGCCGGAACACTGCAACTTGGATCGGATATGGTTCTCGAACTGGTTCCCGATGGTTCTCACGCGCAGGCCGCGGAGTATCTTCCAGAGGGGACCGCGGGCGGCGGCCTAGTGATGAATGCGGACGGCAGTCCGACTGTCATAGGGCTTCAATTTTCATTCGCAGCCGGCGGGGCGCGACCGCAGACCTCAGCCTCGACGCTCAGGCTGCAGGCCGGCCTGGCCCAAGGGATTTCCGTCCTCGGCGTCGCGGATTCCGCCGCCTATCAAACTGCGGGGACGGTGGCGCCCGGGGAGTTTCTGAGTCTCTACGGTATGGGGCTGGGCCCGGCGGAGGGCACCGGAGCCGTCCTCGACTCTCACGGCAGGTTCGGCTCTGAGTTGGGCGGGGTCTCGGTGCTTTTCGACGGTCGCCCGGCGCCGCTCCTCTGGGTTTCCGCCAATCAGATCAACGTGCTGGTTCCCTACGAGATCGCGAACAGCGCGCAAACCACGTTGCAAGTGACGACGTCCGCCGGTCCATCGCAAACGCTGGCCCTCACAGTCGTTCCGGCGCAACCCAATATCTTCGTGGTCGTGAATGCCGACGGGACCGTGAATGGTCCCGGCCATCCGGCCGTGGCCGGTTCCATCCTAACGGCGTATGCCAGCGGAGATGGAATGCTGACGCAAGGTTTGCCCGACGGCAGCCTCGCGGGAAACCCAGCCCCGGCTTCTGCCGCTGCGGTATCGATGAGTCTTCCCGACGGCTGTCCACCCGGCCAGGCACTGCAGGTTCTCTATGCGGGGGGGTCGCCGGGGCTGGTAGCCAATGCGCTCCAAGTCGATTTTCAGTGGCAGCCACCCGCATCGATCGGCTTTCCCACAGTACTTTGCTCGGCTATGCCATACGTGCAACTCGGCGTTGGCAATGGCTTTTCAAGCCTGTATCCGATTTACTGATGCTGCCGATCGCTCTGGTAACCCAAGATCTCGCGCGTCTGCTCCCCTAACCGCGGCGGTGCGCCGCCCAGCCGTCCGGGCGTGTCGCTGAGCCTGGGCGCGACCACTGAGTCGCCGCGGCTTAGCCCGAAGTGCGCAGCCACTTCTGCCACGTTGCACACCGGCGTGACGCAGCAATCCACCGGCCGCAGTCGCTCGAACCAGTCCGCGGCCGTGCGCGTGTGCAAGATGCGCGCCAACTCAGCAATAATCTCTTCCCGCCGCGGCTTTCCGCGAACTGATCCGCGATGAAATGATCACACCCGAGCGCGCCGCAGAGCGCCTGCCAGAATTTCGGCTCCAGCGCGCCGACCGCGATCGAGCGCCCGTCCGCCGTTTCGTAAACCCGATAGCAAGCGTAGCGGCCCGTGAGTACGCCATCGCCGCGCGCGGGTAACTGGCCCGTCGCGGCATGCAAACCGAGTGCGACGGGCAGCATCCAGGCCACTCCATCCACCATGGAAACGTCCACGGCCTGGCCGCGGCCGGTCTTGGCGCGCGCCGCAAGAGCCAGCAGCACGCCGGTTACCGCGTGCATGGCGCCGCCCGCCAGGTCCGCAATCTGAATGCCGGGAATCGCGGGCGGTCCGCAGCACGCGCCGTTCCCGTCCAGCGCTCCGCCCAGCGCCATGTAGTTGATGTCGTGCCCCGCCATGGCCGCCCACGGTCCGTCTTGGCCATAGCCCGTGATCGACACGTAGACCAGACGCTCGTTCGACGCGCGCAGCGTCTCGTAACCCAGACCGAGGCGCTGCATCGTGCCGGGCCGGAAACTTTCGACCACCACATCCGCGGTCTCGGACAGTTTCAGAAAAGCTGCGCGGCCGCTGTCGCTTTTCAAATCCAGCGCGACGCTCTTCTTCCCGCGGTTCACCATGCGGAACACGGTGCCCTCGCCGTCCAGATACGGCGGAATCCACCGGCCGTAATCGCCGCTCTCCGGCTCTTCGACCTTTATGACGTCGGCCCCGAAGTTGGCGAGCTGCATGGTGGCCGCGGCGCCGGGCAGCAACCGCGTCAAGTCCAGCACGACCAGGCCGTCCAGCGGTCTCATTTCTTTCTCTTCACCAGCAGTTTGTCCGTATAAACGATCACCGGCTCATTATTCTGGTTGAGTACCTGCGTCTCGAAAGTCACAATGCCGCGCTCAGCGTCTTTCTCCTTCAACTCGACCACACGCTTAGTGACACGCACCGTATCTCCGATGAAAACCGGGCCCGTGAATCGCAGCTTGTCGATGCCGTAGAATGCCAGCACGGTGTCGTTGATCAGGTTCATCTGGGTCATCAGCCCGGTGGAGATGCTGAATACCAGCGCGCCGTGCGCGATGCGACGTCCGAAAGGGGACTGGCGCGCGAATTCCTCGTTGGTGTGCAATTCGACGAAATCGCCGGAGAGACCCGCGAAATTCACGACATCGGCTTCCGTCACCGTGCGCCCGCGCGATTCATGCACCTCGCCGGTGGCGAAGTCTTCGTAGTAATGGCTCATGATTTGCTCCTGAATGCCCAAATGATAGCAAAAGGCGGTGCGGGTGTACCCCTCGGCGTTGGCAAGACGTAGTAAGCCGCATGCGACCCGTGCTGCTGCTCATCTTAGGCTCGATTTCCAGCTTCGCGCAGCCCTTTGCGGCGGGGATCAAGGTGGGCGCGCCTCTCACCGATTCCCTCAGTCCCGGCAGTCTGGGGGTCAGCTATACCCTCGCTCCGGAAACGCGGCATTACCTGGTTGGCGGAACGCTCGAGCTACGGGTTCCGCGCGGCTTCGCCGTGGAGTTCGACGCGCTGTACCGGCGCCAGGATTATACCGGCGCCGGCAATGTCATACTTTCGCCGGTGTACTACAATACCGCTACCACGGCGGGCAACTGGGAGTTTCCGCTGCTATTGAAGTACCGATTCCACTTCCCGGTAGTCCGGCCGTATGTGGATGCGGGAGCCGCGGGTGACACGCTTGCCGGTTTGAAGCAGACCATCACCGAGACAGTCCCCGGATTCGTCACCGGAAGCGGCGTTACCACCACGAATAGTCCCCCCGAGCTGTACCAAAAGGCCACTGCCGGCTTCGTCCTGGGAGCCGGCGTGGACATCCACGCGATCTTCCTGCACATCTCGCCAGAAGTGCGCTACACGCGATGGGCTGCCGCGCAATTCAACTACGGAACGTTTCATTCCAACCAAAACCAAGCGGAGTTTCCGATGGGCCTCACCTTCTGACACGCAGTGGATGTAACCGCTGGCAGTCCCCATCCGTAGGAAGGAACATGCGACCAGTGCTGCTGTTCCTGTTGGGATCGGTATCCGTCTTCGCGCAGCCCTTCTCGGCCGGGATCAAGGCGGGTATACCGCTCTCCGATTTCCTGAGCGCCGCCAGCAACGGTACATTCGACTATAGCGCGCCCACGCAGCGATACATCATCGGCGGAGTGGCGGAATTGCGGCTTCCGCTAGGGCTCGGCGTGGAGTTCGATGCGTTATACCGGCGGTTGAGTTATACGGGCTCCGGCAGCCTGGCGGGTGTCTTTAGCACCACCAGCGCGACCGGGAGCAATTGGGAGTTTCCGCTGCTGTTGAAATACCGCTTCCATTTCCCTGTGGTAAAGCCCTACGTGGATGCGGGCGTGGCATGGGACACCTTGGCCGGGCTGAAACAAACCGTGACCGGGGGCGCCCCCTTCCTGACGGGATCGGCGAGCGCGGTTCTTCCGGAGTTGAAGCAGAACACCACCATGGGATTTGTAATCGGCGGCGGCATCGATATCCACGCCGCGTTTCTGCACATTTCGCCGGAACTGCGTTTCACGCGATGGAACTCCGCGCAAATCAACGACGACAACGGCCTGCTGCATTCGAACCTGAACCAAGCTGAGTTCCTGGTGGGCTTCACGTTCTGAGAGGCTGAGAAAAAGGCCGCTGGTATTCCACTCCTTCTCCGTAAGCGCCAACGTGGACGTCGAAGGCGAAGTGCGGACCAAGGCGTACCGGGGTCGCTGCCGCATTCCGATGCAGGATTACGACGTCGCCTTGAAGCTGCTTTTGCGAGGTTCGGCTGCGCGCACTATGCGCGAGTTGACCGGCACGACCGTCGCGAAGTGGCTGGATGTGGAGTTGCCACAGGTGCGAAACCTCCGGCTGGACCTTCTTGGCGAGACCGTAGACGGCGGTCTGGTCCACGTGGAACTGCAAAGCAGCAACGACGCGGCCATGGCGTTACGCATGGCGGAGTACGGGCTGGGGGTGTTCCGGCTGCTCGGACGATTCCCGGAACAGGTCGTGCTGTACGTTGGCGAACCGAACTTGCGGATGGAGAAGGAACTGCGTGCTGCCAACGTGTGGTTCCAGTTCCGGCTGATCGACATTCGCGAATTGGATGGGAACCGGCTGCTGGAGAGCGAGGAAACGGGCGACAACGTGATTGCGATCCTGGCGCGATTGCGGGACCATAGAAGGGCGGTGCGCAAGATTGTGCAGCGGATCGCGGGTCTCGCGGTGGCGGAGCGGGAAAGAGCGCTGGCCCAGTTGTTCATACTGGCTGGGCTGCGGCGCTTGGGGAAGACGGTGGAGCAGGAGGCGCGAAAAATGCCGATTCAGACCAGTATTCTGGAACACGATGTTTTGGGGCCGGTATTCAAGAAGGGCCTGCGGGAAGGCCGGCGGGAAGGCCGGCAGGAAGGGCGGCAGGAAGGAAGGCAGGAAGGAAGGCAGGAAGGTGAACTCGCCATCCTGCGCCGGCTGATCGAAAGGCGCTTCGGGACCCTTCCGGGCTGGGCCAACGAAAAGCTGGCCGCATTGCCGGCATCCCATCTGGAGGATTTGAGTGAGCGGGTTCTGGATGCCAAGAGTTTGGAAGAACTGCTGAGGTAAACCGCCCCAACCGCGGGAGCTGGCACATTTGACGATGCCGATTCAGACCAGTATTCTGGAACACGATGTTTTGGGGCCCCTCTTCAAGAAGGGCCTGCGGGAAGGGCGGCGGGAAGGGCGGCAAGAAGGAGAACTGACCATTCTGCGCCGAGTGATTGAAAAACGCTTCGGGACCCTGCCGGGCTGGGCCAGCGAAAAGCTGGCCGGATTGCGGGCATCCGATCTCGAGGATTTGAGTGAGCGGGTTCCGGATGCCCGGAGCCTGGCAGAATTGCTATGTTGAGCGTGATCGTTTGGCCGTCCGCCGAGGTGACCGCCCAAGCCGGCAACCCTCCCGGGTCGCAATCCATCCGCGTGGCCGGCCCCGAGGGTTTTTTAGGCGAAATCCACTTGATCGGAATTCGCGGAAGCGGCAAAGAACCCTTTCCAAGTCCGCCCAGAAGTTGATGCTCGCCAGTCCCGACCATCCGGTCATGGCGATAACCCATGGGGAGGCCCTTCTCGGGTCTCGACTCTCCCCGCCGATCATGGTCCATCGTGTTCTATCGTGGTCCGGCTTCTTCGCCCGCTCCCCTGCGCAGTTCCCGCCACTTGCGGCGCCTCCGCGTTCTAATGCTATCCTCGTTTTTCCATGCCGCGCCTTTCGCAAACCGCACGCCGTTATCTGGTGCGCGGGCGCGTGCAAGGCGTCGGCTATCGCGACTACGCGCAGCGCGTGGCCTCCGCGCTGGGTGTGACCGGCTATGTGCGGAATCTGGACGATGGCCGTGTCGAAGTATTCGCCGCCGGACCGCCCGACAAGCTCTCCGACTTGGCCGCGGCGCTGCGCAAAGGTCCGCGCTTCTCCGACGTGCGCGGGGTTGACGAGCAGGAGGCCGTGTCCCAGCGGTATTCCGATTTTCAAATTGAGGTCTAATGGACAACCTGAAGTCGCTGATCCGCGAGGTGCCGGACTTCCCCAAGCCGGGCATCCTATTTTACGACATCACCACATTGCTGAAGGACAAGGCCGGGCTGCGTGGCGTGATCGACGCTCTGTGCGCCCACTACAGCGAGCGCAAAGTGGATATGGTGCTGGGCATCGAAGCGCGCGGCTTCATCTTCGCGCCCGCGCTGGCCTATGCGCTGGGCGCCGGCTTCGTGCCCGTACGCAAGCCCAAGAAGCTGCCTTCTGAAACCTTGCGTGTCAGCTACGACCTGGAATACGGCACCGACAGCCTGGAAATGCACAAGGACGCCGTCAGGCCGGGCAGTAGCGTGTTGATCGTGGACGATCTGCTGGCGACCGGAGGCACTGCCGCCGCCGTCGCGCGGCTGGTGGAGCAGGCCGGCGGCAAAGTCGCCGGGCTGGGTTTCGCCATCGAGTTGACGTTTCTGAACGGGCGTGGCAAGTTGCCGGGTTACGACGTTTTTTCGCTGCTGAAGTATGACAGATAAGCATACGGGGCGGCCTTCGAGGCCGCCGCAGGCTGCGAGCCTGCCCCACAAGGCCAGGCTGCGCGCCCTCGCTAAGATAAATCTGGATCTGCGCGTCCTGCATCCGCGCCCGGACGGCTATCACGAAATCCGGACCGTTTTTCAGACCATCTCGCTGGCCGATGTCATCGATGTCGAGTTCAAACCGGCGCGCGGCACGGCCGTGCAAATCGACGGCGACGTGGACATCCCGGATAACCTGATGGCGAAAGCGGCCATCCTGGCCCTGGACGCCATTCGCGTAACCGCCCGCGTCGATTTCCATTTGCGCAAACGAATCCCCATGGGCGCCGGCCTGGGAGGCGGATCGTCGGACGCAGCCGCCGTCCTGCTGGCACTGCCCGTGCTGGCCGGACGCCGCCTGGCACTGCCGCGCCTCATGGAACTGGCCGCCGAGTTGGGCAGCGACGTGCCATTCTTCCTGCTGGGCGGAGCTGCCGTGGCCCTGGGCCGCGGGACGGAGTTGTATCCACTGCCCGATTCGCCGGCGCGCCGCGGTCTTCTGGTCGCGCCCGGCGTACACGTTTCCACGGCTGCCGCGTATCGCGCGCTCACCCCCCGATTGACAACCGAATCGCAACAAAATAAAATAGTTAGTTTCCAGTCGCAGGCTTGGGGTGAACTTGGCCAAGGGGCCTGGACGCTTGGCGTTAACGATTTTGAAACAGTAGTTTTCGAGCAGTTCCCGCAACTCGCCGCGTTGAAGCGGCGGCTCGTGAAGCTGGGTGCGAATCCGGCAATGATGACCGGAAGCGGCTCGGCGCTCTTCGGTTTGTTTCGTACCCGGGAACAGGTAACTCGCGCTGCAAAATCATTTTCCGAAGAACGTGTTTTCCCGATTTCGCTGGTCGGCCGGGCGGGCTACCGCAGTCTCTGGTGGCGTACCCTCCGGCCGCACATTGAAGATAAACTATGGCCGCCGTTAAGCCGATCCGGGCGATGACGCCCGACCGTTTGAAAGTTTTCTCCGGCACCGCCAATCCGTGCCTCGCCAAGGAGATCTGCGCCGCGCTCGATCAGGAACTCGGCGACCTGATGTTGGAGACTTTCTCCGATGGCGAGGTCTACCTCCAATTCCAGGAAAACGTTCGCGGCGCCGACCTGTTCCTGATTCAGCCCACCTGCCGTCCGGTGGATCATAACCTGATGGAGTTGCTGCTGATGATCGACGCGGCCAAGCGCGCCTCAGCGGACCGCATCACGGCAGTGTTACCCTATTATGGATACGCCCGGCAGGATCGCAAGGACAAACCGCGCGTTCCCATCTCGGCGAAATTAATCGCTTCGTTGCTGGAGCGGGCCGGCGCCGACCGCATCATGGCGCTCGATCTGCATGCCGCGCAGATTCAGGGGTTCTTCGATGTTCCGGTGGATCACTTGTTTTCGGCGCCGGTAATGATCGAATATTTCAAGCCACTGGGCGTGCCGGATCTCACGGTGGTTTCCCCGGATCCGGGCGGCGTGGAGCGGGCCCGGGCATTCGCCAAGCGGCTGGACGCGCCATTGGCGATTATCGACAAGCGCCGCGAGAAGCCGAACGTGGCGGAAGTGATGAACGTGGTGGGCGAGGTCGAGGGACGGAATTGTTTGATGGTGGACGATCTGATCGATACGGCCGGCACATTGGTGAAAGGAGCCGAGGCCCTATTGCAACAGGGAGCGCGCAGCGTAAGCGCCTGCGCCACGCATGCCGTGCTCTCCGGTCCGGCGGTGGAGCGCATTGAAAATTCGCCGTTGAGGGAAGTGGTATTTACGAATTCGATCCCGTTATCGGACGAAGCGAAACGTTCGAGCAAGATCAAGTATCTTTCAGTGGCGCCGCTGCTGGCCAGGGCCATTCAGTCGATCCACGGAGAGACTTCGGTAAGCAGTTTGTTTGTGTGAGGAAAGAAGCCATCAGCTTTCAGCGGTCAGCCGAACCCGGTGGCTGATAGCTGAAAGCTAATAGCTGAAAGTTTTTTACGGGCAACGCAACCCACGTTAGCGGCCGTGCCGCGATCGGACTTGCGACCCTTTGAAGGAGAAATGCAGTGAGAAAAGAGATAACCGTTGCCGCGCAGCCTCGAGAATCGCGCGGCAAGAACGAAGCGCGCCGTACGCGCCGCTCGGGATTGATTCCCGCGGTGGTTTATGGCGCATACAAGGATCCCGTCCCGGTGGCTGTCAGTCCCAAGGCCATTCTGCAAATCGTGCACTCGGCCGGCGGCTACAACACCATTTTCAATCTGGATATCGAAGGCG
>Ga0187859_10002060_pt1 | contig 12665 bp, 9 predicted proteins | sample June2016WEW_10_1_2_FD_133019 | JGI IMG/M metagenome (GOLD analysis project Ga0187859, IMG submission 133019) | Peatland microbial communities from SPRUCE experiment site at the Marcell Experimental Forest, Minnesota, USA - June2016WEW_10_10 | ecosystem: Environmental > Terrestrial > Soil >...
GACCCGGCGGCCCAGCCACTGGCCACGGCGGTGCACTGCTACTCACTGGAGAAGCTGAACGAACTGGACCCGGTCCTCACGTCCATCACCGAGGGCCTGGCCGGGTACCTGCCGGTGGAGGCGGTCACCAGCGAGTACGGGCCGGGGCAGCTAGAGATCAACATCCACCACCGGGACCCGATCGGTGCCGCGGACGACGCATTCCGGCTGAAGTATGCGCTCCGCGCCCTGGCCCGGGCGGCCGGCGCCCGCGTCACCTTCATGGCCAAGCCGTTCCAGGGCCTGTCCGGAAGCTCCATGCACCTGCACGTCTCGCTGTGGCGGGACGGCGAGCCAGCGTTCGTCCCCGATGCCGGGGCGGAGAACCCGCTGATGCGCGCGGCCATCGCCGGAGTGCTGCGGCACCTGCCGGCCATCAGCGTTTTCGGCGCCCCGAACATCAACTCCTACAAGCGCTTCGAGGCACGATCATACGCGCCGGTCACCGCGACCTGGGGCGCTGACAACCGGACCGCCGCGGTGCGCTCGCTGGTGGAAAGCGGTCCCGCGACCCGCATCGAGCTGCGGACCCCCGGCGCCGACGCCAACCCGTACTGGTCCGTCGCCGCCCTGCTCGCCACGGTGATCGCCGGCATCGAGGACAACGAGGAGCTGGCTCCCCGCGGCTCGGGTGACCTGTACGGCACCGGTCAGCCCCTGCCCCGGACCCCCGCCGAAGCGGTCGAGCTCGCCCGGGCGGACAAGCGCATCGCCGGCCTGCTGGGCGAAGACGCCGTGCACGACTACACGCTGCTCGTGCAGCAGGACTGGCTGGCCTACATCACCACCGTCACCGGCTGGGAACGGGACCGCTACCTGGAACTGGCCTGATGGCCCACGCCCCGGGCGATGTGCTCGCGTCGATCGACCTGTCCGACAACGACGCGTTCGCGGACCGGGTTCCCTACGAGTGGTTCGATGCGCTGCGCCGCGCCGACCCGGTGCACTGGCAGCCCGAACGCCACGGGCGGGGCTTCTGGGCGGTGACCTCCCACGCCGACGTGGTGGCGGTGTCGAAGGACTGGGCCACGTTTTCCTCCCAGACCGGCGCCAGCGCGCTGGAGGACCTGGCCCCGGACGCCCTGGCGGCCCGGCGTTCCATGATCGACGCCGACCCTCCCCTGCACACCGAGCTGCGCGGACTGGTGTCGGCGCCCTTCGCCGTCCGCCCGGTACGCGACTACGAGGAAATGGTGCGCTCGCTCACCCGCGAGGTACTGGCCGGCGCGCTGGCTCAGGACCGCTTCGATTTCGTCGAGCGGGTTGCCGCCGCGGTGCCCATCAAGGTGCTGTGCCGCGTGCTCGGCGTGCCCGAGCAAGACGAGGGCCTGCTGATCGACCTAGGCGACCAGATGATCGCTAACACCGACCCCGACCTGGCGGCCGTCCTGCTGGACGGCGGGGACAGCGAGCAGTACCGCCTGCTGCCGTTCCGCAGCCCTGCCGCCCTGCAGATGTTCGCCTACAGCCAGCGACTCTCGCAGGCGCGGCAGCAACAGCCCCGGCCCGATCTGATCACCGCCCTGGTGCAGCGGACCATCGGTGGCCGCCCGCTGCCGCAACACGAGATCGACGCCATGTTCCTACTGCTGGTCGTGGCCGGGAACGAGACCACCCGGCAGGCCATCGCCCTGGGCGTGCAGGCGCTGCTTGAGCGCCCGGACCAGATCGCCGTCCTGAACGGTGCCGATGACCGGGGCTGGCGCATCGCGGTGGAGGAACTGCTCCGCTGGACCACCCCGTTGCACCATTTCCGCCGCACCGCCACCCGCGACGTCACCCTCGGCCAGTCGAGGATCGCGGCGGGCGACAAGGTCGTGGTCTGGTACACGTCGGCCAACCGGGACAACAACGTCTTCCAAGATCCTTACCGGCTGGATCTGCGCCGCTCACCGAACCCGCACACCACTTTCGGGCGCGGCGGCCCGCACCGCTGCCTGGGCGAGCATCTCGCCCGGCTGGAGCTGCGCGTGCTGCTGCAGGAACTGCTGCCGGTACTGCCCCGGCTGGAACCCGACGGCAAGCCGGCCAGGATCCGGTCCAACTTCACCAACGGCCTGAAGCACCTGCCCGTACGCATCAGCTGACGGCGTACGCCCCGCAGCCGCTTGCGCTGTGCGGCGGCCGCCCCCCGTCGGCCCGGTGCGGTCCGGGTCTGCTTCGGCGGCCTAGCCCCGCTCACCCGTGAGCCGGGTGAAGGAAAGCCTGGACGCGGACACCGCGGCGGTGCTGCTGCTGGACCGTTCCGGCCGGCACCTCATCGCCACGGCGGCGAGCGGGCTGGAGGAGGAAGTCAGGCAGGGCGTGCGTCCGGTCGGCCAGGGCTTCACCGGCCGGATCGCCGCGGAAGCGCGGCCGATCATCCTGGATCATGTCGACCACGGCAACGTGCTCAACCCGATCCTGCTGGAAAAAGGGATCCGGTCGCTAGCACACAGCAGGGGAGCGGATGACGGCGTCGATGGACGAGGAGCGGGCACGCGTCTCCGCCGGGCCGGATCACGTTCACAATCGCGGGAAGCCACAGCAGGAACAGGGAGGTAGCCAGCACCCAGCCCGTGCCATTCACGCCGAGCAGCGCGATCGAGTAACCGGCGCCCGCCGTGCTGGAGGGCTTTGACGGCCTGGTCTACGGAGGGGAACAGGTGGTCGGGGCCGAGCTGTTTCAGGATCGTGCCGTGCTTGAGGTCGTGGTGGACCAGGTGCGAGGTCCGGGCGATCCCGATGGTCACGCCCCGCTGCCCGAGCTCGGTGGCCAGATCCCGCAGCGCCTGCAGCCCGGTGTAGTCGATGTCGGACACGCCGGCGGCGTCGAGGACGACCGCGTGGACCGGGCCGGGCGCGGCGTCGACGAGGTGACCGATCCGCGAGCGGAGGTACTCGGCGTTGCCGTACCACAGGGGGGCGTAGACCAGGTACACCAGAACCCCGGCCACCTGCTCGGCCGGGAGGCCGATGTCGGCCGGGATCCAGTGGTCGGTGCCCGGCGCCCGCCCGAGGATGGCGTCGCGGGGCCGGGCCGAGCGCCGGGTCCGGTCGGCCAGCGAGAGGACCAGCGCGAGGGCTATCCCCTGCTCGATGCCGACCACGGCCACGGCCACGAGGGTGACGGCCGCCAGCGCGAACTCAATCCGGTCGAAGCGGAGAATGGCCCGCAGCTCACCTGCCCGGAAGAGCTTGGTGGCGATGAAGACCAGCATGGCTGCCAGCATCGCCTGCGGCAGGTCGGCCAGCGGTGCGGTGGCCGCGAGCACCACGGCCAGGACAACGACCGCGGCGATGGTATTGGCGAGCTGCGAGCGGGTGCCGGACGCGGTCGCGATCGCCGTGTTGGGCGGGCTGGCGTCCACCGGGCATACCCCGATCAGCCCGGCAGCCACGCCGCCGGCCCCGATGCCGATCAGGTCGCGGTTGACGTCGCTGGCCGCCGGGGCCCCGGCGCTCGACCCCCGCACCGTGGCCGCGGTCTGCGCGATGCAGACGAAGGCCACGGTGAGCACCAGGGCGGGCAGGCGGCGGAGCTGCGCCCAGGAGACCGACGGCAGGCGGACCTGCGGCAGCCCGCCGTGGATGGCGCCGACGATCGCCACGCCGTGTCGGGACGCCAGGCCGAAGGCGTTGACGGCCACGATGGACAGAACCAGGGCCAGCAGCGTCCCCGGGAGCCGGCGGCTGATGCGCTGGGTGGCGGCGATGATGGCCAGGACCCCGATCGCGATGCCCACTGACCAGCCGTTGATGTGGCTTATCTGGCCGGCTACCTGGCGGATTCGGTCGATGGTCGTGGCTCCCCCGCCGCTGACCCCGAGGATGACCGGGATCTGGCGGACAATGATCTCGACGGCGATCCCGGCCAGGACTCCGGTGATGACCGGGGTGGACAGGAACTCCGAGATCCACCCGAGGCGGCACAGGCCGACAGCGACCAGAAGGCCGCCGACCAGCACGGCGGTGAAGGCCATCACGGCGCCGTAGCCGGAAGTTCCGGCCGCTGCGACCGAGGCCACGCCGGTGGCCAGCAGCGGCGCGATAGTGGAGTCCGCTCCGACCGACAGGTGACGGCTCGTGCCCAGCAGCGCGTAGACGAGGGATCCGGCGACGAAGGCGTAAAGCCCGGCTATCGCGGGCAGGTTCGCCAGCCGGGCGGTGGCCATCTGCCCCGGCAGAGCCACAGCGACCAGCGTCAGGCCGGCCAGCGCATCGGCGCCCAGCCACGCTGCCCGGTAGCCCCGCAGCGTCGGCGGCACCCACCAGGCTCCCATGGCTCATCTTTACGCATGGGCCACCAGCTAATGTCCACCAGGCTGCCGGCGCGCCGCGTATACGGCCTCAAGTCACCAGGTCGAGGTCGGGCACGGTCCGGTGGGGCGCAATGATCCGGCCGTCAGGCAGCAGGTCGCCGGTGTCCTCGAACACAACGACGCCATTGCACAGCAGGCTCCACCCCTGCTCTGGGTGGGCGGCCACAACATGAGCGGCCTCGCGGTCCGGCGCTTCCGGCGACGGGCAGGGCGGCTGATGCAGACAGTTCATCATCCCTCCCCGGGTGTGCGTACCAGGTGAATCCCCTGCCAGCTTGACTCTCACCGCAGCGCCCTGGAAAGCACGCCCGCACGATGTATACGCCATCCACGCGAGATCCTAACGATGCGCCCGCGCAACAGCGATCACGTCGAGGCGCATGAAGGCGAAGAGCGCCCAGCGTCCGGGCGACGCGGTGCCCACGTTGTGAGCGCTTCGTTAGGGAGGGCGCAGGGGCCGTTAGGCCTCCGTGTGCGCACGCCGGCGCAGCCCGATCCCGGTCTAGCGTTGGTGGATGTGAGCGCGACGAGTCTGATGGTCGTGCCGGTGCACGCCGGCTCCTGGATGGTCAGCCTTCGGTGCGGGCGGCTGCCGAGCGGAGAGCGCGTCGGGATCGCGTTCACCGCAGAAGCGAGCCTGGCCCGGGCAATGGGAGCAGATCAGCCATGGATATATATGAGCGCCGAGGCCATGCGGGACATGCTCGCACCGCTGGGCGTGACCCGGATCCAGGTGAACCCGGGCGTGATCACCGCGGGCCGGCCGGTCTCGGTGTCGATGTCGGCGTGAGAGGTGACCCGCAGGTTCTGCATGCGCTGGTGCGGGTGCAGATGATGGCCGGTACCGACCCCGATTGCTTCGAGGCCTACCTGCGTGACGAGGTCGGCATCGCCGAGGCGTGGCGGCTGGCGGGGGACTGCGACTTCGAGGTCCGGCTCTCCTGCCGGAGCCTCGCAGACCTGGACGCCACGGTCGCGCAGTTCCGCGACGCGGGCGCGATCACCTCCACCACCCTCGTGCTGCATCGCGTTCGCCTGGGCGCGTGATGGGTATCTGGCCGCTCACCGCGCAGCCAGCCCACTCGGTCGGCGGTGTCCGCCTGGCTGAGATCGCTGAGCATTTCGGCACCCCGGCGTACGTGCTCGATGAGGAGCACGTACGGGCCCGCTGCCGCGAGTACAGCAAGGTCATGGCCCCGCATGAGGTGGCCTACGCCAGCAAGGCGTTGTGGTGCCGGGCGATGGCCCGGTGGGTCGCCGAAGAGGACCTGTCGCTGGATGTCTGCTCCGACGGTGAGCTGGTCGTGGCCAGCGCGGCCAAGTTTCCGGCCGACCGCATCTTGCTGCACGGCAACGGCAAGACGCAGCAGGAGCTGTCCGTCGCGCTCGACTACGGCGTTGGCCGGATCGTCGTCGATTCCGCGGGGGAGGCCGGCCAGCTGGCCGCGCTGGCCGCGCTGGCCGGCCGGCGGCAGAAGGTCCTGGTCCGGGTCACGCCCGGGGTCGACGCCCACGTGCACCCGGCGGTGACCACCGGCACCGAGGACCAGAAGTTCGGCCTGTCCATCGCTTCCGGCGAAGCCGCCCACGTGGCCCGCCGCATCCTCCGCGAGCCGTCCCTGGAACTGGCCGGCGCGCACTGTCACATCGGGTCGCAGATCTCCAGCCTGGACGGCTTCGAGACCGCGGCCCGCCGCATGGTCGCCTTCATGGCCGGGCTAGGCGGCCTGCCCGAGCTGAACCTCGGCGGTGGTCACGCCGTGCCCTACCGGCCCGGGGATCCGGGCCTGGATATCGCGGCCTTCGCCGAGCGGATCGCCGGGGCCGTCGGGCAGGAATGCGCAGCGCACGGCATCGCGGTGCCACGCCTCACGGTCGAGCCGGGCCGGGCGATCGTCGCCTCCGCCGGGGTGACGCTGTACCGGGTGCTCACCGTGAAGCGCGGCGCCCGCACCTTCGTCGTGGTGGACGGCGGCATGAGCGACAACCCGCGGCCAGCGCTGTACGGCAGCCGTTACCACGTTGAGCGGGTCGGCAGCCCCGCGGCTGACCACACGGAATCCATGATCGTCGTGGGCCGGCATTGCGAGGCGGGAGACGTGCTGATCCCCGACGCGCGGTTGCCCCGCGACGTCGGCCCGGGCGATCTGCTCGCCGTCCCCGCCACCGGCGCCTACCACCACGCCATGGCCTCCAACTACAACCACTTCACCCGGCCGCCGGTCATCGCCGTCCGTGACGGCCGGGCCCGGCCGCTGATCCGCCGCGAGACGGACGAGGACATGCTGCGCCGCGACGTCGGCTGACCGCGGCCTCATCAGGCCGGTCCGGCCGCGGCGTCCCCGGTTTGCGGTGCCTGTCCTGCATGATGGTCCCGGATGTTTTGGCCACTGCGCTGATCGGAGCGAGCGTATGGCGGTCACCCCCACCTTCCCTAGCCGGGACTCGCTGCGCCGGCTGCGGTTCCGGCCGCTGGACGCCGTCGTCGGCGCGGGCGTGTTCCTGCTGATCTATGCGGCCGTCCGGGTCGGCGCGACCGCGCACGTCCCGATCCAGGCCGGCCGCGTGTCCACGATCGACACCTCGCCGTCCCGGCTGCCCTATTACGCGGCCCGCAGCCTGCTGCGCATGTTCGTTGCGCTGTTCTTCGCCTATACGTTCAGCCTGGGCTACGCCTATGTGGCCGCGCGGAACCGGCGGGCCCGGCGGGTGATGATCCCGGCCCTGGACATCCTGCAGTCCGTGCCGATCCTGGGCTTCCTCGCGGTCACGGTGACGTTCTTCCTGGCCCTGTTCCCCGGGTCCGAGCTCGGGCTGGAGGCGGCGTCAGTCTTCGCCGTCTTCACCTCCCAAGCCTGGAACATTACGTTCTCCTTTTACCACTCGCTGGTCACCCAGTCCGCCGAGCTGGACGAGGCGAGCCGGCTGATGGGGCTGTCCCGGTGGAAGCGGTTCTGGAGCATCGACGTGCCCGGCGGGGCGATCGGCCTGGTCTGGAACGGGATGATGAGCTTCGGCGGCAGCTGGTTCTTCCTCACCGCGTCGGAGCTGATCATCGTGGGCGGCCACCGTTACACGCTGCCCGGGGTGGGCTCCTACGTGGGGGTGGCGGTGGAGCAGGGCCGGCTCGGCCACGTCGTGTGGGGCATTGTCACCATGATCGTCATGATCCTGGCGGTCAACGTGGTGTTCTGGCGGCCGCTGGTGGCGTACGCGGAACGGTTCCGCCTCGAGCAGACCGAGGCCAGCCAGAAGCCCAAGTCGCTGGTGCTGGATCTGCTGCGGCGGTCCAGCTGGCCGGCCCTGGCCGGGCGGGGCCGGCGGGCCATCGCCCAGCCGGTCAACCACCTGATGGGCGCCGCGACCGGGATCGATGACCGCAGCCTGGTCAGGCACGCGGCCCGGCGGCGGGCCGCGGACGCCGCCTTTGCCGCGTTCGTCCTGGCCGCGCTCGGCTGGGGCCTGTACAGCATGCTGGCCTACATCGCCGCCGGGCAGCAGGGCCTGGGGGTCCTCGGGCAGGCGTTCGGCCTGGGCTTCCTGACCCTCCTGCGGGTCGCCGTCGTGGTGGCGGTGTCGTCCGTGATCTGGGTGCCGGTAGGCGTCTGGATCGGCTTCAATCCCAGGGTGGCGCAGTACCTGCAGCCGGTGGTGCAGGTACTCGCCAGCTTCCCGGCGAACTTCATCTTCCCGTTCGCGATCGTTCTCTTCCTGGACATCGGGCTCAGCCTGAACTACGGCAGCGTCCTGCTGATGGCCCTGGGCACCCAGTGGTACATCCTGTTCAACGTGATCGCCGGGGCCAGCGCGGTGCCCTCGGACATGAGGGAAGCCATGGACAACCTCGCCGTGCACGGCCGGGAGCGGTGGCGGCGGATGATCCTGCCCGCCGTGTTCCCCGCCTACGTCACCGGGGCGATCACCGCGGCCGGAGGCGCGTGGAACGCCTCCATCGTGGCTGAGATCGTGATCTACAACCGGCATGTGCTCGTGGCCCGCGGCCTCGGCAGCTTCATCGCCCAGGCGACCGCGAGCAATAACTTCCACGAGATCATCGCGGGCATCCTGGTCATGGCCGTGTACGTCACCGGGCTTAACGCGCTGCTGTGGCGGCGGCTGTACAGCATCGCCGAGTCGAAGTACGCGCTGGCATGACCGGGCCGCTGATCAGCGTGCGGGCGCTGGGCAAGTCGTTCTCCGGCGCGGACGGCCACCCGGTGCAGGTGCTCGATGACATCACGCTGGACGTCGATGAGGGCGAGTTCGTCGCGCTGCTGGGCCGCAGCGGCAGCGGCAAGTCCACCCTGCTGCGGTGCATCGCCGGCCTGATCGCGCCGTCCGAGGGCGAGGTGCTGTTCCGCGGCCAGCGGCTGGCAGGCACCAACCGCGACACCACGATGGTGTTCCAGACGTTCGCGCTGCTCCCCTGGCTCACGGTGCAGCAGAACGTGGAGATCGGGCTGGAGGCGCGGAAGGTGGCGCCGGCGCAGCGGACCGAGCGGGCGCTGCGCGCGATCGACCTGGTGGGCCTGGACGGCTACGAGTCGGCTTATCCCAAGGAACTGTCCGGCGGCATGCGCCAGCGGGTCGGCTTCGCCCGGGCTCTCGTCGTGGAGCCGGCGGCGCTGCTGATGGACGAGCCGTTCAGCGCGCTGGACGTGCTCACCTCGGAGAACCTGCGCGGCGAGCTGCTGGAACTGTGGGAAGGACAGAGGTTCCCGACCAAGACCATGGTCATGGTCACGCACAACATCGAGGAAGCGGTGCTGCTCGCCGACCGGATTCTCGTCCTGGGCACCAACCCCGGCCGGATCAAGGCCGACATGCGCAACCCGCTGGCCCGGCCGCGCCGCCGGCGCACCCCGGACTTCGAGGAGCTCGTCGACCGGATCTACCGGATGATGACCCAGCGGGACAGCGCTCCCGCTACGGCCCCGGCCCGGCCCGGCGCCGGCAGCGGCAGCGCACTCGGTGATTCCCGGCTGCCGCAGGCAACGGTGGACGGCGTATCTGGCCTGGCCGAGGTCCTGCTCGGCCGGCATGACGGCGCGGCCGACCTGCCCGATCTGGCCGACAACCTGGGCCTGGAGGTGGACGACCTGCTCCCCCTCGTCGACGCGCTGGTGCTGCTCGGCTTCGCCGGGCTCCGCGGCGAGCGGCTGACGCTGTCCCGCCACGGCCAGATCTTCGCGGGCGCCAGCATCCAGGACAGCAAGGAGATATTCGCCCGGGCTGCCCTGGACCACGCGCCGCTGGTGCGCACCATCTACCGGGCCCTGCGCGGCAGCCTCGACGGCAACCTGCCGGCCGGCTTCTTCACCGACATCCTGCGTACCCACGTCGGTGAGGACGAGGCGGCCCGGCAACTGGACGTCGCCGTGAACTGGGGCCGCTACGCCGAGCTGTACGCCTACGACGCAGCCCGCGGCCAGATCATCCGCGAATCCCGCGGCATCGGCGCCACCCTGGCTGACCGGCCCGAACCGGCCCGGCGCGGCACGCTGCACCTGTACCTGGGCGCCGCACCAGGGTCCGGGAAGACCTTCACCATGCTGCGGGATGGCCGGGCGCTGCGTGATCATGGTGAGGACGTCGTGGTCGGGTTCGCCCAGGCCCGCGGCCGGCCCCGGACCGCCGAGGCCATGCACGGCCTGGAGATCGTCCCCGCCCGCCAGGTCCACAGCGGCGAGGCCGGCGGCCCGCCGTCCCGCGAGGAGATGGACCTCGACGCCGTGCGGGCCCGTAAGCCCGCCGTGGTCCTCGTCGATGACTTCGGCTGGCACGCTGCTGCCATCGGGGCGCTGCGGGACGCGGGGATCGACGTCATCAGCACCGTCGACGTCCGCGACCTGGAGCGCACCGCCAACGAGGTACGCCAGATCACGGGACAGCCCGCGGCAGCGACGGTGCCCGATGCGGCCCTCGCAGCGGCCGACGAAATCAGGTTCCTCGACAACTCCCCCGAGGCGCTGCGCAAACGGCTGGGACACGGCAACATCTACCCTCTCGGGCAGGCCCGCGAGGCGCTCGATGGCCTGTTCCAGACCGCGACCCTGGCCGCGCTGCGCGAGATCGGGCTGCGGGTCATCGCCGAGACTCTCACCGCACCCGGAAGCGCACGCCGGCGGGAGCCGCTCGACGTGCTGGTGGCGGTGACCGCCCCAGCCCAGGCCGATGCGCTCATCCGGCACGGTGCCCGGCTGGCCCGGCGGGGCAACGCGAGATGCACCGTGCTCACGCTCGGACCGCCGGCCGGGACACGAGGAGACTGGACCGCCGCGGTCCAGACCCCGGCGCAGAACGCTGGCGCCGCCATCATCGCCCGGGAGGGCCGGGACACCGTCGCGGTCATCGCCCAGGCGGTGCGGGAGACCGGCGCCCGCCACCTGGTCATGGCCGCCCCTCCGGCTGGACTGCTCGACCGCTGGCGCCCGGGCCTGACCGGGCGGCTGGCCAGCGAGCTCCCCGATGTCCACCTGCACATCACGGCGGGCGAGGCTCGGCCATCGGGCGCGGCTCCGGAGGGCGGGGACTCCCTGGACCGCGCGCCGGGCGGCGCGGGCAGGCAGGCGCACGCCACGGTCCGGGTCTACCTGGGCTATGCGCCCGGCTGCGGTGTCACCAGCGCGATGCTGGAGGAGGCCGGGCGGCGGAGATCACGCGGGACCGACGTGGTGGTGGCGACCGTCGACTGCCGCGGCCGGGAGGGGGTGACCGCGGCCCTGGAGGGCCTGGAAGTGATCGGCGACGGCACCTCCCTCGACACCGGCGCCGTCCTGGCCCGCCGCCCCGAGGTGGTCTGCATCGACGACCTGTCCGCCGCCGACCCGAGCGGTGAGAGCCGTTTCGCCGCGGCCCGGCAGCTCGCTGACGCGGGCATCACCGTCGTGGCCACGGTTCACCTCGGCAGCCTGCAGGACGGCGACGGTGCAGCCGGTGACACCCTGGAGGAAGCGGCCGTCCTCGCGCTCGCTGACGAGATCGAGCTGGTAGATGCTCCACCCTCGGCACTCACCGACCGGGTGAAGCGAGGCGAGATCGCGCCCGCCGGAGGAGCCGAGCACGCACTGCAGACGGACTACTCACCGGAGACGCTCGGGGCGAAGCGCGAGCAGGCGTTCACCATCGTGGCTGAGCATGCCGAACGCCGCCTGGCCGCCTACCGGGGCAGCGGCGCCACCGCCGGCGGCGACACGCACCCCCGGATCCTGGGCTGCGCTGCGCCCAGGCCTGGCATGGAGCCGCTCATCAGGCGCTCGGCCGCACTGGCGGCGCAGCTGGCCGGGGATTTCCTGGTGGCAGTCGTCACGCCCGGGCCAGCAGCCGCTGACCTGGACCAGGTGCTGGCCGGGTACGCCGCGCTGGCATCGCAGCTCGGTGGCCAGCTCACGGCGCTGCAGGGCAGCCCGGCCGATGCCCTCGCGAGGTTCGCACACCGGCACCAGGTCACCGAGATGGTGCTGGCCCGCGACCCGGGCGCTAGCCGCCACCGCCTCCTGAACGAACTCATCCGAGTGGCCGGAGACGCTGAGGTGCACGTCCTGCCCGCACAGGCGGCCCGCTAGTGGCGCGCAGCGGACCGGTTTGACCAGAACTTCGCCGCCGGCGTCCGGCTCAACCGCCGACAACCCGGGCGGCGCGGTGCCCGCCGGGTACGACCTGGCCGACTTCGGGCAAGCGAACTACCTGACCAGCCAGGTGACCAGCCAGTCCGGCACCCAGGGCAACTTCGTGTCCAACGGGTACTGGACCCCGTACGCGGTGACGATGACGAACGGAAACACCGTGATGGCCTCCCCCGGGTCCATCGAGGGCGGTGCGGCGTTCCCGGTTTTCTAAAACGCCGGCCAGTAGGTCTCTTTATGGCCCTGAAACATAAGTGATAGCTGCAACTGATCACTGGCTATCGCGCCCGGCGCTCAGCGGCGCTTGCGCTTGGCTGCGGCCCGCTCGTAGGCGGCAAGCAGCCTCGGGACCTGCGACTCCCAGCTCAGGGAGCTCCGCAGCCGCTGGGCGCCAAGCTGGCCCATCCGGGCCCGCGTCCCAGGATCGTCGATGAGTTCGACAATGCACTTGCCGAGCGAGGCCACGTCGTTGCGCGTCGCGTAGAGGCTCGCATCGCCGGCGGAGACGCGCCCCTCGTGCAGGTCGAACTGGACTATCGGCTTGCCGAGTGCCATGTATTCCATGATCTTGTTCATGGTGGAGATATCGTTCATCCGGTTGGCCTCGTCCGGGTTGACGCAGACGTCCGCGGTCGCGAGCACGGTGCCGAGATCCTCATCTGACAGCCGCCCGGTGAGGACTACCTGATCGTCCAGGCCC
>Ga0187859_10002064_pt1 | contig 12660 bp, 12 predicted proteins | sample June2016WEW_10_1_2_FD_133019 | JGI IMG/M metagenome (GOLD analysis project Ga0187859, IMG submission 133019) | Peatland microbial communities from SPRUCE experiment site at the Marcell Experimental Forest, Minnesota, USA - June2016WEW_10_10 | ecosystem: Environmental > Terrestrial > Soil >...
CAATATGTCGAAACTTGCATTGAGGCAGCGATTGCCGGACACGCGGTGCTGGATGTTCTGGCCACTCACATGACCGACCACGACGCTGCGATCATTGCCGCGTTCGGCGACCCCGGTCTTACCGCCGCGCGCGAGTTCGCCGACATCCCGGTGCTCGGCATCGAAGAGTCTGCCCTGTTGACCGCCTGGACACTGGGTCGCCGCATCGCCATCGTTTGCCTGACCCCACGGCTTGGCCGCTGGTATCAGGAATGCGCCGAAGAGCACGGGCTCGCCGGCCGCCTGGTCAGTGTGCGACCGCTTGATGCGCCGATCCCCGACATCGCTCGTGCAAAAGATCAGCTTCGTGCAAGCTTGCTGGAGGAATGCCAGCGCGCGATCGAGCTGGACGCGGCTGAGGTCATTATCTTCGGCGGCGCGCCCATTGCCGGGCTGGCTCACGAGGTAGCAGCGGAGATTCCGGTGCCGGTGCTGGACGGCGTCAGTTGCGCGGTCCGATTGGCCGAGGCGATCGTGGGCCTGCAGCCGCGGCCGCCGTCGCGCGGCAGCTTCGCCCGTCCTGGGCCGAAACCGGCGCAGGGATTGAGCCCGGCGCTGACCCGACGCGTCGAGGGGGCGTAAGGCGTGTCGCACAACACCGGGACAAGGTTACGCGGTCTGCTGACCTGAGTGTCACTCGCTCAACGCAGCAACAGCGCCACCGCGCTTAACGTCGAAATCGTCAACACCGCAATCCGCGCCCGCTGCCGGTTGAGCATCCGGCCAAGAAACGGCCCGCAGGCAAAGCCGATCGCCACGCCAGGCAACAACGCGAACCCAAGCTTCATTCCGCTGAACCCGAACGTGCCGATCATGGCAAGCAACACCAGCGAAATTGCGCAGCCGACGGCAAAGAACGCACACAGTGTGGCGCGCAGTCGCTCCGGCGGCTCGTGTTGCAGAACGATGGCGATCGGCGGGCCGTGCACGCCAAACATCGTGCCGAGAATGCCCGACGCCACGCCGCCAAGCAGCAACGACGGCGTCGTGGCGCGGATATGCAAGCCCAGTACACTCAGCACCACGATGATCAGAATGATCGCACCGAACACCTTGGCGAGATTCACACCGACCAGCACCGCAAGCGTAATCGCGCCAATGACACAGCCCACGGCAAGGCCCAGAAACGCGACGCGCAGAAGACTGCGATCGATCGCCGAGCGTTCGCGCCAGACCACGGCAATGGACAACACCATGGTCGCGCACAGCATCGGGCCCGGCACCAGCGAGCGATCGACCAACAGCAACAATGGCGCGGCGAGCAACGCCATACCCATCCCGGTGCCAGCCTGGAGCGCTGCGGCTGCGGCCACGATCAAAGTCTCGATGACAAACGGCAGGACGCGCATTCCCCTTTATGGACAGTCGAAATCCCGGACAACGTATCTGAGGTAAGCAGAGTTACGCGGCAACGGCCGGCAGCATCATACCCAAACGTCGTTTTCCGCCGTCCGGGCGCCTTCCGCATCTCCGGTATTGCGCACCCCGCGCGGCTCGATGAGCAGCAATTTCACCTCACGTTCGGCGTACGGCTTGTGTTCGACGCCTTTGGGGACCACGAACATTTCTCCTGCCGATACGACAACCGACCCGTCGCGAAAGTCGATACGCAGCGTGCCGTCGATCACCATGAACGTCTCATCAGTGTCCTTGTGATCATGCCAAATGAAATCCCCCTCCAATTTCACGATCTTGAACTGGTAGTCGTTCATTTCGGCAACGACCTTCGGCGCCCATTGTTCGTCAAACATTGCGAACTTGCTGGCAAGGTTTATCGCCGTGTAGGTCATGTCGCCCCTCTACCATCATCGCAGGCTGCCATCCGCCGCCCATCGGCAACCCGGTCGGACCCATCGAACTCAGGCAAACTTATACAACCGCGCCGCGGTCCGGCCGATTTGCTCCCGCACCAACGGGTCCGGCATCACCTGTTCGAAACTCTCGACCATTTGCCGGTAGGTAACCTTGCTCTCGTGCCCCACAAACGGCCAGTCGCTTGCCCACAGCAAGTGTTCCGGGCCGCCCTCGGCCAATAGCCGAGCCGCCAGCCCGGCATGATCGCAGCCCGGCGAACGGTACGGTGCCGAAAGTTTGACCCAGCCTCGACCAGACCCGATTGCCCGTAACGCCGCCTGGAAGCCCGGTGAATTCTCGCCAAGATCCGGCACCGGGTTGCCGAAATGATCGATCACGATGTTGACCTCGGTTGCCAGCAATTGCGAGGTCAGCGCGGCAATCCGTTCGCCCTCGGCATAGATGTGCACATGCCAGGCCAGATCGGCGACGCGGCGCAGCAGCCGCCGATACTCCGGCGACCCCAGATCCGGCGTACTTTTGTAATCCCGCAACGAAAACCGGATGCCCACGATCCCCGCCGCCGCCATCGACTGCAGCTCAGGCAAACTGACCGAGGGATCGACGATCGCGGTGCCACGCAGCCGCCGATGGCGGCCCAGTGCCGCCAGCGTGTAATCGTTATACGGTCCCATGAAGCTGGCCGCTGCGTGCACGCCAAACAACACACCGTGCCCATCCATTGTCCGCAGGTATTCCTCGGCCGTCACGTCGCGTGAAGGCTGGTGTGTCGCGCCCTCGATCAACGGCGTGTGACGCGGATAAATATGCGCGTGGGTGTCGATCAGTGGCCCGAGGCCACGTGCTGGTATCTCGCTCATGCCGCTATCGCTTCTCTTGGCGTCATCATCTGGCCCGATCGAGGGACCAGTAACCACACCAGTGCGTGAACTTATGCCGGCGTCAAGCCAGGTCCCGATGTTTCGACACGTCCCGGCGCCGGCAATCTCCAGGTTTCATTACTCTCATCGATTGAGCGCCTGCGGACCGCTGACGAACGAATTGCCCCGAACGTAGAACCGCAGCAGACTGTCGGTCGCGCGCGTAATGCCAATCCGTTTGCCCTGCCCGATTTCGCCGGGCGCCTGATCGTCAGATCCGAGCCACAGCGGACCAGCCTGACAAAGGTCGATCCCATCCACCCGGCGATCAATCGCTAACGCGGCGCTCAGCCGTCCCGGCCCCCGCGCCAGGTCTCGCAGGCGCTCGGTGCCGCGGTTGCGCTCCATGATCCTGATGCCAACGGTTGGCTCGATCGCCCTGATCAGGACGCCGGCGCCCACGCCGGACGTCTCGCTCGAGACGTTCAGCATGAACGAGGTGCCATAAGCGAGATAGACGTATGCGTGCCCGCGCTCGAGGAAAAGCGTCCGGTTGCGAGGGGTCATGCCGCGATACGCGTGACCAGCGGAGTCGCCGATGACATACGCCTCGGTCTCGACAATGCGACCGCTCGCCACGCCTTCGGTCAGCGTTCGCACCACCATTTTGCCGACGAGAAATCGAGCCAACTGGGCCGTATCGACGGGCAGTTCTGCCCGCTCCAGCACGCGCGGACACGCGACTGTCGCGCCAATTTCACCCGCTCCGCTCGACCCGGTGCGCCCGCGAAGGTCCGGGCCCGAGCGAGTCGGCAAAGCATTGGGTCTCGCCGGCCACCTCGCCATCCGGGAACTCCATGACGCTCACCGAACAGGACGGCCGGCCGTGTCCCTGGAGCGTGTTCGCCTGGCTGATTGGTCGGAAAGCGTCAATCACGCGCTGAAACAAAGGTTGCTTAGCGCAGGTTTGCCTCGCCTTGAAGCAACCCGCTCTAAGCGGCGGCGGCCATCCGCTGATTGGCTTCCTCGAACCGGCGCCGTGCGTCCGCCTGGTCGAACGGACGTTTGCGCAATGTCTCTTCTTCCCACTGCTCGCGCTGTTGGGTCACGAAGTCGCCGCCGTAGATGTGAATCGCACTGGTCAGTCTACGCAACGGATTGGTCACGGAATGGATGATATCCTTGCCCAGAGGGCACACATCGCCAGGCATCAGCGCCGATGCACCCGCCGCCTCGATCGGCCAGCGCGCATCGTCCGGCAGCGTACGCCAGAAAATGTTGTCCTCCCGCCCGCCATACATCCCGATCACCGCCCACATATGATGGTTGTGCGGCATGGCCGTCATATGCGGACCCCAGACTACATTGATTACCGTCAGCTCGTTCGACCGGTACAGCAGGTCGATCCCCGCCTTGGTCGGTTCGCCCAGAGCACGAATGACCTGTGACGGGTCGGCAACCGCCTCCCGCATCAGTTCGCGGATGGACTTCTCGACCGCACCTGAACCCAAGGCGCATTTGCAATCAGCGATGAAGCGGTCAAGGTCGAACATGTTTCATCTCCTTGTGGGCCTGGCAGTGGATGGAATTTATCCACGCTCAGGTGATCAGGCAAAATGAATCTGACACCTCCCCGGCAAATTCTGCCGCCCCCGTTAACCGAAACCTAAGCTTTCGGTGCCACCCTGCGGCACAGCCAAAACGGCACCAGCGATGGACACAGGGGCGCCACGGCATGCCGGCGATCTCGACCACGACCCGATCGCAACGCATTCTGGGCATCCCAGAGGCCAGGATTGGCCGCGCCAATCGGTCGTTCCGGTCGAAGGCCCAGGAAAATCTCCAGGAATATCTGATTTACCGGCCATCGCCGGCAACCGTTAGCGGCATGGATCAGCCATGAAAGCGTTGCTCGACGGCCTCCGCGCGCTCGGCCCGGCGCGCCTTACCGCGATGGGAGCGGTGGCGCTCGGGCTACTGGCTTTGCTGGCGTTCATGGTCATGCGCGCCGGCTCTGGCGACCAAATGGCGCTGCTGTACGGCGATCTCGATCCTCGCGACGCCAGCCAGATGGTCGATAAGCTCAATCAGCAGCACATCCCGTACCGCGTCGGCGCGGGCGGTGGCCAGATCCTGGTCCCTGCCGAGCAGGTCCCACAAGCGAGAATGTTACTGGCCAAGGATGGTCTGCCGTCGGGTGGCTCGATCGGCTACGAACTGTTCGATCGCGGCGACGGCTACCTGTTCTCCGCCTTCCAGCAAAAGATCAGTGAAACCCGTGCGATGGAGGGCGAGCTCTCCCGCACCATCCTGGCCATCCACGGCATCCGCGCGGCACGCGTGATGCTGGTCCTGCCGCACCGGGAACCCTTCGCGCGCGAACAGCAGGAAGCCCAGGCCAGCGTGATGCTGACGATGGTGGGGGCGCAAAGGCTGGATAAGGAGGGCGTACAGGCGATCCTCAATCTCGTCGCGGCCGCAGTGCCCGGGTTGCGCGCGCACAACATTGCGGTCGTCGACTCGCGCGGCGATCTGCTGGCCCGCGCCGGACAGCCAACCACCCAACTTACCGAAGCGGCCACCGCGGAAGAGGTCAGGCGCACCACCGAAATGCGCCTCGCCCGCGCGGTCGAGGACATGCTGGAAAAGACCCTTGGTGCCGGCCACGTGCAGGCCGAGGCGTCGGTGCGGATGGATTTCGACAAGGTCAACGAAACCAAGGAGCAGTTCGATCCCGATCAGCAGGTAACGCGCAGCACGCAAACTGTGAACTCGACCTCGAAAACGACCGAGGCGAACCAGGCGGTCACCGCACAGAACAATTTGCCGAACGCGGACGCCGGCGCGCCGGGCAACGGTTCGCAGGAAGGCAGGCAGGAGGAAACCACTAATTATGAAATCGGCAAGACAGTCCGCACGCTGATCCACGAGCAGCCGCGGATCGATCGCATCAGCCTCGCTGTCATGGTTGACGGAACCGAACAGCCCGGCGCCGACGGCAAGCTCGCCTGGCAGCCACGCTCTGCCGAAGATCTGGATCGCATCACCAACCTCGTGAAGTCGGCCATCGGGTTCGATGAAAAGCGTGGCGACCAGGTCAACGTCGTCAGTATGCGCTTTGTTACAGACAATAGTTTGGTGGCGGACAGTGGCGGCCTGCTCGGGCTACATCTGGACAAACCCGATTTCATGCATTTGGCACAAACGGCACTGTTCGGCGTCATCGGATTGCTGGCCTTGCTGCTGGTGCTGCGGCCGATGGTCGCGCGATTGACCGCACTGACGCCGGGCAGCTTCGCGCTGGCTGACGGAAGCGGCGGTTCGGCGCTGATCTCAGGCGGGCTGGGGGGAGGTATTCCAGGGCTCTCCGCTCCCACCGGGATTGCCGCGCTGCCGCCCCCCGGTCCGCTGGCGAACGCTCTGAGCGGCCTGACCGCGGGTGCCCTGGCAGCCGCACAGCTTGAAGACGAAGCTATGATCAGCCTGACCCAGATCGAGGGCCAGATGCGCGCGTCCTCGCTGCGAAAACTGACTGACATCGTCGGCAAGCATCCCGACGAGACCCTGACCATCATGCGTGGCTGGATGGCACAAGAAAATGGCTGAGAGCGCAGACGAATATCGCGGCCTGCGTGGCGCGCAAAAAGCCGCAATTGTCATGCTCGCCCTGGGCGAGGAACAGTGCGGCCGCCTGTTCAGCATGATGCACGAGGACGAAATCCGCGACATATCCGCCGCCATGGCACAGCTCGGCGCGATCCGGTCTGAGGTTGTCGAACGCCTGTGCACGGATTTCGTTGAAAGTCTCGGGTCCTCCGGCAGCCTGGTCGGCAGTTTCGAGAGCACCGAGATTCTCCTGACCAAATCGCTGCCGCGCGACCGCGTCGCGCAGATCATGGAGGAGATCCGGGGTCCCGCCGGCCGTACCATGTGGGACAAGCTTGGCAACGTGAATGAGGACGTGCTGGCGAATTATTTGAAGAACGAATACCCGCAAACCGTTGCCGTGGTGCTCTCGAAAATCCGTGCCGATCACGCTGCGCGCGTGCTGACGCTGCTGCCTGATCCGTTCGCCATGGAAGTCGTCATGCGCATGCTGCGCATGGAGACCGTGCAGAAGGAGGTGCTCGACGGCGTCGAGCGGACGTTGCGTGCGGAATTCATGTCGAACCTGGCGCGCAGTGCACGGCGCGACTCGCATGAGCTGATGGCGGAAATCTTCAACAACCTGGACCGCGCCGCCGAAACAAGATTCGTCAACGGCCTCGAAGAGCGCAACCGCGAGTCGGCGGAGCGGATCAAGTCGCTGATGTTCACCTTTGACGACCTGCAACGGCTGGGGCCGCAGGCCATCCAGACGTTGCTGCGGTCGGTCGAAAAGGATCGTCTGCCGATCGCGTTGAAGGGTGCGTCAGACAAGATCAAGGACCTGTTCCTGAAAAATATGGGCGACCGCGCGGGCAAGATGTTGCGCGACGATATGGCCTCGCTTGGCCCGGTGAGGCTGCGGGATGTCGACGAAGCGCAAAGCGGCATCGTGGCTCTGGCGAAGGAGTTGGCGGCACAAGGCCAGCTTGAGATCGGCGGCAACAATGATGATGACATGGTGTACTGATCATGACACCGACGTTCTCCTCAGGCGTGTTGCTGTTCGACGAAGACTTCGATCAACCGGCGAAACCGCTCGAACCCGAGGTCATCGCACCAGTGTTCACCGCGGCCGAGTTGCTGGCGGCGCGTGAGGAAGCGGCGCAGGACGGTCGCGACCGCGCAATTGCGGAAGCCGAAGGATCTGCACGTATCGCGTCGAGCCGCGCCCTGGCCGAGATTGCAAAGCAATTCACCGCGGCCCAGGAAGAAGCCGCATCGATTGCGGAACAGTCGGCCGAGGCGATCGCTCGCCTGCTGCTCGATTGTTTTGCGACGGCGTTTCCGGCGTTGAGTGCACGGCATGGTCCGGGCGAACTCGCAGGCGTGTTGCGCGAGATTTTGCCGGCGTTGCATCGCGAACCAAAAATTACCGTCCGTATCAATCCGCTTCTCGTTCCCGCCATGACCGAGGAACTGCATTCGCTCGACGCTGATCTGGTAGCCCGCGTGCGGCTGATCCCGGCCGACAGCGTGGCGGTGGGCGATGCGCGGATTACCTGGGAAAACGGCGCCGCCACCCGCGACGCGGCGTCGTTGTGGAGCCAGATTGAAAGCATCCTGGCGCCCGCCGGATTGCTGAACCTCGAACCAACCGCGAAGGAACACGAACTTGTCGAATGACATGGAACTGGCCGAACTGTCGGAGCCGTCTGACAGTAGCGGCTCACGCTCGGCGCGGGAGCTGGAGGCGGTCTACGACATTCCGGTTACCGTGAGTGCAGTACTGGGCAAAACCACGATGCAGGTCAGCCAGCTGCTGAAACTTGGCCGCGGCGCCGTGGTCGAACTCGATCGCAAACTCGGTGAGGCGATCGATATTTATGTCAACAACCGGCTGGTCGCGCGCGGTGAGGTGGTGATGGTGGACGATACCCGCCTGGGCGTGACCATGACGGAAATCGTCAAAGGGGATCGGGCACCGTCATGAGGGGGGACGTGTCAGGCCTCTGCCCATGAAAGTCCTGATCATCGGTTCGCTCGCCGGTGACCTGGGTCAGGCGGCCCAGATCGCCATTGGCCGCGGCGCGAAGCTCGATCAGGCGGATGATGCCAACAGCGCATTGATCCGCTTACGCACTGACGCGCACATCGATCTGGTGCTGTGCGACATTGCGCATGACATCGGCGCCATCGTCGCCGCGCTGGCGGCCGAGCGTATGGCTGTTCCAGTCGTCGCCTGCGGTACCGGCGACGATCCCGACGCCGCCGTTCGGGCCATTCATGCCGGCGCGCGCGAATTCCTGCCGCTACCGCCGGACCCCGACCTGATCGCCGCGATCCTGGAGGCAGCGTCGGGCGAATCCCACGCCATGATTGTGCGCGACGAGGTCATGGAAGCCGCGGTCAAACGCGCGGAGCAGGTGGCGCGCGCCGACGCCTCCGTGCTGATCAGCGGTGAATCCGGGACCGGCAAGGAAGTGCTGGCCCGCCACATCCATCGCAAATCGCGCCGCGCCGGTGGTCCGTTCGTTGCATTGAACTGCGCCGCCATTCCGGAAAACCTGTTGGAATCCGAACTGTTCGGCCATGAAAAAGGTGCGTTCTCCGGCGCCGTGGCCCGCCGTCTCGGCAAGTTCGAGGCAGCCCATCGCGGCACGTTGCTGCTCGACGAAATTTCCGAGATGGATATCCGGTTACAAGCGAAACTGTTGCGCGCCTTGCAGGAACGCGAAATCGACCGGCTGGGCGGTTCTGCACCGGTCAGGGTGGACGTTCGTATCCTGGCAACCACCAACCGGGATCTGACCGCCGAGGTGCGGCGTGGCACGTTCCGCGAAGATTTGTATTTCCGGTTGAACGTCGTCAGCCTGCGGATCCCGGCCCTGCGCGAACGGCCTGGCGACATCGCTGCACTGGCAGAACATTTTTGCCGCAAGTACTCCGTCGTGAACGGCTTGCCGTACCGGCCACTGACGACAACCGCCGTGACGCGTCTGGTCGCCCACCACTGGCGCGGCAACGTGCGGGAGTTGGAGAACGTTGTCCATCGCGCTGTCCTACTGGCGACCGGCTCCGAAATCAGTCCCAGTGACGTCGAACTAACCCAGCCTGACGGCACGCGGCCAACCAGCGAGGCGACCTCTGCCGGCGGTGTCGCCTCGCTGGTAGGTCGCCGCATGGACGATGTGGAGCGCGACCTCATCATCGAGACGCTCGGCCATACTCTGGGCAATCGCACCCACGCGGCGACGATTTTGGGAATTTCCATCCGCGCCTTGCGCAACAAGCTGCGCGACTATACCGCCCGAGGGGTCGCCGTGCCGCCGCCCGCCGCCAGCGCGGCCTGACGCCAAATGGCAGGGGTCGCCGACCTGCTGCCCGCCGGCGTCCTGACGCGCGTTCGTCAATACGCGCCTGGCAGCGACGTCGGTCTGGCGCTCGGCGTCGTGGCGCTGCTGTCGGTCCTCGTGCTGCCGCTGCCGCCGTTCTTGCTCGATCTCGGTCTCGCGCTGTCGATCACCGCGTCGGTGCTGGTGTTGATGGTGGCACTGTTCCTGAACCGGCCGCTCGACTTCTCCAGTTTCCCGACGCTGTTGCTGCTGACGACGTTGTTGCGCCTGTCGTTGAACGTCGCGACGACGCGGTTGATCCTGTCGCACGGCAGCGAAGGCATGCTGGCGGCGGGCCATGTCGTCGCCGCGTTTGGCGGGTTCCTGATGGCCGACAACGTGGCGATCGGCCTGATCCTGTTCTGCATCCTGCTGGTGGTGAACTTCATGGTCATCACCAAAGGCTCGGGCCGCATCGCCGAGGTGGCGGCGCGGTTCAGCCTCGACTCGATGCCCGGCAAGCAAATGGCGATCGACGCCGATATGTCGGCCGGCCTGATCGATGAAAAAACTGCCCGCCGCCGCCGCCGCGACCTGGAGGACGAGAGCAGTTTCTATGGCGCAATGGACGGTGCCGCGAAATTCGTCCGCGGTGACGCCGTCGCGGGCCTGATCATCACCGGCATCAACATCGTCGGCGGCCTCGCCATCGGTATCATCAGCCACCACATGGCGTTCGCCGACGCAGTCGCGACGTTTACCACGCTGAGTGCCGGCGACGGGCTGGTCGCGCAGATCCCGGCGCTGCTGGTCTCGACTGCTGCGGGTATCGTGGTGACCAAAGGCGGCACCGAGGGCACCGCCGACGTCGCTCTCGTCTCGCAACTGGGCCGCGGTCCCAAGCCGTTGGCGATGGCGGCAGGCGCGGCGACCGTGCTCGGCTTGCTGCCCGGCCTGCCGACTTTGCCGTTCCTGGCGATTGCCGGTCTGGCGGGCGGTGCGGCATGGCTGCGCTTCAAACATCCCATTGGGGCGGTGGACGCGGCGGCCACAACGCCGGTAGCGACGGAGCCGCCGATCACCGAATCGTTGCGCATGGACATGATCCGGCTGGAGCTTGGCTACGGGCTACTGGCGCTGGCGGGCGGCGACGGGCCGCGGCTGACCGAGCAGATCAAAAGTCTGCGCCGCACCATTGCCGGTGATATGGGGTTCGTTTTGCCGCCGGTGCGCATCCAGGACAACATGCGGCTTGGGCCGGCGGAATACGTGATCACCGTGAAAGAAATCGAGGCCGGCCGCGGCGAATTGCGCCCGCAAATGCTGCTGATCATGGACCCTAAGGGCGGCACGCCGCCACTGGCCGGCGAGGCCACGCGGGAGCCGGCGTTCGGTTTGCCCGCCATGTGGATCGATCAGTCGCTGAAGGAAGAAGCCCTGTTCCGCGGTTGCACGGTTGTCGATGCACCGACCGTGCTGTCCACACACCTGACCGAAATCGTCCGGCAGAACGTTGCAGAACTGTTGTCCTATGCGGAAACCCGCAAGCTGCTGGATGAGTTGCCTGCCGAACACCAGAAGCTGGTCACCGACATGATCCCGGCAACGATCTCGGTTGGCGCTGTGCAACGCGTACTGCAATCGCTGCTGGAGGAGCGGGTTTCGATCCGCGACCTGCCGACCATCCTCGAGGGCATCCAGGAGGCGTGCGGCGCACCGTCCCGCGCCATCCCGTCGATCGTCGCGCACGTGCGGGCCCGGCTGGCGCGGCAAATCAGCGACCAGCATACCGGAACGGCCGGTTACATCCCGCTGTTGACCCTGTCGCCGGACTGGGAGGCCGCGTTCGCCGAATCTCTGTCCGGCCCGTCTGAGGAACGGCAGCTGGCAATGGCACCAGGGAAACTGCAGGAATTCGTGCGCAAGCTGAACGAGGTGTATGAGCGCGCCTCCACCGGCGGCGAATTGCCGGTCGTGCTCAGCAGCGGTGCGATCCGCACCCATGTCCGTGCCATTGTCGAGCGAGTCAAACCCGGCACCGCGGTGCTGTCACAACTGGAGATTTTCCCGCGCGCCAAGATCAGGACGGTGGGTACGGTGTGAGGGCGGCCGCGCACGGTATGCGGGGACGTTGCCATTGTTGAATAGTTCGAATGTCTCGAATGATAACGTCCTTCATCACGCAGAAAATGCATAACTTAATGAGAGCGAGCGTACGGTCAATTGTCCGGGGCTTCAAGCAAACGAAGTCCTTCGAGTAAGCGGCCGTGGTTGGTGGACGCGCCGGGATGTCTGGCGAGTATCTCTGAGATGTCCCAGGCCGGCAGGAGGCGGCGCATATTTGTGAGCGCCTTTCGAGCAGCCACCAGATCTCCGGTCAGAGCGCTCGCCGCTGCGTTAATCCGCCACGCCCACACGCAATCCGGTCGCTGCTGGATGGCATGAGAAACTGTCGCAATAGCGAGTGCGTCCTGTCCCAACGCAACATACGATTGGGCAATACTGCACCGGATTTAAAACGCGATAGGATCAAGCAGATCGAGCTGGAGCGCTTTGTTCAGGCTAACAACGGGCTCTTGCCAGCGCCAACAATGGAACTGCGGCAAACCGGTCTGGAACCAATAGAAGCCTGAGTTGGCACCGATCGCATCAGCACGTGTGCATAGTTGCGTCGCTTCCTCATAATCGCCACTCGCCCAGGCAATAAGATTGGCGGCGCCGGCAAGTATCTCCGGATCATTAGGATCAGACTGAACAGCGTCTCGTGCGAGCCGTAACAATTCTGAATGGCGAGAGCCGACCGGTTGCGTCCACCCTGGTCGCGCCAGGCTAGCAAGTGAGCCCTTAAAGCCAGTGCAAGTGCGAAGTGCGGTTCGAGCGCAAGCGATCGATCCAGCAAGCGCAGACCTTCGTCATTGTCCTCGTGGGTCGCAGCGTAGAAGCGCGGTAAGGCCCGGAGATAATAATCGTAAGCATCCATGCTCGCGGGAGTCTTGCGGCGCGTTCGGTCGATTTCGGCATGCCGC
>Ga0187859_10002074_pt1 | contig 12635 bp, 13 predicted proteins | sample June2016WEW_10_1_2_FD_133019 | JGI IMG/M metagenome (GOLD analysis project Ga0187859, IMG submission 133019) | Peatland microbial communities from SPRUCE experiment site at the Marcell Experimental Forest, Minnesota, USA - June2016WEW_10_10 | ecosystem: Environmental > Terrestrial > Soil >...
ACCGCTGATTAAGCAGTCCCAAATCACCAGCACCCTCCCAAAATGGGAAGCGAAACTTCCACATGCGATGGCACGGAGTCTCCGAGTTCTCTAAAGAGCTCCGTCGTCGCGAGCTAACCGGCCTGCCCACTCTCGAGGATGCGAATTCCATCCAGGTCGGGCTCGCCGAAGTCATGCGTCACCTCGTAACCCATGAGATCGATCACCGCACCTGAGCGCTACTCCTGTACGCGATGCAAACCGCATCGTCCAATCTCAAGCACACCTCGTTTGAGCCGACGCCGACGCAGGTGGTGATCGATCCCGAATGCGTGGGGCAGCGGCCGATTGGGGCTACGGCCTGGTCGGCGGTTGCAGGACGCGAATACGACGAGATCACCGAAACTGTAAGCGATCAAACAGACGGCGACGCCGAGGAGGACGACCTGGACAAGAACGACTACCGTCTCAATCCGCTCACAGACGAACAAAAAAAGAGGCAGGATGACTTCTGTCGTGGGATCGAACTCGACATTGAACGTGAGAAAGCTCTCAAGCGTCAGGAGGCCGGGAAGCGCCAGTTGCAAGACGAATCCCACTGAAGGGTGTCAAGCCCGACAAACAAACGGTAGCGGGTCAGTTTCGAAGACACATTCCCCCAGCGGCTAAAGCCGCTATCATGTTGCGGCAGTTGCGGCACGACTGAAGCCGTGCCCTTTCAAAGCAAATTCAAACTGACCCGCTGCGAAACAAGCTGATTAGAAGCCAGCGTTTCTCAACAGCGGACAGGAGCGGATCGGCACAACGAATTGTAAAGCGTCGCCTGGGATGATAGGCTTCGGCGTCGTAGCTCGGGCCGCATCGATCCCATTCCAAAACCTAACAGGAGAAAAATGAAAAAAACTCTTTGTGCGACCCTGTTCGTCGTCACGCTACTTTGCGCGCTTCCCGCCCTTGCGCAGAACCCCAACTATGATCAAGGGCCGATTTGGCGCGTCGTCTACTACCACATCAAACCAGGTCAGGCCGAACCGTTCTGGAAGGATTTTCGCGAACACCTCAAGCCTTCGTACGAAGCCCTGAAGAAAGAAGGCATCCTCAGCGACTACAAAGTCTGGACCAACGTGACCACTGATGGACCGAACGACTGGGACGTTGCGCTGGGCCTGATGTTTCCGAACTGGTCGGCACTCGATCAGAGCGACGCCAAAGCAGCCACTATCTTCGCCAAACACTATGGGTCGCGAGAGGCAATGATCGAGGCGGGCAAGAAACGCAACGATCTCCGCGAAGTAGTCGCCAGCAAACTGGCGCACGAAGTAATGCCGAAATAGAAATTGCGGCGAATATTAAAGTTGAGTCGCAAATAGGCGGTCTCCCACTCATCGCACAAGTTCCGAGTTCCGACGAGTGCGGAGACCGTTTCCACTCGCCGATCGTTGAGCGACGATCGTTAGATGACGACAGCTAGATATTCCGCAGCAGTGCGCCGAGCGTGTCGATGGCTAAATGGCTCGCATGCGCGGAGGCTTCGGGCAGGCCTCCGAGTTTCTGAATCAGCTCTTCCCTGCTGATCTTGCGCGCTTCTTCTACTTTTTTCCCCTTCGCCAGTTCGGTGATTGCCGAACCACAGGCCATCGCCGGAACGCAACCTTTGGCGCGAAAGCGAATGTCGGCAATGCGCTGCGCTCCGTTCTCGCTTTGCAGGCGAACCGTAAGTTCGAGAATGTCTCCGCAGACTGGATTCTCCAAACGCGCGCGGCGATCGGGAGAGTCGACTTCGCCGCCGTTTCGCGGGTGCTCGAAATGGTCCAGCAATTCGGCCGAGTACACAGCAGCGATTGTAATTCGGCAGCGCGTGAATTAGCGTCGCGGCCAAGATTCGCTTCGACTTCGTGTTCCTTAGTGTCCTTGGTGGTAAATGAATTTGAGGACACGACGAAGAAGCTCTGTCTCCTACAATGGAGAGATGTCCGACTCGCATCACCCCCGTCGAATCGCTTGCCTCCAGCCAAGCGCGACCGTTATTTTAGCCAGCGTCGGTGAGTTGGAGCGTGTAGTGGCTTGCACGAAATATTGCGCCGACGTAGTTCCCGAAGTAAAGACCGGCTCGCGCAACGGGACGCGTCTGATCATTGCTGATTCCTGGACGTCGAAGGCTAGCGAGATTCTTGCCGCCCAGCCCGATTTGGTGATTGCTTCTGTTCCTTATCAGCAAGCAGCGCTCGTGGAAATTCTTAAGGCCGGTATCAGCTTTCTCGGTCTCGCTCCGCGCACGCTAGACGATATCTACACGGACATCGCGCTCATCTCCTCTTCGGTCGGAGCGAGCGACCGCGGCGAGCAAGTGATTGGCGATATGCAAGCGGCAATCGAAAACATGCGAGGGCAGACTGCTCATCTCCGGAGAAAGCGCGTCTTTGCTGAGGAGTGGGGAAAGCCGATCATCACATCGCAGCCCTGGGTCGCCGAGCTGGTAGACGCGGCTGGAGGCGACTTTATCTGCGAACCGGGCAAACATTGCTCCGCGGAAGAAGTAGCGCGATTGAATCCCGAGGTCATCATCGCGGCATGGTGCGGCGCGGGAGATCGCGTACCGCTGGCAAAGATAGTGCAAGAGCGTGGATGGTCGGAGACGACAGCCGTAAAGACGTCGCAGGTCTATTGCATCTCCGATGAACTCTTGAATACTCCAGCGCCTACGCTGGTAGCCGGGTTGCACGCGCTGGGGGGCGCGATCCATCCCGCGGAATTCGGTGTCCAGCACAGACTTCGGGCGATTACCGAAGTACCACATAGACGAGTACGACAGCGAAGCTAAGCGATGCTGAACTGCGGCAGCTTGATTTAGGATTATCGTCATGGCAACTATCTCGAAAAACGACAAGCTAAGCGAAGTGCGCAAGGACGCGGATCGCTTAAATTCCAAGGCCCACACCGCAGATGAACTCATGGAAAGCATCACCGCTTTGCTGAACGAACAGATGCTCAAGTACAACTGGGTCGGCTTCTACATGCTGGAGCCTGGGGCGAATCCGCCGGTGCTGGTTCTCGGACACTATCGCGGAGCGATGACTCCGCATACTCGCATTCCTTTGAACCAGGGAATCTGCGGCGCAGCGGCGTCATCCGGGAAGACAGTGGTCGTCAACGATGTCAAAAAAGACCCGCGTTATCTGGCGTGCTCGCTGGAAACGAAATCGGAGATTGTGGTGCCGATTTTTGTGAACGGCGCGGTCCTGGGAGAACTTGATATCGACAGTCACTTTCCCGCCGCATTCGGCGCGGAAGATCGCGCGCTCATTGAATATATCGCTCAGTTCGTGGGCGAACGACTGGAGAAGCAGCGAACCGCCTCCGCAGTAACCCGTGCTTGAAGACTATGAAACGGGTCGTGGCCGCGCTGATTGTGAAAGATGGCTTGATTCTCGCCTGCCAGCGGACAAGGCACCAGCCAATGCCGCTGAAGTGGGAATTTCCCGGTGGCAAGATCGAAGAAGGCGAACAGCCCCGCGACGCCATGCGCCGCGAACTCGAGGAGGAGCTGGGCATCGTAGCGGACGTAGGTGTCGAGGTCGCGCGCATTGTCCATGAATATCCCGGCGGCGGTTCGGTTGAGCTGCGGTTTTTTGAAGTACGCCATTACCACGGTGAAATTGAGAACCGAATATTTCGCGACATTCGCTGGGTGACGCGAAAGGAATTGCTGGGATTGGATTTTCTGGAGGCCGACTTGACCCTGGTGAAGGATCTAGCGGCGGGAAAGGTTATTTAAGGTCAAGCAACGCCTTCAAGGCGATGCCGAAATCCGAGTGAAAGTCGACAATGGCGTCGTCTATGCGGCACCAACATTGATTTGCCACTATATTCAGGATCACGGATATCGACCACCAGATGAGTTCTTGGCCGCCGTTGCAAAGCTGCCACGGATATCGGAATAAAAGTCGCACAGGCTTTCACTGAGAACTTAAACCACGATGAGCGAAGCTGAAAAACGACCGCCAGAGGGCGCCGTCGAAATCAATAAAGGCGAAAGGCAAGTGAAGACTCTCAGCGACAAGGACGTGGAGAAGTATCTCGATCCGCGAGAGCTGATCGAGGCACTGGAAGACGGTTTCCGGGGGCTAGAGTTGGGGGAAGTTCAGTCTCCTCCCCGGTCGCGGCTGACGGTTGCAGGGAAAGGGTTCTCGCTTACGATGCCGGCGTGGCGTCCGGGCATGCAACTGACCGTGAAAATCGTCAACGTCTTTGACGGCAATCTACAAATCGGCTTGCCGAACCACCTGGCGCTGATCAGCCTCTTCGATCCTGACACAGGAGCGACCTCCTGCATTATGAATGGCACGTATGTAACAGCTGTCCGCACCGCTGCGGCAGCGGCTCTCTCCGTTCGCCTGCTGAGTCGACCCGATTCCCGGATCGCCACCGTGATCGGCGCGGGCGTTCAAGGACGTCAGCACCTGCGCTTGCTCCCCTTAGTGAGGAATTTCGAGCGCATCAATATCCGCTCGTTACGCTTCGAAGAGGCCCAGAAGCTCGCTGGGCAGAGCGAAGTCGCATGCGCCACTGCAAGCCTGGAAGAGGCAGTACGAGAGTCAGACGTTGTGTGCCTGGCGACTCACTCTCCTGAACCCGTAATCGAGTCTTCATGGGTGAAGGCTGGCACGCACGTCACCTCGGTTGGATTTCACCCTCCGAACGGAGAGTTGCCGAAAGATCTGGCGAAAGATCATCGCCTCTTTGTCGAGACCCTCGATGCTTTTCAGCCAGCCCCAGTTGGGTGTAGCGAACTCGCCAACCTTGACAGCTCCAAGGGATCGACTCTCGGAGCGGTAATTCTTGGGAAGAAGCCCGGTCGCAAGAGTGACGATGAAGTCACTGTCTACAAAGCGATGGGTGTGGCGATGGAGGATATGGTCGCCGCCAACCTGGCTTTCCGGAAGGCCAGTTGGGATAGAGGCGGAAATCTCATAGCTTTGTGATTTCATCGCCATTTCTCCCCGCCTCTCAACCGCCGCCGCGCATCAATCCGTATACATAGACCACCGTCAATCCAATCATGACCACAGTGGTCACCCAGGCGATGATATTGAACGTTAGTTTGTTTACGAATTCGCCCATCAATTCTTCCTTGTTGATCAGCAGCAACATGAAGATCATTACGAAAGGCAAGACGGCGCCGTTGACGACTTGCGAAAATACGGCGATCTTGATCAGCGGTAGGCCGGGAATCAGGACGACCGCTCCTCCGGCTACGATGAGCGCGGTATAGAGCCAGTAAAATGCAGGAGCTTCGGAAAACTTGCGCTCCACGCCCGACTCGAGGCCTAGCCCTTCACAGACGGTGTAGGCAGTCGAAAGCGGCAGAATGGACGCCGCAAACAGCGACGCATTGAACAGCCCGAGCGCAAACAGTATGTAGGCCCAGTCGCCAGCCAGCGGGCGCAGCGCCTGAGCGGCGTCGGCAGCATCGCGTATGTCACGATTGCCATGGACGTAAAGTGTTGCGGCGCAAGCCACGATGATGAACCAGGCGACAATGTCGGTAAAGATGCAGCCGACAATGACATCAAGCCTCGATGTTTTGTACTGCCGGCGGGTAACGCCTTTTTCCACGATCGACGACTGCAGGTAGAACTGCATCCACGGTGCGATCGTCGTGCCCACGACGCCGATTACCATGTAGAGATAGGAGTCTTGCCGGAAGGCGGCCAACCCAGGAGGCTTGATTGTGGCTCTCAGAGCCTCTATCCACGCAGGCTTGGACAGTACTCCGGCAAATATGTACGCAATATAGAAAAACGACGCGGCCAGGAAAACCTTCTCAACGCTCTTGTACTGGCCTTTGACAGCGATCAGCCAGACGATCACAGCGCAGATGGGGACGGCAATGTACTTCGACACTCCGAACAGTCCCATGCTTCCGACAATGCCAATAAACTCAGTAATGACGTTACCGAAATTTGTGATCAAAATGCCGAGCATCATGAGAAAAGTGACGCGCAAGCCGAATTCTTCGCGGATCAGATCGCTCAGACCCTTACCCGTAACCGCGCCCATCCGTGCGCACATTTCCTGCACCACAATTAAGGCGATCGTGATTGGAATCATTGACCACAAGAGCTGGTAGCCGAACTGTGCGCCAGCCTGCGAATAAGTAAAGATGCCGCCGGAATCGTTGTCGACATTTGCGGTGATGAAGCCCGGCCCTACGACGGCAAAGAAGAGCAGGAGCCGGAATTTCCAAGTTCTCAGGAATTTCATGCGCAAAGACTGCGGGAACGGTCAGTTTTGGCAAAACAGAACGACCAGAATAAACGCAGAAAGCGCTGTGTGGATAGGTGAATCTACAAATGAAGATCGATTTATTTGAAAAATCCCCTCCGTGCGGGCGAGGAGTACGCCTAGAGCTTTGCCCGCAACATTGCGATTACATCATCCGGCGTTATTACGCCAGTTAAGTGACTCTGCTCGTCGATTACCGGCAAAGTCAGCAGATTGTATTTATCGAAAAGTTCAGCGAATTCGCGCTCTTTCGCGTTCTCGTGGCAGGAAATGAGCGGTTCCTGTGCCAAACCCAGCAGCGGAGTCGTTGCAGGAGCAAGAACGATTTTCACCAATGGCACTGCGCCCGCCAAGGTTCCGTGAGAGTCCGTCAGGTAAATGATGCTCATGTTTTCCATCCGCCCTTCAAAGCTGCGCATGGCCTCAATCGCGTCTTGGGCGGTGGCAGTTACGGGCAACGCAATGAATTCCGTGGTCATGCGGCCCGCGGCACTGTTCTCTTTGAACTCCAGCAGTTCCGTGACTTCCTGCCGCTCTTCAGGCTCCATCTGCACCAGGATTTCCTCGGTGCGCTCATCGGGCAGGTCGGCCAGAAGGTCGGCGGCCGCGTCGGGCTGCATTTCTTCGACGATATCGGCGGCGCGTTCAGAATCGAGCGACTCGAGGACCGCTCGCTGCACTTTGGGTTCGAGTTCTTCCAGCGCCCCAGCGGCGACACCCTCGTCCAGCGTCTGGAAGACAGCTTCGCGCTCGTCGGGAGCTAGGTCTTCGACAATATCGGCAATGTCGGCCGGATGGAGCTTACCCAGACGTTCATTCGAAATCTTGAGTTTGACGCGCCGGGCCGGATCGGTCTCGACGATGTCCACGAAATCCCAGGGAATGTCGCGGGGTGGGATGCGGAGAAGCAGTGCGCGAAGGGCGGCAGCTGGGATAACACCCTTGAGGAGGCGGCGAACAGCGCCACGCGCGCCCACATCGACGCCGCCAACCTTCAGCACGGGCCGGTTTTGCAAGGTTTCGTGGTTAAAATCTACGTCGTTCACGCGCACAACCTTGCGGCCGTGAACGTCAATTACCTGCTGATCGAGCAGATCTCGACTGAGCAGCAGCAGCCCTTCAGAGCCATCGGCTGAAATCCATTCAGAGGATGCGTTGGATGCCCGAACACCGCCGTTGATATCAGAAACAGCGGTCAAGGGCAGGACGCGATTTCCGCCGCGCGTTTTGACGATGAGCAGGGCCACGCGGGACCGGTCCTCCTGCGGGGCGAGGGCCACCTCGCGCACGCGGCCACTGGCGGCGCCGGAGGCGTCATAGACGATCGAGCCCAACAATTCGCTGAGCGAGACAGTGGCCATGGTGAAGAGAATACTCAAGAGAGAGCGTAGACGCCAGAATAATGAGGCAATCTTTTCGATCCGAAAGATCAAGCACCTTTCGCAGCCGAATGGATATGCTCAGGGCAAAATCCCAATCCGAGCAGTCGCGCCGGAATCCGACGCAAGGCCGGGAAGTGCTGCAAAAGCTTGAACGGCAGCGGAAGGCTGCGGACAGGACCACGTTGATTCATGGCAGATCCGATGAAGTGGTTGTGCACAAAAACCTGGAGGGTTTGGGTGATGCGGGTCGGAAATTCGCGCCGTTTCTGGACTGCCCGGAGTCTTTCTTCTGAGACGGCAGATTGCAGCAGCGGTTGCGCAAGAATGTTCGCGGCTGCGACCGCGTCTTGAATGGCCAGATTGATGCCGACCCCACCCACCGGAGACATCGCATGGGCGGAATCGCCGATGCATAAAAGACCGGCCCGCGACCAATGACGGAGCCGGTCGACAGCAACCGATAACAGCTTGATATCGTCCCATGATTTCAGTTCATCCGAGCGGGCGCGCAAGAAAGGAGCGGCTTTCTCGATATTTTCGCGAAATGCCGGCAGGCCGTTGCGCTGAATCGAAGCGAACTCTCCTTTTTGGATCACAAAAGCACATTGCCAATAATCGCCTCGATCGAGGGTTACGAGGATCTTTCCTTCGCGGAATCGTCCCAAGGTCTGATTCGTATCGCCGGGCTCTTTTGCCAGCCTCATCCAGAGCACATCGATGGGCGCGCCCAAGTCGATAATCTGCAGTTGAGCTACCTCACGCACTTTGGAATGGCGGCCATCCGCGCCAATCGTGAGTTGAGCACGAACTTCGAGCGGGCCCTGCGGCGTGCTTGCGCGAACGCCCGTCACACGGCCATTTTCGATCACAAGATCGGTGACCTCAGCTTCCATGCGCAAATCGAAATGCGGAAACGCCTTCGCCTTTTCCGCGATGAAGTTGAGGAAGTCCCACTGCGGCATGAGTGCGACGAACTTGCAATGCGTGGGGAGATGAGAAAAGTCGGTGACTGTCACCGAGAAGTCGTCTATAACCGCTCCAATTTGGGGAAGCTCCTGGTGTGGCCGGCGCAGGAATTCATCGATAATTCCGAGCTCGTACATCAGTTCGAGAGTGGATGGATGGACGGTGTCGCCGCGAAAATCACGCAGGAAATCTGCGTGCTTTTCGAGAATAACCACGTCGACTCCGGCACGCGCCAGGAGGAACCCAAGCATCATGCCCGCCGGGCCGCCGCCAGCAATGCAGCAGCGAGCTTCAAGCGATTGCGGTTTCTGTGGCACCATACAGAATCATTCCAGTCAAAATGCCGATCCAACTACCAAAGTATTATCGAATTTCGGATAAGAAAATGAAACTCCGGCAACTCCTTACGACTTCCGAACGCGATGTCGATTGACGGTTGACACGTCTCGATCGACTGACTAAACTCGCCCTTCTTCACTCCAGACTTTTATCGTTAGCTTAAATACGGCCAGTGCAGCGGGAAAACTATGGGAAAACGTCCTCGCATCGCTGTAGTCGGTAGCGCCAATGTCGATTTGACCACATTTTCCGACAAGTTCCCGCAGCCGGGAGAAACCATCTTCGGGCAGAAGTTCGATTTGGGCTTCGGCGGGAAAGGCGCGAACCAGGCTGTGGCGGCACGGCTCTGCGGGGCCGATGTTTTCATGGTGGCGCGAGTCGGCGACGATCTTTTTGGTCCGTCAACAGTCGCGAACTTTGAAAAACTGGGCATTGATGCCACGCATGTGCGGAAGGTAAGCGGAGTATCGAGCGGCGTCGCCCCGATTTTCGTCGATCCTTCCGGGCAGAATCGAATCATCGTAGTCAAAGGCGCCAACGACGAATTGAAACCGGCCGACGTGGACGCCGCAGGGGAGATGCTGAAGAACGTCGACTGCATCGTACTACAGTTTGAGATTCCGCTCGCGACCGTGTACTACACGATTCAGTTTGCGCGACGAAATCGAATCCAATGCATATTGAACCCCGCCCCGGCACAACCAATCGACACACAAGCCATCGCGGAGCTCGACTATTTCATTCCGAATGAAAGCGAGGCATTCGCAATCTCTGGAATGCCGGTGCGCGATGTCGACGAAGCCCGGCGTTGCGCGACTAAGCTTCTATCTAGCGGCGTTCGTCGAGTGATCATCACACTCGGTGCTAATGGTTCGTTGCTGGCGGGAAGTGACGGCATGGAGCACGTGCCCGCCTTTAGCGTGAAGAGCGTCGACAGCACGGGAGCGGGCGACGCCTTTATTGGCAGCTTCGCGACGTTTCTTGGTGAAGGAGTGCCCGAACGTGAGGCGGTGAAGCGCGCCAACCTTTACGCCGGCCTTTCGACCATGGGCGTAGGAACGCAGAAATCATTTTATGATCGGGCACGCTTCGATGCCGAGTGGGCGGCGCGGTCCAGGAAATAGATTTTTTACTTCTCCATCAGCAGAACTTTTTCTGCCTCGTCGATTTCGTTTAATTTGACCTCGATCACTTCGTTGTCGGTAGTCTGCACAGTTCGACCGATGAAGGTGGCTTCGACCGGCAGTTCGCGATGCCCTCGATCGATAAGCACGAGAAGTTGCACCAGGCTTGGGCGTCCGTGCGAAAAAAGAGCGTCCAAAGCAGCGCGCGTAGTACGCCCCGTGTAAAGCACATCATCGATCAGAACAATTTTCTTGCCCTCGATGGGAAAACCAATCTCCATTTCCTGAACGACTGGCTTTGGGCCGAGCGTGGACAGATCGTCGCGATAGAAGGTGATATCGAGCGTACCCACCGGAACTTTTTTCTTTTCGACCTGCTGAATCATTTTGCCCAGACGCTCGGCGATCGGCACGCCGCGACGGCGGATTCCAACCAGGCCGAGACCTTCAACGCCGCCATTCTTTTCCAGGATTTCGTGAGCCAGACGCACCAGTGTGCGTTCGATCTCGGAACCAGACATCAACTGCGCCTTCTGCCGGAGGGCCGTTTTGCGGACCGCGTTCTTCTTAATCGTCATGCCACGAATACCTCGTCATTATTAAGTTTGAATTCGGAAAATACTCCGCGCTGGCCGGAAATGATCCCGGCTCTTGAATGTAGTGGACACTTCTCTTGAACGTCAAGCATACCTGATGGCCGCCGACGCTGCGCTGAGGCCAGATTCCGGCCGAGAGGTCATTCTTTTGAGTTTAGGTTACACTTGTTGGGCGCTACTTCGTGCTGGCAACAGCTAACTTGAAATCCGGATTTCATATCCGGATCGACATCTCGAGGTGCGTGATGAAACAAGCGTTCCCTGCCCGAATCTTTCTGGTTTCCATCGTCCTGCTGGTTGCAACCATCCTGGTCTTTCGCCACGAAGTGTTGGTCGGCGCTGCGCCGGCGTTCAAGGGAGTTCTTACATATCATAACGACAATTTGCGGACTGGGCGGAATTCGAGCGAGGCTACACTTACGCTCAAGGATGTGAATTCCATCACGTTTGGAAAGCTGTTCGTGATCCCGACGGATGGGCTGGTCGATGCGGAACCTTTATATGCTTCTAACATCAGCATTTCTGGAAATGGCACGCACAACGTGCTGTTTGTGGCGAGCGAAAATGACACGGTTTATGGATTTGATGCGGATAGCGGATCAAATCTCTGGAACGTGACGATGCTTGCTGGAGGCGAGGTTCCCTCCGATAACCGCGGATGCTCGCAGGTTACGCCGGAAATAGGAGTTACTTCCACTCCTGTCATTGATCTTAGTGAAGGCCCGCATGGGACGATCTATGTGGTCGCCATGAGTAAGGACTCTAGTTCGAACTATCATCAGCGGCTTCATGCGCTAGACATTACTACAGGAGCGGAAGAATTTGGCGGCCCGGTCGACATTGTTGCCCAGTACCCCGGCACCGGCGATAACAGCCAGAACGGATATGTGATTTTCGATCCCAAACAGTACAAGGAACGAGCAGCGCTGCTACTGGTGAATCATATCGTTTACACAACCTGGGCTTCTCATTGCGATGATCGACCTTATACGGGATGGATCATCAGTTACGACGAGGGAACACTAGCGCAAAAGTCCGTGCTCAATGTAACTCCCAACGGTAATGAAGGGGCTATATGGGCCGCTGGGGCGGGGCCCGCGGCGGATTCGAGTGGGAATATTTATTTTCTCGATGCCAATGGAACCTTCGATACTTCTCTCAACAATAATGGATTTCCCGCGAATGGCAATTATGGGAACGCCATCATGAAGCTATCGACGAAGAAGGGACAACTCGCCGTAGCCGATTATTTCAATATGTATAACACGGTAAGTGAGTCGGATGCAGACGAGGACCTGGGGTCGGGCGGCGCGATGATCATACCGAATTTCAAAGATTCCAGTGGTGCCGTGCACGAACTGGTGGTGGGCGCGGGGAAGGACTCGAACATTTACCTTGCGAATCGCACTAACATGGGGAAATTTAATCCGAATAATAACAATCAGATTTATCAGGAAGTCACGGGAGCGCTGGCGGGATCAGTGTTCTCCGCGCCGGCCTTTGACGGCAAGCGAATTTATTATGGCGCGGTCGGAGACACGATCAAGGCGTTTTCGTTCAACAGCAGCGGCCTGCTGAATACTACCCCGGCTTCGGAAACGAGCACAAACTTCGTCTATCCTGGCTCCACGCCCAGCATCTCGGGGAGTTCGGAGGATAATTTGATTCTGTGGGCCACGGAAAATACTTCGCCCGCGGTCTTACATGCATATAGCGCGGACAATCTTACTGTGGAGTTATATAACTCGAATCAGGCTGCGGGAGGGCGCGACAACTTTGGCGATGGAAACAAATTCATCACGCCGATGATCGCTAACGGTAAGGTATATGTCGGCACAACCAATGGCGTGGGAGTATTGGGGCTGTTGCCCTGATAACTCAGATCCTTCATAGCATGACTAACCGCTGCGTAACTCAACGGGCGAGTGATGCTGAATGATTCTAGTCTTAGGTTGAGGCTTCCG
>Ga0187859_10002075_pt1 | contig 12633 bp, 13 predicted proteins | sample June2016WEW_10_1_2_FD_133019 | JGI IMG/M metagenome (GOLD analysis project Ga0187859, IMG submission 133019) | Peatland microbial communities from SPRUCE experiment site at the Marcell Experimental Forest, Minnesota, USA - June2016WEW_10_10 | ecosystem: Environmental > Terrestrial > Soil >...
CCGACCGAGCAGACCAATGCCGAAAATTTCTATTATCAGAAGCAGATGCAGTCGAAGACCCCCATGGTCATCGTGTTGCGCGACGGCGAGGAAGTCCACGGCTATATCGAGTGGTACGACAAGAACTGCATCAAGCTAAACCGCAGCGGCGCCGCTAATTTGATGATCTACAAGCCGGCGATTAAGTATATGTTTAAGGAAGGCGAGAACGGGCGGAAGTAGCTGTCAGCCGTCAGGTATTCTGCCATTCTGCGGTAAGCTGCTGCAGTGCGTACCGGGCCTCAGCCTCAGCTTTCCAATTCTCTCTGATGAGTTCTGCCGCCCCTTCAAGGAAATTCGACAGAACATCCATTCTCTCTGAGAATTCGACTACGTTAACTGAGAAATGAACGGGCAGGCACGCGTTGAGGTCGGTCTTTATAGGATAGCGAAATGCGTCGCCCCTAAAATCCAGCTTGTCCAAATCTCGGATGAAGTTCTCAAAATCATCGAGCGATCTCAAGCCCGAGCCATCAAATTCCCATTGCATTTCTTTGAAAATTGCCCTGATGGCCGGGAGCAGGCCGGCTAAACCGTGACTTTGGAACAGCTTCTTGGTATCCACATTCTCGTCTGAGATTAGTTTGAGAAGCTTAGCCCCACGATACACGATCGCCTTGAGGTACAGCTCGAGTGCGTGCCTGTACAGAAACAGTACGGGGTAGCCTTCGTAGTCCGGGCAGTGAGGGAGCCCAGCAATCCTCGCAGCCACTGTGTGGCCCGCTTGGCGATAACCCGAGGCGAAGGCGGTTAGTTCCTCTGTAGGCCTCCCGATAAAGTTGAAGGCAACCCTACCGCGATGGCGCTTTGAATGGAAGAAGTTGTGCATTTGCGCTCCTACAGCTTCGGCAGCACGATCCCCTTCTGCGCCTGATATTTTCCTTTGCGGTCCTTGTAGCTCGTCTCGCAGACTTCGTCGGACTGAAAGAAGAGGATTTGGCAGAGGCCTTCGTTGGCGTAGATCTTTGCCGGCAGCGGCGTGGTGTTTGAGATTTCCAGCGTGACGAAGCCTTCCCACTCCGGCTCAAACGGAGTCACATTGACGATGATGCCGCAACGGGCGTAGGTCGACTTGCCCACGCAAATCGTCAGCACGTCGCGCGGAATCTTGAAGTATTCGACCGAGCGCGCCAGGGCAAACGAATTCGGCGGCACGATGGCGACATCGGCGTTTACGGTGACGAACGAGCGCTCGTCGAAATGCTTGGGGTCGACGATGGTGCTGTTGACGTTGGTAAAAATCTTGAACTCGTCGGCCACGCGCAGGTCGTATCCGTAACTCGATACGCCGTAGGAAATCACTCCCGCGCTTACCTGCTTTTCCGAGTACGGATTGATCATGTCGTGCTCTTGCGCCATGCGCCGGATCCAGCGGTCACTCTTGATGCTCATGAAACCCCTTTTTGATTTGTGATTGGTGATTTGTAATTGGTAACTTGGCTGAAATCGAGACGCTAGAGCGAACCGGTTTTCAATCGCAAATTACAAATTATCAATTACAAATCTGCTCGGCTGGTGCTGTCATCTTACGAGACAACAGGCAGGGTTGACAATCCGCACTATCCCCCTTAGCATCAATAACTTGAGGCACGTAAATCCTGGGAGAACGGGAGACGGCGCGTGATTAAGCTCGACATCATCAACGAAGTGGTCAACCGCACCGGGATCACCAAGACCAAGGCAGAGCTGGCCGTCGAAACCGTCTTCGAGAGCATGAAGAAGGCGCTCTCGACCGGCGACCGCATCGAGTTGCGCGGCTTTGGCGTGTTCAACGTGCGTCCACGCAAGACCGGCATCGGACGCAATCCGCGCACTGGCGCTGAAGTTTCCATTCCTCCCGGCAAAGCCGTCCGCTTCAAACCTGGCAAAGAACTGCAATCGATCGATTAATGCATTGCAAAGGTGAGAGGTCAGATTGCAGAAGTACTCTGTGATCGGTTCTAACCTCTGCAATCTGACCTCTAACCTCTGACCTTCCTGAACCTCTGACCTCACTCGGCCTTTGCAGGTAATATTTAACCAGGCCCGAATGTCCGACCCAACCTACACTTCTCCGTCCGCCGTCGAATGGGAGCCGAAGTCCCAGCCGGCCGTGTGGGTCATTCCGGCACCGCGCCCGCGCTGGTGGCTCTACGTGTTGTTCTTGCTGCTGACCATGTTCAGCACGCTGGTGGTCGGGGCGCGCATGCAGGTCAACTTCCTGCGCCACCTGCCGGTTTTTTCGTTGAATGACGATACCCTCTCATTGTTTCCCATTGGCTGGATCATCCAACACCCCGCGAACCTGCTGATGGGAGTGCCGTTCTCGCTGACGCTGATGTTCATCTTGTTCTCGCATGAGATGGGACACTACCTCTACGCCCGCCACTACCGCGTGTATGCGACTCCGCCATTTTTCGTTCCGTTCCCCAGCCTGATCGGCACGCTCGGCGCGTTTATACGCATCAAGAGCCCGATTCCTTCACGCGCCGCGCTTTTCGACATCGGGATTGCCGGGCCGATCGCTGGATTTATTCCGGCCTGTCTCGCGTTGCTGTATGGACTTTCACTTTCACGTCCCATGGCGCACCCAGCCGCGTCGGAGATTCAACTTGGATTTCCCCTGGTGTTTTATTTGGCTGCACGACTGTTGCATATGGGTGTGTCACCCTCGGCGCTCCTGATGCATCCGATCGCCGCGGCGGCGTGGGTGGGAATGTTCGCCACTGCGCTCAACCTGTTGCCGGGAGGCCAGTTGGATGGCGGCCACATCGTATTTTCGATCTCGCCGCGTCTGCACCGGTGGGTCTCGCTGCTGACCGTATTCGCGCTCATACCATTTGGAAAATATCTCTGGACGGGATGGTTCCTATGGGCTGTGTTGCTGGCCTTGACGGGAAGACATCCGCGAGTGCCACGCTATCCCGGCGTCACCGGCCGACGCCGCGCCATCGCGCTCTGCGCCGCGCTGATGCTGGTGCTGACGTTCACGCCCGCGCCATTCACGCACAGTTCCGGCCGTGATGTATGGCCGGACATACGAGATGGGAGTCGCGACACGCTGCACGATCTGCGCGATGGAGTTCGGCATATGATGCGTCACAAATGATCTTGTCGCGAGCTAGAACTTAAGCATCCTCGCACAGGAGCGCCAAACAACCAACGACGAGCGACGCTTCACATCAGCCACACGGCGTCCACATCCACGATCACCTGGGTGCGCGGAATCTTCTTCGCCGCCGCTTCCGCCAGCATCGCTCGTAGCAGCGCGTTCATCTTCTCGCGGCTGGGAGATTTCAGAATGAAGTGATAGCGGTAATCGCGCTTCAAACGCGTAATCGGAGCTGCCGCGGGGCCCAGCACGCGAATGCCTTCATGCCGCGTCTTCTCAAACCACCGCCCCAGTTCGCCGGACCACTTCAGGGCCTCGTCTAGCTTTTCACTCCGGATGAGCACATTCGCAATCGCGGAGTAAGGCGGATAGTGCATCCAGGCGCGGAATTGCAGCTCTTTTTCGTAGAATCCGGCAAAGTCATGGCGCGCCGCGAATTGCACGGCGTAGTGATCTTGAAAATAAGTTTGCAGAATAACTTTTCCGGGAGACTGCCCACGCCCCGCGCGCCCCGCGACCTGTGTCAACAGCTGAAACGTTCTCTCAGCCGCGCGGAAATCGGGCAAGCCCAGCGCCATGTCGGCACCGATTACACCTACCAGTGTCACGCCGTGGATGTCATGGCCCTTCGCAATCATCTGCGTGCCGACGAGCATGTCGAGCGCGCCTTCGTTGAGGGCGTTCAGCGCGTGTTCGAAATCTTCGCGGCCACGGACCGTATCGCGATCGAGCCGGCCAATGCGCGCTTGCGGAAACATGCCGTGGAGCAACTCTTCCAGCTTCTCCGATCCCGTCCCGACGAAGTATACATACTCGCTGCCGCAGTGCGCGCACTTGTCGGGGATGCGCTCGACGTGGCCGCAGTAATGGCATTCCATCTTGTGCTCGCGTTTGTGGTGAGTCATGGAGACGGCGCAGTTCTTGCACTGTAGCGTCTTGCCGCAGGCGCGGCACAACACGACCGGAGAATATCCGCGCCGGTTGAGCAGCACCATGACCTGCTCTTTTTTTTCGAGCCGTTCGCGAATTTCGTCGGCCAGCTTGCGCGAGATGACCTGCTCCTGGCCAGTCTCCTGAAATTCCTGCCGCATATCGACGATCTCGACTTCGGGCAGCGGACGCTTCTCGACGCGATCGGGCAATTCGACGAGCGCATATTTATGTTTCTTCGCGTTGTAGTAAGACTCGAGCGACGGCGTGGCGGAGCCGAGGACGACGGCCGCTCCCGCCATCTTCGCCCGCATCACGGCAACATCGCGCGCGTGATAACGCGGCGTCTCCTCTTGTTTGTAAGAAGAATCCTGCTCTTCGTCAACGATGATCAACGCCAGATCGCTGACCGGCGCGAATACGGCCGAGCGTGTTCCTGCGACTACTCGCGCCTCGCCACGGCGAATTCGATGCCATTGCTCGGCACGCTCGGCGTTCGTGAGCCCGGAATGCAGGATGGCAACCTCGTCGCCGAACACCTGATGCAGGTCGGCGGCGACCGCCGGAGTCAGGCCAATTTCAGGAACAAGCAGGATCGAGGAGCGGCCCTGCTCCAGCACCTGGCGCATGCCGGCGAGGTAAACCGCCGTTTTTCCCGAGCCAGTGATGCCGTGCAGCAGCAGGCCGGAGAACTTGCACGATGACACGGCTTCGCTCATCTTCGCGAGCGCTTCTTTTTGTGCGGCGCTGAACTCGAACTCAAAGGGGGACTGGCGAGGCTTGAGTTTCGACGCGGTGAAATTTTGCGGCTCATCCACGAGTTCAATCAAGCCACGCCGCTCCAGCGTGCTGAGTGTTGTGCGTGGAATATCCAACCCGCGCAACGCTTCGACCGGCAAACGCCCGCCCGACGCAGCAAGTGTCTCGATCAAAGTGCGCTGATTTTCGCTAAGTTTCTTTGATGGGCTCGCGATACTCACGTGGGGACGGGCACCTCGCCCGTCCTGCGGAGGCGAAGCCTCCGCTTGATCTTCCGCCGCCAGCAGGACCGCGACCTTCACCAACCGCGTCGCATCCCGCGCCGCCGAAACATCCTCGCGCGTGATCCACTTCTTGCGCACCATGCCGCTCAGCAATGCTTTCGACACTCGCGTCGCGCCGCGCAAACTGGCATCGCTCGCGCTTTCGCGCTCGGACAGATAATCGAGCACGCGAAATTCGACGAGTTGCTCATCCGGCGTCCGCTTCGACTGCGCTGGAGAGCCCGACATTCCCGCCAGATGCAGAGCCATTCGCCCTTGATCGGTGATGCGATAGGCGATCGAACGCTTGAATTCGGCGGAGAGCGGCAGCATGGTGCGAAACACTTCGCCAAGCGGCGCGAGATAGTAGTCGGCAATCCACTTTCCAAGTTTCAGGAGCTGCTCGTCGAGAACCGGCACGAGGTCGAGCGCTTCGATTACTTTTTTTGTTTTAACTTGCGGCGGACGATCATGCAGTTCGACCACAATGCCCGATAACCGTTGCTGGCGAAAGGGCACGAGGACGCGCCCGCCAACGACTGGCCCCATGCCGGGAGGGATGGCGTAGGTGAACAGCATGTCGAGCGGCACGGCGAGGGCGACGTCGCAGAAGAGGGGCATGTACGAGGCTGATCAAATCCTACCGCATTTCATGCTACTGACGCTTTACAGTAGTATCGTGTTACGTTAGTATACGTAAATGATCGTCGGTTTCCGCGACAAGGAAACTGAAAGGCTGTGGCGGTCGGGCAAAAGCCGGCGCCTTCCCGCAGGTCTTCAACTGAGGGCGTTTAAGAAGCTGGCTATTTTAAACGCGGCGGTTGCGCTTGACAATTTAAAGGTCCCCCCTGGAAATCAACTGGAATCGCTTCGCGGCGACCGCGTCGGACGACACAGCATTCGAGTCAACGATCAATACCGCGTGTGTTTCGTATGGCGGGACGGAAATGCTTTTGAAGTCGAAATCGTCGATTACCACTGAAGAACGGAGACAGTATGGCCAAGTCGAAGAAGGTATTTGCGGTTCACCCGGGGGAAATTCTTAAGACTGAGTTCATGGAACCTATGGACCTGAGCGCCTATGCCCTGGCAAAGGCCCTCAATTTTCCGGGCATCTATGAGGTTGTCCGGGGAGACCGGGCCATCAGCGCCGACACTGCCATCCTCCTGGGGAAGTACTTTGGCCTGCCCGCTCAATTTTGGCTCAATCTTCAGAACGATTACGATTTGAGAATTGCGGAGGCTAGCGGAATCGGCAAAGGGATTCGTCCGCACAAGGCTGCGTCTGGGGCCGTAATGGCAAGCACGCACTAGAGTATTGGTCTATGCGTTCTCCCGATCGCCATGCGACGGCGGCAGCGAAATGACTAGAAAATGAACTTCGTCTCCTGAGTCATTTCTCATCTGGTGCGGAACTCGTGCGGGAATCCAAACTCCTTCCCCGGCGCTTAGAAGGATCGTTCGACCATCCACTTCCATCGCGGCCTTGCCCGCGAGCACGTAGAAGAATTGTTGCGCGTGATGATGGAAGTGGCGAACCTCGGCGGTGCCCGCCGGCATGCGCTCCTGGATGACGCTCAGTTGCGGATTCTTTACGAGATGCCAGCCGTCGCAGCCGTTGCCCCAGGTGTAGTGTTCGGCGGTCGCTTTGCTGATCGCGCTGATGTCCATACGAGTCGCTGAAGGTTTGCTTTAATCGTTATTGAGCGCTCTTTGCTGGCGATTTCATGCCCAACTCTTTCATCACCATCTGGAGATCCTTCCACGCCTCGCCTTTCTGTCGCGGATCACGCAGCAGAAACGCGGGATGGTAGGTGACTGCCAGTTTGCATCCATTCCAATTGGGATCGTTGCTCCGGACGCCTGTCGGCTTGAAGTCATAGAAACGTCCGCGCAACTGCATCATCGAAGCGCTCATAGCCAGCAACGTTTTGGCGGCAGTGGCCCCGAGGGCTACGATCACTTTTGGTTTGACCACGGCAATTTGGCGCATCAGAAATGGCGAACAGGTTTCACACTCATCGCGCTCGGGCTGGCGATTTCCGGGCGGGCGGCACTTTACTATGTTCGCGATGTAGACCTGCTCGCGCTCGATGCCCATGGCTTTGATCATGTTGTTGAGCAGTTGCCCGGCGCGCCCCACGAAGGGCTCGCCCTTTTCGTCTTCATCGGCGCCCGGCCCCTCGCCGACGAACATCAGCTCGGCATTTGGATTCCCGACGCCGAATACAATTTGCTTTCGTCCCTGTTTGTGGAGCACGCAACGGGTGCAGTCGCCGAGGTCTTCGCGGATGATTTTGAGCGCCTTCACCGGATCGTTGACACTCTGCTCGGGTTTCAGTGCGATTAGGTTGAGAACATTTTCTTCAACCTCGCGCGGAACCGCGACCGCTGCGGCCTTGCGTGGACTCATCTCTTCTCCTGGGTCAGATGTGCGCTCTGAAATATTGATTGCTTCGTTGTCGACGGAAATGGTCGTCACGACCTCGCCGGCGCGGTCCGATAAGGGACGCCGGTAAAAATCGTAGATCCCCATTTCGTTGTAGTAGCGAATGCGCGTCGCGAGGGCGCGGCGCAGTTCAGGGTCTAGGGTAGGGCGCATTGCGGATAAGGATAACAACTTTCAACCACAGAGACACAGAGGTACTGAGAAAAACAGAAAAAAGAATTTGCTTTTCTCCGTGCCTCCGTGTCTCCGTGGTGAAATAAAGATCGGTCAGCGGAAGGAAATACTGCTGCGCTTTCGCATCTTCACAACCTGGTCGAGCACGCGGTGGGCGACCTCCCACTTAGAGGTCTCGGGAACCTCGACTACTTCGCTCGACGAAATGATTGTGACCGCATTGCGGTCGGAGTCGAATCCGACGCCTTCGCGCGAAACATCGTTGACTACGATTGCATCGAGCGATTTCGACGCTAGCTTCTTGCGCGCGTTTTCCAGTATGTTCTCTGTTTCGGCTGCAAATCCCACGACGATATGCGTCGTCTTACGGCGAGCTACTTCCGCGAGAATGTCGGTCGTTGGTTCGAGTTCCAGCGTCGTATTGCCTTTGCGTTTTATTTTTTGCGGCGCTGCCGCTTTCGGACGGAAGTCAGCCACGGCTGCGGTCTTGATCACCACGGTGGCTTCGGGCAGCAATTTCAAAACCGTCGCCAGCATTTCTTCCGCGGTTTCCACTCGCGTCAGTTCGGCTGCTCCGGGAGCCTCAATTGCGGTCGGGCCGCTTACCAGCAGGACGCGCGCTCCGCGGCGTAACGCTGCTTCCGCGATGGCGTAGCCCATGCGCCCGCTGGATCGGTTCGTTAAATATCGGACAGGATCGATCTTCTCTCGCGTTGGGCCCGCCGTCACCAGAACGGTTTCGCCGGCGAGATCTTGCGAAATGCCTAGCGCTTCCATGACTGCAGCTACGATGGCTTCGTTCTCGGCCAGGCGACCCGCGCCGGTCATGCCGCACGCGAGATAACCTTCGCCCGGTTCGACGATTTGGACTCCCCGCTTGCGCAGAATTTCGAGATTCGCCTGGGTCGCCGGGTGGTTCCACATGTTGACATTCATCGCGGGAGCGACGACGACCGGGGCAGTGGTCGCAAGATAAAGGGTGCTCAGAAAGTCGTTGGCGATTCCTTGGGCGAAGCGCGCTAGAACATCGGCCGTGGCCGGAACGACTACGAGCGCATCGATGGCCTGCGCGATCGCGATATGCTCGATGGCCGACTCGACATTCGGCGGCGCGTCTCCGGAAGCGGAGCCGAACATATCGGTGATTACTTTTTCGCCGGAGAGCGCGGCGAAGGTCAGCGGACGAACAAATTCCTGCGCCGCCGCCGTCATGACAACCTGCACGCGAATGCCGCAGTCTTGCAGAAGGCGCACGATTTCCGCCGCCTTATAGGCTGCAATGCCGCCGGAGACGCCGAGTGCGATTTTCATAGGGAAGCAGGCGGACATGGATTCGACAATCCGTGCCCGCCTACAGAATTGATGCGGCCGCCTGAAGCGAGATTCACACGCCTCCGCAGCGTGCGGACCGCAGCGGCTAAAGCCGATAACAGCCAGTCCGCAGTCGCAGCGCTTAAGCGCTGCGCCACCCAAAACTACGCGTCTTCTGCGAAGACCTTATTCAGCGACTCGGTCGCGGCCACCACCGGCAGTTTCGGAAGCTCCGGAATCAGCCATTTCACCTTGCCGGCCTTGATTTCATCCTGCGCGATGCGGCACGGTTTACGCGACCCGGTATCGATCACGGGCGGGGCGCCGCCTTGCAGTTGCCGTGCCCGCCGCGCCGCGACCAGAATGTAACGATAGTTGCTGTCGAAACCCTCTACCAGCTTCATAAGCTCTCTCCCAAGAACTTCACGTGCCTTTTGCGGTCTGCAGGTGAAACGAAGCCAGAATCGGCTGCACTCTCTCCCGCGCCTGTTCCAGACGGCAAGCTTGTGCGCTTGCCACTTGCCGCGCTTCTTCCCCTGAAGGTCGCGTCCCGCTGCGCAAGAGCCTTTCGGCCAACACGATGTCCCGGAGTTGGTCAGCGGATTGCTCAAGCAGGTTGTTTATTAAAATGTAGTCGTATTTTGAGTAATTCTCAATCTCTCGACGGGCCGTGTCCAACCGGCGACGGATAACCTCCTCCGAATCCGACCCGCGGTTGCGCAGGCGGCTCTCCAGCGTCTGCCAGTCGGGGGGAAGAATAAAAATGCTGACCGCGCCTGGAATCTTCTGCTGGATCTGCTCCGCGCCCTGCACATCGATATCGAGAAGAAGGTCGTGTCCGCGCGCTTCGGCCTCGCGCAGAAACCGTTTTGCCGTGCCGTAACAGTTTCCGAACACATCGGCATATTCCAGAAACTCGTCGGCTGCGATCATGCCGCTGAATTCTTCGCGGGAGACGAAAAAATATTCCTTGCGGTTCTGCTCGGTCCGCCGCGGGGGACGCGTAGTGTAGGAAATTGAGAAATCCAGGTTATGAACGGTTTTAAGAAGTTCGGCTACCAGCGTGGATTTTCCCGAACCCGAGGGCGCCGAAACGATGTAGACGATACTCATTCGAGGTTCTGCACCTGCTCGCGCGATTTTTCGATCTCTGACTTCATCAGCAAGCCCATTTCCGTGACTTTTAATGCTTCGCCCGCCAGGCCGGAAGTTTTCGAAAGCATGGTATTAGCCTCGCGATTCATCTCCTGCAGCAGAAAGTCCATCTTCTTGCCCACCTCGCCGCCCTGGTCGAGCAGGCCAAGAAAGTGCTTCACGTGCGCGTTCAGCCGGACCAGTTCTTCCTGAATGTCGCTGCGATCGACCAGCACCGCAACCTCTTGCAAGATTCGTTCTTTATCGACCTGCGCGCCGAGGAGTTCCGACATGCGCGCCTGTAGACGCTCGGAATAACTGCGCAGAATGGTGCTGCGATGCGCATCCACTCCCGCCGCGGCTTTTTCCAGATTTGCCATGCGCGCACGCAACTCGGTGCTGATGCTGCGGCCTTCCTGTTCGCGCATTTCATTCAGGCGAGAGAGTGCTTCGTCCACGCGCTCCATCACTGCGGCTTCGAGTTCGGCGCCCGATTTTTCGGCGCCCGCGTCCATCGCACCGGGCATGCGCAGAACCACATTCAGATCGGGCTCGCCTTCGACTCCAAATTCATCGGCCGCCGCGCGAAACGCTTGCACATAGCCGGCAATCAATTGCCGATTGAGGGCGACGCCGTTCGTGCCTGAACGATCCAGATTCAGGATCACTTCCACGTGGCCGCGCGCCATCTTTTCTTTGAGCATCCGGCGCAGTTTCATTTCGAGGGCATCGGTATCGGACGGCAGGCGGAAGTGGAGGTCGAGGAAACGATGATTTACCGACTTGAGGGAGAGAGCGAAGGCGAGTTGGGCGTTAACCTGCCCTCTTACCTGCGCGAATCCCGTCATGGAGCGAAGAGTCATAGATGCAGGTTTCAAAGTTTCAGAGTGGAAGACCGGCGATCGATCCGCGCCGCCGCTCTTTAGGCTTTAACTTTGAAACCTTGAAACTCTGAAACCTTGAAACCTTCTTTTTTACGCTTCGGCAAATTGCAATTCGTAGAGCCGCCGATATGTGCCCAACTTTTGCATCAACTCTTCATGCGCGCCAATATCGCTGATGGTTCCATTTTCGAGCACCACGATGCGATCCGCACGCCGCACGGTTGAGAGCCGATGAGCGATTACAAACACAGTACGCCCAGTCATCAAGTTTTGCAGTGCCGACTGCACCAGCGACTCCGACTCGCTGTCGAGCGCCGAGGTCGCCTCATCGAGAATAAGAATCGGGGCATTTTTCAGGATCGCGCGGGCAATCGCGATGCGCTGCCGCTCGCCGCCCGAGAGCCGCACACCGCGCTCCCCAATCATCGTGTTGTAACCTTCGGGCAGTCCGCCAATGAATTCATGCGCCCTGGCGGCACGCGCCGCTTCTTCAACTCGCTTCTGCGATACGTGCGGCTGGCCATAGGCGATATTGTTTCGCACCGTGTCGTTGAACAAAACCGTGTCCTGCGTGACAATCCCGATTTGCGAGCGCAAGGAATCGAGCGTCACCTCGCGAACGTCATGGTCATCGATCATGATCCGCCCAGCGCTCGCGTCAAAGAAGCGGGGAATCAAGTGGACCAGTGTGCTCTTGCCGGCGCCGCTCGAACCGACCACGGCCAGCACTTCGCCCGCCTTTACTTCCAGATTAATGTTATGCAACACCAGCGGCGAATCCTCGGCGTTTCCATTGGCACTGGAATAGGAAAATGACACATCTTCGAAGCGAATTGCCCGGGCGAATTTTCCCATTCGCTTCGCACCGGGCTTCTGCCGAACTTCGTCTTCCATATCCATGAAACGGAAAATCTCCGACGAAGCTCCCACCGCCTGCTGAAAATTATTGTTGAATTGCGCGAACTTGCGCACTGGATCGTACAACTTGAAGACAGCTACGATGAACGCCAGGAATGTCCCTGCCGTGAAAATGTGGTGGTTAATCTGGTTGCGACCCATCAAGAGCAACAGAGCGATCGCCACCGAGCCGAGGATGTCCATCAGCGGAGAGCTGATCGCGAACGCCGCCACCAGCCGGAGATTCGCGCGGAACAGTCGTCGCGCGGCGGCGCGGAAGCGCTCCATCTCCCAGTTCTCCATGCCAAACGCTTTTACGATGCGGTTGCCCGTAATCGTTTCATGAAGAATGTTTTGGATTTCCGCCAGTTTGTCCTGTCCGCCGCGTGTCGTGCTCCGCACCTGGCGGCCGATTTTCTTCGAGGAATACAAGATCACGGGGACGAATAGCAGAAGCACCCAGGCCAGCTTTCCGCCCAGCAAAATCACAACTGCTGCTGTAAATAGAAATGTAAAAAACTGTTGCAGGAATTCCGCCAGCACGCTCGACATCGCGAATTGCACTTTTTCGATATCGTTGACAATCGTCGAGAGCAGCGTGCCCGTGGTGTGCTTGGTGAAAAACGCCGCCGAACTGCGCAGGATCGCGTTATACAAGTCATCGCGGAGATCGGTGATCATGCCAAATCCCGCGTAGTTTAC
>Ga0187859_10002077_pt1 | contig 12627 bp, 11 predicted proteins | sample June2016WEW_10_1_2_FD_133019 | JGI IMG/M metagenome (GOLD analysis project Ga0187859, IMG submission 133019) | Peatland microbial communities from SPRUCE experiment site at the Marcell Experimental Forest, Minnesota, USA - June2016WEW_10_10 | ecosystem: Environmental > Terrestrial > Soil >...
AGTATTCGGCACCGGATTCACAGAGGCGGCTGGAGAAGCGGCAAGTAGCGTACAGGAATACATCCTGATGGGAATCTCGGTGCTGGTCGCATTCGCGGGCGCGATCCTGGCCTGGTTCCTCTATATCAGCCGGCCTTATCTCCCGCAGAAAATCGCCGACGGCCTGAACGGCTTTTACACCGCGGTCGTCAACAAGTATTACGTCGACGAACTTTACGCGAAATTATTCGTCAAGCCGCTGATCGAAGGCTCGACCAGCATCTTGTGGCAAGGTGTCGATCGCAAGGTTATCGACGATACGGTCAACAACGCGGCCGACGGCGCCCGTGAGATTTCCAACGAAGCCCGCCAGATGCAGTCCGGCAACCTGCGCTCCTACGCCGGCTGGATCGCCGCCGGTTCGGCAGTCGTGATTGCCTACATGATTTGGATGGGAGTGCGTTAAGCAATGAGTGATGCAAAATGAGCACCGATAGCTGGAGCCCCTACATCCTGACCCTCGTCACCCTGGCCCCGCTGCTCGGAGCCATGCTGCTCGTGCTGTTTCCCCGACGCGATCGCGACATCCGCATCTTCGCCCTGGTGTTTTCAATCCTCACTTTTCTTCTTTCTCTGCATCTGCCGGTACACTTCCATCGCGCCCAGGCCGGGTTCCAGTACGAAATCGACAAGCCCTGGATCTCCGCCCCCAACATTCACTACCACATGGGCATGGACGGCATCTCCCTCTGGCTGGTCGTTCTCACAACCTTCCTCACCCCGCTATGCGTCCTGATCTCCTGGAAATCAATCCACGATCGGGTGAAGGAATTCTTCATTCTTCTCCTGATCATGGAAACCGCGCTGATCGGCGTCTTCACTTCCCTCGACCTCTTCCTCTTCTACTTCTTCTGGGAAGTCACGCTCATCCCCATGGCGCTACTGATCGGCGTCTTCGGCCACGAACGAAAAGTCTATGCCGCGGTGAAGTTCTTCATGTATACGATGATCGCCTCTGTCTTCATGCTGGCGGCGATCCTGTGGCTCTACGCGCAAACCGGCAGCTTCGATTTCGTCACGATTCGTGATCTGATCGCGCGCGGCGCAGTCCCGAACTTCCCGGCCGCCGCACAATGGCTCTTCCTCGGCTTCTTCCTGGCCTTCGCCGTGAAGGTCCCGCTATTCCCGTTCCACACCTGGCTGCCCGACGCCCACGTCGAAGCCCCCACCGCCGGATCGGTCCTGCTGGCCGGCGTTCTGCTGAAGATGGGCACCTACGGCCTGCTGCGCTTCAACCTCGGCCTGTTCCCTGAGCAGGCCCGCCACAACGCCCCCTGGATCATGACGCTCGCGTTGATCGGCATCATCTACGGCGCGCTCGTCGCCATGGTGCAGCCCAACATGAAAAAGCTGATCGCCTACTCTTCCATCAGCCACCTGGGCTTCGTCGTACTCGGAATTTTCAGTTTCACCGCGGCAGGATTAAACGGCGCAATGTTCATCATGCTGGCGCACGGAATTTCCACCGGTGGCCTGTTCATGCTCACCGGAATCCTCCACGAGCGCCGCCACACCTACGAAATCTCCGAGTTCGGCGGGCTCGCCACTCCCCTGCCCGTTTTCTCGGCCACGTATCTTTTTATCGTGCTCGCCTCGCTCGGACTTCCCTTGCTCAACGGATTCATCGGCGAGTTCCTCGTCCTGACCGGCGCATTCCAGGCAAAGCCCATCTACGGAATCCTCGGCGCGACCGGCGTGATTTGGAGCGCAGGCTATCTCTTGTGGATGTATCAGCGCGTCTTCTACGGCAAAGTCACGAACCCGGCGAACAATTCCCTGAAAGATCTTTTCGTCTTTGAAAAAGCCGCCATCTGGCCCTGTGCCGCTGCCGCCCTGGTCATGGGCATCGCTCCGATTCTATGGCTCGGCGCGATCGATCCCGCCGTACAGGCCGCGCTCACGCCCTTCACCCAGATCGTCAGCAAGGTGGTGGGCCAATGATTCAATTCCCCGCCGCATTACTGCAGATGATGCCTCAGACGATTTCGCAGGCGATTCCGCAATCCGCCGACTACATCCGTATTCTCCCCGAACTCGTCCTCTCCGCCTTCGGCATCATAGTCATGCTGCTCGAGCCTCTGGTCGACGAAGAAAAAAGCCAGAAGCTGCTCGGCCTGATCGCATTCGTCGGCGCAATCGCCGCCCTTCTCGCCACCTGGTATATGGCGCAGTCTCCCGGCCTTGCTTTCTCGAATATGGTGAAGGTCGACGGCTTCAGCGTTTACTTCCATTTTCTGATCATTGCTATCGCCGCCGTCGTCATCCTCAGTTCGTTCGAATACATGGCGGTGCAGCGCATTCGCGCCGGAGAATACTACGCTCTCATTCTTTTCGGTGCAGTCGGCATGACGCTGATGTCCTCGGCCGTCGAACTGGTCCTGATTTTCATCGCCCTCGAAATCTCCTCGATTTCCACCTACATTCTCACCGGATTCCGTCGCAACGAAGCCGCCAGCAGCGAGTCGTCTCTGAAATATTTTCTTCTCGGCTCCTTCGCCACCGCATTTTTCCTCTACGGCGTGGCCATGATGTTCGGCGCCACCGGATCCGCCAACATCGACGTCATCAGTCAGAAGCTGCAGTCCGGCCCCGTACAATTGCTCGTCTACGTCGCCATGGCCCTCATGTTCGTCGGCCTCGGCTTCAAAGTCGCCGCCGCTCCCTTCCACATCTGGACGCCCGACGTCTACGAAGGCGCACCCGCTCCCATCGTCGGATTCATGTCTACGGCGCCGAAAGCCGCAGCCTTCGCCGTGCTCCTGCGCGTAGTATTCACCATCAATGCGCCCGGCCGTTTCTGGCTACTCTGGCTGGCCGCCGCTCTTTCCATGACTGTCGGCAACGTCGGTGCCCTCGTCCAGACCAACATCAAACGCCTGCTGGCCTACTCCTCCATCGCGCACGCCGGATATCTTCTGGTAGCCTTCGCGATGACCACCTCGGCGAATTCGCCCAACGGAATTTCCGCCGCCATGTTCTACACCGCCGCCTACGCCGCCATGAATGTGGGCGCGTTCGCCGTGGTCAGCCACTTCGCTAACGCCGGTGAACGCTACGTGACCCTCGTGGACTACGAAGGTCTGGGCCGCTCTTCCCCGCTGCTGGCTGCCACGCTCACAATTTTCCTGCTCTCTCTCATCGGCATTCCCATGACCGGCGGCTTTTTCGCCAAGTTCTACGTCTTCAGCGCCGCCATGAAAGCCAACCTGATCTGGCTCACCATCATCGGAGTCATCAACAGCGCCATTGGCGCGTACTACTACCTCCGCATCATTGTCGTCATGTACATGCGCGAACCGCGCCAGCAGGTCCCGGTCACTCCGGTTCCGTTTGGTTTAGGCCTCGCGCTCGCCATCAGCCTGGTGGCCACTCTTTATCTTGGCCTCCTGCCCGATCGCGTTCTGCAATATGCCCAGCACGCTGCTCAGCAATTGCTCCCGCAACCGCCCTCTACCGCTCCCGCGAATGCCGCTCAAACCCAGCCCTCACCAGCTCTTTTGCAGCCTTGATTCCCTGCCTCGAAAATATCGAATCGCACATTGACAAGAACCTTCGCCCGCGTGCATCATGTGTGAACCCAGTTTTGAGTTCAGTCCTTCCCTCTCAAGGAACTCACAGCGGCCTGGAGGAGAATAAATGTTCAAAGTAATACAGCGCCTTTGGTCGGAAGATGCAGGACAAGACATCGCCGAATACGCGGTCATGCTGGCCGTGATTCTGGTTCTCGTGGTCGGAACGGTTCGCTTAATCGGGTCGAATGCCAACAATGCATTCTCCAGCGTGGCCAGTTCGCTCCAATAGGCATGCAACTCCGGTGGTTGCCTGCTCTTCGTCTGACCTGTTACCTATCGGCTTGATTGATTTGTTTCAGTTTTTGATTCGCAGTTTGCAATGAAGACTTCTATGACACGATTTACTCCAGGCGCCGCATTTACCGCTTACTTCCGGTTTACGGAAGCAGCGGCTGCGGAGCTGCCTGGGACAAGGATGAGCCACTAACGGCCACCTGAAACGAAACCAGGTTCTCCAGCAAGCCGCGATCATGAGATCGCGGCTTTTGTTTTGCCGGCGAACCAGCACGCGAGGCATCACGACGAGCCAGCACGAAGAACTAGCCCACGCACCAACGCAACGCGCTTACACCAGGAGAACCCCATGATCGTCAACATGTCCGAGAAAGCCACCGAGCAGGAAATCAACCACATCATCGAACGCATCCGCGAGGCCGGCTACAACCCTCACGTCACCCGCGGCACCGAGCGCACCATCGTGGCCGCCGTCGGGAGCGGACGCCGCCACGAAATCGAGGCCCTCCAGGTCGCTCCTGGCGTCGACAACGTCGTCGCCATCGCCCAGCCCTTCAAGCTGGTCAGCCGCCAGGTCAAACCCGAGCGAACGGTGGTGAAGATCAACGGCGTCGCCATCGGCGGCCCCGAAGTCGTGGTCATCGCCGGACCGTGTTCGGTCGAATCGCGCACCCAGTTGCTCGATACCGCCCACGCCGTAAAACGCGCCGGAGCCGCCATGCTCCGCGGCGGAGCCTACAAGCCCCGCACTTCACCCTATGATTTTCAAGGCCTCGGTCTGGAAGCACTCAAGATTCTGCGCGAAGCCCGCGAAGAAACCGGCCTGCCCGTCGTCACCGAAGTCATGAGCACCGAAGATGTCGACGTCATCTGCGACCACGTCGACATGCTGCAGGTGGGCGCGCGCAACATGCAGAATTTCGCCCTGCTGCGCCGTCTCGCCACCGTCAACAAACCCATCCTGCTCAAGCGCGGCCCTTCCGCCACGGTGAAGGAGTGGCTGCTCGCCGCCGAGTACCTGCTCTCCGGCGGCAATGAACAAGTCGTGCTCTGCGAGCGCGGCATCAAGACCTTCGAAACCGAAATGCGCAACACCATCGACCTGGCCGCCGTCGCCCTCGCGCGCGATCTCTCCCACCTGCCCGTAATCGCCGATCCGTCCCACGGAACCGGCAAGCAGAGCCTGATCGCAGCCGTTTCCCGCGCAGCCGTCGCGGTCGGCGCCGATGGCTTGATCATCGAAGTGCACCCGTGTCCGGAGCGCGCCCTCTCCGATGGTCCGCAGTCTCTCGACTTCGCCGGATTCGGAAAAGTTATGCGCTCACTGGCAGAACCGCTGCGCCAAACCGCCAGCCTGCCCGCGGCGGTGCCGGCAGCGTTGTAGCAGCGTGCGTTTGAAAGCGTGTTGTCGTGAAAGAGCGCGGCTTCAGCCGCGCCGCATAGGCGGGGAAAAAATCAACAACCGCTTCACCGATTGCCGAAAATTGTTTTTGGGTGGCGCAGCGCTTTCGGCGCCGCGATAAAGCCTTTTTCGACTCTGTCTTTAGCCTCTCAGAACTTCACTGCAATCCCGATTGCGTCAGCTTGATAGCACAATACTGTCCCGCAGGGCAGGCCGGTGCGGTGCCCGAAGAGGCAGGATAGAGCGTTCCAAAATAAATACTGGCAGCTTGGTCTTCGGTGCTGACGTTATCGACCGTGAACGAGCTCGTTCCACCCCATTCATTGGTCGCCGTGGCAGTGGGATTGGTAGTGTTCAACGAAATCCTGGAGTTTATATTCCACTCGGTCACCAGATTGGCTCCGTTATTCGACGTAAGAGCCCCTGTTCCCAGAAACAACCGATCATTCGTCCCGTCAAAAAACTCCAGCAACGGAGCGCAAAAACCTGCCGGATTAGTTGTGCCGTTAATCTTGGTGTCGTTCGACATGGCCGGAGTGCTGTTCATAGTTCCGTTGGGTGACGTGAACGACATGGCATAGAGAGCGGGTTTCGTGGAAGCTCCCGTCTGCGTGCCACAAGCGTACATTGTGCCCGCCCCCGTCGTCGGCCCCTGCGTGAAATAGGCATTGTCAAAGTCGCCATCGAAAATGTACGGCGTGCCCGTGGCTGCTGGACCTATGTCCGCCACAACCTGCGAAGTCAGGCTCGTGTTCATTTGCGAAACGATTGAAGACGTATTCGTCGGATCGGCTGAGCCGAAGACATACACAAAGCCATTGGTAGAGTCCACAATCGGCGAGAGGATCAGAGCATCTCCCGCCGTGCTGGCGACAGCGATAGAGCGCACCAGCGTGAAGCTGCTAGCTCCTACCGTGTACGCATAGACTGAAGCTCCATCGGATACAAAAACCTGGTTGGTGACCTGGTCGTACACAGGAGAGGTCAAAAATTTGCCCGCGTTCACGGTTACGCAGTATTCCACGGCAGGAGTCGCGCCAAAAACTCCGGTAATGCGATACAGAATCCCATTGTCGGCCCCAATGTAGGCGGTATTGCTCCCGTAGTCGATGTAAGGCGACGAATTGCTGTTCGTCGTTCCCGTGCCACAGCCAGCAATCCCACTGTTGGTGTAGTTCAAGCGAGTCAGCGAAGCTCCCGCAGCGAGAACCTTCGGAGCGGTTGCACTGGTTCCCTGGCCGGCTGTCGGCGTGAGCACGTCAAAATAGGTTGGGTTGGAGAGCGTATTTTGCGTACCGCTCTCAATAAACGCAATTTGTTTGCCGTTGAGCGAAAGAGTCGGAGACAGCGCCGATCCTGCCGTCCCCGCCGCGTACGACCACATAAAAGTTGGTTGGGTAAGATCAGTCGTTACCGGCGATTGATTTGCAATGGGGCAAGAGGACGAGGTTGATCCTGTGTAGAGATTGTTGAAGGCGACGATATTCGCCTGGGTGGCACTTGGGGTCGCCGCGATCGTGTAAACCACAAAGTCGTTGGCACAACTGGGAGTCGAAATTACGCTGAAAGTGTACTTGGCCGGGCTCTCTGCCAGCGGCATTCCGCCGTTCGCTCCCAGCGGCATGGCCCAATCCACCCGCATATGCCGTTGGGGTTCTGTTACTGGGAAAATCGGCCTCCAAGGCTCATGCGGGAAAGCCCAGGCAGTTCGCTGCGCCCAGTTGATCCAGCTTCGCGGGTCCTGCGCGGCTTTGGCGGCAACCTCTGCAGACGCTCCGTTGGTAAAAATGATATGCCGGGTGCTCCAGTCGACCGGGAGTCCGATGTGGTCCTCTTGACCTTCCTGAGCCAGCGCCAATTGCGGCGCCTGGAAAAGCATTAGCAATACAGCAATGGCAATAGCGATCACGGCGACCGGCGTCGATGACTCGCAGTTCGCGGGGATTCTATTTCTTGATTTCATGCGTCACACCCTTGCACCGGCCCGTAGGACTAACATCCGTTGCCGAGCATCATTAGAAGTTCCTAATATTTTCTCGCATGCATGCCAGTGCCGGTACTTACCTTCGTAACACCCTGTTGGAACCCTCGTCGCCTTCTGGCAGCTTAGTGCGCTTCGGCGGAAGCATCCAGCATCGGCTGAATGTGAATAAGCGGCCCGATTTCAGTCCCGATTCCCATGGAAGCACGTCGCAACATGTTGGCCGTTGGGATCCCGGTTCTCTGAAAGGACTTCTGGCAGTCGGCGGTAGAGGGCCCCAACATGCTGCCCTCCATGTAGGCGAGTCCGGGACAACGGGTGCAGGTCCCCACGTGCGCGCAGGATGAACACGTCGTCAGATCCTTCGCCCGGATGGCGCGAACCTGTTTCAGTTCCGCGGAGCCGCGCCAAATATCCAGAAATTTCTGCTTGCGCACATTCCCGCTCGGCAGCGGAAACTGCACGCAAGGGAACACGTCCCCATACGGAGAAATGTAGCAGAAGGTGTGGCCAGCGCTGCACGGGTACCCTTCCATGATGTCTTCCCCCGGAGTAGGCGGCGGAGCACAGAACTCCGCTACGTTGCCCACCAGGTCGGGGTCATGGAAAACCTGATCGAGTGCCGATTTTCCAACATTCAGATTAAGAATGGAACGGTCCCCATCCATTTTCGGCGTGATCGTGGGATCGAGCGTATACACAACATCCAGTTCACGCGCCAACGCAACCACGCCCGAGTAGTCAGCCATGTTCGCGGACATGAGAACGTTGGCGATCGTTACTTTGAGCCCCTGAGCACGAAGAAAGCGAATGGCTTCTATGGTTCGCTTCAACGACCCGGGCAGTTTGGTGATCGCATCATGCACTTCCGGCCGGTGAGAGTACACACTGATCTGAACCTGTTCCACACCTAACTCGCGAATTCGCTTCGCCTCGGCCTCGCGAATCATCACGCCATTGGTCTTTAGTTTCACGTTGAACAACAGGCCGCGGGCGAACTCTAATATTTCAAACAGATCGCGGCGCATGAGAATTTCACCGCCGCTGATGGTGAGAAAAAAGACTCCAGCATCCGATAGCTGCGTAAGAACGTCTTTTATTTCGGCAGTGGCCATCTCGCCGTGATCGTCGTGATCGAGATAGCAATGCACGCAACGCTCATTGCAGCGGTAGGTAACGTCCAGATGCACGCTGATCGGAACGCCCAGCTTCAGGGCCTTATCGTTCATCTCGGCCAGCAGACTCATTGCATCTCCGTTGTCTATCTAGGATGTCTGTTAGGTTGGCGGTAAGGATGTCTGTAAGGACGTCTGTTCCGAGGCTGACTGCTCTGAGCCTGAAATAGGCAGATCGGAAATCCGCAGAATGCCGCGCGTAGCCAGTTCTTCCGCGAACTGCTCAGCGTCACGAACCGCAGTTTCCAGGCTGACATCGAACTCCGAACAAATCCTTGTAGCCACGATTTCGGAAAGAGCCGTCCGTCCGTCCGCAGCCTGCCAGATTGCCGTAGCGACCGGATCGAGAGTAAAAAACGTGGAGTCTTTCACCGACATAATCATCATCTCGCCGCCCAGCATCCGGGCCGCGATCGCCGTGCTTCTCAGGATGTACTTCTCAGCCATTCGCGGACTCCCTTTCACGCCGGTGGACTGAAGCTCTGCCGAAAAGCATGCATGAGTAGACAAATACTCCGGAAGCGCGCAGCCTGACCGTGCCTCCGGAACCAGAACTTCCGCCGCAACGCCAAGCTGAGAAGGGTCAAGTAGTTCTCTGGTTTCGCGCATACGCAATATTGAGCTACGAAGTGTGGCGATTGAAACGGCACTGGGATTCCACGCCATGAACCTTTCCGCAAGAGAGAGCCATGGTTTCGAAAACCCGTTCGTAGCGGTACGTGGGTTTTCCATAAGGCTTCTTCGCCTTCGGGAGGCCCGCGCTCACGTCGACATCTTTCCGAGTCGCAGAACGATCATCAAGACTGTTCCACTCCGGCTGCGACGTTGCCGCAACCGAGGATGAAACTCGCTCTTTCTCGTCTCTCATCGCCGCGTCACCTCAGTCGAAACCCGCAACAGACGCAATTTATCCGAGCTAAACGCGCCGTAATTTAACTGCTCCAAATCCCCTCCCTGCTCAGAACAAGTCCGACAGCAGCGGACGCGATCCTTGCTGCTTCAGTCCGCGCCCGCTGCCGCCTAGCTCTTCCCGCCCCACTGGTCGCTCTCTCAGTCCCCGGCCATCGTCACAAATGCTGCGGCCGGAACCTCGACCAGACCAACTGATTTCATCTCCCTCACAAAATCCGTCACATCGCGCTCGGCCTGCGCCATCTCGACTTCATATTCCTGGGCAACCTCGGCCGCCAGTTGCCCCACCGTTCGCGGCGACTCCAGCAATTTCCAGATCAGCGACCCCGTCCCATTGAACCTGTAAATTGACGCCAGGTCGCCCACCTTCGCGCGTATCGGGACCAGCAGTGTTTCCCCCGCCACCACGCGCGCCACCACTGACTGCGAGCGCAAGAAAAAATCTTCGTTCAACCTGGTTGTCAAAGGCGCCATCCCCTGTTCCGGATTTCGTAACAAACGCTCCTCTTCGAAACCCGGCACTGTTTCGTCCCAATCTGAGACTACGGCAAACCCTCCCCCTCCGAGCAATCGGACTTTGGTGGCAGGTATTGCATTGGTTATCACCCCCAATGGTTCCCAACTCCGCATAAAACATGGGTTAAGGGGCAACCTGTGCTTCGCTTTGGCGGTGGATCAAGGCCTGATCCATGAAAATTCCGCCGCCGCGTCCTCCGCTTCCGATCTCCACCTTTGCAGTGGACAAACGAAACAAAACGCTATAAAAAGAAATGGCCGCGCAGCCCGTCCTCGACTCGACGGACTCGCCGCCCGCCTTTCCCGTGCTTAACGAAGAACGTCGCCGCGCCATTCTCGATCTGTTAACCCACCAGGGACGCGTTCTAGTCACCGAACTCGCACGCCAGTTCGACACCTCGCAGGTCACGATTCGCAAGGATCTCGAAATCCTTCACGCCCACGGCCTCGTGCACCGCACTCACGGCGGCGCTCTCCCCTCGCGCGATGGCGCTCTCGAAGATCCCACGCTCCGCGAAAAAGAAAAACTCCACCATCAGGAAAAACTTCGCATCGCCGACGCCGCCGTCGAGAAAGTCAAAGAAGGCCAGGTTCTGATTCTCGACTCCGGCACCACCACCACCGCCATCGCCCGCGCCCTGCGCAACTTTCAGAACCTCACCATCATCACCAACGCGGTCAACATTGCCGCCGAACTCGCCGGCACCGCCGTCGAAGTCATCCTCACCGGCGGCACGCTGCGCAAGAATTCTTTTTCTCTGGTCGGCCCCATCGCCGAAGAAACCCTGCGCCGCCTCAGCGCCGACCTTTTATTCCTTGGCGTCGATGGCTTCGACGTCCACTTCGGCCTGAGCACGCCCAATCTTCTGGAAGCAAAAGTGAATCGCGTGATGGTCGAGATCGCCAAGAAAACCGTCGCCGTCTGCGACTCCAGCAAATTCGGCCGCCGCAGTCTGTCGCTGATCGCCCCGCCCTCGGCGCTCCACGAAGTCATCACCGACCGCGGCGTCCCCAAATCCGACATCCGCGCCCTGAAGCAAGCCGGCATCGATGTCACCCTGGTATAAGCATGTGTGAGTCATCCCAAAACTCTGTCATCCTGAGCGAAGTGGTTGCGTCGCGAAGCGAAGCAACCGCGCAGTCGAAGCACCCCGGCGCTCTGGCCCTCATGTCAGATGCTGCAAGCCGTTCTCCCCGCGCTCATTGCGCGAAGCAACCGATTCGTCTCCACCAGCACAACTAGAATCTATGCCCCGTTTCGACATCACCATCGCCGGCGAACTCAACCTCGACCTCATCCTCTACGGTCTTCCCGAACAACTTCCACCCGAGCGCGAACTCCTAGCCGACCGCATGATGCTTACCCTCGGCTCCTCCTCCGCCATCGTGGCCCACAACCTGGCCGCACTCGGCAGCCGCGTCGGCTTTCAATCCCGCATTGGCAACGATCCCCTCGGACAAATCGCCCTCGATCGCCTCCAACAAAGCGGCGTCGACGTCTCGCGCGTGCGCCGCGTCCCCGGCCCAACCACGACGGGCCTCACCGTCATCCTGCACCACGAGCAGTGGCGCAACATCCTCACTTATTCAGGAACGATTGCAGAAACCTGCTGGGACGATCTAGATCTCGACTACCTAGCCGACTCGCGCCACTTCCACTTTTCGTCGTATTACTTGCAGCGAGCGCTGCGCCCGCGAGTCGGAGAACTATTTCAACTCCTGAAATCGAAAGGCCTGACGATTTCTCTCGACACCAACGACGACCCCGACGACCGCTGGGAAGGCGGCTTGCACGAAGTCCTCCGCCACGTCGACGTCTTCCTCCCCAACGAACGCGAAGCCTGCAAAGCCGCAGGCACGAGTGACGGCGACCTGGAAGCCGCCGTCGACAAGCTTTCTAAGTTGGTCCCGCTAGTCGTAGTAAAACTCGGCCGCAAAGGCGCACTCGCTCAGAGGGGCTCCGAGCGCATCACCAGTCCTACGCAAGAAGTCATCCCCGTAGATTCCGTCGGCGCCGGCGACAGCTTCGACGCCGGATTCCTGCACGAGCATGTAAAAGGATCGGATCTGCCGACATGCCTCGCGAGCGGCAACAAAGCAGGCGCGCTCTCAACAACGCGCCCCGGCGGCACCGAAGCCTTCCGCGACGCAGTTCACCGCCAAGAGTTTTTCCGGCAGCGAGGCGTCTGAGAGAAATAGGGATCGATCGTCAGCGGAGGTCGGATATACTCTTGGCGAGTCCCTGAAGGGGTGACGCCATGAGTGGTTGGAGATTGTACCTTCTGCCGACGGTGGTTGCGGTCCTTGCAACTTGGTGGGCTGCATGGCCAGAGAAGTACGTGGCTGTACTTCAAGCCATCAAACAACCGCTGAGACGGACACCAGCGATGCGGGCTGGTGTCGATAGAGTTGAGGCCGTCTTCGGGTCCTCGAAACCCTGGTACCCGAAATTGATCCGGATTTGTGGCATTTTGATCTGGCTGGTTCTCTTGCTCTTCGGGTACACCATCTACAGGTCCTAGATACCGAAATCCTAGATACTGCAGCCGAGTCCCGACTGTCGAAGCCAGTTATTTAGAGCCCAAAACCGACCGCATCAACTGCGCCCTACTGCCCACTCACCTCCAACAACAAATTCCCCTTAAACTCCGTCTTCACCCTCGGAGCCTTCCCCGCCTCCGCCCGCACCGTCCCCAAATCTTTCCCATCCACATAATCCACCACGTGATACGACCCCGCCTTCAACCCCCGCAACTCCACCTCACCCGAAAACTCCCCATCCTCTTTCCCCGCAAA
>Ga0187859_10002082_pt1 | contig 12620 bp, 9 predicted proteins | sample June2016WEW_10_1_2_FD_133019 | JGI IMG/M metagenome (GOLD analysis project Ga0187859, IMG submission 133019) | Peatland microbial communities from SPRUCE experiment site at the Marcell Experimental Forest, Minnesota, USA - June2016WEW_10_10 | ecosystem: Environmental > Terrestrial > Soil >...
AGGGCATCATGAACAAACTCACCAGCGCCCGCACGCTGCGTGAAATCGCGGACCTCATCGCCGGCGTTGCCGACCGCGTTACCGAGAGCGTTACCGAGCCGCGACCGTCAGGGAGCGGTCCCGTCGCCCCAGCCGCATCCGCCGGGCACGACTACCTGGCCGACCTGGTCAGAATCGCCAGCGAACGCACCGGCTACGAACCCGACATGCTTGGCCTGGATGCGGGCATCGAAGCCGACCTGGGCATCGACTCCATCAAACGCGTCGAAATCCTCACCGCCCTACAGCAGCGCGTAAGCCCTCCCGAGCAAGCCAGGATCCAGGCCGCCATGGATAAACTCACCAGCGCCCGCACCTTGCGTGAAATCGCCGACCGCATCGCCGCCGCGGTAGGTGGGACAGGCTTCAGCCTATCGTCCCCCGCCCCCACGGCCGAAGTCCCGCGCTTCATCCTCACCACGGTAGACAAACCCCGCAGTCCGTCCAAGCCGCAATATTACCCTGGGCGCGTCTGCCTGATCACCGATGACGAAACCGGCATCGCTTCCGCGCTCGCCGATGAGCTGAAGCGCAACGGCGAACGCGCCCTGCTACTCCGCCATAGCCCGGATGCAACCATTCCCGCAGGCGACGTATTCACCACCGACCTCGCCGATCCGGCGCATGTCGAGTCGTTGATCGGAGCCATCCGCCAACAGTTCGGCCCCATCGGCGCCGTCATTCATTTGCTGCCCTTGCGCGCCGGCCAACCCGCGCTACAGTCGAGTTTCGCCGAATGGCGCGAGCTGGTTCGGCTGGACGTCCGCAGTTTATACGCCCTGGCCCGCGCCACCGAGAACGATCTCAAACAAACGGGCCGCGCAGGCGGCGCGCTGTTTGCCGCGATTACCGCGCGTGGTGGGGCATTCGGCTTGCAGCCTAATGGACCGTTTTCTCCCACGCACTTTGCCGTGGCCGATTTCACCAAGACTCTGGCACTCGAATTCACCGGCGTACTGTCGAAAGTCGTGGACCTGGACCCCACCGATCCCAACCCCATCCTGCGGCAGAAACTGATCGACGAGCTGACCTCGTCGGATGACACGCTGCAAGTGGGCCTGCCTGGCGATCGCCGTCTGACCGTGATGCCGCAGATCGCGCCGCTCGCGGGCGAAGCCATCCGGCACATCCAGCGCGATTGGGTCTTCCTGGTCACTGGCGGAGCGCGCGGGGTCACCGCCGAGATCGCCCGCCAGCTTGCCGAGCGCTATCAGCCTACGCTGATCCTGGCCGGTGCCTCGCCGTTGCCCTCCGGGCCCGAGCCCGCCGACACCGCCGGCATCACCGAGATGCCGCGTTTGAAAGCCGCCCTCACGGCCCGGCTGCGAGCTTCGTCCACAGCCGTGAAACCCGCCGCAGTGGAAGCTGCCCTGCAGCGCCTGCTGAAAGATCGCGAGATCGTCCAAAGCATCGAAAGCCTGCGCCGCACCGGCTCCAAAGTGGAGTATCATTCCGTGGATGTTCGCCGCGAAGAAGCCTTCGGCGAGTTGATCGACCGCATCTACCGCGAGCATGGCCGCCTGGACGTCGTCGTTCACGGCGCCGGCATCATCGAAGACAAACTCATTCGCGACAAAACCCCGGAATCGTTCGACCGCGTGGTCCACACCAAAGCCGATTCCGCCTTCCTGCTCAGCCGCAAGCTGCGCCCGGAAAGCCTGCAATGCCTCCTGTTGATGTCCTCGGTCACCGCGGCGTTCGGCAATCGCGCCCAGGCCGACTATGCCGCGGCCAACGGCATCATGAACGGTCTGTCCGTGCTCCTTTCCGCACAGTGGCCGGCGCACGTGGTGGCCATGAACTGGGGCCCCTGGGGATCCAGCGGCATGGTTTCCGAAGAAGTGCGGCAGCAGTTTCTCTCGCGCGGCATACAGATGATCCCGCTCGATGGCGGCGCCCAAGCGGCCCTGCGTGAAATCGAAGCCGGTCCGCAATCCGACCCGCTGGTGGCGTTGGGCGAAGGGCCCTGGAGAGAAATCGCCCTGCCCGCCGATACGCCTCGCGCGCAAGTCCAGGTGTCCGGGAGCTTGAAATGAAACCCCCGCCGCCGGACACTCTCGCCTACGTTCTGAAAACCGTGCAGGGCCTCGTGGGGCAGCATGTCGATGTGGGGGCGGCATGTTACACTTCACGGGATTGCTGAAAGGCTAGACTGGCTAAGAGAATCGCGGAATGGTTACCTCGCATCCACGCTTGGCGTTGTTCCTGTTGGCTGCCGCCACTGTGCTGTACACTGCGCTCCTGGTTGAAGCCGCCGCAACCAGGAAACCCTGGAACGATGAAGCCATGGCTGCCCAGGCCGCGTATAATCTGGGCACCCAGGGGCGCACCGGAGTCGATTTTTGGGACGTAAAATCCCCGTTCTACCCCGGTATTAAACAGCACTCTTACTATATTTTCCCCTTTCAACTGTGCGCCCTAGCGATGTGGTACAAGCTCGCCGGTTTCAGCCTTCTATCGACTCGAGTGATTTCGATTCTGTGGACGCTGCTGATGCTGGCAGCGATCAACCAAATGATCTGGTGTCTGACGAAAAGCCGGGGCCTTGCACTGTTGAGCACGGTGCTTGCCGCGGCGGACTATCACGTCATGACTGAAGCGGCGTTTGGCCGCTATGACACAATGGTCGCCGCCTTGGGCTTTGGCGCCTACGCTTTGTTCCTCTCGCTCCGCGAGAAGCACTTGCTTCTGGCCATCGCGCTAAGCAATCTCTCGATCGCGATGGCCGGCGCGACCCATCCAAACGGGTTGATATATTTCCTGGGTCTCTGGTTTCTGGTGCTCTACTTCGACCGGTCGAGGGTCGGCTGGAAGATCCTGGCCGCCGCCGCCATTCCCTACCTGGTGGGTGCTATCTTCTGGGCCAGATATATCTTTGAGGATTTCCGCTCCTTTCAAACGCAGTTTGCCATGAATTCAGGCGGACGCTACGGCATGCTGCATCCAATCGACACTTTGATCCACGAGATTCAGTATCGATATATCAGATTCTACGGCTTGGGCCCGCACAGCGCCGGACACTCGGGCGGCTACATCCGGCTGAAGGCGCTAAGCCTTGTCGCGTATGCCGTCGGCTTAGTCGGATGTCTTTCTTCCCGCTCCATTCGCAGCGATGCGCGCTTCCAACCTCTCCTGGCCCTCCTCGGCATCCATTTCTTCTATTTGACCTTCTGCGACAATATGAAGTTCGCGTACTACCTTGTGCATCTTGTTCCGCTTTACTGGGCGGCGCTGGCGGTGTTTGTGTACCAATCCGTGAAGCGGGGCCGGGTGCCGCGGTGGGCGGTGGCGGTTATGCTGGGGATCGTTGCAGCCGTCCAGGTCGGCGGCATTCTTGCCAAAATCCGCCTGAACGATTATGGCAAATCATACTTGCCCGCCGTTGAATTCGTGAAACAGCAGGCCGCCCCCACGGATTTGGTTGCGGCAAGTTGTAGCTTCGGATTTGGCTATGGGTTTGAGCGTAATTTGATTGACGACGATACCCTGGGTTACTACAACGGGAAGAGACCGAAGTTTATCGTCGCTGAAGAGATTTATGAAACGACGTGGCAAGATATGGAGCCCTTGTTCCCTGCGATCTACCGGCATGTCCGCGATGTTCTCTCCACCTACACGCTGGTCTATGACGCGGGGGACTATAAAGTCTACAGGGCGCAACCCTAACAGGCAATCGCGAGCGAAATGGATCATACCCAAATGAATAGACCGATCGACCCTGCGGTTGGGGCCTATCTCGACCTTATGAAGCGGTGTCTCACCCGGACTTCGTTTCACGAACGCTTCCGGGAGGTAATCTACCGGCGGGGCTCCGTGCCGCGACTCCTCATGACGCCGGTCCAGGCTGTTCTGCGGCTGAAGGGCTACACGCTCTGTACGCAAAACACTTTCTCCCCCGAAGACCGTACATCCGGCCAGGACTGGCCGGCGGATGCGGAGACCATGATTGGACTCAAGCGGCTCGAGAACATACAGGAATGCGTTACCGGCGCGATCGAGCGAGGCGTGCCCGGCGATTTCATCGAAACGGGCGTCTGGCGCGGAGGCGCCTGCATTTTTATGCGCGCTCTCCTGAAGGCTTACGGCGAAACCGGGCGCACCGTGTGGGTTGCGGACTCCTTTGAAGGTGTACCGAAACCCGATCCGGACAAGTACCCCGCCGATGCCGCCGAAGAGAGAAAAGCGGCATTTTATAAGTTTGACCAACTTGCCGTATCGGAAGAACAAGTACGGGAGAATTTCGCGCGGTACGGTTTGCTCGACGCCCAAGTGCGCTTTCTGAAGGGCTGGTTTCGCGACACATTGCCCACCATCCCGGCAACGCAGAGGTTCGCGGTCATTCGCCTGGACGGCGACCTGTACGAATCCACATGGGACGCGCTTACAGGCCTGTACCCGAAGTTATCCCCCGGTGGCTACTGTCTGATCGACGATTATGGAGGTATCCCGGCCTGTCGTAATGCTGTTGAGGATTACCGGTCGCGCGAGGGTGTCCACGAGGCTATCCAGACGGTTGACCGGACTGGCGTGTTCTGGCAGAAGGCCGGGTGAGTCCAGTGTGTTAGGGCGGAACTCCAAGAAGAAGAGGACGAAGGGAATCGGGCCAAACGAGGCGCTGTCTGAACGCACGAGAGCGCCAGCCGAGATCGAACCGCCGTCCCCGCGCCGGGTTTTTGCCGCGGCAGGCATAACCGAAATCGGCATCTTTCTGCTCTTTCTGGCTTTGGCCGTCCTCCTGCAGAAGGCTGGTGGAGCTTTTTCCAGCGAAATGGGGCACTACCCCGATGAGGCCGCCCACTACATTACCGGTTTGATGGTGCGGGACTACGCCGCCTCGGGATTCCCCGGAAACCCCATCACGTTCGCCGAGCGATTCTATGCCCGATTCCCCAAAGTCGCCTTTGGCGTTTGGCCGCCGCTGTTCCACGGGATTCTGGGTGTCTGGCTGTTGCCGACACCGGACGGCCGCACCAGCGCCTTGCTCCTGATGGCTTTTATTATGGCCGCTACGGGCTACCTCCTCTACCGTTGCGTCCGGAAAGCCGCCGGCCGGATCTGCGGTGTGTCGATCGGTGTTCTGCTGGTCCTGCTACCCATCTCCCAAGTGGTAACCAGTTCGGTCATGGCGGATAGCCTGGTCATGCTGACCGAGTTGGCTACTGCCGCTCTCCTGGCCAGATGGCTGAGAACCGGTTCCAACCGCGACGCTCATTGGGTGGGTGTGGCTGCCGGGTTGGCCTGTATGACTAAGGGCAATGGGATGGCGGTGATTCTCGCCGTCCCTCTGGCCATGGCCTTGACCCGCAGGTTTAATCTGCTACGCAAGTCCGGGATTTATGTGGCTGGACTGATCGCCGCGGCGCTCGCCTGCGGCTGGGAACTGCATGCCCTGGTCCTGAATCGCAAAATATCTACGTTCAACGGCTTCAGTTTGGCCGGGGTTCGCGCTGCGTTTGAGTTTTCCTTCAAGTTCGTCTACAACTCCATCGGATGGGCGCTGTGTGCGCTCATCCTCCTGGGACTTACGGTTGCCGCCAGTTCCATCAAACGGCGCGTTGGTGAGTGGCGTCTGTGGGCTTCCATGGTCGCGGTTGGACTCTCCGTGTTTGTCTTTCACATCTTGCTCCCCCATTCGATGGACGGGCGATACCTGCTCGCCGGCATCGCTCCGTTGATGGTGTTTCTGGTTCCAGGCGCACGGACCATCGCGGACACCCCACCGTTAGCCAGGATCGTTCCTCGCTGGAGAGTTCCCCTGGTGCTATCGTGCGCGTTGGCGATCTTCTTCGGCTTCTCTTTTCAGGTTCCTAAGATGCCGCGCTTCGGCTTTCGGGAAGCAGCCGCATGGCTGGAAAAGCATCCGCTGGCCGGCGGACGGTACCTGGTCGTCTCCGACGGTAGCGGGGAGGGTGGGTTTATAGCCGAAGTCGCCAGCCGCAGTGACAGGAGGCTTCCCGCTCCCTTAGTGATGCGGTCCAGCAAGCTGCTGTTTGTCAGCGATTGGAATTTATCCGGCTACCGGCTGGTTTATGACGGCCCGGAGAAGGCCCTCACCGCCATCGAGCAGATGGGTATCTCATACATTGTCATGGACGGCACCCAAGACCTCAGCCCGCTGCCCCACTGGGACCAGGTTCGCCAGATGCTGCATCAATACTCCGGCCGCCTGCACCTGGTCCAGCGGTTTCCCGCCGGCGAGAACGGCCGCGTACGGTCGCTGGACGTATATCAGGTTCTGCATTTCGCGAATCCGCCCTCCAAGAAGTTCGAATTTCAGATGATCTACACGCGCGGTGGCAGCATTTCTGAATAACCGGGCTGGGATACCGCGAATTTCTGGTGCAGCGTCCAAGAAATAACTGTACAGCAGATTCGCTGTGGGGCAGGCCATCGTTTTTCGTGGCCGGCCGAGTTCGAGCACGGTGCGCAGACGACAAACAACGATTCGCCTGCGCCACGCCTGGCACCGGAACTGTACGTTAATTCGCGGACACTACACCAGCACACACAACCGTTTTAAATCCGCGGACGGGCCCATGACTCGGGGCGCTGTAATGCTCCTCTGCCGCCGAGCCCTCCTGGCCGGAACTGTGCCATGGCCTTAGCTTCCGCTGGTGTGCCATCGGGTTGCTGCGATCCAGCCTGCATTTGGGACGAGAGTTGCGCCTTGATGGCCCGTTCCACGGCCACGCATAAACCCGCCAGCATCGGAAAGTAATACGCGTAGGCAAGACCGGCGAACAGGGCGGTCCCGGTGAACGCGATGAGCGCCAGCCGAAGGGCGAACGCCATGTGCGATAGAGAAGACAATGCGGGATCCTGACGGGCCCGCTTCTCGGCCGAGCTTACGATTTTGAAACAGAACAGCAGCGCCATGCAATACAAAAACAATCCGGGCAAACCGTCTTCGCAGGACAGTTGCGTGAATGTATTATGCGTATCGTGCCACGCGTTATAGTCGGACCTCCCAGTGGTCACCTCGGTATAGTTTGCGTTAGCGACCGAGAACATCCCCGGGCCGACGCCCAGCAAGGGATGCCGCAGGGTCAACCTCAAACTGGAAAGCAGCAACTCTTTCCGTAAGTCCGCGGATTCTATGGCGGATTTCTCCGAACCCGATAACTGCACCGAGGCGGAAGTTCTAAAGATGGTCTTAAACCGATCCAAAGCGCTCCGCGACGACCATGCGATGGCAACTACCAAAAGGATCAGCGCGACAATACCCACTACCACTTTCTGACTGGCCGGCAGCGGCCAAAAATACAGGAGAAACATAAGGGCCAGGGTCACCAGACCGCCACGCGAGCCGGTCGCCGCTATAGTCACGGGGGTGCAAAGAAGCATCAACAGACAAGCGAACTTCAAGGGCGACAGTCCAGGCTTGGTGCGCAGCACGAAGAGACAAAACGGCAGGCCCATGAGCAGTATCAAGGCCAGATAGTTGGCGTTCCCCAGAGTGCCTGCCAGCAGGGCCACGCGGCCCCCCTGTACACGGCCCGACACAAAGGTGAAGATCTCGATGAAAACGGTGGCCGCCGCCAGCGTGTACATGATCCTGCGGCACTGCTCAAATCCATGCACCGCGGATGCGATGACCACAAAGGAGAAAAGCGATATCACCCAGGAATCCCGGAGCATTCTGGCGCTGCCGCCGCGCCATATGCTGAATGGGACACAGGCACACATCCAAAGGGTAAAGGCTATCAGGCAGATGCCGACCTTAGAAAACACGGCACGTAAATCCGCGCCGAACGGAATCGCCAGAAGTACGAGCACCATGATGATCCGCACCGAGCGCAACGCGGACCCCGTAACGATGTCCATGATCTCCGGAAACCGGCCATACACCACAAATACAAAGACCGCAGCGAGATAGAACGCCGGGCGGAGCGCGACCGCCGGACCGGCCGGCCACGAAGGATTGGCCCCGTTCGCAGAGTTAGTGCCGCGCAGCGGTTGTGGGTGGTGCGGACTCACGATTCAGTGTAGCATCCAGCGACGGCCATTCTATATACTGAACCTAACAGTCCATACCAGCGCCGATGAATCAAGTCTCCCTCGAACTCGGTCTGCTCCAGTTAGGAGAGCCGCCCTACTCCGCCGCCCGGATTTCAGAGTTATGGCAGTTGGCCAGTTCGCGCGAGACACCCTGCTCGGCGGCGGACTTGACACGCTTGGACCACATGGCCGGGGCCATAGCGTCCGACCATACCGACGTGGCGCTCGATTTGGCCGCCAGGCTGGTATCGGCGCGTGGCGACTGCGGCTGCTGGTTACGCGCCGCGCTGCTGGGGGCGTGTGGCCATTTTGAGGAAGCGGCCGAAGTTCTGCGCTTCCTGCGCGAGAAGGTTGCCGGCGAGGAGCGCGCCTCGGTCATGCTCGCTTCCGCCCGCAACCTGGTTGCCGCGGGGCATCCGGACCAGGCCTGGCATCCGCTGGCCGAAGCGTGCAAATCGAGCGCCGCGCCGCGCACCTTGCGCAATGCCGCTCGTTTGCTGGCGCAAGCTCGCAAGAAAGCGCCCGCGCCGTTTCGCCGGCGCTGCCGGATCGCTCTGCTGAGCAGCACCACGATTGATTTCCTTGCTCCCATCCTACAGGCGCAGTGCTTCGGCGCCGGGATCGACGCGGAGATTTACATTGGACCCTTCAACCAATACGAACAGGAGATTCGCCATCCTGATTCGGGTCTGACCCGCTTCCAGCCCGATGTGGTCGTAATCGCCACGGATTGGCGTTCGCTCGGCCTGCGCGATGAGGAAGACTCACCCGGCAGTATTATTGGCGAGCACATGGTCCGGCTCGAATCGCTGTGGCGGGAAGCCCGACAGCGTCTGGGCGCCACCGTCATTCAATTCAACTATGAGGCGCCTCCGTTCGAGGCTTTGGGCCATCTGAGTGCGGCTCTGCCGGGAGGACGCGGCCGCCTGCTGCGCGCCATCAACCTGGCGCTTTGGGAAGCGGCCGGGCGGAACCAGGGCGTGGCGATTCTGGATGTGGACCAAGCCGCGGCGCGCTTCGGCAAGGACCGCTGGAACGATCCCGTGCTGTGGTATACCGCCAAGCAGTACCCGTCGGCGGAAGCCATGCCGGCCCTGGGCCACCAGCTCACCGCCCTGCTTCGTGCGATTCTGGGGCTCACCTCCAAGTGCCTGGCGCTGGATCTGGACGGCGTGCTTTGGGGCGGAGTAATTGGCGAGGACGGCCTCGCGGGCATCCAACTGGGCGGCGGCCCGTTCGGCGAGGCGTTCGTGGCCTTTCAGCGCTACCTGCAATCGCTCACGCGCACGGGAGTGCTGCTGGCAGTGTGCTCCAAGAACAACCCCGAAGATGCCCTGCTTCCCTTCCGCCAGCATCCGGAGATGGTGCTGCGCGAGCGGGACATCGCCGTCTTCACGGCCAACTGGAAATCGAAGGACGAAAACCTGCGCGAGATTGCCGCGGCGCTGAACATTGGGCTCGATGCCATGGTGTTTGTGGACGACAATCCGGCGGAGCGGTCGCGTGTGCGGCAGCGCCTGCCGGAAGTCGAGGTGGTCGATTTGCCCGCCGATCCGGCGCTCTACGTTTCCGCACTGAGCCGGTTGGCGCTGTTCGAAACGCTCGCGATCACGAAAGAGGACAGGCAGCGCACCGCATCGATCCAGGAAAACCTGGAGCGCAAGACGCTCGAAGCCACTGCCGGCAGCGTGGACGATTATCTGGCACAGCTCGACATCGAGGTGCAGTTGGCGCCTTTCGATGAAGTCAACTTGCCGCGCATCGTGCAACTGATCAACAAGACCAATCAGTTCAATCTCACCACGCGGCGGCGTGCGGATGCCGAAGTGCGCGCCCTGCTGACCGCAGGAGCTTACACCCAGGCCATGCGCACCAGCGATCGCTTCGGCGATAGCGGCTTGACCGGCGTGTTGATCGCGATTCCGGAAGGCGGCGGCCTGCGCGTGGACACCTGGCTGATGAGTTGCCGCGTGCTCGGGCGTCGCCTGGAAGAAGTGATGTTCGCGGCGCTGGTGAGGTACGCATCGGAGAACCATTACACGCATATCGCTGGCGAGTACAGCCCCACCGCCAAGAACAGCCAGGTGGCGGATCTCTACCATCGCCTGGGCTGCGCCGCAGCCGGCCATCAACGGAGCGAGGCCGGTGAGAGCCGCTTGTTCCGTTGGGAGACCGGCAAGGTGTTTCCGGCGCCGTCCATGATCGATTGCGCGGACCTCACGCAGCGTGCGGGTACGGCGGTTTAAGGGTGTATACTGATGAGCAGCAGCGAGCCAGACGGTCGGGATTGATGACAACTCAAAGCAGAATAACCCGCGTAGTTCTGAAAAACTACAAGAGCATCGCCACTTGCGATGTGCCGCTTGGTCCATTGACCATTCTGGTGGGCCCAAACGGGGCGGGAAAGAGCAACTTTTTTGATGCTATGCGCTTTTGCCGCGATGCGCTTCGCACGCCGCTGGATCAAGTCTTCGCAAAGCGCAACACGAATTTGCACCATCTGCTTCATCGTTCAGCGGCGAATCCGGAGAGCCTGGGAATGCGTTTCGATTTCGCGTTGGACCGCGGGCAGGAGGGCCATTACAGCTTCGAAATAGGACTGCAGTCCCCAAGGGGATTCGAGGTCCGTCAAGAAGCCTGCGTTATCCGCGGCTCCGATGGCCAATCGAGGTGTTCGTTCGACCTCCGGTCGGGCTTCTTCGTCCTTTCCAGCGACCCAGCGCGGCCTCTCCCTGCCCCAAGTGCAAACCGGCTGTATCTCGTAAATGCCTCTGGGCTTTCCGAGTTTCAGCCCGTATATGAGCTTCTGTCGGGCATGGAGTTTTACACGCCCGATCCTGAGATGATGCGCAACGAGTTGGACACCACTGGTTCAGCCGATATTCTTGACGCAGACGGAGAAAACATTGCAAGTGTGCTGGATAGACTCAGCCAGACCCAAGAAGTTACGAAAGCCCGTATCGACCAATACTTGCAGGCTATCGTGCCGGGCCTCCAGCAAGTCGAGGCCGAGGATGTCAAATTCTATAAGCTTCTCAACTTTTACTTCGCCGTTGCCGGCTCACCTGAGCCCAATGCGTTCCTGGCTAGCGCTATGTCGGATGGAACACTTCGTGCACTGGCGCTCCTCGTGGCACTGTTCCAAAATGCCGGCAGCGACTCGCGAGTGTCGCTCATTGGAATCGAAGAGCCTGAAGCTGGACTCCACCCGGCGGCGACTGCCGTCCTTCTCGATGCGATCCGCGAGGCGAGCGAGTCGGTTCAGGTCGTCGTGACCAGTCATAGCACGGATCTCCTCGATAATCCAGAGATTCCTAGCGATGTGATCCGAGCCCTCTCCTGGGAGAACGGGCAGACGGAAATCATGGGCATAGACAGGGCGAGCCGGTCGGCGCTGCACGACCAACTCTACACCGCGGGCGAGCTCCTGCGGATGGGCAGACTGCTTCCGGAGTCCCGCAAACCCTCCGAAACCTCTGGAAGTGAGGTCTTCCTTTCCCAATAGATGTCAGCCTTTTCCGTAGCTTGCATAGTGGAAGGCCGCGGTGAAGTTCCGGCTGTACCAATTCTGATTCGCCGCCTCGTCGAGCTCGTGAATCCAGCGTTGTACGCAAATGTGCAGCACCCGATTAGAAAGTCTAGAGGCACGCTATTGCGTGAAGGCGGAATTGAGGGTGCCGTGGAGCTTGCGGTCAGAGGTCTCCCAGAGCTAGGGTTCGTGCTGATAATCATTGATAGCGACGATAGCTGCCCGAAAGAGCTCGCCCCTGAACTATTAGCCCGGGCTTTGCGGACCGCAGCCGGGCGGCGGCCCGTCGGCGTCGTCCTCGCGAAGATGGAGTTTGAAAGTTGGTTCATCGCAGCGGCTGAATCCATTGCCGGCCACTCGGGGCTACCACCGAATTTAGTAACGCCAGCAGATCCGGAATCCATTCGAGGCGCCAAAGAGTGGCTGCAAGAAGGCCATGCCTCCTGGCAGGGCATACTCGCCGACCATCGACCAACCTTCGTTGGCGAGCAAGTTCGATCTCAATGCCGCCCGGCGCGCGCCGTCCTTCGACAAGATGTGCCGCGAGATCGAACGTTTCTGTTCTCTCGCGATTCCGGTCTAAAAGTGGAATAAACCGTGACACTGATCGATCAACGCCTGCAACAGATCTTCCGGGAAACCTTCGACAACGACAAGCTGACCCTCACCGATGCGCTTTCGCCGGAGACCATGCCGGCCTGGGACAGCCTTGCACACGTAAAGCTCATGATGGGCTGCGAGGAAGAATTCGGCGTCAAGTTCACCATCGAGGAGACGGTCGAGAGCACCAGCGTCGGCAAGCTCAAATCGGTGTTGGCTTTGAAGGGGGTGGCGCGCTGATCTCGCCGGTAGCCGAGTCCGAGCTGGGCGAAGTGATGCGCTTCCTGCGGACCGTTTTCAACGTGAACGAGAATCACCGCATGTTCCAGGCGGATGTACTGCGCTGGAAATGCTTCGCCCCGCATCCATTCTGGGAGGGCAGCCGCGGCTACGCGCTGCGCTACAAAAACGAAATCGCGGCTTTCGGTTGCGTGGTTCCGTGCCGCTTCCTGAC
>Ga0187859_10002088_pt1 | contig 12607 bp, 10 predicted proteins | sample June2016WEW_10_1_2_FD_133019 | JGI IMG/M metagenome (GOLD analysis project Ga0187859, IMG submission 133019) | Peatland microbial communities from SPRUCE experiment site at the Marcell Experimental Forest, Minnesota, USA - June2016WEW_10_10 | ecosystem: Environmental > Terrestrial > Soil >...
ACGGCCGCTCATTGGATCGCTTCGAAGGAACTGGCTGACGTTGTCCTGATCGACATTATTGAAGGCGTTCCACAGGGCAAAGGCCTCGACCTGCTCGAAGCCATGCCGATCGAGAAGCGCGATTCTGCGATTCTCGGCACCAACGACTATGCTGATACGGCGAAATCCGACATCGTCGTCATCACCGCCGGAATCCCCCGCAAGCCCGGCATGAGCCGCGACGATCTGCTGAATACCAACCACAAAATCATGAACGATGTGGTCGGCAAGATCGTGCAGCATTCGCCGAACTGCATCCTCATCATCGTTTCGAATCCGCTCGACGCGATGGCGCAGTCTGCCTACAAGATGAGCGGATTTCCGCGCGAGCGCGTCATCGGCATGGCCGGCGTGCTTGACTCCGCGCGCTTCCGGACATTTATCGCGCAAGAACTTAAGGTCAGCGTGGAGAATGTAAACGCCTTCGTCCTTGGCGGGCACGGCGATACCATGGTCCCGCTTCCCCGTTATTCCACGGTCGCTGGAATTCCTATCACCGAGTTGATGGACAAAGCCACACTCGATCGCATCGTGCAGCGTACGCGCGACGGCGGCGCCGAGATTGTCAAATACCTAAAGACCGGCTCCGCTTACTACGCTCCGTCGGCAGCCGCGACCGAAATGGTCGAGGCCATCCTCAAAGACAAGAAAAAGATTCTGCCCTGCGCCGCCTATCTCAACGGAGAATACGGCATTCACGGCCTTTTTGTCGGCGTGCCGGTGAAACTCGGCGCTAACGGCATCGAGCAGATCATCGAGATCAAACTCACGGCGGAAGAAAAAGCGGCGCTGGATAAAAGCGCTGCCGCGGTAAAGGAATTGATCGCGGTGATTAATGTCTAACTTGCCTTAACAGGGACTTAAAATGCGTGTCATCCTGAGCGAAGCGAAGGACCTGCTTTTGGCCAATGCGCGCGAAAGCAGGTCCTTCGCTTCGCTCAGGATGACAAGCATTAAGGGTTCCGCTACGCCCCCAATTTCACTTCCGTGATCGCCCCCGGCTGCTATAGTGTCTGGGGCCAGAACGATGGATTTTGACCAGCTAGAAATCTTCCTGGAAGTAGCGCGCCTCTCCAGTTTCTCGCGCGCGGCGGAGAAGCGTTTTCGCACCCAGCCTGCGATCTCCTCGCAGATTCGCGCCCTTGAAGAAGAAGTCGGAGCTCGCCTGCTCGACCGCTCTGGAGGCCGCGTTTCGCTCACCGCCTCCGGCAAATTGTTTTTCAAATATGCCGAGGAGACGCTCGAACGGCGCAAGACTATTCTCAACGAGATCGCCGAAACCGAACGCGTCCCCCGCGGCGAAATTGTTGTGGGAGCGAACGAAGGCACCTGCCTGCACATTTTGCCCGGAGTGTTCGCGCAATTCAAACGCGACTATCCCAACGTTGCCGTGAATATCAAGCGCTCGGACTACGCGCGAATTCTCGACTCGATCCTCGAAAACGTGGTTGACTTCGGTGTAATCTCGCTGCCCGTCAACGACAATCGGCTTGAAGCGCAGATGATTCACCGCGACGAACTGGTCGTCATCACTTCTCCGAAGCATCCACTGGCGGCAAAGAAGACCGTCACCGTGAGCGAGGTTGCGACCTATCCGCTCGTACTGCCGAAGCTCGGGCACACCCGCGACGCGCTCAATGCGCTCTTCTATGACCATCATCTGAAACCGCAAGTGGCTATGGAGCTTGATTCAAGCGAACTGCTGAAGCGTTTTGTGGCGGCCGACGTCGGGATAGGCTTTATCCCCCGGTCGAATATCGAACAGGATATACGGGCCAAGGCGCTGGTGGCGATCACGCTGGCAGACCTGCAAATCCGACGCGATCTGGCGCTCGTGTTCCGTAAGGACAAATCGTTAAGCCGCGCGGCCAAGGCTTTTATGGAAATCGCCGTGAAGGAAAAGAATTTTCCCACGACCGCGGCTGGGAAACGATCGAAATGATCCGGGCAAGACTAAGGCCGGTTGAAGCGAAACGGATCCTTCGTTTTCTTATCCTGTTGTCACTCGTGGGCGCCACCGTCGTGGGCGCCACCGTTGGCCAGAAGCAATCATCTCCTTCTGCGACCAAGCTCGTCTCTCTGAAGGTCACGGGGACGACGCGCTATAACGACAAGGAAATTCTCGCTGCGAGCGGCTTGCAGATCGGTCAACTCGCTGCTGACGGCGATTTCAAAGAGGCGGTGCAGCGGCTGGGCAATTCGGGACTATTCAGCGGAGTGATGTATTCCTTCACTTCATCGGGCAAGGACGTGAAGCTCGAGCTTCAGCTCACGGATGTCGACGAGAGCAAGCTGGTCCCGGCGCACTTTGATAATTTCGTCTGGTTCACTGACGATGAACTAACCCGCGAATTGCAAAAGCGCGTTCCGCTATTCAAGATGTTGCTGCCCATTAGCGGCAATCTTCCCGACCGGGTTTCCGAGGGGTTGCAGTCCATTCTCAGCGACAGGCAATTTCCAGGGCGGGTCGATTATCTGCGCGAGGGTGACGAGGCCGGAGGCGCCCTCCATGGAATCGATTATCACGTGGAGGAGGTCGGGATCACGATCCGCGACGTAGAATTCCCGGGCGCTTCGCCAGAGCAGGCGGCTCTGCTGGCAACCGCCGCTCGCGGTCTCAAGGGCGCCGAATACCGACGAGCCTCTCTGGCCGCCGTGGCCAGGTTTGACCTGTTGCCGGTATACCGGCATCGCGGATATTTGAAGGCTGCGTTTGCGCCTTCCGACGCGCGCGTGCTGCCTCAGCCTGCTGCGGCTGACCCACAAGACCGCGCACAGGTTGAGGTTGACGCAATCATTCCGGCGACTCCGGGCAAGATCTACTCGACCTCCGGGGTTGCGTGGAAGGGCAACTCTGCGCTCGGCGCTGCCGAGGTTGCACCACTCATTCACTTGCCAGTGGGTCAGCCTGCCGATGCGGTAACGCTGCTGCGCGACATAGAGAGCGTGAGCAAGCTTTACCGCAGCCGTGGCTACATGACGGTACAGATCAAGCCGGACGCGCAACTCGACGATGAGAAGAGCACAGTGCACTACGATCTGAACGTTGTCGAAGGGGATCTCTATAAAATGGGCGAGCTAGAGATTCTGGGCCTCGACACGCAGACTACAGCGCACATGCAGGCAGCGTGGGCATTGCGTCAAGGTCAACCCTATAATGCCGATTACCCCAACAAATTTCGCACGGAGACCGGGAAGCTTCTGCCCCGCGGCGTGCAGTGGACGATCACAGTGCACGAGTCACTGGAGAAAGACAAAACCGTCGACGTGGAAATCCGTTTCAAGCAGCAGTAGCGCGCGCAGTTGCGCGAAACTCATTCTGTTGCCATCATAAAGAGTAAGATGATGAGTGTGACGTCCGAGGACGATCCGCCTCATTTCAGAGGAGAAATTATCAGATGAAAGTCAATCAGATTGCGGCTGCGGTTCTGGGGATTCAGCTGTTGGTTGGTATGGCGGCGGTTCCGGCGCTGGCTGCCGGCAAGAGCCAGACTTTGACCGGCGTGGTGAGCGATGCCATGTGTGGCGCAAAACATGAAGAAATGCCCACCAAGCCCGCCGAATGCACGCGCGCCTGCGTGAAGCATGGCGCCAATTACGCGCTCGTCGTGGGAGACAAAGTCTATACGCTTCAAACTTCGGACAAGGCCGCGCTCGATAAGCTGAACGAGCTGGCCGGAGCGAAGGCTAAAGTTAGCGGCGACGTGGATGGCACGACTGTCAACGTGAAATCAGTGGCTGCGGGATCGTAGCAAGCTTTTCTTCGGACTCCTGGCCACTCAGTTGGCTAGCCTAAATCAGTGGTGGAGGCGAAGAAGCGTTCTCTGCGTCTTGCGAGCGCAGCAAGGGTTCCCGCACAGCACTCCACCCTGATCTCTTCATCACTCCAGGTGTTTTGTTGCACCTGCTTCTCCTCCGCAATATTGACAATAGTTTTTACAACTTAATGACATACATTGACCCGGCATAGGGTAGACTCGCCGCGTTCAGAGGCTGAGACCGCCGCCACGTAAGAATACTCAGCCAAGATATAGGAGAATGCTATGCAACCATGCCACAACGCGCGTCGGCTGTACCTGTTCGCTCTCGCCGTAGTGTTATGCGGCGCCACCTATGCAGCTGCCCAGCCCGGCACGCTCGACCTGACGTTCGCCAACAACGGCATTTTCGCTGCACCGAGCACTCTGAGAGGCGCGGCAGCCGTCGCCATCCAGAGCAATGGCAACATTGTTGTGGCTGGCGGCGGGGCCGTTGATCAAACTTCCGCTGACACGTTGGTTCGCCTCACTCCTGCCGGCGTGCTCGACCCGAGCTTTGGTTCCGGTGGCGTTGTCACGGTCACCAACCCGGGCGGAAGCGTCTATTACGTCGATGGCTTTTTCGCTCTTGCCATCCAATCGAACGGCGAAATTGTCGCCGCAGGCGCAGCCCAACTGGAATCGGGCAACGTCATCGTCCAAGTGGCACGATTTCAAACCAACGGCAGCCTCGATCCTTCCTTTGGCAGCGGCGGATTCACCACCACCACCGCGATTACAACCACTCCCTACAATAGTTCTGCCCCGCGGACCGCCGCGCTCGCGTTGCAGCCGAATGGAGATATTCTGGTGGCCGCGAGCTACTCGAATCTGATGGCTCGCTTCACCAGCGGTGGCCAGCTGGATACGACTTTTGGCAGCGGCGGCATCGTCAACCTGGCGAATACTGGCGCCAGCCTCTCAACCGCTCCGACCCAAATCGCCGTTCAAAAGAACGGCAAGATACTGGTTGCTTCCGGCAGTCTTGCACCGACTCCCCAGCTTCAAGCCGGAACCATCAGCCGCTACAATAGCAACGGCTCGCTCGACACCACCTTCGGGGCGTCAGGAACGGCTGCCTCTGTGGGTTCGGCCTCAGCTCTATTGCTGCAAAGCGATGGCAAGATCGTAGTCGCGGGCAGCCTAACCAGCAGGATCATTGCACCTCCCGCGGCGAACTATGTCGGCTTCGGGATCGTCCGCTACACTTTGAATGGCGCCATCGATAAGACCTTCGGCAGCGGTGGAGTTGCGATTGCCGATTTCGGCGGGAGCGCCCCCCTCTCCGGAGCCTTCGCCCTCGCCATTCAGTCCAACGGTGAGATCGTAGCCGCCGGCGCAGCCGCCCAGGGCGCGCTCAACCTCAGCTTCGACTCGGCGTTCGGCCTCGCTCGGTTTACCAGCGCCGGCCAGCTCGACTCCAGCTTCGGATCGGGCGGATTGGTGACCACCACCATCGTGAGCGGTAGTTCAAATGTCTTTTCCGACGTGACCGGCTTGGTTATCCAAAGCGACGGTAAAATCGTAGCCGCCGGGAATACAGAGGTGGATCAGGGCTTCGGCGGCGGAAGTGGCGCCTACGTGGCTCGATACCTGGCACAATAAGCGCTCGGTCGAACCTTTCGCAGCTGGACAACATAAACCATCAACCGAATAAAAAAACCGGCGGAGAGCCCGCCGGTTTCTTTTTGTCCGCGATTTTGCGCTACTGTTGCTGTTGTTGTTGAGTCTGGTCCGGATTGTCATCGCGACGCTTCAGCGTAGGCCGATCGTCGTCACTGCTGCTGCCCTTGTCACTGCCGGTCTTATCGCTGCTAGAAGTACGGCGGAGACTGGGACGGCTGCCATCTTTTTCTTCGAGCACCTTGTGCCGGTTCTCGATGGTGGCCAGCCGAGCTTTCACGTCCTCGAACTCAGACGTGGTGACAATGTACTGTGGCTTCGCCGGCAGGATGGTCGCGATCTCCTTTTGCGAGGCCGCGATGCGGTCGGGCGTCTGCGGGTGCGAAGCGAACGCCTTGGCGATCGTCCCTGGCTTCTTCTTTTCTTTCGCCTGAATTTTCTCGAAGAAACTGATAAACGCCTGCGGATCGTACCCCGTCTTATACATATATTGCAGGCCGAGATAGTCCGCTTCCGCTTCGAAGTCGCGTTGGAACTTCATGAAGGTAAGCGGCAGTCCAAGTCCCGCAGCTTCGTAGATCCCATAACCAATGCCGCCGCCAAGAAAGATCAGAGGAATCGTGCCGATATTGGCCCACTGCGCGCGCGTCATCTGGCGAGTGCCATGCCGGGCGGCAACGTGCGAAATCTCATGCGCCATCACGCCGGCCAACTCTGCTTCTTCGTCCGCCGCTAGAATCAAGCCTGAATTCACATAGAAGAATCCGCCAGGCAGCGCGAACGCGTTCACTTCGTCAGAGTCAATCACCTTGATCGTGAATGGCACCTGCGCGTCTGAGTTGCGCACCAGATTCTGGCCGATGCGATTGACGTACTCGTTCACGACGGGGTCCTGAACCATTTTCACGCTGTTTTCGACCTGCATCGCGTATTGCTTGCCCATTCTGATTTCGGTCTCGAGCGAGTACCAGTTGCCAAGGCCGCGGCCGCCAATCTTGCGGTTGCCGATCGCATCGACATCGTCCTTGCCGCCGTCATGTTTAACTTTGCTGTCAGGAGGCTCCTGAACCGGCTGCTCACCACTCGGCGTAGAATTGTTCGTTGTGTTGCCGGAGGAGTTCGCAGTTGTTGTCGAACTCGGCGCGGTAGACGGAGTCTGCGTCGATGGAGCTTGCGAGGTCGTTGCGGTAGGGTTCGCGCCAGTGGTCGATGCCGGTGCAGTCGTGCCCGAGGTTGCTGTGCTGGGACTTTGCGTACCCTGATCATTGGACTGCGACTGCGGTTGGGTGGCCTGCGGCTGAGAAGTCGAATTCTGAGAAGTTTGATCCTGCGCCAGCACTGGCAAAGCCAGTAGCGCCAGTAAACTCAGGGAGATCAGCGATTTACGGAAGGACATTGGCACACCCCGCGGAAACCAGGTCGGTTGCGAGTATTATACCCCCGTTAGCAAGCGGGAGCGACGGAGTTTTCCTGCTAATTGGACGCAGGCATGCGCCGCCGAGTTACCTGCTATTTTAGAGGCTCACCAGTTTCCTTCGTGCAACTTCGTGTTCCCCGTAGTGCCCTTCGTGGTGAACCGGCTTCGCGCGCGCCCAAACTCTCTTTCTGTTTTCGATCTCGCTGGTGTACGATGGCGCGACTTTCTAGAAAGAGGGCCCAGCCATGCTGAATCGCCGCAATTTTCTATCATCGTCCTTTGCCTCTTCCGTCGCCGTGAGCGCCAGCCTCGCCTGGCGCGGCAATTTGTGGGCGCAACTTGAGTCCCTGCCCTCCAAGCTCCCCGACCGTTCCCTCTTCGACCAAAACGAAAACGCCTATTGGCGTGAATTGCGCAAGCAATACCTGATTCCCGCCGACGAGATCTATCTCAATAACGGCACCGTCGGATCGAGTCCCGCGCCCGTGCTCCGCGCGATATTTGAAGGCTACGAAACCACCGAAAAGATGAACCAGGAAGACCCAGAGGATTATCCGATTTGGGGGTACGCCGCCTGGAATGAGTTTCGCGATCCGCTGGCGTCTTTCGTTGGCTGCAACCGCGACGAAATCGCGCTGCTCCGAAACGCCACCGAGGCCAATAGCTACATCGCCAACGGCATCGATCTCAAGGCTGGCGACGAGGTGCTGATGACCGACCAGGAGCATCCGGGCGGCCAGCATCCGTGGGATCTGCGTGCCAAGCGCTATGGCGTCGTGATCAAGAAGTTCAACCTGCCGAAGCCGGTTATCAATCCCGCCCAGGTGGTGGATCTGGTCAGCGCCATGATCACCTCGCGCACGCGAGTTTTATTCTTCAGCCACATCACCACGGCCACAGGAGTAGTCCTCCCCGCCAAGGAACTCTGCGCCCTAGCCCGCGGCAAAGGCTTGATTTCCGCGGTCGATGGCGCGCACGTCCCCGGCATGATGCGCCTCAACCTGCACGATCTCGGCTGCGACATGTATTCCGCGAGCCCGCACAAGTGGCTCCAGGCGCCGAAAGGCTCGGGCTTCCTCTACGTCCGCGATGAAATGATCGACCGCCTCTGGAGCACCATCGCCACTGAAGGTTGGGACGATCCCAAACTCCGCGCCGAACGCTTCCAGCGCATCGGCAGTTCGAACGTTCCCGCGCTCTGGGGATTGCGCGCCTCGGTTCAACTCGCCAACGACATCGGCATGGATCGCATCGAACGCCGCCATCGCCAACTCTGCGACTACATGCTGAACGCCATGATCCAACGAGGCGCGCAGTCGTGGACCTCTCCCGACCCCAGGCTACGGTGCGCCCTAGCTACGGTAAACGTTCCGCCCATTGTGCGAATGGATCTGGAAAACTGGATGTGGAAAGAAAAGAAAATTCGCATCCGCGGCGGCGAACCAAATAAGCTGCGCCTGTCGACGCCCTATTACTTGTCGAAGGAGGATATCGACCGGTTTTTGAGTGCGTTTGACGAGTACAAGAAGATGAAGGGGTAGATCGAACACCACTGAATGCCTCTTCCGGCGATGAGGTGCTGGGCTTGGAAATGGCTGACGGCGTCTGGCGTCCGCAGAAACAAGAGTCGACCGGAGGTTTATCTGATTCCGCGGAGCGATGGGCGCATGGCGATTGGCGCGACGGCCGAGGAGGCAGGATTCGATAAGCGGACGGTGCCGGAGACAATACTGAAGTTGCGGCAGGCGGCGATTGATCTGGTTCCGAGGTTAGCGGAGGCGCGGATTGTGGAAGATTGGGCGGGGCTGCGTCCGGGAACGCCCGACGGGCTGCCGATTCTGGGCGCAACGCCGACCCCGGGATATTTTGTTGCTACCGGGCATTTTCGGGACGGGATTTTGCTGGCTCCCGTGACGGCTGGGGTGATGGGGCAGGTGATTGTCGGGGGGAAACCAGAGGTTGATTTGAGCGCCTTCGCGCCAGCGCGGTTTCGAAGCTAAGATCTATCGCGCAGCAATGGTTCTTGGGCTGATTGGTGCCAACGGGGTGATTTCGACAGCTATAATCTTGCGGTGAATACAAAGCTAGTTTAGTTGGGGCGGTAAAAACTGAAATGAGGACCTTTTTTCGCCTTTGCTTTCTGATCCACCTGGCGGTAGCATCGGCGCTTGCGTCCGCACAGGAAGTACTGCCACTCCCCCTCTACACTGTCGATCTCTCGAAATTGATCTCTCGGGAGCTGGATATTAACGCCACTGGGACTCTTACGTTCCTCACGGAGCACACGCTGGCGGTCAGCATATGCCGCAATTTGCGATGCAATCTTGCGACGTTCGATTTGGGGGGCGAGACGCCACGAATGATTGCAAAAACCAATGAATTTCATGCCTCCTCAGCACTTTTTCGCGCCCCAGAGGGCCGCGTACTAGCGGGCAATATGCAGAGCGAGGGCAAGATGGGTGCTGTTCTTTTCGACTCCGACCTGCACGTACCAATACTGATACCAAAAGCAGTCGACAATCGTCCGCAGTTCCTCTCTACAACAGGCGAGACATTCGTTAAGCAGAATCAGCATGTTTGGGTTGCCTACAAGATGGGGCCTCCACCCGAGCGAATTCGGGAGGGCATCGGTGCGGTGTTATCGGTGTCGAACGAAGCGGTGGCCTATCTCGATCAGGGCACGGTGCATATAGAGGGAATGGACGGGAAGCCCCTTGGCATGTTCGCGTTAAAGGCTAGGCCTACGATCCGCTTTGTCGGGCATGACCGTCTCTGGGTCGAAAGCGGTTCAGAGGTAGAAATAGCCGATTTCAATGGAAAGCTGATTCAAACGCTGGAAAAGCCGGATGGGTGGGGCTTCAGGATTGGGCAATCCTCGGACGGAAGCCGGATACTCTACGACCGCTACACGCGGCACATTTCACTAGCTCAGAAAGCCGAGGAAGATGCGGTTGCTGTAGTCACACTGGGAGTCGGAGTCGGCGACGAGGGAGCTAATGCAGAGATGGTCCAAGTGATCGACACGAGGAGCGGAAAGAAGTGCTTTGAATGGAATAGCCGCAAGAACTTATTAGTGGCAGGTCAATTTCATGCGGATATCGATCCGTCGGGCCGACTGATTGCCATCATGAACCGAACCGCGCTGAATATCTACAGATCGCCCGAGACCTGCATCGAGAAGTAAGAACCGCTTGAGGCCCAACTGTCGTAATATCCCCAATTACACTCATCGAAGAGATCGGAATGCTGACGGCTGATCGCAGCACTGAGGGGTATCGGGAATAAACGGGGTTCGCGGTGGCTCCCGCCGACCCGGTCGAGACAAAAATCCCCACCCTAACGTCGCACAGAACGCGACGTTGAGGATGGGGCACCCGGCCGACGCCGGGATATTTTGTTGCTACAGGGCATTTTCGGGATGGAATTTTGCTGGCTCCGGTTACGGCTAGGGTGATGGGGCAGGTGATTGGCGGCCGTAAGACGGAGTTCGATTTAGAGGCCTTCGCGGTGGGAAGGTTTAGAAGTAGAAGTTGTTAATGTACGACGATTGTGTTTGCGCGAGTGTAGTTTGGTGGGATAATTGCGGCAATGCTTGGTCCTCTCCAGCCCGTGCGTTCCGGGCCAGCGAAAGCCTGGATGACATATCTGTCATGCGGCGCCCTTTCCTTACTCGGGGCAGCCGGCTTCGTTATAGTTTCCCTGAAGTACGGGACTAGCCGTCCTTTGGTTCTGGTTTGCTACGCCGCGGTATTCGTACTGGCGGTTATTTTCTTCATGGTGACGAGGACTCGTCCGGCCACAAAAAGATTCTTAACTATGTTCTGCTGGGTTTCGGTCATGTTGGCCAACTTGCCGGCCTGGCTGCCAAAACCTCCCGCCAAGAAGATTCCCGCAAGCAAGTTGCTTGACAGGATGGTTCGCAGATCAACATTGGCCGAGCCGGGCGGCAGGCCATTTTATCTAAAGGCGACTATGAGGGATCGCGACGACGATAAGTCACAGCTCAACGGAACTGTTGAGGAATATTGGATTTCCCCCACGAAGTGGCGGCGCGTCATCAAACTGCGCGACTTTTCTCAGACCAAGGTTGTCAACGGCAGCGACGTTTATGAAGACAACAACGGAGATTATTTTCCAGTCGAGGATGAGAACCTCGCGGACGAGATTGTTAACCCCCTCCCGAGGTCTACCGTTGATCTGCTTAAAAAGCTGGATCTTGTCGCGATCGAACCCGGCACGGGAGATGGCCGCTGTCCAATCATTGACAAGTATTTTAAGGATGCCGGTGGCCAAAATGGGAGAGTCGTGCTTGCGTACTACTGCGACACCGGGTTGTTGATGTACTTTTGGTCGCCGTCATATTCCAACGGAGTGATGACAGATTATCGCAAGTTCCACGGGAAGCTGCTTGCCTTTGCGACCCAAGATAATCCCGTTAATATTCACGTTGATACCTTGCGGGACTTAGACGCTCGCGACGGGAACCTGTTTGCCGTCGCCCGACAGACTCCTTTGGATCGTCGAGTCACAACCAAGACGGTCAACGAGGCAGAAATTCGGAAGTTTATTGCGCAAAAGACGGAGATTCGATGGCCCGGATCCGCCGGCAAGCCAAACGAAAACAGCGTGAGGGTGGATGTCGTCATTGGACGCGATGGGCGTGTCAAGGAGGCGTGGACCTATGATCCAGTGGATAACGCCACCGAAGATGCGGTGCTCACAGCGGTACGGAAATGGACGTTTAGCCCTCAGACAGTCGACGGAATCCCAGCACAGATTAAGAGCACGCTGACTCTTCCTTTTTCGGCCAATGTGCAGACCGCCTCTTGGGAAGAATCACAAGATCACCCAAAATAGACACGTATGTTGCCCGCGGAGTGGATGCAAAGCGTACGAATCGCGGCTCCTACCGCCGCTACATCCGCAAGCGCCCACGCCTCCGTATATACTGGAGCGTTTTCGGCAAGCATTCTTTTTTTGCGATCATTTCTATCAGTATCCGCGCGCCCTGCGCGCCAGAAAGGCACCTTGTTATGGCTTCTCCGGCAGTGGATTTTGCCCGCAGCAATCAACCTCGGTTTCTTGATGAATTGAAGACTCTGCTTCGCATTCCTAGCATCAGCACGCTTGATGAACATAAGATCGATGTGCAGAAGGCGGCGGAATTTGTGGCGGCCGAGTTGAAGCGCATTGGGATGGAGCATGTCGAGATCATTCCGACTAAGGGGCATCCGCTGCTTTATGCCGATTGGTTGCATGCGGCGGGCAAGCCTACGGTTTTGATGTATGCGCATTACGATGTGCAGCCGCCTGATCCGCTGGATGAATGGCACACTCCGCCGTTTGATCCGACGGAGCGCAACAATAATCTTTACGCGCGCGGGGCGGTCGACGATAAGGGGCAGCTCTGGATGGAAGTAAAGGCGCTGGAGTCGCTGATGAAGGCGCATGGCGGCAAGCTGCCGATTAACGTCAAAGTGATTTTTGAGGGCGAAGAAGAGGTGGGGGGCGAATCGATTGCCGCGTATGTCCGCAAAGAGAAGGCGAAGTTGAAAGCGGATTTCGCGCTGGTGTGCGATACGGAACTGTTTGCGCCGAATCTGCCGACGCTGTGCGTGGGGCTGCGCGGGCTGGTTTATACGGAGATTGAGGCGGTGGGGGCGAAGACCGATCTGCACTCGGGCATGTATGGCGGAGCGGCGCCGAATCCGCTGTTTGCGCTGGTCGAGAT
>Ga0187859_10002090_pt1 | contig 12595 bp, 8 predicted proteins | sample June2016WEW_10_1_2_FD_133019 | JGI IMG/M metagenome (GOLD analysis project Ga0187859, IMG submission 133019) | Peatland microbial communities from SPRUCE experiment site at the Marcell Experimental Forest, Minnesota, USA - June2016WEW_10_10 | ecosystem: Environmental > Terrestrial > Soil >...
AGGGCGGGATTGCCGCCGGCGATGGCGAGGCGGGCTGCGCCGCTTTTGAAGGCTGCTCCCATGCCGTCGTAGAGCCACTTGGCGGCGTGGTCGAAGCTGGCGTCGTCAGCGTAACGGTAGCGCATGAGGGCGGCTTCGTCGTCGGCGTAGAGGGTGGTGACGAGCGACGCGCCAGCGCGGTAGGCCTGCTCGGTGATGCGGCGGGCGAGCGGGAGCGCGTCGAGCGAGGCGGTCATGACCAGCTCCTGGCCGGACTGGAGGCCGAGGCCGACTTTGACGGCAACTTCGGCGAGGAGGTCGAGTTTTTGTTCGTGAGTGCGATTTACGGGGGCGAGTTGCCCGGAAATGGTCATTGGGATGTGCCTTTTTGGTGATAGTCGATCAATCCTTCTCAGAATAGTCTGTCTCTCAGGCTCAAATTTGTTTACGGAATCTCCGACGCAATTCGGAGAGAAATCCCTAATGTCGGCGATTATTCCGGCCGATGAAAAAGACACTCCATCTTGGGAGGGATGGACAGACGGTTTTTCGCAGAACTTTCCCCGCAATTTGCACTTCGGGTTTAGCGCTGGCCCATCCCCTTTCTTTTGTTGATTAAGGAGTCAATAAGAGAAAGAAGGGAGCTGCCGAAAAAAGGCGAATCTCTGGCGAAGATTACCTGGATGTTACTAAAGTTCTTGCATTGTGCAAAAAAGCGGATAAAATCATTCACTATCACCATTTTCAGGAGAAAGATCGTCTGTAATAAGAAATAACGATCATCTCTCTGACCGGACGGGTGGTAGACGAACTTGGCACACTTTACGCTTTGGCAAGATTTTTCGAGCTGCGAAACGTACACTTCTTTGTATATAGGGAGTGAGGTTGCCATGCTCAACTCCCAGATGGCCACAAAAGTTGCGCCAGACCGGCAAGATTGCTGGAGTCAGCGGCGGAAGGCGTTGTCATGATCTCAGACTCATCACCGAATGTCGACACGAGGTATCCCGACTACCCCGACTTCTTTGATGTCGGGAAGTTGTCGATCGCACTGATCGGCCCTGACGAATCACTTCGCAAAGAAGTGGCTCGAGCTCTTGTCGACTGCCGATCCGGGGGAGAGGTGCGTGAATTCTCTTCCTATCCGCCGAGTCTTGACGATGTTCCGAGGCTGCTTGACGAGCGTTATAACGTCATCATTATTGATCTGGAGAGCAACCGGGAATACGCCCTTGAGCTGGTGGAAAACATCTGCGCGAACGGCGTAGCGACGGTGATGGTTTACACGGCGAAGGAAGATCCGGAGCTGATTCTGCAGTGCATGCGTTCGGGTGTCCGGGATATTCTGACGCTTCCATTCACGCAGAGCACGGTAGCAGCGGCGCTGATTCGGGCCGCCGCGCGCCGTCCGGCAGTCGCCCCTCGCAAAGAGACGAGCGGCAGGATGTTTGGATTCCTGGGCTCGAAGGGCGGAGCGGGCGTGACGACGATCGCCTGCAATTTCGCAGTGGCGCTTGCTCAGGACAGTTCACAAACCACGCTTCTGATCGATCTCGACCTGCCGCTGGGAGATGCCGCGCTGAATTTGGGTCTTGAGGCGGAATACTCGACGATCAGCGCTCTTCAGGAATACGCACGGCTGGACCGGAGTTTTCTCTCGAAGCTGCTTGTGGAGCATAGTTCGGGATTGAAGGTTCTGGCGGCGCCGGGCAAGTTTCCGCAATACGCGGCATCCAGCGAATCCGTCGACAAGTTGTTGACGGTTGCGCGGCAGAACTTCGATAACGTGGTGATCGACATCGGGTCGAAGCTTGATTTTGCCGGTACGGCAATGCTCAGAGACGCGAAAACGATCTATCTTATTACCCAGGCATCGGTCCCCGAACTGCGCAATTCGCACCGTCTGATCAACCAGTACTTCAGCTCCGGCGGCCCGGGTCTGGAGATTGTGATCAACCGGTATCAGCCCCACAGCCTGGGGGTGAGCGACGAACATATTACAAAAGCATTGACACGTCCGGTACAATGGAAAATCCCGAACGATTATGCTGCGGTTCGGCAAATGCAGAACACCGCGACTCCCATTGTTCTCGGCGATTCTGCTCTGTCGCTCCGCATTCGGGAGATGGCCGCAGTTATTACCGGACAACCCGTACCTCAGGCAAAGAAGAAAGGCTTCAGTTTTAGATCTCTCGGACGCGGCGATTCGACAAAGAATGGCGATTCGACGAAGAATGAAACCACCGAGGATGTATCGCCGATTCCAAGGCTGATACCCCGATACAACGGCGCTGCGAGCACGTCAGAATCATCGCGGCCGGATTCAAATTTGAAGGAACCGGAAGTGTTCGTAACCCCTCCCTCGCGGACACTCATCCCGGCTGAACCGTTGACGTTTTCAGAAATTCCCGACTTCGAGGAAAGCTCCGAAGACGCCGACTTTGATGACCCAAAGGGGGATCCCTTGCAGAGTAATAGCAACACTAACCAACAGAACGGACCTCAAACGCGCATTTACAAAGGTGTGACCTATGTAAAGGGCGCCGACGGGCAATGGCACCTCCAAAATGAGGAGGCTGTGGAGCCTGTTCAGGAACAGGCCAAAGAGCCCGTTCTCGAAACACCTGAGATCCAATGGCCGACGCCCGCCCCCATTGCCTATGGCACCGTGCTCGGTGCAGCTCAGCTGAACGCCACTTCGAAGGTTCCGGGAAGATTTGAGTATGCACCGGCCAAGGGCTTCGCGCTGCCCACCGGAACGCACACCATCTGGGTAACATTCGTTCCTGTGGACACCGAAAAGTACGCTACCGTTCAGGCTTTCGTGTCGGTCACCGTGACCATGGCGACGCCCATCATTATGTGGCCGACGCCTTCTGCGATGCCCTACGGCACGCCGTTGGGAGCCGCTGAACTGAAAGCCACTTCCCTGGTTCCAGGAGTCTTCAGGTATTCACCCGGCGCCGGCGAGATACTTCCACCGGGGATCCACACGCTCACGGTCAACTTCACCCCCCGCGGACGGCAAAAAGTACACCACCAAGCAGGCTTCTGTTCTGGTGAATGTCCGGAAGGGAACGCCGGTCATTACCTGGCACTCACCCGATTCGATCAGCTTCGGCACCCCGCTCAGCGCCAACGTGCTGAACGCGACGTGTTCCGTTCCGGGAAGTTTCACCTACACTCCTGGAATCGGCGCCGTGCTCTCGGCGGGCACACACATGCCTTCGGCACTATTCATTCCGACAGAGGCCGACAAGTTTACTACCGCGCAAGCCTCAATATCGCTCACGGTAGCCAAGGCAGAGCCCTCCATTCAATGGGGTCCACCTGATCCGATCGCCTACGGTACGGCGCTGAGCGATGCCGAGCTGAATGCCACCGCATCGGTTTCGGGAACATTCACCTACTCGCCTACGCACGGGGAAGTACTTAAAGCGGGAATGCATTCGCTCTCGGTAACTTTCACGCCCGCCGATACTGTCGATTACACAACAGCAACAGCCACTGTGCCGCTCTCCGTCACCCAGGGAACGCCAACGAGGATCACGTGGCCGACGCCATCCGAAATTACCTACGGTACCCGACTGAGCGGCGCTGAACTCAATGCCACGGCATCGGAACCGGGAACATTCAAATACAGTCCATCGGAAGGCGATGTGCTTACCCCGGGAACGCATGCGCTCTCGGTCGTGTTTACTCCGACGGACACCAATTTTCCGGCATCGGAGGCCTCAGTGACTCTGGCGGTGAGGAAAGCGACGCCGGCCATCGAATGGCCCGCGCCCGCTCCGATTCCGTGCGGCACGGCGCTTGGCGCAGCCGAACTCAATGCCACGGCATCTGTGCCGGGCACCTTCATCTATAACCCTCCGGCGGGCGATGTTCCCAGGGCGGGCATTCAGACGCTCCGGGCCACATTCACTCCCCAAGAGAGCGAAAACTATACAACGGCGGCGGCCGAAGTCAAACTGACAGTGACCCGGGCGAAGCCGATGATCTCATGGCCGGCGCCGTCTCCCATTACTTACGGCACCCCGCTTGGCGATACTGAGTTCAATGCCAAGGCTTCAGTTCCAGGGACTTTCGTATTCACCCCGGCGAAGGGCACAGTGCTGACTATCGGGACTCAAACCCTGGAAGCAAGTTTCACACCTGAGGACACCGGAAACTACGACACGGCGCGAGCCAGCGTATCGCTTCTGGTGACATCTTTGGCTCAAATGGAATCGGTTACGCCCATATCCAACGAAAGGGGTAGGGACGAAGTTTCTAAAATGGGCTACTATGCAAACCGTGGGACTGGTGGAGAAACGCGGAAGGTTCAGGGGAACTCCGCTTTTGAAGAAACACCAGTTGCCGCGGCAATGGCCATGCGGTTCGGCCAAGTTGAAAAATCGATTCGCAATGAACACGGGGATTCGAATTCACGACCAGTGCAATCCGGAAACACGAATAATCAGCCGGCAGAGCTCGAAACGCGCACTTATCGTGGTTCAACCTATGTGAAAGGAACAGACGGCCAATGGCACCTCAAAGAATAGAGGAGACGGTACCAAGCACGCTTCCCGATGATTTTGGCGAATGGGATGGCGGAGCGGCACCTCCCACAACACCTCCCACGACACTGCCGGACGATTTCGAAGGATTCGATTCGGGCCCCGCGCCCATCCTAGAGCCTCTGGCACCGAAGGCGGTCGCCTTGCCGCCTGCAGCGAACAGGGAGCCAGACTTTCCTGCCATGCGTTCGCCGGCAGTGAAGCCGGCACCAGGCCCTAAGCCCCTCCCGTCGAACAGGAGACCTGAAAGGGCTGCTCCGAGACCACAGCCAACTCCGATTGCCCGAGCAGAGAGAGCGGAGGCGATCCCAGCACCCCGTGCGGTTCCGCAGGCAAAGCCCGAGCCGGTAGTAGTGGCTGAAACGGGCAAGAGCAAGAAGACGATGATGATGGCCGGCATTGGGGCTGTCGTTCTTGTGATCGTGCTGCTGGCCGTTCTGATTCCCATGATGCGCTCCAAGCCGGCGTCGAAGAACAATGTGGTGGTTGTGTCGCAACCGGTAGTGACACAACCTGGGGCGGAAGCGCCGCTGGATCAGCCGGCGACGAAGCCGGCTGCGGCAACACCTCTGCAGCAACAGCAACAAGCGGCCGCCTCAACGGCCGCAACAGCCACGCCTGCGCAGACCGCGCAGGCGCCGGTGCCGTCGGATTTGATGGCCAAGCAGCTGAATGAGCCTTCCCGGATTTCAATCAAGTCTCCTGACAAGGAGGCGGCGCCGACCAGCTTTGCGGCCGGAGGCCTGGAAGGCCTGGGTGGTGCGAGTAGTGCGATGGGAGCAGCTATTGGAAGTCATACCGCTCCGAACGTGAAGTTCGCGCAGCCCAAATTCGTGACGATCTCTTCCGGCGTTGCTCAAGGCATGCTGATTCAGAGGTCAACGCCCAATTATCCGGCTATCGCCAAGACAGCCCGGGTAGCTGGGACGGTGGTCCTCGAGGCAACGATTTCAAAGACCGGAACAATCGAATCGGTGAAGGCGGTGAGCGGACCGGAGATGTTGCGGCAAGCTGCTGTTGATGCCGTGCGCTCCTGGCGCTACAAACCCTATATGCTCGACAACCAGCCGATTGAAATGCAAACCACGGTGAATGTGGTTTTCTCGCTGGGTGGGTCCTAGGACCTGTTAGACGGCCTCAGGCGTCGCCCCCTTCGGCGCGGTATCGGTTCGGATGCAGTAGGCGTTGCTATGCGATGACGGCGACTTTGGCGCGTTTGCCGAGTCGAACGACGAGCCGCGCAGGAAGCGACGGCAACGGGATGAGTGCGCTGGAAGTGGGCTCCCCATTCAGTTTCACTGCGTTCTCAGCGATTTTGCGGCTGGCCTCAGCGCCGCTCGCGGCTAACCCAACGGCCACTAAAAGCTTGGGCAATCGAATCGCGAGAGTGCCAGGCGCGCCGGACGGTCCAACCAGATCGGCGTAAGCAACGGCGACTTCTTCGAGGTCCTCGACCGTTTCCTTCTGCTGGAACATCCGAGCCCAATTTTCATCGGCGATAAGCGCGGCGGCTTTGCCGTGGAAGTCAGCGACAATGGAGCGGGCGAGGCGCTTTTTCGCCTCCATGGGATGAAGCTTGGCGGCGGCAACTTCTGCCTGCAGCGCGTCAACTTCCGACTGGCGCAAGTCTGTGAGGAAGACATAATACTTCCACATCAGGTCGTCGTTGATGCTCATGAGCTTGCCATACATTTCAGCCGGAGGCTCATTGATGCCGATGGCGTTGCCGAGCGACTTCGACATCTTCTGCACGCCATCGAGGCCTTCGATAATTGGCGTCATGAGGATGATCTGCGGCTTCTGGCCGTAATGGCGCTGCAGTTCGCGTCCGGCGCCGAGGTTGAAGCGCTGGTCGGTGCCGCCCAACTCCACATCGGCTTCCAAAGCCACCGAATCGTAGGCCTGCATGAGGGGATAGAGCAGCTCGTGGAGGCTGATGGGCTGCTCGGCCTGGAAGCGCTTGTGGAACTCGTCGCGCTCCAGCATTTGCGACACAGTGAAGTGGGACGCAAGGCGGATGGTCTGCTCATAGCCCAGCTTGCCAAGCCACTCGGAGTTGTAGCGAACCTCGGTGACTGTTGGGTTGAGGACTTTGAAGACCTGCTCCTGGTAGGTCTTGGCGAATTCGTTAATCTGCTCCCGGCTCAGGGCCTTGCGCGTTACGCTCTTGCCGGACGGGTCGCCGATGAGCGAGGTAAAGTCGCCGACGAGAAAGATGACCGTGTGCCCGAGTTGCTGGAAGTGGCGCAGCTTGCGCAGCAGCACGGTGTGGCCTAGATGCAGGTCGGGAGCGGTGGGGTCGAAGCCAGCCTTCACGCGCAATGGGCGTCTGGTTTTGCGGCTTTCTTCAAGGCGCTCGCGCAGGTCGCTGAGGCGGATGATCTCGGCAGCGCCTTTTTCGAGCAGGTCTAGTTGTTCGTCGACGGGTAGAAATTCTTGCATGGCAAGAACAAGTATAAAGTTCCAGACCCTCAGACGTTTCTGTGCTACTCCGGTTCTTGTTTAAACACCTGCGCGCCTCGGCGGCAGGGTCCCTTCGAGTTCCGATGGCTGTGCTGAGGAATGCACTGCTTTGGAGAGCCTGCGGGTCATGACCTGGAAGTGATAGCCCATGACGGCCAGCGTCATGGCCGGCCCTACGCAATGGCGATAGCGTGTAGCGACCGCGAGCAGAAACTTCCAATAGCTCCAGCGCTGGCGGCCGAAGACTCCCTGACGGAGGATGGACGTGACGAAGGCGCGCACGTTTCCGCGGGTGAGCCATTGCTGCCGCGACGATCGCACTTCGGAAGGCGGATGTGTGCGGCTCAGGTAGAGCTTGACGCGCTCGAAGTAAGCGGCGTTGGAGTAAATGCGCTTGAGCACCGAGCGGTAGCCCTCGATGAGTTTGGCCGCGTCCATGTTGGGAAGAAAATTCAAATGGTCGCTGGTGTTATCACCGTGGCCGGCATCGAGAATGCGGCCTTCCTTGCGGAGGCGGCGGAAGAGCTGGGTGCCGGGCATGGCTTGAAGAAGCCCTACCATGGCGACGGGAATGCCGCTTTTCTGAATGAACTCAACCATGCGGTCGAAGATGTCGTCGCGATCGGTATCGAAGCCGAGGATGAAACCGCCCATGACCTGTAAACCGTAGCTCTGGATGGTGGCCACGCTGTCAAGCAGGCTGCGCCGCGTGTTTTGCAGCTTGTTGCTGGCGATGAGACCGGATTCATCGGGGGTCTCAATGCCGAGAAAGACGGACGTGAAGCCGGCGTCTTTCATCAGTTGCATCAGCTCAGGATCATCGGCGAGGTTGAGCGAAGCCTCGGTATTGAAGTCGAAGCAGGTCTTGTGTTGCCTGCGCCACTGGGCGAGCGCAGTGCATAACTCTTTGGCGCGCGCCTTGTTACCGATGAAGTTGTCGTCAACGATGAACACGGATTCGCGCCATCCGGCGTCGCGCAACTGGTCAAGTTCGGCCAGGACCTGAGAGACGACCTTGGTGCGCGGGCGGCGACCGTAGATTTCAATGATGTCGCAGAACTCGCAGTTGAAGGGGCACCCGCGCGAGTATTGCACGGCCATGGTGGAGTAACGGTGCATCTTGATGAGGCTGAGGTCGGGCGGCGGACTCAAGCTCATCTCAGGCCGTTCCGCGGCTTTATAGATGGGTTTGGCGGTGCCCTGCTCAAGGTCGAGCGCGAGTGTGGCGATGAGCGCTTCGGATTCGCCGATGACAATATGGTCGGCCTTGAGTTCCGTGGGCGAGAGGCTGCTGGCTATGGGTCCGCCGACCACGGTGCGCAGGCCGCGCGCGTGGCAGCGGTCCACCATGGCGACCAACGAGTCGCGCTGGATGTGCATGCCGCTGAGCAGAACAACGTCTGCCCAGGCCAGGTCGTGGTCGCGAAGACGCTCGACGTTGGTGTCGACCAGGCGCTTGTTCCAGGTGGAAGGAAGCAACGCGGCGACGGTCATGAGTCCGAGGGGCGGCTGCGCGGCGCGTTTGCCCAGGAAAGCCAAGGCATGTTTAAAGCTCCAGTAGGTATCTGGGAACTCCGGGTAGATGAGGAGGGCGTTCATTCAGTCCCTTTAGAGCCTGGAAGCGCTAAAGGCTCTAGCGGAAGAAGGAAGCGGGTGAGTTTGATGACGAAGATCCGGGCCGTGTTCCCCACCGACGGAAACAAGTGCGGCCAGCTCACGCAGGCTTCCTTCTCCCACAACCATTGTGGCACTGGCGTGGAGAAAAACTGAGCAATAGGGATCATTTCGGCTGTCCGGTACCTGGTGCCTTCTTGATTTCTTCATGAAACTCCGTGTCGCACCATTTCATCCAAGCCAGAGGAGAAAACTACCCTTATGCCTTCCGTAACTGGCCGAGCAATGCAGGTTCCCGCCAAAGGCGGAGCCTTTGAATTGGTGCAGAAAGAATATCCCGAGCCCGGGCCGGGCCACGTGCGCATACGCGTGCAGGCTTGCGGCGTTTGCCACAGCGATTCGATTACCAAGTTTGGCATCTTCCCCATTGCGTTTCCTCGCGTGCCGGGGCATGAGGTCGCCGGTGTAGTGGATGCCGTGGGCGCCGATGTGCCGCTCTTTAAGGCGGGGCAGCGTGTGGGGCTGGGATGGCATGGCGGCCACTGCAACTATTGCACGCCCTGCCGGCGCGGCGACTTTATTTTGTGCGAGAACGCGCAGATCTCCGGAATCACCTTCGACGGTGGTTATGCCGATTACGTGATTGCTCCGGCGAACGCGCTGGCGCTGATTCCCGACGATCTATCGGACGTGGACGCGGCGCCGCTGTTGTGCGCGGGCGTGACCACGTACAACAGCCTGCGCCACAGCGGAGCGAAGGCGGGCGACCTGGTGGCGATCCTGGGCATTGGCGGGCTGGGGCACCTGGGAGTGCAGTACGCGGCAAAGAGCGGCTACCGCACAGTGGCCATTGCGCGCGGAGCGGGCAAGGCTCCGCTGGCAAAGGATTTGGGCGCGCACATCTACATCGACAGCACCGCGCACGATTTTGCGGCGGAACTGCAGAAGCTGGGCGGAGCGGCGGTGATTCTTTCCACCCTGACTAACGCCGAGAGCCTGACGCAGGCAGTGAATGGGCTTGGACCGAACGGAAAGCTGATCGTTGTCGGCGTTCCGGACAAGCCGTTTGAGGCAAACGCGATCCCGCTGGTGATGGGAAACCGGACGATTGCCGGCTGGGCGTCGGGCACGGGGATGGATTCAGAAGATACGCTGAACTTCAGCGCGCTGGCGGACGTGAAGCCGATGACCGAGGTGTATCCGCTCCCACAGGCCGAAGAGGCATTTGACCGCATGATGAGCGGGAAGGCGCGGTTCCGCGTGGTGCTGACGACGGGAGCGTAATTTGCGCTTGCCCGTCTGGCGCGAGCCACCTGCTCGATGCCCTGCCGTGCAATTCCGACCTGATTATTGGGGAAATTAGAGGAGGGCTTCGTCGGTTCCGGCGAAGCCTCCGTTGGAGTCGCGAAGTTCATCGGTCGTGCGCAAGTCGCCTTCCGCATCGCCAAGGCAGACTTCGCCAAGACGCTCTTCCAACTTGTCCCATGGGTGCCGATTCAGGACTTCGTTGGTGATGCGCTCCGTTTCACTGGCCATCGTGTATTTTCTCCCTTGACGCTCTGTGTGGCGATGATTGATTTTTTGGGGGAAATGGAGCCGCGAGCATATTCGGGAAGATAGGGTCATGTTTCCCGTAAAGGAGGCAGGATCGGGCTTCTGCGCTCATTTTGACTCGCGTTTCGTTGATCGTTTCATTTCTCAAGGAGAAAAACTGTTCACAATTATACAACTTTGACGAAAATATCTTCCCTTAGCCGATTCGGTGCGGGCATCGCCGTAGCCCAGTGTGCTGTCTTCGGCTTACACGTGTAAGGTGGCCGACAGGGATCAGCAGGATTCAGCGCGCTGGCGGACGTGACGCCGATGATCGAGACGTATCCGCTCCCACAGGCCGAAGAAACGTTTGGCCACATGATGAGCGGGAAGGTGCTGTTCCGGGTGATGCTGAAGGTAGGGGCATAGCTAACGAGGTCCCCGAAGCTATAGCCCCGGAGACGCTCTCGGTTATCCATCCCACACAGACGTGCCAACCCGCTTGCCCATGAAAGACAGGCATGGTTGAGACTGCAGAGAGGTGTCGTGAACCTGGATCACTCATCGATGAGGAATCTTGTAGGCCGCGGAACCTTTCTTGCGGGACGTATGTTAACGGAAAACGCGGCGTTTCCAGATATATAGGGGCTTTCCGGCTGCCCCGCGGGAGCCTTGCCGAAAGTCTCATACAACCAATCGAAGTCGGGCCGGCTCATGACTTCATTGGCAATGCGTTCGATTTCGCTAGACACAGCTTTCCCCTCCTCTTGCAAACAGACGACCAGAAAAAATCTCTGTCCCGAAGCGTAGGGGGAATAGCTTCAGGAAGAGAACCGAGTGACAACAAGTTCAACAAGACACACGAAAACCCACGATGTTATGGAGTGCAACCTTATGTATCTCATTTCCCGGAGAGAAAGAACTGTGCAATATCGAACACTTTTTAGAAATGTTTTCAAACTCCTTCTCAAATCCACCAAATATCCACCAAGAGCGGCGATTCTCGGCGGGATAGGCAGTGGAATTCTCGCGCTGTGCGGCCTGCGAGGGCCGCGGCGGCGATGCACTCAGCCGAATGAAACAGGTGCGGGAGTTGAGCCAGACGCGTCAATTTCCTCGCTATGGCTGTCATGTCCATTTTTCGTTGTCTCAGTAGAAACCAATGAGGTCGTTCGCGGCTCGCTCAGTGAAATTGGCAAATAACCTGTAACCTCTTCGGTGCTCCTCGCTGCGCAATCGCGCGCTTTGCCTTAAACTTGTCGGATGGAAGAGTTCAGTCGTATTCAGCGGCTCCCGCCGTATGTGTTCAACATTACGGGGGAGATGAAGGTATCGGCTCGCCGGCTTGGCGAGGACATTATCGACTTCGGCATGGGTAACCCCGACGGGGCGACGCCCAGGCATATCGTAGACAAGCTGGTGGAGGCGGCACTGAAGCCCGCGACGCACCGCTATTCGGTTTCGCGGGGATTGCCGCGACTGCGCCGGGCGATTGCAACCTGGTATAAGACGCGCTACAACGTGGACCTCGATCCGGAGAGCGAGACGATCGTCACCATCGGGTCAAAAGAAGGGATTGCGCACCTGTGCCTGGCGATTCTGGATTCGCGGGACACGGTGCTGGTGCCCAACCCGAGTTATCCCATCCACATTTACGGGCCGGTGATTGCCGGGGCGCATGTGGTGAGTGTGCCGGTGCACGACCAAGGCAAGTTCCTCGCCCAGTTGGAGGACCTGATTCCGCGAATGGTGCCGCGGCCGAAGGCGCTGATTGTGAATTTCCCATCGAACCCGACCACCGAATGCGTGGAACTGCCGTTTCTGGCGCGGCTTGTGGAGTTGGCACGCGAGTACGGGTTCTACCTGATTCAGGACCTAGCATATGCGGATATTGCCTTCGACGGATACAAGCCGCCAAGCGTGCTTGAGGTTCCGGGGGCAAAGGATGTGGCTGTCGAGTTCTTTACCCTTTCCAAGTCGTACAACATGCCGGGATGGCGCGTGGGCTTCATGGTGGGCAACAAGGTGCTGGTGTCGGCGCTGGCGCGGCTGAAGAGCTACTTCGACTATGGGACATTTACGCCGATCCAGGTGGCGTCGATTGCCGCGCTGGAAGGGCCGCAGGATTGCGTGCACGAGATTTGCGAGATCTATCGCAGCCGGCGCAATGTGCTGGTTGAAGGGCTGAACAAGCTGGGCTGGCCGGTGGCGCTGCCCAAGGCGACCATGTTTGTGTGGGCGCAGATTCCGGAGCAGTATCGCAAGATGGGGTCGCTGGAATTTTCAAAGCTGCTGCTGAACGAGGCTAAGGTTGCTGTGTCGCCGGGGATCGGATTTGGGGACTATGGCGATGGACACGTGCGCTTCTCTCTGATTGAGAATGAGGAACGGACGCGGCAGGCGCTGCGGGGGATTAAACATATGCTGACGAAGGACGTCAGACAGAT
>Ga0187859_10002094_pt1 | contig 12589 bp, 7 predicted proteins | sample June2016WEW_10_1_2_FD_133019 | JGI IMG/M metagenome (GOLD analysis project Ga0187859, IMG submission 133019) | Peatland microbial communities from SPRUCE experiment site at the Marcell Experimental Forest, Minnesota, USA - June2016WEW_10_10 | ecosystem: Environmental > Terrestrial > Soil >...
GGTGGGGGTATGGGCATTGTTCTGCTGGCGCGCGATTCGGATACCGGACAAGACGTTGCGATCAAACTCGTCAAATCCGACTTGGTGACCAATCAGCATGTCGTTCACCGTTTTCTCAAGGAGGCGGGGCACTTGAAACGGCTGCGGCACACGAACATCGTGCCCGTGCAGGAAATTTCCGACCGGACGGAAGGCCCTTACTTTGTCATGCCTTATTTTGAAAAGGGCAGTCTGGCCAACCGGATCAAGCCCGGACAACCACTGGACACCGAGTCCATTTTGGACATTGCCGCGCAGGTTGCCGAAGGATTGAGCTTCGCGCATCGCAACGGCATTATTCACCGCGATTTGAAACCAGCCAACATTCTGTTGACGGCTGACGGCAGGGCTTGTCTGGCTGATTTCGGACTGGCGCGAACCATGTTCAACGACACGATTGTGGACGTGGAGAGCCGGCAACTGGAGGGAACCGCGCCCTATATGTCACCGGCAGTTGCGACTGGCGACGCCGAAGATACCCGCTGCGACATTTACTCCTTTGGCGCGCTGCTCTACGAAATGCTGACCGGCCATCCGCCTTACAAAGGCCGGGGCACAAAGGAAATTCTGGATCAAATTCTCGCGGGACCGCCCAAGCCAATTCCCAGTTTGAATCCGGCTGCTGATCGTAGTTTGGTCGCTGTGGCCGAAAAAGCTATGGCAAGAGAACTCCGCGACCGTTATGCCGATATGCGGGATGTCCTGAAAGATTTGCAGCGAATCAAAGAAGGCAAGTCGCCCATCGGACAACTCAAAACCGGCCAAGTTCTGCGCGTTCCGAAAGTGATTTGGATTCCAGCGTGCGTCGCAGGCATGGCTCTGGCGGGGTGGATATTTTGGCGTGAACATCCGCAACCCGTGGTTGTCCCGCCACCCGTCACGCCTCATGTTTCTGCCGCAAACATCATCACATTGGCCGGCCAAGCTGGAATCAGCGGCTACGCCGACGGTGCCGGCGACCAGGCTCAATTTCGTTTGCCCAATAATGTTGCCGTGGACAAAGCGGGAAATGTTTATGTTGCCGATACCGCCAACAATGTGATTCGAAAAATCGCGCCGAACGGAGTTGTTACCACATTGGCAGGGGTTGCTGGCAGCCACGGCAGTGCCGACGGCAACGGCAGCAATGCGCGATTCTGGTCTCCTTTTGGCATCGCGGTGGACGGTTCCGGCAATGTTTATGTGGCAGATACAGGTAACAATACGATTCGGGAAATTGCGCCAAACGGCGTTGTGAGCACTTTGGCCGGATTCGCCGGACACCCTGGCGACAAGGACGGTGTTGGAAGCAATGCACGATTCCGCAATCCTTGGAGTGTGGCGGTTGACAGCATGGGCAACGTCTTTGTAGCGGACATGAGCAACGACACCATTCGGAAGGTCACGCCAACCGGCATGGTGACGACTTTGGCTGGTCAAGCCGGGATGAATGGCAGTGCTGTCGGTTTCGGCAACAATGCACGATTCAACGATCCCTTTGCCGTGGCGGTGGACAACGCCGACAACGTCTATGTTTCCGACAGCGGCAACAATGCAATTCGCAAGATTATGCCTGATAGAGTGGTGGTAACTTTGGCCGGCTTGCCGGGATATGTCGGCAGCACCGACGGTAACGGCAACGACGCGCGTTTTTGTAATCCCCAAGGTCTGGCAGTGGATGGCGCTGGAAACATCTATGTGGCGGACACGGGTAACAACACAGTCAGAAAAATCACGCCAATGGGGGTGGTGACAACATTGCCGGAGCTGGTCGGTGACGCTGCCCAGTTCAACAGTCCTGGTGGAGTAGCGGTGGACAGTGCGGGAAACATCTATGTGGCGGACACCAGCAACCACTGCATACGCAAAGTTGTCCTTCCCCAATCGGCAGACCCTTGAGAACGCGAAAATGGACAATATCCATTGAAAAACTGGAGAACGGTTATGAAAAGCAAAAAACCGACAAACAGAAAAGTAATTACGGAGGTTGCCGTTGCCATTGCTTGCGTCGTCATTGGCTGGATGTGCTTGAGTGCCGGCAATAATTGCTATGCACAGCCTCCGATTCCTGCCGCGAACATAACAAGCGTCTTGTTCTCGGGAGGTTCTGACAATTACACCCTCACCATCAACGGCACGGGATTCGGAAGTCTGCCGAGCAGTGTTCCGTTTGACGGCGTCACCCCGTATTTTCGTTTATTTGAGGCCGCTCAACTCGGAGCCGGCGAATGGGGCTATCCAGGAGACGCCAACCCGCTTACCTACCAATCGTGGTCTGATACGCAAATTCAAATCAGCGGGCTGGCGGCCCAGCCGGGGGACGCCGTTCAAATTTGGGTTTCAAATCCGACCACTGGTTCGAGCGCAACTTGGGGAGGCAACATTCCAGGAGGTTCGGGGAATCCTCAAATCACTTCGGTGAATTTTTCTGGCAGCGGTGCGAATCTGCAAGTGCAGATTAACGGTCTTGGGTTTGGGAATGCGCCGGCGGCTATGCCTTTTACTGGCGACTTGAATCAATTTCTGTTTGCAGACCAACGAACTCACAGCGGTGCAGGCGCATTTGAAGCTGGAGGAGAACGTTGGGGGCATGGTCAGCCTGATCCGATAACTGTTAAATTTCAATTTTGGTCTGACAACAAAATCATAATTGATGGATTTGCCGGCTCGTATGGTCAAGATAATGCCACGATTCAAAATGGTGATCCTATTTACATCGTCATCTGGAAAGGCAGTGACACGAGCCAAGCCGGGCCACAGACAGCATGGGGCGGTTTTGTTTCACCCAATCCGGCGGTTGCAACGGAAAACGAACCAGGATTCCCCCCAGGCTTGCAGGAAGTGGTGAGACTTGCCCGGCAAGGGATGTCCGACGATGTCATCATAAATATGATCAAAAATTCAGGGAAATCCTACAAGTTTAGGTCTGAAGACATTATCTATCTCAACAACCAAGGAGTCTCGCAGAGTGTAATCAGTGCCTTGCTGCAAACCGTGTCAACTGGCGGTAGCCAGTTAAATCAAGGACTCGTAGCTTGGTATCCCTTTGATGGAAACGCCAATGACGTCAGCGGGAATGGATGGACTGGAACTTTATGGCACTCTCCAAGTTTTGTTGCCGGACCCGTTCCAGGCACTAGAGCGATTCATCTCGTTGGGCAAGGACCCTTTGGTAAAAACGGCCAATATGTTACAATCCCATCCGTTGAATTATCGGGTTTGCCTGCATTTTCAATTTCTTTGTGGGCACAGATTGAAGGTGACACCAGCGGTGGTTCTGGAGAGTATTTTATCTGGATAGGGGATGATTGTCCAGACCTTACACGTGTTGTTGGGATCGGTTATGGCTTTGACGGGGCAGGAACGTATAAACTCAGTTTTCATGCGGGAAATGCGGATATAAATCCTCCGACATCCTACTCGATCCAGTGGCACCGTTATTCATTGGTTTACACGGATGAAGTTCTCACTGCTTACGTTGACGGCCAAGTTGTCGGAACCGAAAATGCTTCAATAAACTCAACTGCCGGAGATGCGGGAATGGGCATCCACTGGTGGTGCAATAATCCAGTTGGAGTCTCAACCCGATTTACCGGCAGCCTTGCCGACGTGCGCATTTACAACCGCGCCCTCAGCAGTGCGGAGATTCAGCAACTTGCCCAACCGATTCGTTCTCAGGTTCCTCAAATGCCTGTGATCGTCGAGCCACCGGTTGTGCCACCGGCTCCATTCTTCGCTTCGGTAACGAACACAAATTCGATACTATCGGTGCCTGACGAGGTCGTCATGGCGAATAATAATTTCGCGTTCGACCTCTATTCGCGGCTGGCAAACCAGCCGAGGAATCTATTTTTCTCACCCTATTCCATTGAAACCGCTCTGGCCATGACTTGGGCAGGAGCGAGAGGTGAAACCGCCGACCAGATGAGCAAGGTTCTGCATTTGTCCGGTGACGCCGGCGACATCCACGCGGGATTTGCCGCCCTGATCAAAAACCTGAACGCAGGCGAACAACCCGCCGGAGATTTCCTGCACGATGCGGAGTTGAGCGGAATTCCCTACCAACTGTTTATGGCCAACTCGCTCTGGTGCCAGCAAGGTTATCCATTCCGGGATGATTTTCTGAAAATCGTCCGCGACCAGTATGACGCCGGTTTGAACCAGGTTGATTTCGTTGGAGCCACGGAGCCGGCACGCCAGCAGATAAACGACTGGGTTGCTAAACAAACGCAGGACAAAATCGAAAACCTCATTCCGCGCGGAGGGATTGATGCGTTGACGCGACTCGTGCTGGCCAATGCCATTTATTTCAAAGGGCATTGGCGCATGGAATTTGACAAATCCCAAACTCAGGCCGCTCCATTTTACTCAAATCCGAGCCAGACCATTTCCGTCCGCACGATGAATGTGCAGGACCGATTCGGCTACACCGAAACGGAAAACCTTCAAATGTTGGAACTACCATATTTTGCTGAAAAAATGTCAATGATTGTTTTGTTACCGAAGAAAGTTGACGGGCTTCCAAAGCTGGAGCAATCGCTGAACGCAGCACGAATGGATCAATTGTTGGCACAAATGCAGGCTCGCGAGGTCAACGTGTTCTTGCCCAAATTCAAACTCACTAGCCAGTTTAGTCTCGCCGACACCCTGCATTCCATGGGTATGGCCGATGCCTTCTCGCCACAAGCTGACTTCTCCGGCATCAGCAGTTTGCCATCTCTTTACATTGGCGCAGTCCTTCACAAAGCCTACGTGGATGTTGACGAGGAAGGGACGGAAGCTGCCGCTGCCACTGCGGTGATAGCCGTTGCATCGGCGGTGGAACCGCCCCGTCCTTCACCTGTTATTTTCAGGGCCGATCATCCGTTTTTATTTTTCATCCGGCATGATCAGACTGGCGCTATTCTTTTCATGGGCAGAGTGACAAGCCCTTGAAAAATTCGGCGTAAATCATCTCACGGCAGCCATCCAAAAACTTCCAATTCTTCTGCAAGATTTCGTGGCGGGAGCGGTAAGGGTCAATGAAGCCATGCGGCAAATGTCGCGGCCTCCTGTGGAAAACATTAAAAAACTGAAACTTATGAAAACAAAACTACTTCTCATCGCCGCCCTGATTGGCGCGGCAAGCCTGCCTGCCCATGCCGGAGTTCGCTTCGGCTTTTCGTTCGGTCTCCCGCTGCCGGTGCCCGTCGTGGTAACGGCTCCCGTTGCGCCGGTCGTTGTGGCTGCGCCCGTTGTCACCGTGCCGTCACTGGTGGTGACAACTCCGGTCTATCCGGCACCGGGCTGTGTTTGGGCGCCGGGTTATTGGTCGGTCTGCGGCTATAACCGCGTCTGGGTTCCTGGCTGCTGGCATTATCGTCCCGCGCATTTCGTGTATGCCCATCCGTATGGCTGGCGTCGTTGATGACGGAAGTCGTGGTTGCGGGGCTTCCGCGCCGTGATGGTCAAGAATCGGAAAACAAACAAAACAACAAATAAGAAAGGATCGAACAATGAAAACAAAATGTTTGCGTGCGTGTATCCTGTCAATGGCGGCAGGGGGAATCAGTGTGTTAGTGTCAGGCTGTGTGGTTTATCCAAATGGAACAGTGGGACTTCAACCGCTGATAATTGCGGCCCCGGCACCGATGGTCGTGGCTGCGCCACCGCCAGCCATTGAGGTCGCACCACCGGTAGTCGAGGTTCCTGACAGTTACGCCTGGGACGGTGCCGAATTCGTCGGTGTCGTTGGTGGCGCGTATTTCTATTTGGGACCTGGCAACGTCTGGCTGGCCTGTGGCCCGGACCGTTTGGAGCGTTTCCATGGATGGGAAAGATACCACGCTGATTGGCGAGACCACGCCATTCGCAATGATCGTTTCAGAACTGATGCCCACGGACATGTTCAGCCAATGGGACACGGCAGGCCGGAAAACGGAAAGGCCGCGCCGAAGAAGAAGGAAAACGAACAACATTGATCGCGCCCGGTTTCGGTTTTGTTTGGTTTCCAGGTGCCTGGGGTTGGGAGGAACGGGGTATGGGAGGGCGGGCGTCAAGCTCGCCCTCCCTGTAATTGTGGGCGAAGCGGCTGAATTCTTGCACGGACTTTTCATCAATTTTGATATTGCAAATTGCAGGCGAGGGATTGACAATCTCAAATTGTGCAGGCAGGCGTTGTTTCGGAAAGCAGCGCAAGCCCCCTTCCGACAAAGAGAAACTTGGTGTTTCGAAAGCGGGCGGTTGCAAGGAAAATCAGAAGCGCCGCCCCTGAAAAAGACGGTTCTCCTGAAAGGAGTCTTGTAGTTCCGTCGCCTCCAGCTAAAAATTGCCATTCCGGCTCATGTTGGATTTCACCCCGAAGAATTACGGGCAGCCGGTTTCCAATTTTCCCATCACAAATTTTCTGCAAGATTTCGCAACTGGAAATGTATAGGACAATGAGGCCGCGCAAGTAAAACGCGCCGATGAGAAAAAAACGCTAAAAGCTGGAAATTATATGAAAAACAAAATCTCGACCTTGAAGACAGCCCTTGCCTGCGTCGCTATTGGCTGGATGTGCTGGAGCGCGACCAATTTTTGCCAAGCTCAAACCCAACCGGCAAACCCATCCGGTCTCTCGCCAGATTTGCAGGAAGTCGTGAAACTTTCCCAGGAACAGATGACAGACGATGTCATCACAAATTACATCAAAAATTCGGGAAAAACTTATACGTTGACCACTGACGACTTGATTTACCTGAAAGACCAGGGGGTATCTCAAGGCGTTATCAGTGCATTGGAGCAAACCGCATCCTCCAATGTCATCTCTGCCGGCCAAACGTCTTCGACTAACATTCCAACAGCCACACCTGTGCCTACGCAGACTTCTGTGACGCCCACTCCTGCCGCCTCGACTTCGCCCGTCCCAACACCTTCGCCAGCGCCTGTGCAAACTGTAACCCTACCTGCACCCTCCGCTGCTCCTCAGAACAATCTGGTGCAGGAATACGACGATTACGTTTTTGAAATAAAGGAGTGCAAATTGGAGGACCGCGAGGATAAACAACTAAATGACGGAAAGCCCCACAAGCAACTTATATGCAAAGTCCTGGTGACGAATAAAGCGGGAGATAGGACACTTAATATGCACGGCAATGTTGAAGGTGCGCGCATTAGAACCATAGATGATATGGGCACTGAATATGATATTTCCGGCGGAACTTTAGGCACTAGCCAATTATCATGCTATGCGTTTGCATGGCCTGATGGTGCTAATGCGGCGCTAGTCCTGCCGTCGGGTGTGCCGGTCAAAGCGGTATTGATTTTTGGCATGAAGGATGGCATCGGGTATTTTTCACCCAACGCTCAATCGCTTGGCGTTCTCGATGTCGGTTTCATAAGCGAGGACACATCAGGCAATAAACCATTTCACATTCAATTCAAGAATGTTCCTATCCCGCTTGTCGAAGCACCGCCTGCGCCCGTCGCAGTTGCCCCGGCTCCGCCAGCACCGTCACCTACACCTTCGCCCGATAATGGGTCAACGCCTACCGCAGATACGACCCAGCCTCCGGTCGCCCAAGCAGTCAATTTCGACTATTTTCACGATCAACTTGCGCCCTTCGGCACTTGGATTCAAGTGGCGGGTTACGGTCCATGCTGGCGTCCGGACGCAGCTATAAAATTGAATCCAGACTTTCGTCCTTATTATGATAACGGGCAGTGGGTCTATACTGATAACGGCTGGTTTTGGCAATCAGACTATACTTGGGGAGACATTCCGTTCCACTATGGTAACTGGATTATTGACCCTACTTATGGCTGGCTGTGGGTGCCGGGTTACACCTGGGGACCGGCTTGGGTTTTTTGGCGTCAGGCGGAAGCGGATGGATATATTGGCTGGGCACCATTGCCACCCGGAGCGGTCTTTGTTAACGGCGGATGGGATTTTCGCGGACATCACTACGGCGTTGATTTCGATTTCGGCCTCGGTGAAGCCTGTTTTGCCTTTATAGGTTACGATCACGTCCATGACAATTTCTTTCGGATGAGAGGGCGTGAATTTGCCTTTCATGTGTCTCGTGAACGGATACATGCGTTTTATGGAAGGACCGTTCTTAGAAACGATTTTCGGCGGGATGAACATGGCCGGTTGATCAACGACGGGATAGGCCGCGACCGTATTGAACGATTGACCAATCACCGAGAAGTAGCAGCGCATTTTGAAGAAAGAAACCCGGTTGGCGACCGTAACAAATTGAATGAAGAAGTTCAGAGGCAGAACGTGCAGCATCCGGGGCCTAATAATGCGCCAACTGTTCATCCGCCAGCCGAACAAGTTAGCAAAGTATTCAGGCCGCCGATGCCAGCACCAAAACCGGCCCAGGCTCCACCGGAAAAGCAGGTCCAAGGCCAGCAACAAAAACAGGTCCAGAAAAAGCAGTGAGCCATCGAATGAAAATTCTAGCCAATCGCAAACAATCAAAATGTAAAAAAGAAAGCGACACAACCATGAAAAATATGTATCGAACTGTTGCCATTGTGTCTGTGGCACTCGTGTTGACGACAGGATGTGTGAACCCAAATGGCACTCCCGATAATACAGGAACTGGTGCTATAATGGGAGGAGGCATCGGTGCCGTTATCGGTGCCATTGCTGATCGAGCACATCCAGGGGCCGGCGCATTGATTGGTGGCGCGGCTGGTCTAATTGCGGGCGGGTTGGTCGGGCATATGATTGATCAGCAAAATCAGCAGGTGCTCCAGCAGCAGTATCCGCAAACGTGGAATAAACTCCAAAACAATGATGCCGTCTATGCCAATTCACCGCCGTCTTCGCCGCCGCCGGCAACCACACCGGGGGTCACATCGCCACCGCCAGCCACAGTGCCGCCAACTTTAACGACACCGGCGGTCACAGCGTCAACGTCGTCAACGTCGTCAACGCCAGCGACGACCGCAGCACCTCAAATGCAGCCGTTCACCGTGGACGACATCGAGGCGCTTACTGCTGCTGGTGTTAAACCGGATGCCATCAATAAAGAGATTGATATATCGCAGTCCAAATTCACCCCACAGGATATTGCTACGGTGCAGCAAGCGAATCCACCCATAAATCCAGCGGTCATCGCATATATGCAGAGTCACTCCAGTTAATCCTCCATGAGAAAGTCAACAAGCGGTTACAACAAATAGCTACAAAATAAGACAGAAAGGAAGAATTCATATGAAACAAGTCATCTCGTTAGTCACCATGCTTGCATTTGTTATGACGCTTGCATTCGCAGCAAACGGCAACCCTGTGATTACGGGCGTCTCATTCTCTGGCAACCCGGGCAATTACACCCTCACCGTGAACGGATCAGGGTTCGGAAGTTTCCCAAGCAGTTTGCCATTCTACGGTGACACCTCATATTTTCGCATGGCGGATGCTGCACAGCTTGGACACGGTGAATGGGGCTATTCAGGAGACGCCAACGGCCTCACATATCAATCTTGGTCCGACAATGAAATCGTGATCAGCGGGTTTGGCGGACAGCCCGGCGACGCCATCGCAATTGCACTTTGGAATCCTACTTCGAGCACGGGTGCAACTTGGGGCGGCAATGTTCCGGGCGGTTCAGGAGTGCCGAAAATTACCTCGGTCACTTTTTCTGGCGCGGGACAAAATCTCCAGATTGATATTCACGGTTCGGGATTCGGCAGCGCCCCGGTGGCTATGCCCTACACCGGCGATCTAAACCAATTCAGTTTGGGGGATTTTCAAACGCATTGCGACGGTGGTTCATCCCAATTCGAGGCTGGTTCGTTGCGTTGGGGGAATGGTTCCCCTGATTTGCTGACGCTTGTTTATCAATCTTGGTCCGACAATGAAATCGTGATCGGCGGGTTTGGCGGAACCTATGGGGAGGGTTGCGACACGGTGCAAGACGGAGACCCTATTATTATCACGCTTTGGAATTCAGGCGACACTGGCCAAACAAGGCCGCAAACTGCCTGGGGGGGATTTATAAATGTGTGCTTGGCGGATATTAGTTCAAGTTCCATGACAAGTTGGTCTGGTTATGCTGTTGGAACACCAAGTTCGTCCTCGTCTTCTCTATTCCAATCCGATGCCGTCGGCGATGTAAAAGGCACTTGGATTGTTCCGACGATAAAAGGTCAATCTGTTTATGGTTCAAGCTCTTCCTCAACGTGGATCGGCATTGGCGGTCTTGCGTCTTCCGGCACAGCAGACAATCGCCCACTCGTCCAAATCGGCACTACCCAAGGGCGCATTTTAGGCACGACGGTATATTATGCCTGGTTTGAAGTGATCCATAGAGATTTGCCGGGACCACCTATTCCTCTTCCATCTTTCCCTGTCAAGCCAGGTGACACTGTATCAGCAGACGTGTCATACATTGGAAACGGAAAATTCCAGTTGACGATTGAAAATCTCTCACGCGGCGTCTCCCATACCGAAAACGTCTATGCGCCTTTCAACACGCGAGAAACCGCAGAATGGATTGTTGAGTCCCCGGCCTCGCTATTAGGGCGACCTGCGTTGTTAGCCGATTTCGGGACGGAATCTTTTGGCGATTGTTCGGTCAAGTTAAATTCTATCGAAGGCCCAATTAACAGTTGTGGAGCAATTGCTATTGGTCTCACCATGGAAAATAACGGCGTCACCAAGGCGCAACCATCTGAATTATCCAGCGATGGGAATGGCTTCTCTGTGACTTGGGAGCACCAGTGAATAAATGATTTCATGCAATTCATTAACATCCAACAAACAAAAAGTTCATTATGAAAACAACGAATCAAAACAGCATGGCCAGTGACGTCGGGCGAAGACTGGTTAAGACGATAATCGCCATCGTGGGTCTGCTCATCATACGGCTGGTGATCGGCAATTTACCGATGCTAAAGGAAGCCAAGCCGATTTCAGTCGGCGGCAACGCCCAGGCTCAAGCAGTCGCACAGTATTTTAATACCGGCCAATTGCCGCAGGACATTCAACAATTTGCGGCCGGCTATATTTTCCCAATCTCAATCGCCACCGCCGTGGTGGACACGCTCATTTTCGCAGTGCTCATTGGAAGTGCGGCGGGCTTCAATAACCTGATTCGGGCGCGGTCAAAACGTCTTCCTGAAGGGGGATTGATTATTTTGCTGTTGGTTTTGACCATCGTTGTCGCCTTTGCCTATAGATCGTATATGGGTGTGATCCCTCCGCTGTTGCAAAGTCAGGCAAATCTGTATGGCTGGATTTTCCTGATACTCGGTTTGTTGCCGTTGATTGGTTTGATCGTTGTGGCTTCGCGAAACCTTGACGCGCTGACCGAAGTCATTTTCAGTTCAACGAGCCGGGTCGCAGTTGGCAGCGTGTCTCAGACCGACGCCGCAGCGTCTTCGGCGACTTGTCCTAAATGCAGCGCGACGATTCCGGCAGGTGCTAAATTTTGTGGCTCCTGTGGCGCGCCAGTTCCAATTCCCGTTTCGACGGAAGTATTTTGTCCGGGATGTGGGACGAAGAATGAAGGCGGAGCAAAGTTTTGTAAAAGCTGCGGCAAGCCCGTAATCGCCTAACTTCGCACCGTTTACTAAAGCATTAGCTCATAAATTTAACAGGCAAACCACCGTCTTTATGAACAAAGAGATAATAACATTCAATATTTTCAAAGAAATTGAAAAACTTATCTGTTCTTGGATTGGCGTGCTTTTGCTTTTAGGCTGTTGGACTATTATGGCGCAAAGCCCTGCCGGATTTTCTTCGGGAAATCCTGCCGTTGCCGATCCGAATCTGTTGGGTGAGTGGGTCGGGGAGAATCCCAATGACGGGCAAATAATGCATTTGGTTTTTACCGCAAACGGAGTCATTGCGCTTCAACAGGCCGTCGGCTCTCAAATAGGAAGATATTCGGTTGATTTAAGCAGCAGTCCTGCTTATTTGAATATCCATTGGAATGACAACACGGAAGGCGGAGCTATTTACGAAATCATCGGGCAGGAACTTCGTATTGAACAAGGCGGCGCACAACACCGTCCGCAACATTTCGGTCGTAACGCTGTAACTTTGAAAAAATCCGATTCCGTGCTTCAAACCAAATTGTTAGGTGAATGGATTGTAACCGATCCTGAGAACGGCCACCTAATATATTTCACATTTGCTCAAAATGGAGTTTTTGACGTGCTATACCGAGGAGATTCTACAGAAGAAGCATATTCTGTTGACTGGACCAAGAGTCCACCCTATTTAGACATAAAAGGAAGTGGCTCCGTAGAAAAAACAATATTTCAGTTCACTGATGCGGGAATTCTCGTGGGAGATGTTGATGGACAAACACGGCCCACAAATTTCACAGACAAAGCCATGCTTCTAAAACGAGCAAATGATGTTATCAGTCAATTTCCTCTCGCTACTGATCCTTCTCTGTGTGGCGACTGGGTTGGGGAGGACCCAAAAGACGGGGAGGTATTGCATTTCGTCTTTACACCCAATGGTGCCGTTGAATTACAACAGGCCAGCGGTTGGCATAAAGGAACATATTCCGTTGATTTGACAGAACCGCCAGCATATCTGAATATCCATTGGGACGATAATTCCGGGCTTAAAGCGATTTACCAA
>Ga0187859_10002095_pt1 | contig 12588 bp, 9 predicted proteins | sample June2016WEW_10_1_2_FD_133019 | JGI IMG/M metagenome (GOLD analysis project Ga0187859, IMG submission 133019) | Peatland microbial communities from SPRUCE experiment site at the Marcell Experimental Forest, Minnesota, USA - June2016WEW_10_10 | ecosystem: Environmental > Terrestrial > Soil >...
CCTTCACTTCGAGGCGACGCTTCACGCTCTTGAAAGACTTCAGCGCCGCGCCGATTGCTTCTTTCGGAACGCCACAGGAAGCGGCGAGCGCGGCGGCCGCCGTGGCATTCCAGACGTTGTACTCCCCGGCCAGCGGAAATCCGAGATCGGCCCAGGGCTGGCCGTCATGCAGCACGGTCCAGGAAGTGCGCGCGGGTTCGAGACGAAGATTGGTGACCTTCCAGTTCGCACGCGGGCCGGCGCCGTAGCGCTCGACGGAGCAGAATGCCTTGGCCAGACAGCGGTCAAGACTTGGCGATTCCGAGCCATCGCCGGCGAAGCCGTCGAAGGCCACGATGCGACCGCTGCGCGGAATCAGATTCACCAGTCGTTTGAATGCGGTTTCGACGGCGTCGAGGTCCTTGTAGATGTCGGCGTGATCGAACTCGACTGAGGTCAGAATAATCGCGTCGGGAAAGTAATGCAGAAACTTTGGTCCTTTGTCGAAGAAAGCCGTGTCGTATTCGTCGCCTTCGAGAATGAAGTGCTTACCGGCGCCGAGATGAAAGCTCGAGCCGAAATTTTCGGCGATGCCGCCGATCAGGAACGACGGGTCGAGTCCGGCAGAGTGGAAAATCCAGGCCAGCATGGAAGTTGTTGTGGTCTTGCCGTGAGTTCCGGCCACGACCAGCACTTCTTTGCCTCGAAGAAATTCATCGTGCAGCAGCTGCGGCAAAGAAGAGAACGGAATGCGCTGGTCGAGGACGTGTTCGAGTTCGACGTTACCGCGCGACATCGCGTTGCCGACCACAACCAGATCGGGGCGAGGATCGAGATTCTTTGCATCGAACGGTTGCGCCACTGGAATATCCAACTCGCTCAGAAAATCGGACATTGGAGGATAGGCCGCGGCGTCGGAGCCAGTTACCTGAAATCCGCGTTGCTTGAGCATGCCCGCGAGAGAGGCCATGGCGGTGCCGCAGATGCCGATCAGGTGAATGTGTTTTTTCTTGCTTAAGGCGTCCGTAATTAAAGTACCTCGGCGGCTAAAGCCGCGATTCAAGAAAACTTGTGATCGCAGCGCTGGAAGAGCTGCGCCACCCAAAACCAACGTGACCACGGTGTTGATCCGCGCGAGATCCCCTTCGGCTCCGCTCAGGGCAGGCTCTCGCTTCGCCTGAAGAACGACTCCGCTCGGATGACGCCCAGGATGAGGTTGCTTCCAAAATGCACCAATACCACCATCCATTACGGCGTGACCGCGGATTCCAACATTTTCAACTTCACCTGCCCGCTGCGCACTGCCAGTTTCGCTCGCACTCCGAAAGGAAGCGTGATGTTGCTTGATGTAACGTGACCGGACTTTACGCCGAAGGCGACCGGGACACGCAGGTCGCCGACGATTCGAGTGACGACTTCCTGCAGAGTGTAATCCTGATTTGCGGCTTGTACGCAGTCGAGCATTTCTCCGAAGATGATGCCGCGCACCCCGTCGAGATGTCCGCCCAGTTTCAATTGCATCAGCATACGGTCGATCTGAAACGGCTTGGCAGCGAGATCTTCGAGGAACAGAATTGTGCCGTCCGTCTTGATTTCGTACGGCGTGCCGAGCGATGCAACCAGAATCGAAAGGCATCCGCCGTATAGAATGCCCTGGGCCTCGCCGTCGACCAATCCGCTGGCACCCGTGCCCAGAGCCACATCCCAGGGTATTGAGCCTGACACTGCAGCTTGCCAGGAGGGCAGATCGACTCCATTTTCGTGTGACCAATCTTTGGCAGCCATGGGACCGTGGAAAATGATGAGGCCCGCGACATCCAGGAAATAAGTCAGCAGCGTGGTGATGTCGCTGTAGCCGACAAGAATCTTGGGATGCGCTTTGATAATCTCGATATCAAGTTCTGTCAGCAGATAGTTGGCGCCATAGCCACCGCGGGCGCAGACAATCGCCCGGATGTCGTCACGCACAAACATGTCTTCCAATTCGCGTGCTCTGCGCTCGACTGAACCGGCAAAATATAAATCCTTTTCGAAAATGGAAGCGGAATAGACTGGCCGGTATCCGGCACGGCGCAGCGCCTCGCAGCCCGCCTCCAGATCAGCCCGCTTCACGTTGCTGGCGGGCGCAACGATACCCACGCTATCGCCGGGCCGCAGGGCGGGTGGTTTTACGGGCTGAGGGTTCGATGAAGACATAGGTGCACAGGCCGCGACATCCGGTGAAGCAACGGAACTGGAGGTTCACAGGTCAACTCAGAAAGAACTCTCCTCGACATAGGAGGCGCGCCGGACCTCGCAGCAGAATTTTATTTCCGATGGTGCGGACGGTCTGCGTGCCGCCGGGCGCCTGCACCTTTACTGGCGAAGCCGCCCGGCCAGCCGCGATTGCCGCTGCGGCCGCGGCGCATGAACCCGTACCGGAAGATTGCGTTTCTCCGACGCCGCGCTCGAAGAAACGCGCCCGTAGATCATACTTGCTATCCACCACCACGAATTCAACATTGACTCCTTGCTGGAAACGCGGATCACGCTGAATTTCCGCGGCGCGCGCACGCCAATCGGGGGTGAACTCTGGAACGAAAGTCACGAAGTGCGGGTTGCCGATCGACACGGGAATGCCGCGTACTTCTTTGAGAACTTCCCCGGCGACGAACTGCAGCGCGAGTTCATTTTCTACGATGGCCTCGCCCATTTCGATTTCAAACTCGTACTCGGAGTCTTTGCGCGCGGTCAATTGGCAGATCTTCATGCCGGCGCCGGTGAGAATCGAAATCCGTTCTTTGCCGACCTGAGCGCAAACGTAAGCCGCGACGCAGCGCGTGCCATTACCAGAGATCTCGGCGGATGAACCGTCCGCATTGATCAGCCGGATTTCCACATCGGCAGTGAAGTGAGGAAGCATCCACTCCACACCGTCGGCGCCCGCGCCGTTGTGGCGGTCACAGATGCGGCTGGTGAAGGCGGCGATATCCGGCGGAGCCAGAGCGCCATCGATCAGCAGGAAATCGTTGCCGCAGGCGCTGGCTTTGACAAACGGAATAGTGCGGACGGGTGTCTTCACTCGCGTTCCACCCGGCCGAGGGAGGTCACGGAGCCCAGTACGGTTGAGGCCTTCAACATTCGCAGCAGATCCAGTTGCTCGCGGTTGCAGCCGTCAACGTCGAATTGCAGGCGAACATGCTGGCCCGTGCTGGTGCTGTTTATGTTCTGCATCATCCGGTGATGAACCTCAAGGATGCGACTGACCTCATTGCTGATCTCTTCGACACTGGCGCCCGTGACTTCATAACTCGAGAGCAGAATTTTGAGATTGAACGTCTCCTCCATGTGCCCGAGCACAAAAAGGGCCACAAACACGACTCCGGTGGCAAAGATCGCGGTCAGGTAAAGGCCGCCGCCCGCTGCCATGCCGATCGATGCGACGACAAACAGAGTGGCGGCCGAGGTTATACCCGAGGTGAGGCCGCGGGTATGCAGAATCGACCCGGCTCCGATGAAGCCAATGCCGGGAATAATCTGGGCCGCGATTCTGGCTGCATCAGAAGGTACGCCGGCCAGTTCGGACGAGAGCACGGTGAACAATGCTGCGCCGAAGCAAATGAACATGTTGGTTCGCAAGCCGGTGGGGCGGTGATTCAATTCGCGCTCCAGGCCGATGATGCCGCCGAGAAAGACGGCTAGGACGAGCCGAGTCAGAGAGCTTCCGACCACGCCACTCGCCATCTCCTGGTGCAGCAAATCGACGAAATGTTGCCAGTTCATGTTTTGCCGGAGGTTGTTTTGACAGAACTCGTTGTGTGAGATGTTCTCTTGCCAGATCTCAGGGCCTGTTGCCTTGCTCAAAGCAGGCTTCCGATGGCCGGATTTTACCACCGCAGTCGCGCGCTCCATCGTTACCTGCGTGATTACCATACGTTGATTATTGAGAACGGTGATTAATGGGAGCGCTGATTACCGGGCGCGATAGAGGACGGCGCGCGCCTGCCCGGTGGTGTGAATTTCCACCAGCGCCTGCAGATGCTGGGCCTGCGCGGCCTGCCAGACGCTGTCGCCTTCAAAGGCCACTACGTAATCGGCGTACTGCGCGGGATTGGCCAGAGCACGTTCCCACAAACCGTCGGGGTCGGCCGGCTGCCTCCAGGTGCGATGATTGCCTTCATTGATGACGTGGTTGAGCGGAATTCCGGCCTGCTGCAGCGCGCCCACGTGATCGCCCAGGTACATCAGAAGCGTGGAATCACGGGGCAGTTTTTCGAGCCAAGTGGCGAGCTGAGCCTCGAGTTGATTCCGGCTGCGCATGTTGACCTGAGCCTCAACCAGCGAAACGGGCCCGGCGCGCCAGATGGAGGCGTAACTCGCGGCCACCAATGCAAACAATCCCAGCACGCACGCGACACGCGCGCGCGTCTGCCAGCCTTCGCTGCGCGCGGCTCGATGCACGAGAAACGCGAGCGCCGCGGCGAAGGCGGGGAGCAACTGCAATCCGTAACGAACGTTGTAATGGGAGAACGGCCACCAGGCTGGGACGAAAATCGGCACGCCGCCGTAAGCCACCGACAATGCATAAAAGGGCAAGGGAACGAGTAGAAAGAGCAACGGCCAAAGGCGGGGCTGAAGCGCCGCGGCCGGTCTTAGTTCCATACTCCCAGCTTCGATTGAAGGAGCTTCGGCGCGACGGGGTTCGCTGCTAGAAGGTTCGGAGCGACAAGTCAAACCAGCCGCCACAACTCCCCCAATAGTGAGCAGAATCCAGGTCCGCTGCAGCCATTGGTTTTCTGCCACGTTGGCTTCCGCGGATTTCAGAAAATACATCTCTGCCAGGAAAGGATTGCCGCCGCCCGGATGGCCTGGATTGCCGCCACTCTGCGTGCGGCGTTCGATTGCTTTTGCGGAGTACGGTCCGTTGGCGAACTCGAGCGGATTGCGATAGACGATTCCGTTGTAGACGAGCCAGAGGGACGGCGCGGCCACCACGATCAGGACGAACTTCACTGTGGCGGCTCGCGGAAAACATCTTGCCGATTTTCTCTTCGTGGGTATAGCGGTGGGAGTAGTGCCGAAGATGCTGCACAGCGCGACAGTGGCCGCCATTGCCGCCGCCAGGAACCATCCGTCGTAGCGCGTCAAACAAGCCGCCGCCAGGCACAGGCCGCACTTCGTGAGGGCCTTCGCGTCACCGCGCGCGCACTCGCTGAGATAGACGACAGCCCAGATGAAGAACGCTAGATAGAGCGCTTCGCCCATGGCAGTGGTCTGCATATAGATCAGATTCGGATTCGCCGCGTACACCAACGCCGCTGTCCACGCGGCCAGGCGCGCCGTCACGTCTGGTTCAGCACTGCGAGACAAGGCGCCGCGCACCAGGCGGAACATTCCGATCACGCCGAACACGTACGCGAGCATGGAGGGGATCGATCCGCCCACGCCGCGCTGCCACATTTCGTTGGAGAGGAGGAAAGGAATCATCAGCAGATGCGGCAGCGGCAGCCACACGGTGCCAAGTTGAAGTAGACCGGGCGTTTTCGAATCGAACACGCGCCGCGCGATGTTCATGTGCGCGACCGCGTCGCCGTAGAGCAACACGTCGCCGCGCTGGAAATACGCGAGGAAGGAAATAACGGAAACGCAAGTGGCGAGCCAGATGAGGAGTCTGACCTCGGAGTCCCAGGGACCGGGGGGAGCGTTCTTCATCGGCTTGGGCGTTCGGGCCTTGGGCATTTGCGGTTGGGTAAAGAGTGTTTCATAAACGAGGAATTGCGCAAGTAGACGGGTTTACCACAACGGCTAAAGCCGTCATTCATTTTCCGAATGCTTACGGCGCGGCTGGGAGGCGCGCCCTTTCACAGCGAGACGGAATTGGATCAAAGCGACGCCGAATCAGACTTTTTCCGCAGCCTCACTGCTTTCGTCTTGCGCGCAGCGTGGCGTCAGCAGACAAACTACTCGAGGTGCGTGAGTTCGCGAAAGATCTGAAAACGTGCTTCGATTTCTTCCCGGGTCAGCGATTGGAGGCGCTCGGTGCCGAAACGCTCGACGGCGAACGATCCCATCACGCCGCCGTAAAACAGAGCGCGCTTCAAAACCTCGCGGCTTACCTCACTTTGCGACGCTAGGTAGCCCATGAATCCGCCGGCGAAGGAATCGCCCGCGCCGGTGGGATCTTTCACCTCTTCAATCGGCAACGTCGGAGCGCGGAAAGGATGACGGCCGATACCAAACGCTCCTTCGCGAAAGAAAATGGTTGCGCCGTATTCGCCATGTTTAATGACCAGCGCCTGCGGACCCATCGCGAGCACCTTGTTCGCCGCGCGCGGCAAATTGGTTTCGCCGGCAAGCATTTTCGTCTCGGTGTCGTTGATCAAAAGAACGTCGACGAGCTTCAGGGTTTCGCGGAGTTCTTGCAGAGCGCCTTTGATCCAGTAATTCATAGTGTCACAGCCGGTCAGGCGCACGGCGTTCATCTTGCGGCGCACGGCGGCTTGCAGGGTGGGCTGGATGTTGGCCAGAAAGAGGAACTCGGTGTCTTCGTACTCCTTTGGAATGCGCGGCTGGAAGCCTTCAAAAACGTTCAGATCAGTAAAATCTGTTTTGGCTTCGTTGAGGTTTTCTCCGTATGTTCCTCCCCAGCGGAACGTCTTCCCTTTGGCGCGTTCGATTCCTCGAATGTCGACTCCACGCTTCAAAAAAACTTTTTCCTGTTCCGCACCGAAGTCTTCGCCGACCACGGCCACGACGCGTACCTGCGTGAAATAGCTTGCGGCCAGCGAAAAGTAGGTTGCCGCCCCGGCCAGAATTCCCTTTACGCTGCCCGAAGGCGACTTGACGTCATCGAATGCAACTGAACCGACTACGAGAATGCTCATGCTGGATTAGTTCCTTTTTAATCTCTTTTCAATATCTGAGCTGTTGGCGGATGCGTGAAAAGGCATCAACCACGAAGGGCACGAAGGTTCACGAAGGCAAAACTCTTATTTGGCTACTGGCTTCACTTGCAAATACTTTCCCAGGATCAGTTTTAGTTTTTTCTTTGTTGCCGGGGGAATCATTTTGCGATCGGTCAGAATGGCATGGGCCAGCGCCGAGGCGCATTTGCAGGAGCGCTCACGCGGCATCGCCGCCACCGTCTCGCGGACTACTTTGGTGGCGTTCTCGGCATTCTTGAGCAGCACGGCCACGATTTGATCGACGGTCACGGAATCGTGGTGCGGATGCCAGCAATCGTAATCGGTCACCATCGCCACCGTCACGTAGCAGAGTTCGGCTTCGCGCGCCAGTTTCGCTTCCTGCAGATTGGTCATGCCGATCACGTCCGCACTCATGCCGCGGTAGACGTTCGACTCCGCCTTGGTGGAAAACTGAGGGCCCTCCATGCAGACATACGTTCCGCCCCGCCTGCCAACGACCCCTGCCTTCTTGCATGCGGATTCGACCACGCCTGCGAGTTCGCCACAAACGGGATCGGCGAAGGCGATGTGCGCCACCACGCCGTTGCCGAAAAAAGTATCCACGCGATGGCGGGTGCGGTCGAAGAATTGATCGGGGATAACAAAGTCGAGCGGCTTATGCTCTTCCTTCAGCGATCCGACCGCCGAGATCGAAACGATGCGCTCGACGCCCAGCTGCTTGAAGCCGTGAATGTTGGCGCGAAAATTCAGTTCGCTGGGCAGGATGCGATGTCCGCGGGCATGGCGCGCCAGGAACGCAACTTTGCGGCCTTCGAGCGTGCCGCACACATAGGCGTCAGAAGGCGCGCCAAATGGCGTCTTCACGCGTACTTCTTTCACTCTGGTCAGCCCAGGCATCGAGTAGAGCCCGCTGCCGCCGATAATTCCGATTTCCGCTTGTGGCAATCCGCCTCCAGAACGCTCGCGCCCACACGAGTCAAAATCGTGATTATACAGGACGAGAATTCCGGCCCTTTTCCCGGCGGGGCTTCCGCGATCACGCCGTTGCGGGGGCGTCCGCGCGATTCACGCTACAATTTCTGGATGAGATTTTGCCGCGTCGCCTGCGCGATCTTGCTGCTTTACTGGTCCGCCAGCGCTCAGGAGAAGAGCGCTTCAGCGCCTCAATTTGTCACTGTTCCGCTCACCATCGACCATAATCGCGTCGTCATTGAGGTGAGTGTATTGCTTTCGAACGGTGCGACGCAGCGCGTTCGTGCCTGGGTCGACAACGGCACTCCTGATCTCTACATTTCCAGGCATCTCGCCACCAGCATGGATTGCAACGGGCAGATCTGCTTGGGCGCTCCACCGGTGGAGATGACTATCGGCGGGATGACAATTCCTCTTGGCGGACGCGTGCCTGGGGCTGGAATCAAGGAAGCGAAGATCCCGCTCAGGTCCGGCGACGCAACTTCAGTCATCGCCCCCGGCATGAACGCGGAGATCAATATTCCCTCGACTGTGCTGCGCCACTATGATGTGCTTATCGACTTCCCGGACCGCAAGTTTTCGATCGGTGCGCCGGGCACGATACATTTCCGCGGACCGAGCGGCAAAGTTCAGATCAATGCGGAAAACGGCCTGATTCAGGTTCCCAGCCAGATCGAGAAAAAGAAATACACGTTCGCACTCGACCTGGGAGCGTCGATCAGTTTTCTTTCTGCGGAAGTGTTCGACAAACTGGCCGCTGCTTACCCGGACTGGCCGCGGATGACCGGCGCCGTGGGACCGGTCAACATGTGGGGAACGGACGAAGAAACGAAGTGGCGAGTGATGCGAATCGACCGCTTGCAGTATGGACCGCTGTTTCTTACGGACGTCGCCGTGGCCGCGCTGCCAACGAACTACGTCGATTTCCTCGAAAAACCCACGGGAGAATCTCAGGTCGGCATTTTGGGATCGAGCGCGCTGCTCAACTACCGAGTCGGAATCGACTACGCCCACTCGACCGTTTATTTCGAGTTTGGCCGCATGTTCAGTTTTCCTGATTTTGATGTCATCGGACTCACGCTGCGGCCAGAGGACGACGGACGATTCACGATTCTCGGCGTCGCTGACTTTGAGGGGAAGCCGTCTCTGCCTGCGGGACCGGATGGCGTTCAGGCCGGAGATCATCTTGTCGCGGTCGATAACATTCCGGTTGGTGGGTCCACTCTTGGTCAGGTGTGGAACATGCTCGGCGGAACGCCTGGGCAGGAACGCAGGTTAACCATTGAGCACGGGGGCAGGCAGTTCACCGTTGCGGCGAAGGTGCAGCACTTTCTGGGAGAACTTCCGGACGAGGACGAGAAAGAGCGCAAGAAAAAGAAGTAGCGAGTTCAGCTCGGGGATCGCTTACCAGAAGTCGTCTACTAAATGCTCACGGGAACAGCGGTCCTCTGAATGGCCGTGCATTTTGGTCTTGACGATTAGTGGCAATGCGCGCGAGATCCCACGCTTCGCCTGAAGAACGGCTGCGCTCGGGATGACGGCGATGATGATATTGCGCGTTTGAATCCAGACGCGATTTACTTCGCAGCTGAGGGCGCGGCGAACACTTCCCTTTCGATCGCCGCTGTTGTCGCCGCATCCAGGCTTTCGCTGACGAGAACGGTGTCGCCTTGCTCCTCGATCACGACTGGGCCTTCCTCAGTGGTCCAGACGTGGCGGCCCTTCAGCGGTTCGAGTGTGGGATCGGCGTTCGGCGCGGCGGCTTGATCCGGAGCGGGAGCACCTGTTTCTGCGGCTTTCTTGTAGCGCTGTTGCAGCGAATGGGCGTAGATCGCGGCAAACTCGGCGGCCTTGTCGGCGCTCGACCAGCGCGAGACGTAGAGCAGAGCCAGAGGCGCATCGACCACGACATCTGAGTGAGGATCGGGCTTGGGCTTCGCGGCGTAGTAATATCCGCCGCGCCATTCGGGATACAGACGTTTCGACAGTGGTTTGCCGGCGTACTGTTCAATGAGAACGGCCACATCGAACTCGCCCATCGCCCCGATGTCGAACTTCTGATAATCCCTGAAATCGTGCTTGAAATCAGGGACGGGCATGGGCTCGATCCTTTCGCCCGCCAAGTACGTGTCCGGTTGCATGATCTGGCGCGTGGTGTGCGGAGGGTTTTGCAGCACACCGGCGAACGCTTTCTCCTTGCCGCCTTTCTGCATCAGCTTCACTACGAATTCCAAGCCATAGCTGTAAGGAAACGTGAGCGACTCCTTCATGAAAATGGGCGCGTCGTTGAAGACCTTGGTGCCGGGCGTGCCGGTGAGGGTTTCCTCGACCATCTGGTCGACCAGTACGGGAGAGTCAACGATCGTGTGCCCGGTCGGAGCCATTGCATATTGAAACATCATGGCCTGGGCCTGGCCTTCAATGACGGCTTCGCGGGCATTGTCGAGCTCATCGTTTTCAATGTCGGTGGGGGTCGGATCTTTTCTGATTTCGGCGAGATCTTTCTCGCCTTTCTTCATCCACTTTTCGAGGCCGATCGACTGATCTTGCAGGGCGTGGGTCAACTCGTGGGCCATGACCGGCTCCTGCTCTTCCATGGGCACCCAGTCGAGCAGGTTCACGGTTTTTGTTTTTGGATCGTAGTAGCCGGCAACTTCTTCGCGCAGCAATGCGACCAGAAAAGTTTCCAGATTGAAATCGCGCGGGAGCAGGCCGAATTTCTTAAGCACGAGTTCGGAGCGGCGCAGGCGCTTGGTGTCCTCGTCGTCCATGTGCTTGGTGAGAAAGGAAACGACCTGGTCGCGGCTGGTCAGTTTGCGTTTGATTTCATGTTTGATGGGCAAGCCGGTCTGCTTGCTGTCGAATTCCAGGATTTCGTCGACCGAGTGGAAGAGCTCCTCGGCTTGACGGGGCGTGATCTTGACTTCTTCTTTCGGCGGTTCTTGTTTCACCGGTTCCTGCTGGGCGGGTGAAGCATTGGTTTGCGGAGACTGGTCGGGTGTGGGGTGGAGACTCTTGTCCGCCTGCTTTTGATCGTGCTGTTGCTGAGATTGTTGCTGAGTCTGTTCCGGAGCGGGAGTTTGCGCAGGCTGATCTTGCGCCTTGGACGAAGACGCGCCTATCAGCGCGGCCAGCAGGCCAGCCGCAAAAAACAGCCGAAGAATCGTCCCGGCACGCACTTTAACTGTATTCATTCAGATTGAGTTTATACGCTTCCGTATACTTTTCCCTCATGACTACCACCAAGCCCATCAATCTCTGGACTTCTAACGAGCATGCCCGCGACTATCTGGAACGTGCCGACTCGATTTCCCATCGCGGCGAGGGGGAATCGGCGCTGCTGGAATTTATTCCGCCGAGTGCGCGGCGCATTCTTGACCTGGGCACTGGGGATGGACGGTTGCTGGCTCTGGTTCGAGCGGAACTGGCGCGGCGCGGGCAGCTGCTTACCGAGGCTGTGGCGGTTGATTTTTCTCCGACCATGCTGGACGAAGTGCGCAAACGCTTTTCCGGGGAAGCCTCCGTCAGCGTCGTCGGTCACAATATGGACGGGCGTCTGCCTGCTCTGGGCAGGTTTGATGCGGTCATCTCCAGCTTTGCGATTCATCATCTCGTTCATGAGCGCAAGCGCGCGCTCTACGCGGAGATTCACGGTCTTCTGAATCCGGGCGGCGTTTTCTGCAATCTGGAGCACGTGGCCTCGCCGACTCTGCGGCTGCATCAGGAGTTTCTGGAGCGCATCGGATTTACGGTCGAGACCGAAGATCCGTCGAACAAGTTGTTAGATGTCGAAACCCAGCTGGAATGGTTGCGCGAGATCGGCTTTGTGGATGTGGATTGTTGCTGGAAATGGCGGGAACTGGCGTTGCTGGTGGGGCGGAAAACATAGGCTTTCGTCCGGCGTTAGTTGTCATCCTGCGCGGAGTGGGAAGCGCGCGAAGCGCACTTCCCGCGCTGTCGAGGGACCCCGCGAGCGCCGGCAGTGCCGCAGGCCCATCGGAGTTTCCAATTCTAGCGGCGACTGCGTAGTAAGAGCTCCTTGACACGTTCGCGAGCGGAATTGCGGTGCAGGGGTCCTTCGACTGCGTGGACCGATTCGCGTTCGCGAATCGGTCCACTTCGCTCAGGATGACAAGACTTGAGGCTTCAGGCGAGACTGACGAAGTTCGCCACCCACTCCCCTGCTTCGATCGTCCCCAGCGGGCCGCCGATGTCTTGCGTGGTCTTTTTCTGGCGGACGGCTTCGAGCACGGCTGCTTCGATCTTCTCTGCCTCCGAAGTCATCCCGAGATGCGCCAACATCATCGCCGCGGTCAGAATCGCGCCGAAAGGATTCGCCACGTTCTTGCCCGCGATTGGCGGGGCCGAGCCGTGGACCGGTTCGAACATCGACGTCTTTCCGGGATGAATGTTGCCGCTGGCAGCCATACCGAGGCCACCCTGCAGGCCGGCGGCGAGGTCGGTGATGATGTCGCCGAACATGTTATTGGTGACGATGACATCGAACTGGCGCGGGTCGCGGACCATCTGCATGCAGAGCGCGTCCACATACATGTGCTGGGCGGTGATTTGCGGATACTCTCCGCTGACTTCCTTGAAGACGCGCTGCCACAGGCTTCCGGCGTGGGTCATGGCGTTGGACTTGTCGCACATCAGGACTTTGCTACGCGCGGAGCCGTCGAGCTTCGTGTGCTCCTCGCAATATTGAAACGCGTAGCGGATGATGCGCTCG
>Ga0187859_10002099_pt1 | contig 12575 bp, 12 predicted proteins | sample June2016WEW_10_1_2_FD_133019 | JGI IMG/M metagenome (GOLD analysis project Ga0187859, IMG submission 133019) | Peatland microbial communities from SPRUCE experiment site at the Marcell Experimental Forest, Minnesota, USA - June2016WEW_10_10 | ecosystem: Environmental > Terrestrial > Soil >...
AATCTGCGTAATCTGTGAATTGCAAAGGGGGACCGTGACTTATGGGGCAGTTGATTATCGGCATCGATGTAGGCGGCACAAAAGTGGCAGGCGGGTTGGTCACTGAGAAGGGTCGGCTGGTGGAATCGCAGATCGTCCCCACACACGCCGAAAAGGGATTCGACAAAAGCTATGGCCAGATTGTTCACCTGATCCGGCGTTTGGTGAGCGTGGCGGGCGGCAAGGGAAATGTGGGCGGCATCGGCATCTGCGCGCCGGGGCCGCTCGATCCTCGCACCGGCGTGGTGGTCAATCCTCCCAATCTGCCGGGCTGGCGCAACTTTCCGCTGGCTGCCGAAGTTGCGAAGGTCTACAAATTACCGGTTCGCGTCGATAACGATGGCAATGCGGCGGCGCTGGCCGAGGCCCTGTGGGGCGCGGGGCGCGGCTATCGCAACGTCTTCGCGGCCACGATCGGCACCGGCATCGGAACCGGCATAGTCTTCGACGGCCGCATCTATCACGGTCGCACCGGCGCTGCGGCCGAGGGTGGACACAATACCATCGACTATCGCGGTCCACGCTGCGGCTGCGGCAAGCTGGGCTGCATCGAAGTGCTGGCCTCGGGGCCGGCCATTGCCCGGCGCGCCGGGGAAAAAATCGCCGCAGGCCGCACCTCGGCGATTTTGGGGTTAGCCGGAGGACACCTCGAGCGCATCACCAGCGAAATGGTGGGCCGAGCTTATGCCGCCGGCGACGCTCTGGCGAAAGAAGTCTTAGAGGAAACCGCGATGTATCTAGCGGTGTGGCTGGGAAATATCGTGGATTTGCTCGAACCCGATGTCATGATCATCGGCGGCGGCGCGGCTTCCATGCTGAAACCTTTCCTCGGCGAAATACGCGACCTGCTTCCCGCATGGTGCGTGAACTCGCATTGTCAGGATATCCCGCTGGTTGCGGCCTTCTACGGGGCCGATGCCGGAATCGCCGGCGGCGCGGCGCTGTGCCGCATGCCCGCCTAGAGTCCTAGTCCAATTTTTCTTAATCTAACTTCTGCAATGAAGATCCTCGTTCTCAACTCCGGCTCCAGCAGCCAAAAGACCTCCCTCTACGAGATCGGCGATTCGCTGCCGGATGATCCGCCGGCGTGTCTTTGGGAGGGAACGATCGAGTGGGAGGGCGGCAACGCCGAGCTTTCGCTGAAGAACGCAACCGGCGTCGAGCGCAAGCAACACACGCCGACCGGCTCGCGCGAGCAGGCGGTGACTCACTTGCTGGGCAATCTTTGGCAGGGCGACGCTCGCGTGCTTTCCGCTTCGTCTGAGATTGATGTGGTCGGCCATCGCGTGGTGCACGGCGGTCCGCAATATACAGAGCCGGTAAGGGTCACGGCTGAGGTCAAGTCTGCCATCGCGCAGGTTTCCGCCTTCGCTCCGCTGCACAATCGCGCCGAACTCGAAGGCATGGCCGTGGTCGAGAAACTGCTGGGCAACGTGCCGCAGGTCGCGGTGTTCGATACCGGCTTCCATCGCGATATGCCGCTGGCTGCAAAGGTTTATCCCGGCCCTTATGCATGGTTTTCTGAAGGCATTCACCGCTACGGATTTCACGGGATCAACCATGAATACTGCGCCGGCCGCGCGGCGCGGTTGTTAGGAAAAGAATTGAATTCGTTGCGACTGGTGAGCTGTCACCTCGGCAACGGCTGTTCCCTGGCCGCAATACGCGACGGCCATAGCGTCGACACCACCATGGGCTTTACTCCTCTCGAAGGTTTAATGATGGGGACGCGCTCCGGTTCGGTCGATCCCGGCATTCTCACTTACCTTGTGCGGCAAAAAGGATTATCGGGCGAACGCCTCGATACGATTCTGAATGAAGAATCCGGCCTGCTTGGAGTCTCGGGAGTGTCGGGCGACATGCGCGAAATTCTGGCCGCGATGAAGAAAGGCCACGAGCGAGCCAAACTCGCGTTTGATATTTACCTTCATCGGCTGCGATCCGGGATTGGCGCGATGGTTGCCGTTCTCGCTGGAGCCGACGCGGTGATCTTCACCGCCGGAGTCGGCGAAAATTCCGCGGAAGTCCGCTCCGCAGCCTGCGATGATTTCGGTTATCTCGGGCTGAAGCTCGATGCCGGCAAGAATCTCGGGCAACCTTCGGACCACGATATCGCGGCCGCCGATTCTTCCGTGCGCGTGCTGGTGATCCGCGCACAAGAAGACTGGGCTATCGCCCAGAAATGTTGGTGCCTTATGGCTGGAACGCCAACGACGGGAGGAACATCCCTGTTTCCGTCCTCGCCCAGATCACAGCCACGATCATAGTTTGCGATGGCCGCGCCCTGCCTGAAGGCGTAATAGCGCCGCGACCAGCGCATCGATATCTTCACAGGTGTTGTAGAAGGCAAGCGACGGACGAACCGTGGCCTCGACCCCCATACGGCGCAGGATGGGCTGAGCGCAGTGGTGGCCAGAGCGCACCGCGATGCCCTCCTGATTGAGAGCGACTCCAACATCTTCGGTGCGAACTTCGTCGAGAACGAAAGACATCACGCCGGCCTTTTCGTGCGCGGTGCCAATCAGGCGCAGGCCGGGCACGGCAAGCAGTTTCGCGGTCGCATAATTCAGCAGTTCGTGCTCGTAGGCGGCGATGTTTTCCATGCCGATCTCGCTCACGTAGTCGATCGCAGCCCCAAGGCCAACCGCGTCCGCGATGTTGCCGGTACCGGCCTCAAAGCGCGCCGGGGAGGGCTGATACGTAGTTTTTTCGAAGGTCACGTCGGCGATCATGTTTCCGCCACCCTGCCAGGGGGGCATGGCCTCGAGCACGTCGAGCTTGCCGTAGACCACGCCGATTCCCGTAGGCCCGAAAACTTTGTGGCCGGAAAATACATAGAAATCGCAATTTAGGCTCTGCACATCCACCGGCATGTGGGAAACAGCCTGTGCGCCATCGACCAGCACGCGAGCGCCGTAGCGGTGGGCAATCTCAACCATCTCGCGCGCCGGCGTAATGGTACCGAGCGCATTCGAGACCTGGCTTAACGATACAATTTTCGTGCGCGGACCCAGCAGTTTTTCGTACTCTTCGAGAATGATTTCCCCGCGATCGTTCACCGGAGCCACCCGCAGGCGAGCGCCCTTTTCCGAACAGAGCATCTGCCAGGGGACGATATTGGCATGATGCTCGAGCCACGTGATGACGACCTCGTCGCCCTCGCGCACATTGCGCCCTCCCCAAGCCTGCGCGATGAGATTAATGCCTTCGGTTGCGCCGCGGACAAAAATGATTTCACGGGTGGTTGAGGCATTCAGGAAGCGACGGGTTTTTTCGCGGGCGCTTTCGTAAGCGTCGGTGGAGCGCGCGGCGAGTTCGTGGGCGGCGCGGTGGATGTTGGAATTCTCGTGGCGATAAAAATCCGAGATGCGGTCGATGACGGCGTTCGGCTTCTGGGTGGTGGCAGCGTTGTCGAGCCAGATCAGCGGGCGGCCATGCACGCGCTCTTCGAGAATGGGGAAGTCACGGCGGATGAGATGGGCGTCCAGCGGACGTTTCGAGGTCCCAAGGTCCAAGGGCACGAGATTGGGTCGAAAAACAAAGGAGTCAGGTTGCGAGGCGGCCGAGTGCGTTGCGGGCGCTTTCTGCGCGCCCTGAGGAGTTGCGATCTCGGGGCCAGCAAGGTTGCCAGATCCCGGGATGGCCGGAAGCGGAGTAGCGGTGCGCAAGTCCGCTTCGGTCGATGGGGGCGCTGGAATTGAAGTAGGAAATGCTGGAACGCCCGGAGCGGCCTGCATGCCCGGCACTCCGGGAAAAGAAAACAATTCGCTGAATGAGGGGAGCGATGATGCCGCGCCGGGATACGCCGTCTTCCCTATCTCGGCGAAAGTTTCGGTGGAACCGGATGGGCGGGTGGATGAGATTCCGCGCAGCTCGGGCGCGGTGTGGCCTGGGACCGCAGGCGTGAGCGATTTCACGTCGTGGGGCTGCGCCAGGCCCGTGGCGGTGGTCATGGTGGCGTCCGGCGGCGCGGCCGAGGGCGAGGTTGGCGGAGCCGGAGCGTTGGGTATGGTCTCGATGCCGGGGACAGTGGGCATCGCGGGTATGCGAGGAAAAGAAAAAAGTTCGCCGATCGGCGGCAACAGCGAAGCGGCTGCCGGAGACGTTCCCTTTTCGCCTTGTACCGCGTAAGGAGCGGAGCCGGGTAGGGTCGGAACGCTCGCCGGCGATTGCGGCAGCGCACTCATATCTGCGCCGCCGGGAACAGATGTCGGCGGTGCACTGGGCACGGATAGCATGCCTGGGAACGAAAACAGTTCGTTTCCCGTGGGCAGTTTGGGAGCGACCGTGAGTGGCGAAATATTCCCCTCGGCCAAGAAGCCGGGGGGCGCGCCTGCGACCGGCGGCGCAGGCGCGGTTCCTGGCGTGCCCGGAACCAGCGCCATCGAGCCCGCCAACGACGCGGCAATCGCCCGCAGATCGGTCTCGGTCAACGGTCCCGGTGGTGAAGATGGGGCCGACGCCGGCATACTCGGAGATGCTTCGAACGCAGGCGCTCGCTGCATGGGAAGCATTTCTTCCGTAAACATCACGGTAGGAATCTCTTCCGATTCCAGCGTATCGCCAAACACCTCTGGCGAAGAAGCGGATTCCTCCCCGCTACGCCCGTTGGCAAGGTCCCTGGGCATGGAGAGAAAGAACTCGTTCGCCAGGCGCTCGAGCGTGGCCGGATCCGGCAGGGGAATCGCGCCGAATGGGTAGTAACGCGCCCCTTCCGTATCCGGCGCCGCCGCTTTCGAAGCGCCCGCTTTGGGCCGGCTCGCTCCGTTGCTCGTCCCGTTATTTGTACTCGTGGTATTTGTCGACATGAACGTTCTCCAGTACTCCGAGTGCGTCTTGCGTCAGGACGACGATGGAACAATAAAGTGAAATCAGATACGAGGCGATCGCCTTATGGTTGATGCCCATGAAGCGCACCGACAAGCTGGGAGAAACCTCACCGGGAAGCCCAGGCTGGAACAGGCCAATGACGCCTTGCTTCTTCTCGCCGGTGCGCAGCAGGAGGATATCCGTAGTTTCGGCCTTGACGGCTAACTTGGCGCAGGGCACGATGGGAATTCCGCGCCAGGTCATGAACGGCGAACCGAACATGGTGACGGTGGGCGGCGGAACACCACGGCGGGTGCACTCGCGGCCGAAAGCGGCAATCGCTCGCGGATGCGCCAGGAAAAAGCTAGGCTCTTTCCATACTTTGGCGACGAGTTCGTCCATGTCATCTGGGGTGGGTGCGCCGCTGCGGGACTTTACTTTCATCTCGGGCGATACGTTGTTGAGCAACCCGTACTCGGTGTTGTTAATGAGAGCCATCTCCTGGCGCTCTTTCACTTTCTCGATCATCAGGCGCAATTGCTCGCGGATCTGATCGTGCGGGCTGCGGTACAAATCCGAGATGCGGGTTTGCACGTCCAGAACGCTGGTCACCGCATTCAGCGCGTACTCACGCGGCTTCTCTTCGTAGTCCACGTAAATTTCGGGCAGGTCGACTTCTTCGTCGGGAGCGCACTCGATGGTGCGGGTTCCGGGACGGGTGGGTTTCACTTTGTTGAGCCGGTAGATGCCGGCTTCGACGGGCACCCAGGAAAGGAACGTGATCAGCCAGCGAGGCGTGATCGCTTCCATCATGGGGACGGTTTTAGTGACGGTGGAAAGCTGGCGAGCTTGTTGCTCGGTCAGCGTATGACGGACTTCTGCTGTCGCCATATGATTAGCTCCTTAGCGCTAAACGGATCGAATTGTCAAAACTGCGCACGACCATAACCCCGCGCAGAGATTGCCTCGACCAATGGGAGTTGGCCTATTCGTCTCTCGGGAAATATCGGCTGCATCAACCAAAACCTGACGGCTAATTGTTGGGGTGACGCAAGTATACAGCATTGCCGGAGTTTCTTGTCTGTGATCGAACTCACCATGCGATACCTCAATTGATGCTCGGGCGCCGGCTGCTTTCGGGCCGTCGACGCGGGGTGGTGTCCGCGTCATGGCATGGGTGGCTTCAGGGGTGAGTCGACAAACCAATAACCGCTGCACGCGATATTGTCAACTTTGTCGATTGCATTAGTAGATATTCTCCGATAGATTGTCACAACCTTGGTTTCCTGGCTCCGGCTGTTGGGGTGAGCCGCGAAGCTGAGGCGCCTGCCGACCTGAATTCGGCAGGCTTTCTTGTCTCGGCGCAGTGCGGCGTGGGTCAGGCAAAGAGCTTGGAACGCGGAGTTCGCTGCGGAAGATCCGCGGAGATTGCAGAGAGGCGCGGACTATGCGCTGGCCGCGATCGCTTGCGATTTATAGAACATTTTCTTGGCGCGGGACCGAATCTCGTCCAGTTGCGCCTCTAATCTCCGGATTTCGGAATCCAGTTCGTTCAGAGTTGCACAGCGGGAAGTCAGCAAGGTTGCGGCTTCTCGGCAATGATCTCGGGGCTCGCTTTTCAGGCAGATGCACGCCGACGGCTGTCCGGTTCGGGGATCATCTTCGAGATACATAAGCTCGATATTGCCGGCGCTCGAGGAGGGAGCGTCAGTTGCCGTTTGCTCAAGCACGAACGGGAGCGGAGACGACGGGGCGTGACTGTGCTGATCCGGCGCTTCCGCAGGCGTCGTTTTGGTCTCGACTGGCGAAGCGCCCTCGGCCATTTTGCGAATGAGGAACGGCGCGTCCGCTCCATCGCCGGACGATTCCACGCCCGACCATTCCAAGTTGGAAACATGATGGCTAGGTTTGCAGGTGACGTCGTAGATATCGCCGGCACGACTCGTGACTTCGAATCTGCCGCTCTTGCCGCGCAAGGCCAGCCCCACATCGTAGGTGGCAATGGTCTCACCAAGCCGCATGACAATTCTCCTTATCCCAGAGAACTGGGTATTTAGAGAGAATCGCGCAGCGCGTTTGGAACCCGCAAGTAGTAATCCTGATTCCAGGAGCGTGGAGGGGCGCGAGAACAGCGCCAGTTGCGAAAGCCAATTCAGATGCTGCCTATGCTAGGCCGCGCCAGCGGCCGCCGACTCTGCCCGGTAAAATTTCTTCCGGGCACGGGCGCGGATCTCATCGAGTTCCGCGTGGAGCCTTCTGATTTCGGCGTCTAATTCGTTAAAATTCAAGCACCGAGAAGTAAGCAATTTGCCGGCCGCTAGACCCGCGTAATTCTTGGCGGCACCTGCTTTCACGTAGATGCAGGCGGAAGGATGCTTTGTCGACGGATCGCTCTCCAGGTATGCGAGATCGAGAGTGGAAGTTTCCATGCGCGGATTATAAGACTAAAGTCTCCGTTCCGCGACCTGTGGATTTCTTTATTTTAGTGCGTCTTGTAAATACCCCGCAGGGCTAGGCGCCGGCGGCGGCGGCATGCGTCTTGTAGAACCTTTTCTTCGCCCGGGCTCGAACCTCTTCCAGTTCGGCGTGCAATCGTCTGAGTTCGGAATCCAGTTCGTTGAAACTAAAGCACTGGCTCGTGACCAGCCGGTCCGCCTTCACTCCGGCATAATCCTCGGCTGCTGACGCCTTCAAATAAACGCAGGCGGAGGGCAACTGGGTTCGCGGGTCGCTTTCCAGATAGACAAAATCGAGGCTCGAGGTTTCCATGATGCGGCGATTATGACACGATCCCACGCACCGCACATTATCAATCTGGGCAACTTTGGGTTGCGATCGGAACTTAAGTCATCGAGAGATTAATTCGGTCTTAAACCGCCGCGAGTTTCGCGTTCACCGATGGCAGCGCTGACTTCTCCCAGGCGTCGAAGCCGCCGATTACATTCGTGACATTCTTAAAGCCCTCTTTTCGGAGCAGGCTGCAGGCGATCATGCTGCGGTAGCCTCCCTTGCACAGAACGGCGATGGGCGCGTTGCGGTCGATTTGCGGAAGGGATGTTTGCAGGTGATCGAGAGGATGGGAATTCGCCGACTCGATGTGGCCGGCTTCCCACTCCGGCTTCCGGCGCACGTCCAGCACTTGAAACTCACCTCGATGTTCATTCAGTTGTTGCGCCTCGATTTGGGGAAGCTCAGCCAAATCGAATCCCGCTCGCATCCAGCCCGCGACGCCGTCGTGCAGGTATCCGCGGGCAGCGTCGATGCCGACTCTCGCCAGCCGCATCCGGGCTTCCGACAATTGTTCGGGCGACGACGCGATCAGCACCGGCCTGGCTGATAATCCCAGAATCGTGCCGGCCCAGGTGGCAAATTGACCCCCCAGCGAAATATTGATCGAGCCGGGAACGTGCCCCGAAGCAAACTGATCGCCGGGGCGAACGTCGAGAGCGATGACTCCGTCGCGCATTAAGTGCTGCAATGCATGCGCGGAAACTGGCGCCAGTGGCGGCAGTTCCGATAATGCCGGAGCGCCCGCGCGATTGATCTGCGCGTCGAGGGGAAAATAGTCGGGACGCGCGGGTAAGTTGGCGGTCAGTTGCTGGATAAACTGTTTCTTATTTTCGATCTGCAAGGCGTAGTTGGTGAGGCGCTCGGTGCCGATCGTGGAGGAGCGCTCGGCGCGCATGTTGCGCCCGCAAAGCGAGCCCGCGCCATGCGCCGGATACACGATGACATCGTCCGGCAACTTGAGCAGCTTGTTGTGCAGGCTCTCGTAGAGCATCCCGGCCAGCATCTCGGGAGTGTGCGTGGTGGAGAGGTCGGGACGCCCCACGTCGCCAAGAAATAAAGTGTCGCCGGTCAACACCGCCCACGGGTGAGGAGACTTCTCTTCGTCGGTGACCACGAGGCAAATGCTTTCAGGAGTGTGGCCCGGCGTCTCCAGAACCTTGACCCGCACTTTTCCTGCGCGCAACTCGAAACCATCGTAGACCTCCAGGTGCGCCAGCGTGGCTTCGGTGTGAGGACCGAGATAGATCCTGGCTCCGGTGCGCGCGGCCAATTCCCTGTGCCCGGAAACGAAGTCGGCGTGCAGGTGAGTCTCGAAAATGTGCCGGATCTTCACGCCATGCTGCTGCGCGGCTTGCAGGTAGAGATCGACATCGCGCTGAGGGTCGACCACGATCGCTTGGCCCTCGGAGGCCAACAGGTAAGACGCGTGAGCCATGCAGCCGAGGTAAAACTGCTCGAAATACATATCGCTCTCCTCCGCTTCGGTTCATCCTTGATTATGTGACCGCATTACGCGACATCGCTGGTCTCGATGGTGCGAGCTGCGACGCTCGCTGCGGCCGGCGTCGCCAGCCCCGTGCCCTGCACCGCGGAGTTTCGCACCGTCTTCAACCTCAGCTCCAAAGCTGCGGACTCGACCCGCGCCGGAGCAGCGAGCAGGTGTTCGGCCAGTTCTGCTGCCTGACGGCGAATTTCTGGCACCGCGGTCGTCTCCCACAGACTTCCCTTTCGCGCGGGACCGAGCGTGTAAAGAAAATCCGAGGCTTCGCCGAAAGCGTCGAGGAGCGCGCCCTCTGAGGTGGCATCGAGGCCTAGGAACAATGGATCTGGACGCACGAGTTTCTGGCGCAGCAGATCGCGCAACAGCGGGCTTTCGATGCGGCGGCAGTCCGACTCCGGACCCGTGCAATTGATAACCCGGTCCACCCGCAAGCGCTTGAGTCGTCCGCTTTCGCGGTCGCGATAAGTTACGCCCACACCGTTAGCGTCCTCGCGGTATTCCCTGATTCTGCCGGCGTGCGTGGCAATCTGACCGCGCTGCATCTGGCTCGCCAGCAAAGAAGCGATTTCCGGAGCGATGCGGTGGCGATGAACCTCCCAGTACGGCCGTACGTGCCGGAGAAATCTTCGCCGCTCCTGACGAGAAAGCGAACGCCAGATTTCCGGGCTGAAGGGACGAAGCGAGTCGATCACCGCGCGCCAGTCGCTGCCCCTGCGCTCAGCGGCCTCGACCTGCATGCGGATCAACCGCAAGAGCCCGCGCACGGTGCGCGGAGAAGTTTCGTTCCAGAACGGCGGCCAGGGTGCGGTCGCCTGATGACACTGCGGCAGCAGGCCGCGGCGCGAAAGAATGTGTACCGTTCCCCCGCATCCGCGTTCCCGCAAGGCGATGGCGATATCCACGCTGGTCAGGCCGGAACCGATCAGCAAAATGCTTTCATCCTGCGCCGCATCGCGAGTCGCGCCAACCGCCCAAGGATTCGACACATAGCGCCGGCTACGCTCCGTCCTTCCCGGCAAATGGGGATCGCCCGGCGGAAAATTTCCCAGGGCGAGTACGACCTCGCTCGCCCGCACAGTCTCGCCGCTGCGCAGGCGAATTTCTGCCACGTCGCCCACGCGATCCAGAGCGACGGCTTCATCCTGCACGTGAGTGAATTGTCGGGGATGGCGTTCGATCTCTGCCTGCAGCACGGAAGCCATGTACTTACCGTACAACCGGCGCGGAAGATAGTCGCCGGGCTTTACTTCAAGGCTGTGGTGCAACCGCGCCCAGCGTAGAAAGTGCTCCGGCTCGTCGGGATACGCGCTCATGTTCTGCACCCGCACGTTCAGCAAGTGCTCTCCGCACTTCGTGCCGTAGGCTACGCCGAGGCCCGGTCGTGGGCCGCGCTCAATCAACACCACCGAGGCTGCGCCGCCGGACTTGCGCAAAACCTGCGCCGCGAGAACTGCGCCGGAGAATCCACCGCCGATGATCGCGATGGTCGGGCTACAACCAGATTCCTTGGCTTCGCTGCGATTGCTGGCCATCCGAGATTTCCTCTTTCTTTCCTTGCTTGCTTGCTCGCTTTCCATCGTTGCTGCCGCGACGGGCGCCGGCTTGTCTCTGCCTATGTCGATTCGCTTGCTAGACTCCGACTCCGGCTCCGGCCATGGATTTGCAGGTCAGAGGCCATTCCAGGCGTCACAGTGTGCAGGACTTAGCTCGACCGGGGCGGAGCGCAGCGCAGACGAGAGACAAGTTTTGCATCCCGTGAGGAAGAATCGTGCACTCCAGTTCGTTCACCGGCCCCCCCAAACAATGTCAAGTATGTTAATCGACTATATGGTATACTGCGGCTCGGGTTTGGTAAATCACACTTTAGTGGGGGGTAGTCGGGCTTCACTTCGATGCGCGAACCGCCCCCGCGAAGGAAAATTCATGATTCCCTTTATCGCCAAGATGTGGTTCCTCTGGTGGATGCTGGCCATCGCGGCCGGCGTGCGTTGCTACCATCGGCTGTGCATCCGCAGCCAGGTAGAAACTCTCGATCCCGCCATCTTCGTCGAGGAAGAAGAGGCAGCGGGCATTTCCAGCTTGCTCCTCCAGCATGCGCAAATCGTCTCTTTGCCGGAGACGCAAGGCGCGTTCTGAGCCGCGCACTCCAAGGTGGGACGGATCGATTCGCCGCAGACCACTTGGCGGCGCGGTCCTTCGTATGATCCAGCAAGAAGCAAAGGAGCATGCCATGAGCCAGATTCTTACTGAGGTGCTCGAAGCGAATCGTTTGTACGCGGCCGACTTCGGAGGCAAAGGCAAGCTGGCGATGCCCCCGGCGCGGGGCTTCGCCATTCTCACCTGCATGGATGCGCGGCTCGATCCCGCGAAATATGCCGGGCTCGCCGAGGGCGATGCGCACGTGATCCGCAACGCGGGAGGTCGCGCCAGCGATGATGCCATCCGGTCGCTCGTCATCAGCTACAAGCTTTTGCGAACGAAGGAATTTTTCGTGATTCACCATACCAATTGCGGCATGGAGTTTTTCTCCAACGACACGATGCGCGGCCTGCTGGCTTCCAGTCTGGAAAGCGCGGAGCTGTCCTCCGCCGGCTTCCGCGACGTGGGCCGAGGGCCGGGGTCGAGGGCCGGCGAGTTCATCGAGTGGTTGACGATTCGCGATCAGAGCCAGTCTGTAATCGACGACGTGGAGCGCATCCGCAAGCACCCGTTGGTGCCGAAGTCGATTCCCGTCTACGGCTTCGTTTACGACGTCAACTCCGGAAAACTCATCGAAGTGAAAGACGCCACGGCGGTCGGCAAAGCCGCTTGATCGCTCCTAGAATTTTATCGCGTCCGTCCTCCACCGCGCTGCGGTAAAGCCTTTCCACGGCTCTCCCTCTGGTCCGCGAATTGAGAAGCAATCCGCCCAGATCGGGTTGAACTCCGCATTTCCGCAGATCACCCAAATGCTATTCGGGTTACACACAGCCCGTGCACAGTGGAGTGCGCGCTGCATCGTAACCCAAAGAGACTTGCCCTGAGGGCGTCGGTGGGGTCGCCGGCGGAACCGAGTTCCACTGATCGGTTTCGACGAAGAAACCGTGGCCCGGGGCCATGAAGTAGTAATCCACCGCGATTGAGGAGTGAAGGCGACGCTGTTCACGCTGCCGTTGTTGGTTCCGGCGAGCGTGCCGGGGTACGGGGTTGTGGCCGTGGGCGCGGCGAAAGTGCCCGTGAATGCCTGGTCCAGCGAGGCGGCAAAATCCAGATTGATGTCGGCAAAGCCAGACAGCGTCGCCGCTTTCGAGTTCGCTTTGAAGGGCGCGGTACTATCGTTTTCGCTGAAGGCGGTCACCTGTGTAGCGCTCTACAAGAATACGAGGAATTCAAAGCCGCTTTCCAGGATGGCAAAAACCTGCAATGGAGTCGGCACGAGTTGCAACCTATTCCTGAA
>Ga0187859_10002103_pt1 | contig 12557 bp, 29 predicted proteins | sample June2016WEW_10_1_2_FD_133019 | JGI IMG/M metagenome (GOLD analysis project Ga0187859, IMG submission 133019) | Peatland microbial communities from SPRUCE experiment site at the Marcell Experimental Forest, Minnesota, USA - June2016WEW_10_10 | ecosystem: Environmental > Terrestrial > Soil >...
CAGTTGCATCCTCCAAAGTCTAAGTGGATCAATAATCATCCATATTGCCTGCATCTCTGGCGACCGACAGAGCAACAGATTCCGTTACCGCCAGAGATCGCAGTCGGGTTTAAGGAAGCGAACATCAAGTGATTTGCAGCTACATGACGCGCTCGAAGTCGGATGGCCAGCAGAAGGCTTGCGGTCATCCGGCACGACCGCGGAAGCTGGGGATGGCTGTTTTGGCCCTCTGCGTCTGCCACTGGACGCGCCTGCGCAAGCAGAAGCGGTACCAGAAGAAAAAGCTGAGGATCGGCAGGAAACCGCTGTTCAGGGAGCCTGCCGGGGAAAAGACTGAGGAAATCTACCCGGAAGCCCCGGCAATCGCTCTCAAGTCGCCTAATAGCTCGGAAACGGTACTCTAGGACATGGACAAGGCAGCGGAAGACGAAAAGAAGACCGAAACTGAACTGCTGAACCTTCCCCGGATTACGCCGAGCGCTTGGAAATGTTTTTGAACATTTTGATCGCGGAATCAAAAAGCTAAGAGGCACATGACGCAGGGACCTGATTGGTGGACTAACGACTTGCTTCCTGAACTCAGGGGCAAGATTGCAGGAACTGTTTTATCTGGACTTCTGGAGGGCATCCTTGCAGAGACTCTGGACAACAGCATTCATCTTGCGGTTTTCATTGAACCATACCTCAGATTCGTTCTTGAAGGAAAGAAGACGATCGAATCTAGATTTAGCGTTCATCGGCACGCCCCCTTTGAGCAAGTCAGAAAGGGGGATCTGGTGGTGTTGAAGCAGTCGAGCGGACCAATTTGCGGAGTCTGTCGGGTATCGAATGCTTGGTATTATCACCTTGATCCGACGACTTGGTCTGAAATTGAGCAGTTTGCCACTGCATTGTGCATGGACGATTCCGAGTTCTGGGCAAAAAAACGCGCCGCATCTTTTGCGACGTTGATTCGTATCGAGGACGTCGTCAGAATCCCCGAATTCTCAATTAGTAAGATCGATCCCCGTGGATGGGTAGTACTGAAGGACGTACAGCGGCAACGCTCTTTGATCTGATCGCATGAATTGCATATTTTTGTTTAGTGGATGCAGCAAATCGGGGAGCCTGCGCGGGCTTGGTGCCACAGTTGCGACCCGCCGGAGGCTTTCGAGAGCATCGACGACCTCCAGCGGCACAACCGGCAGGTGCACTCGGGCGGGAGGAAACGATGAATCTGAACGCGGAAGGTTTTGAAATCCCATTCTGGGTGCTCGCGCACGTCGTAGGATCGAAGCCGGAAGATTGGTTGCTGTACGAAGATGGATGGATAAACAGAAATGAAGCGATGCGGACCGCCAATCCAGACATTGGGGCTGTGTACGTTTCGCAAGACGGAGCTGTGATTCTGCATCCTCGACGGCGTTGGCCGTCCGAATAAGTCTGCTGAGCGACGACCTGATGTGCGAGGTGGAGGGAAGATGACGAGCGATAAACCGAATATCTGGGAAGGTGCATGTGCGCAGATCAGCAAACAGCTCGACGCTGAACGGAATGCGTTATGGGAATATTACATGCTCAAGCCGGAAGACTTACCGAAAGAACTAACCATCGATGCGAATGGAGTGCCGTACATAAACAATTGCCGCATTCCAGACACAAAGCATGGACGGTCTCAACTCTCGTTTTTATTGGACCAAGCGCGGCTGAATGCAGAGCGAAGAATTTGCAACGAGCAGTACCGCAATGGAAGTACCGTATGAACACTTTCACCTGCACCCTGTGCCGCGAGACGTTCGAGTTCGTTACGGACGGAACCTGGACGCGCGCCGACGCGACAGCCGAGATGGAATCTTACTTCGGCGCCGTCCCCGAATCGGAGTGGGACGTCGTGTGCGACGCCTGCTATGAACGGATCGACCCGGCTGACCATCCCGAGCAGGTCTCGGCCAGCATCCGGGAGTTGAAGGGGGATTGCTGAATGAGAATCGAAATCATCACCTGTGACGGTTGCGGACAAGAGTTGAAACAGAGTCAGATATTCGCGCGCATTGGAATCGGACGCGAGCAGGATGTGCCGCGTTTTATCGCAATGGTTCCACCGTCCAGTGCTCTGCCGTATCAAGCTGCCGATGAGCCGCAAGAGGTTTGCAGTTGGGAATGCGGGGCGAAGATTCTGCGAGAGTTCATCTCTCACGGGGAATCAGAGTTGAAGGGGGATTCGTAGTGGCAGAGACAACTGGCATTTCTTGGACAGACGCGACGTTCAATCCGTGGTGGGGTTGCACGAAAGTGTCTCCAGGTTGCGATCACTGCTATGCTGAAGCCTTTGATAAGCGCGTCGGCGGAGCACACTGGGGCAAAGGCGAGTCACGCCGGATTATGAGCGATCATTACTGGAACGATCCTTTGCGCTGGGATAAGAAAGCCGCCAAGGAAAGCGTCAAGCGTAAAGTGTTCTGCGGTTCGATGTGCGACATAATGGACGACGAGGCTCCCGAAGGCCAGAGGGAGCGACTGTGGACGTTGATCGACCAGACCCCGAACCTCATCTGGCAACTGCTCACGAAGCGGCCGCAGCGTTACGAGCGTTACTTGCCGAAAGACTTCAAGCACAACAACGTGTGGTACGGAGCGACGGCTGAAAATCAAGAGTTCTACGACATCCGCTACCCGATCATCTGCGAAGTCTCGATTCAGCGCGGCGGAGTGAACTGGATCAGCTACGAACCGGCGCTCGGTCCGGTCTCGATAGTGCAGAGTCCGTTGTCTGGCTTTTACTACAACGTGCCTCCGGACTGGATCATCTTCGGAGGAGAAAGTGGGCACGCTCGCCGACCGATGAAACTGGAGTGGCTGATTAATCTTCGGGCAGAGTGCAAGGCTGTCGGGACCAAGCTGTTCGTCAAGCAGTTCTCGGCACTCACTCCCGCAGCTGGAAAAGCGCTGATACCTGCAAACTTGCAGATTCACGAATTTCCATAGCGCGTGAAGGCCGCGTGTTTGCTCGGTGAAAAAGGGCTTTACTCTTGTCTGATAGAATTTTAGAATTTAACTGTCGCTGCCAAGTGACACTTCGCTCTCTCTCGGGCTGGGCCTAGACCTCCCAGTCCAGAGAGAGCACAAAAAGGTCTAACACATGGAAAATGATGATCGCACTTCTGCTGATAGTTTTGCAGAAGAAACTTTTGAAGTACGAGACCGCCGAGGCGGGTTCCTCTGGGTATCTAATGCCGTCTTCGACTTCTTCGCCAAGCGCCTCCAATCTACTACGTTCATGCTCTACTTGGCTCTGTGTCGAATGGCCAACAACAGTAGTCAACAATGCTTTCCATCTCAGGAGTTACTGGCAGAGATGATCGGCATAGACGAGCGGACAGTACGACGTTCGATGGACGAATTGCTCAGTGCAAAGTTGATCTCTAGAAAGAAAGTTGGACGGCATCACGAATATGCTCTTTTGTCGATAGCGGACAAAATATCCGCTATCGAAAGCGGACAAAAACTACACGGGAAAGCGGACATTTCTTACAAAAATAGCGGACAGGAATGTACCCCTAACAAGACTTATAACAATACTCAAGAACAACTGTCGTCAGCTGCGCTTCCGACCGACGATTTCAAACTCGATTCCAACCCTCCTGCTCCCAAGAACGGGAACGGGCACAAGACTACAGCAGACTTACGGTACGAAAGATTCACAGAGTTAATCTTTAAAGCTCACCAGCACTACGTAAAAGCTCCGCCCCACTTCAACGGCACTGCTGGGAAAAACCTCAAGCGGTTACTCTCAGAAGATAAGACACTTACTGAGAAACGGCTGGTCGCGATGCTCGATAACTATCACGAGTCGAAGGATCACGCACCAGCTGAGCAACCTGCCTTTTATATTTCTCGTCTTCCTCGCTACGAAACCGGAACGCTGAACAAGTACGGGAGGGCAGAGTGCAGCTAGTCGATCAGCAGGCAGCGATGGAGTCGGAGAAGGTCGTCCTGCAGTCAGTCTTGCTGGACAACGAACTTTTCTGCTTCGCCGAGCGGTTGCGGCCGGAGCACTTCCAGAACAGCTACCACCGGGAAATCTTCAAGGCCATCGAGCGGCGCGTCAAAGGCGGAGAGCAGGTCGACGAAGTGATACTGGCGGACATGTTCCCGAAGAACCACGGGCTGACGGCGTACATCATGGACTTCAACGCCGCGGGGACGCGCAAGATCGCCCCGCACGTGCAAGAAGTCATCCGGGCAGCTCACCGCCGGAAGATCATTCAGGAATTCGAGTCTGCTCTATTGCAGGCGCGGGATGCATCCGAGGACAACGAATCCGTGCTGTCCGTGACCTACGACAAACTGGTTGAGATGGCGGAGTACGGCCAGAGTTCGGATTCCCTGCGGCTCAGCGAGTTCTCGGACGTGTTCTACGACTACGTGATGAAGCTCTCGACCGGCGCGGCGAAGTCGAAGGCGCTGAGCAGCGGTTTGACCGACCTGGACGAACTGACCGGAGGACTCCATCCCGGAGAGTTCGTGGTCATAGGCGGCTGGACGAACGAAGGCAAGACGCCGTTCGTCACTCAGATCATCGCCGCGAACTGCGAAGCTGAAATACCGTGCTTGCTGTTCTCCCAGGAGATGACTAAGCAGGCCGTGCTTTCTCGTTGCATCCCGCTCGTGACGAAAGGCGCGGTTACAGGATGGAAGTTGAGGAACCCGAAGCGGATGGAGCCGAGCGAGCGCGCGATGTTCATGGAGTCCAAAGCCGTGCTAGATCAGTGGCCACTCTGGGTGAACGATGCTTCGTCAGTGACCGCCGGCGAGTTCACGTCGCACGCCACGATGATGATCCGCAAGCATGGGATAAAACTCGTGGCCGTAGATTACATCCAACTCATGCAAGGCGAAGGCGACAACCGGGCGCAGAGGATTTCTTCATGTTCTGCCGCGCTGCGCGAACTCGCCAAGAAGCAGAAGGTCGTGGTGATTGGCGTCTCGCAGTTCGGACGGCCAGCGGAGAAGATGAAACGTCGCCCGGTACTGTTCGACCTGAAGGAATCGGGAGACGTGGAGAACGACGCCCACTTGGTGCTGCTCGTCTACCGCCCACTGGACAAGAAAACAGGGTTTACGCGGATGGATGAGATCATCGTGGCAAAGCAGAGGGAAGGCCCCGTGGACTCAGTTCCAGTGATGTTCGACAACAAGCAGCTCGTGTTCCTCCCGAGAGCGGCAGAGAGCGGAGAATCTAATGCAGAAAGTTGGTACGAAAAGTGATAGACCGCACTGCAAACAAACGCATCCAGCGGTTCAAGGACCGCACGGGGTTGAGCTTCGACAAGCTGGGCTTGATGTTCGGCGTGTCCGGGAACGAAGTGGCGCACTGGTATTCCGAGCGGAGACACATGCCGGTCGACTGCCAGAGGACTTTGTTCAGGTTCGAGATCGAGAAGATCGACGCGGTGGCGAAGGTCCGGCCCGAGACTGTGAGGGCGTTTCAAGAAGGAAGAAAGCGTGCGAAAGCATGATACGGACTACTGGTACAAGCGGGTCCGTAATCAAATCCAAAAGCGGCGCAAAGAAGGGACACTTTAAAATGGTCAGTCTTGAGACTGTGGCTAAGGGAACGCGAGTTCGGTTTTGGAGCGGAATCCGCGAAGGCGAGGGCCGATTGGGAACGATCAAGTACGACGGTGTATACGAGATCGGCGGTACGGCAAGCGTGTATGTTCGCTCAGATGACGGCAAATATTCGGCATCGGTCGCAATAAGCCACATTGAACTGGTGAAGTCATGAGCAATTGCTATTTCCATCCTGAGAAACCAGCGACTCATACGGATAGCGTGGTTGACGAAAAAGAATCCGACATCCACCGCCTAGTCTGCAAGGGCTTGTGGCCGCGCTGGTCGACGAGAACAGGCATCAGGCGCAGAGGGAAGTGAGAACGGAAGTGCTGGAGAGATTATGACCTGTAAAGCCTTCGCAGACATGATACGTCAAGGATTAGACCCGATAACTGGCGATCCTTTGCCACGACCGCAATGGAGATCGTTGGAAGATAGATTGAAAGAGGCTATCGAATCGCGGGAGTTCTCGCGTATTGCAGTGAAGGATTTGACTGTATACATCAAAGACCTCCGCAAACAGCTTTACAAATCGAAAAGATCGGCGAAAATATGACTCTCGACTCCATAGCCTCCAGTTAGGAGTATTTTATGACGAAATTTGGGTATAAACAGACTCCCGAACATATAGCTAAACGCAAAGTGTGTGGCCCGCGCAATCCCATGTGGAAAGGGACTCTTGAGTATCTTAAACGAAGTATCGCGAACCACAAGAGTGATGATTGTTTGCTTTGGCCATTCAGTAAGAGCTACAGAGATTACGGCGGAGTTTGGTACGAAGGTAGATCAGTTCCAGTGCATAGACTTGCATTCTTTTTTACTCACGGGCATTGGCCAACGCCGAACGGCTTACACACATGCGATAATCCACCTTGCTTCAACCCGCGGCATATCATTGAGGGCACCCAAGCCGACAATCTGGCTGACATGAGAAGAAAAGGACGCGACCGAACGCTTCGCGGTGAACAACGCCCTTCATCTAAGACCGATAATGCTACGGTGTTGAAAATCAGGGCAGAATATATCCCGCGCAAAGTTACCGCAAAGTATCTTGCTGAAAAATATAATTTGGCTTTACGAAATGTCGTTGGAATTCTAGGACGACAGACATGGAAACACATATGATGCGCGCGAAGGGCCACGTGATCCAGTGCCAGCGGCTTTCTGGCAGGACGTTCAATTACAGGCTGGTGAGTTTATGAAAAGTGTATTCATAATCCTCGTTCACGCCCACGACTACCTGTGGCGGACGAAGGCCGTGGAACTCGGGCCGCGCCTCGAAGCCTGCCAGTTGATCTGGAAGGCCGCGATTGCTGTCCCGGCGGGGACGATGGTGGAGATGGAATGATGCGCGATTTTTTGTTAGACAATCTCCCCGGCTGTGATATGCTTGGGATGTCTTTGAGTGTGGGCGTGCCGGAAACTTCTAGCAGAGACACCGGCCCCCACCTCGAAGAATTTGTCTCTGCTAATGACTCACCAAAACAATGGGAATTATATAGATGACTCGCTCCTTCGACGCTTCGCATATTGATTCCTTCGCTTCCGGCGCTTGGCCGCTTTCGTCTTGGGTTTCGGGCGATAGGCCAGCACGCGATCTGTGATTCGGTCTAGCTCTGGGGGAGTTTTCATGCTGTCAGTTCCTTGTAGGTGAGATGCTTTCCGACTACCGCAACTACGAACGAGTCCAGCCGTTCCAACGTGTGACGGCTCACGTTGCCGACATTCAGGCGGAACGTGAACTCATCCACGTAACGATGCAAATGCTTCTTGGAAACTTGATGGTAAACGCCATACACTCCGCGCTTGAGCACAGCCCAGACGCTTTCGATGCTGTTCGTGCTCACGCCGTTCTCGGAGTAGATTCCCGCCGTGTGATTGATGGCTTCGTGCCGAAAGAACAGCCCGTCAAGGCCGACGTACCCGGTCGCCTCATCCGTAAAGATCGTGGAACCTACTTCGACGTTGGCATGGACAGCCGATTGCAGCGCGGCCATGTCGGTAGCCTCAATCGGCATTGCTACAGTGCGTCCGCCGCGTTCCCTGAGTCCTACGACAGCCGTCTTGCCAACCGATCCACGTCCAGCCTTGAGCTTCTTGTGCTCGTGCTTGTTGCGCTCCTTCCCGCCAATGAAGCATTCGTCTACTTCGACGATGCCGCGCAACTTGTCGAGGTCATCGCCAGAACCGCACGCTTCACGGAGACGCTGGAGCATAAACCATGCCGATTTCTGGGTAACTCCGATCTCTTTTCCCAGTTGCAGGCTAGAGATGCCCTTCCGAGCGGTAACGAGCAGGTACATGGCGTAGAGCCATTTGTGCAGGGGAATGTGGCTGCGCTCGAAAATCGTCCCGGTACGGATCGTGAAATCGAGGGAACAAGCATTACAGCGGTAGAAGCCAACCTTGGGCTGCTTGCCGATGCGCTCACGGCTCTTGCACTCAGGACAGAACGGGCCATCGGGCCAGAGCCGCGATTCGAGGTAAATCCGTGCCGACTCTGGCGTCGGGAACATCTCGAAAAGCTGGAAGGTGCTGATCGTGCTTTTGCTCATGGCTTACTCTCCCGGCCCACAGCCCACGGGCGCGGGTATAAAAGGCGTGCGTTCGACTTGTGGCATCAGTTTGTGCGACTCAGTTTTCAGTTCCGCAATATGCGGAGCCATCACCTCAACGCGATTCAGGCAGCCGATTACTCGCGCGAGCATGCTCTCCAGTTCTTTCGCTCGCGCCAGTACAAGCTCTTCGAGGTTCTCTCCGCCCAGGCCGAGATGACGCCATTCGACGTACTCGCGAAGCTTCCCGCACATTTCCTTGTATTTCTCTGCCAGTTCGGAGTGCTCCACATAGCGATCCAGCATGAGTTGCGTGCCCTTAATGATCCAGTCGCTTTCCTCGCCGTGGCACCACGTCACAACGTCCCTCGCTGTCGGGGGAGTAGGCTTCGTCACGGTTTCGGTGTGTTTAGCGGGCATAGCTACCAACCCCCACTTCGTAGGGCAAGGTTCCGACATAGCCAATCCGCATCGCTGCGTTCATTAGAATCTCTTGTGCTTTGCAGAGCGGACAGGTGCCGTTGTATACGTTACCTTCGCAGCCGCCACCAGTCAGGTGTCCAGCGGCTCTCATTAAGAACCAGTACGGAACAATCGTTTGAGTTTCGCCCATCTTTGGAACTCCTTAACTGGCTTTATAGTAGATCACTCGCTGCATTTTGTCAAGAACTTTAGTCGTTTTGTTCTGAAAGGGTTAGCGAGTCATGTATATAATTCCCAAAACAATTCGTCTATGAGCCCATGGGCAGAGCCACGGTTGCTTCACGGCACTGCTTAGGGGAGTTCTGCCCCTGTCCGAAAAACAACGGGCCGCGCATTTGGGTCAGGTTATGGGACGGACAAGGCTTCTTAATCCGGGCAACGGGCCAGATGTTCTGGCGCAAAACGCATACGTCCCGGTCAACGGGGAGTAAAAGAGTACCTATCCGCCTCAAGGGGCAAGAGTCAAGATCAAGGGCCACACCCCCTAAATCCCCCGAGGATTGCGGTGTGTCTGGAGCATGAATGAAACTCAAGCGCAAGCGTCACGCTGTTGCGATCATCGTCCCTGAGAATCCAAGGCTAGAACTGCCAGCCGCAAATTTGCAGTCGAATCTTGTAGGCTTGGAACTTTTTCTCTCAACCAATTCTGACCCCGCTCAACAGTTTGAAGCGATCGACCGCGAGGTTCGCAGGGTTGAGTCTGTGGTCACAGGATGGCCCAAACTGGCGAAGTATTGTCAGATGGTCAAAGACGGGGAACTTTTCCAGCACGGCGGCTATAAAACCATGACTGACTGGCTAGAAAACGCAGCGCCTAAGAGTGCTCGGTCGATTATGGATTACATGTCCCTGCACAAGAATCTCTCGCCAGATTTCACAGACGAAGAACAAAGTCAGATGCCGGTTGAAACGGCGAAGCTGATTGCCAAGAAAGTGACCTCACGGGAGCATCGAAAGAATCCACAAGTTAAAGCTGCGTCCAAGAAAAAGAAAGCGCAGTGCATGAAAGAAGTGAACGAAGCGCTTCCTGATTTGCATCTGGAGGACATTGAGAACGTAGTTTTCCCGACTAGCCAACTCGCCGCGATTGATTCAGTTTGTGATTACTACCGCGAAAAGGAAGGCGATCCCGACATGAGTCGTCAAGACGCGATAGAGGGAGCATTGACGGATTACAAAATGCTGCGCGAGCGGCTGGATGCGATTGAAGTGGAAACGAAACAATGACAACTCCGTTCATGGGCCGTGTGCGCAAGAAGTACAAGGGGCTCGCCACATCGCTGCGCTTCGAGGTCGTGAATGATTCGTTCCGCAAATATCCCGATGGGCGCGAGGTCTGTTTGGACAATGCAAAAGGCGAAGCAGAATACAAGCGTCGGACGATGGAGATGCACGACCGCCAGAATGGGATTTGCAGTCGAGGAGATCACCGCATCGTGGCTCCGACGTTCGACCATTCGACGAACGGGCGCGGGATGGGCAGCGCAACAAGGGATGACCGCATCATTGACTCAGACGGGCATAAAATAAATTCATGTTCCTGCTGGTTGTGCAATGGTCGGGCTGGATCAAAGCGAATTTAGGAGGCAACACAATGAGCAAGAAAATCAGCACGGAGGCAAGGTTCTTGGCTTGGGTGGACGAGGCTCCGCTTGAAGTCGTTCAGTCAATCATGGGCATCGCCAACTCTCGCCTGAAGCAGCGGATTCAGGCATCAAAGCCTGTCGATGTTCGCAAAACAAGGGCAGACAAAGGAACGAAGCGAACGAACGCGCACACGGCGATGCCAGGAGTCTTGGTCGCGGGAGCGGAGTCGTGAAGTTCATCTGCGGAGTCTCGAAGCATTGCAAAGTCAAAGCCAAAAGTCTCCAGGAACTTATGCAACACGTCGCCACGCGTCACAAGCGCGGAGCGGAGCAGTAGCGGTTGAGAAGGATTTGGGGATTTGAGGACGGGCGGAGGAAAACGAAAGTACCGTCTTTTGGACCTCTTCTCAGGAAGATGGGGATGGTCGCGGGCGTTTGCGGCGAGGGGATGGGAGTGTGTGGGAGTGGACTTGATTGAGCCACTAGAGATACCGGAAAGCTGTATTTTTCTGATGGCCGATGTGTTGCGAATCGCGCCAAGAAATTCAGCTTCTGAAATAGCCACCTATATCTGGGATGAGCATGGTCCATTCTGGGAGGATTTCGATTTCATCTGCGCCTCTCCCCCGTGCGAGCAGTTCGCCGTTTTTGGGATGCGGCATTTTCATCCAGACCCGCCTTACCCGGAGTTGGGAATTCGCCTGTTCAATCATACGCGGTCAATCTGCGAAGAAAGCGGAGTGCCATACATTCTTGAGAACGTGCGACGGGCGCAGGATTTCGTCGGCAGATCCGTTCATCACTGTGGACCCTATCACCTTTGGGGAACGGGCGTACCGCCGCTGATGCCGCAAGGAATAAACAAGGGTTTCGGCGCATGGAACCGCGAACAGATTCTCGCAACCGGATCGAGCAAATCGCAAAAACGGCAAGACACCCAGAAAGCGCGGGCGGCGACCATCCCTCCCGAACTGGTCAATTGTGTTGCGGATTACGCGGAAAGACTTTTGGAACAAAAGCTGATAGTCACCGATGGCAAACCCCTTGCCAGTAGCGGCGTCTGAGATAACTCTTTACAGCGGGGCAATTTGTGATTATTATTCAATCGAATCTTCAACATGCGTTTCCGGCCTCGATAGAAGCTGGTGGTTCAACGCAACTTGAATCCCCGTACCCTACTTGCCCTAGACTGATGGCCAACAATCGGCTCCCCGTTTACCTCCTGCCTTCCAAGCCTTCCGACTCTCTTCCCGATCTCCCGCCGCACAGAACGTCCCCGAAATTCGCCGCGTTGTTGGTCAACGTCAGCTGGGCCAAGTACGTCAAGCCGTCGCAGCCGAAGCTGGGCATAGTGCTCCTCGGCCGCTTCGCCTGGGCAGAGGTGAAAGAGCAGTTCCGCGCAGGGCCGCGCCCCGTTCCCAAGCTTTTGCCACCGCGCAGGCCGGAGAACCTCGATTTAAGTTATCCCGAGGCATATCGTCAGTCGAACGGAGCCGCGATCCGGCGTCAGGTCTGGGCTGCAAATTTGCAGGCGGAGCCAGCGTGAAGCCCGATCTGGAGCGTGTTCTGCATTGCGCGAGCGAGATACAGGCGGCCTCGGATGCTTTGGAGCGGCACATGGAAATCATCGACGACCCCGTCGCGCTGGCCGTCTGGCAACTCGATTGGGTGTGTCAACTCCGCAGGGAGTTCCTCGGTGGCGCAAGCTAAAATCTTGGAGTTTCCGGAGCCGTACACGACGAACCAAGTGGAGCACGGAAAGATGCTGATGCGGGACGGAGCTTGGCGGAAGACATACGAGAAGCTGGTCGAGGAGAAGCTGCGGGACATGAAGGTCGGAGTGCAGAGGGCGAAATGAAAGCGTTCCTCCTGTGGCTCTGGGCGTGGGCGGTGTTCATACTGTTCCGATGACGGGCCAAGCCTTCACGCTCGGCATGTTCCAGGGCTTCGCGGAGGTCGAGCATACGGTCCCTCTGGGATGCACGGTAGTCCACAGCAAGCTTTGTGAACTGTGCGGATTGAACATGTTCGTCGAGAACGGGACGCGTTATTGTTCTAAATGTGAGCCGATCATGTTTCCGGAATCGCTGAGCACCTACAACATCGACAAAGAGATTCAGCAGGCCTGGCGCGAGTTGCACCCGACCTCTCATGTCCGCCGCGGGGCACATCCCAGCCTCGGCGACTGGAAGACGAAGCTGTTCTCCGCGTTCGTCGAGTGCGGCCCCCTGTCCTATCGCCAGATGCGGGAGGTGACGGGTCACTGCAGCGTGAACACCATGAAGACGGCGCTGTCGCTGTGCATGTTCGAGTTCGAGCACGTCGGGAGCGTGTGGCC
>Ga0187859_10002104_pt1 | contig 12552 bp, 11 predicted proteins | sample June2016WEW_10_1_2_FD_133019 | JGI IMG/M metagenome (GOLD analysis project Ga0187859, IMG submission 133019) | Peatland microbial communities from SPRUCE experiment site at the Marcell Experimental Forest, Minnesota, USA - June2016WEW_10_10 | ecosystem: Environmental > Terrestrial > Soil >...
AACGCCCGCTCCAGGACCACGACCTGGCGTACCCGCTGGTCCCCGCCCAGCGCCTCGCGGACGGCCTGGGCGGGGAACGGCCGGAAGTGACATGGCTTCGCTGTGGTCGTTCCAGATGTTGATGGGGGCGCCGATGACGCGGTTCGCGACGGTCATCACGATCGGCAGCCCGAGCCCGGCCGCGTTGTAAACGGCCTCGGACATGTACAGCAGGCCCTGGCTGGCGGTCGCGGTGTAGGCGCGGGCGCCGGCGGCGGAAGCGCCGATGGCCACGGACATCGCGGCGAACTCCGACTCCACGTTGAGGAACTCGCACCGCCGAAGCGTTCCGGCCTTCACCTTGGCCCCGAGGGCTTCGACGATGTGCGCCTGCGGCATGATCGGGTGCGCGCAGATCACCTCGGGACGGCTCAGTGCCACTGCCTCGGCGACCGCCCGTGCCCCCTCCATCTGCCTGAGCATCGCACTGTCCCTTCTGTGCGCCAGCCCGATGACCCGCCGTACGGCGCTCATCATGACCCGCCCTACGGCGCTCATCGTGGACAAAGTGGCGGCGGTTCCCCGTCGTAGTGCTAATTCCACGCCCAGTGGCGCGGCAGCGGCAGGGACGAAGGACCCGCGCGCGCGTGCCCTACGCCCATTGGGCGGCGGGCGCCGCTGCGGCAGCGTGATAAGCGCAGGCCTCGACGACCACGGAGGGAGGCCGGCATGGGTTCAGTTCAGCGGCGTTCGCAGGTTACGGTGACGGTGCTGGCCGGTCACCGCTTCCTGCACGGCCTGACCCGGGAGCAGCTCGCGGAGCTGGTTCCGGCCGCGCGCCCCACCGAGATCCCGGCGGGCCGCCGGCTGTTCGAAGACGGCGGCCGGGCGGACGGCTTCTGGCTGATCCGCTCTGGCTCGGTCGCGATGGACCTGCACTTGCCGGGTGAAGGCCAGATCATCGTCGAGACGGTCGGGATGGGTGACGCGCTCGGCTGGTCGTGGCTGGTGCCGCCCTACGTGTCCATGTTCGGCGCGGTGACAGTGCAGCCGACCGAGGCCTTCCACTTCGACGCGCGGCCGGTGCGGGCCCTGTGCCAGTCCGATCCGCAGCTGGGTTACGAGCTCACCCGCCGTTTTCTCGGCGTGGCGTCGGACCGGTTGCGGGCCAGCCGGGCCCGGCTGCTGGACCGCTACGTGCCCGCCCGGCCGTGGCCCTGACCGCCAGGAAAAGCCGTGGCCCTGACCGTCCATACACCTGACCGTCCATACACCTGACCGCCCTACACCTGACCGTCCATATACCTGACCGCCCATACAGAGGAGTACCCAGATGACAACACGCATAGGTATCAACGGTTTCGGCCGGATTGGGCGCTCGTTCCTGCGCGTCTCGGCCGAGCGGCCGGATCTCGAGGTCGTCGCGATCAACGACATCACGGACGCCGGGACGCTGGCACACCTGCTCGAGTTCGACTCCACCTATGGCCGTTTCGGTCATGAGGTCGGCTACTCCGGTGACACCATCACCGTCGACGGGCGCCCCATAGCCGTGCTGAGCCAGCGCGATCCGGGCGGCATCGACTGGGCCGGACTGGGCGTCGACCTCGTGATCGAGGCCACCGGCTTGTTCCGGGCCCGTGACCAGGCCGCGCTGCACCTGAAGGGCGGGGCCCGAAAGGTGCTGATCTCCGCGCCGGGTAAGAACCCCGACCTCACCATCGTCCTCGGGGTTAACGAGGGCGCCTACGACCCGCAACGGCACGACGTGATCTCCAATGCGTCGTGCACGACGAACTGCGTGGCCCCGATGGCCAAGGTCCTGAACGACGCCTTCGGCCTCACCCGGGGTTTCATGACGACCATCCACGCCTACACCGGTGACCAGATGCTGCTCGACGGCCCGCACAAGGACCTGCGCCGGGCCCGGTCGGCGGCGATCAACATCGTGCCGACCACGACCGGGGCCGCCGCGGCGACCGGCGAGGTCATCCCGGCGCTGGCCGGCCGGCTCGACGGGGTGGCGGTACGCGTCCCGGTCGAGGACGGATCGCTGACCGATCTCGCCGCGGTGGTGGCGACCGAGGTGACCCGAGAGGACGTCAACCAGGCGTTCCAGGACGCGGCGGCGACCGGCCCGCTGGCCGGGCGGCTGCGCTACAGCACCGACCCGCTCGTGTCCCGCGACATCATCGGTGACCCGTCCTCGTGCGTGTTCGCTTCCGGGCTGACCCAGGCCGCGGGCACCCTGGTCAAGATCTTCGGCTGGTACGACAACGAATGGGGCTACACGTCCCGCCTGGTCGACCTGGCCGCCCTCGTCGGCGGACAGCTCTGAGCGAAGGGAGAGCAGGCCATGGTCAGCATGCCGATCGTGGTCGGTACGGACGGCTCGGAGCAGGCCGGCCGCGCCGTCGAGTGGGCGGCCCTCGAAGCGGTACGGCGAGGGGCTACGCTGCGGATCGTATCCGTGCCGGCGATGCCGTCCCGGATGCGGGCCTACGACTCGTCCCCGGCCACCGTGGCCCATTTCATGCGGGAGTATTCCGTCGCGGCGCTGTCCGCCGCGGCCAAGCGGGCCGGTGAAGTGGCGCCGCGGCTGCCCGCTGACACCGAAGTGCTGACCGGCCCCCCCGTCACGGCGCTGATCGCCAGTGCGGCTGGGGCGGCCATGCTGGTCGTCGGGGCGCGCGGTGGTGGCGGGTTCGGGGCCATGGCGCTCGGCTCCGTGAGCCGGCACGTGGCCTTGCACGCGCCGTGCCCGGTCGTGGTCGCCCGCGAGGACACCATGGTGGTCCACCGTAAGGTGGCAGTCGGGGTGGCCGACCCGGCCGAGGCCGGCGACAGCCTCGGGTTCGCCTTCGAGGAAGCGTCCCTGCGCGGGGCCCGGCTGACCGCCGTCCACGCCGTCCACCACTTCCGGCTGGCCGCCACCCGCCACAGCCCGGTGGCCCCAGGGCCGGACGAAGCGGTTGCCGCCGCGGAACTGGACAAGGCCCTGGCCGAATGGCAGGACAAGTACCCGGAGGTGCGCGTCCAGCCGGACGTCGTGTGGGGTCACCCCGGCCAGGTGCTGGCCGGCTACTCCGCGCACGTCGATCTCCTGGTCATCGGCAGGCATGGCGTCCAGGAGGGGGCCGCCAGCGTCGCGTCCATCCTCCATCCGGTGCTCGGCCACGCCCACAGTGCCGTCGCCATCATCCCGTCCGCGCACTGAACACAGGCCACTGAGAACCCGTCGGCCCACTGAGAACACAGGCCGCGAGAACACAGCCGCCCGGGACGCTCAGCGTCCCGGGCGGCCGGCTGCGTGGGTGGCTATGTCGGACCGGCGGACCCGGCCGGGTGCCGGGGCTGCTTCGGCGGCTGCTCCGGCTCGGGCGGCGCCTGCACCGCGGGATTCGCCGGGGAGTTGTTCCACGACCGCCAGACCAGCCGGTGTACCGGTATCCAGCGCGGGATGTCGCGCAGGCCCGGGATGAACGGCACCAGCAGCAGCAGGATGGTCGCGGCTCCGGTCAGGTAGATCGCGATCAGGTCCACGTTGGCCGAGTTGTCGAAGCCGGGCACGTGGTACCAGAGCTGGAACAGCCACAGCCACGGCTGGCCGGGATAACTGCCGGTCTCGTTCATCACGCCCCACTGGTCACCGGTCAGGTGCTCGGCAGTGGCCTGATTGGCGTAGTAGGCCCCGTCATTCAGGAACAGCAGCGGCTCGGTGAAGTTGGTCCCGTAGAACGGCTGCGTGCCGGACAGGTCGGCGTCGATGGCCCCGCTGCGCGCCAGCGTGAGCTCGGTGGCCAGCATCAGCGGAACGGGGCCGTCATTGGCCCTGGGCACCACCGGGTTGCCGTTCACGAACTTGACCTTGGTCACCGCGTTGCCGTAGGCGGTCGCCCATTTCACCTGCTGGGCAGGGGAAGCCGCGTTGTAGATCCTGAGCGCGGCCGCCAGGGCTGGGTCGGTCGGTGCGTTCTTCGCCAGCGGGCTCAGCACGAAGGTCTGGGCGGCATCGATGGGCTGCCGCACCCCGAGTATGTTCGCCGGGGCGAACAGGAGCGACTGCGGCGTGCCGTTGTTGTTGTAGGGCGGCCCGTAGGTCGCGGTCAGGCTGGTGCCGTCCAGTTCGGTCGCGGCGGTGGCCAGGAAGTCGTCCGGGGCGACCTGGACCCAGCTGCGGACTGTGACCGGGGGCACGTTAGGCGAGGACAGCAGCCCGGCCAGGCCGAAGGTCAGGGCGAGCACCACGACGGAGGCGATCGTGCCCTCCTTCAGAATGTCGTACCGCCGGGTCGGCCCGCGCCATGCGGCCTGGTCGGCGGCCCGGGCGGCGCGGCGGGCGGCCAGCCCGCGCGGCCGGCTGACCGGGAGCGGATGGCTCACGCCGCGCACCCGGACCAGCAGCACATGCGCGCCGATGATGGCGACCAGGATGATGGGGAGAAGGACGATGTGCCACATCAGCATCTGGCCGAAGTTCATCAGGTTGAAGAACGACCCGACGCCGACCGCGTTGAAGGCGTCCTTGCCGTTCGTGGCGATCCACTGGGAGTCGAAGTTCTGCTGCGACAGGTAGCCGGTGAAGCACTCCACCACCGAGGCCACGAACGCCACCACGCCGGTGATCCAGGTCATCGCGCGCCGCCCCCGCCAGGCGGCCATCCAGAACTTGCCCCACAGGTGGATGACCAGGAAGGCCATGAACAGCTCGACGCTCCACAGGTGCAGGCTGTTGAGGAAGTGGCCGACCGGGTTGTAGTGCCACCAGTCCGGCCCGCCCAGCGCGATCGCGCACCCGCTGGCGATCACGACGCCCAGCGCGGCCAGCGAGGCCACGCCGAAGATGTAGATCCAGGACCGCACGTAGGCGGGCTGGCGGTCCGGCAGCAGCTTGCCCGGCGGCAGGACCCGCAGCGCCCAGTTGCGCACCCGGGCCGTCCACATGTCGTCGTCTGGCCCCGGTGTCCGTGCGGGCTCGGCGGCTGCGGCCCCGTCTCCAGTGTCATCGGCGAGGTCCGCGTCGTTCGCGCCGCCGGCTCCGGCGCTGGCCGCGGCCTCCTCCGTGTCCTTTTTCCCATGCGGGAAGGGGATCAGCAAGGCCGCGCCGAAGATGACGACCATGACGGCGATAAGGACGAGGTTCGCCACTGACACATCAAAGATCGACCAGTGCAGGTATGTCCCGGGCTGATTCAAATCAATCGCGGCGGGCGTGGAGCCCGCAAACGCTATGGCTGCCATCAGGTGCTCCGGCTGGAAGGCGGGACGGGCCCGCGCGAAAAAGTGTGGCCCCCAACTTCCTCCCAGGTGGGAGGGCTCATCCAGGGAGGTGAGTCACTAGCCTTCCGGGACCTTCGTCCCCTGTGTTGCGCCTGGGGCAAACTGGGGTGCTCTGGACTTGGAACGGGGACTTAGGGCCCGGCAGATTTCGGCCGTTCTTCCTGTGACGTACCGAACAGGCCGTGCTGTGCTAGCCGGTGAGGGCGTTCCGCCCCGGTGGCCTGCTCCCGCGGACCCGCGCCGAACACCCGTCGCGGGGCGGGAACCCTCCGCGACATCTGGGTGGTGGGATCAATGGCTCGGCAGATCGATCCGTGGGTCGGCGTACCGCAGACAGTAGTGCTGGAGGAGAACCTGCTGGCCGTGCAGCTTCGCCTGCAGGGGCTCGACGTCAAGCTCCGCGAAGTGGAGGCGCGGCTTGAGCGGGTGGCCCTGGTGGCCGACGAGGCCAAATTGGACGTGGACCAGGCAAGCGGACAGACCCTGCAGCTCGAAGCGCAGCTGGCCGGTGTCGCCGCCGCCCTCCTCATGCTGACCGACCAGCTCTGCACCGCAGGTCCCGCCCGGTCTGCCCCCGCCGGCGGCTCAGCCCCCGCCGGCGGCCCAGCCCCCGCCGGCGGCCCAGCCCCCGCCGGCGGCCCAGCCCCCGCCGGCGGCCCAGCCCCCGCCGATGTGTCCGCCGCCGTCGCCCGCAAGGTCACGGAGATCTTGGCGGAGATGCGCCCCTGACGCGCTGGCGCTGGCGCTGGCCCTTCCACTGTTTCGCGGCGGCGAGGGCCCTCAGCCAGCGCTCCCTTCCGTCACATGGACCACATGCGTCCCCGCCAAGGTCAGCCGCCGAAAAGGTTAGCCCGCAGCGGGAGCGGGTGCACCCTTCGTGACCGGGACCTTGCGGTGCGGTCCTTCTCGGTGTTCTTCAGGCCGATGCTCACCGTCAGGATGCCGTTGTGACAGCCGGCCGTGACGGGCCACCAGGAAGGCCAGGCCGATCGTGATCGGCACGAACAGGAAGTGGTAAACGGTCGTGATGCCAAACTGCCACCGTGAGATGTCGAGCACGTCCACCCGTAGCCTCCTAGCTCGGCCGACTCCTCATTCCGACAGATCCACGTGCCCGGGTGGATGTCCCGGCGTCCAAGATCGATGATCTTGGTTTTGCCCTTAGGGCACGCAGGGCCCCGCGGCCTGAGCAACGCGGACCAAGTCCCGTGGTGAGCGGCTACGGTCAGCTCACCGGGGCGGCGGAGGGCTGCGACACGCGGAACAATGCGGCGGCCACGTCAGCCCCCCGGCCGGGTAGCTCCTGGACGGTGGCACCGGCCACCGCGAGAGCCGCCTGGGACATCCGGTAGTGATGACCGCACAGCAGCAGGTCGGCCGGGGCGGGGCGGGACGCCGACGCGGGCATGACCACGCGGACGACGGGGCGGCCCGGGCAGCAGCAGGCCCGGTACTCAGGGCGGCCAGGATTGGCCGGCTCGATCGTTTCGTGCGCGCCGACGGCGGCCGGTGCAGATCCGGTACCAGGGACACCCTTGCGGGGGAAGTTCGGCTTCATGATACGAGCATGACTTGCTGAGAGCGCGGCTTGCAGAGCCAAAACTCCCCGCCTCCGCAGGCCAAAGGTCCTCGCGGGACGCTGCTGGGGCGCGGCCGGGCGGCCCTCACGGACGGACGATGCGCCGCCCGCTGATCCGGCGGGGGGTGATGCGCACGTATGCCGCGCGGTCACCGCCCGCCCACGGCAGCACCTCGGCGCAGCGCTGCAGATGAGCCAGTTCCGTTTTCTGCAGCACCCGGTGCGCCTGGCCCTGGATCAGGACGCTCCACCCCTGCTCGAGGGCTTCGTCGACGTGATCGACCTCGAAGGACACCTCACCGTCGGCATGAGCGGCGATGATCGAGCCCCCGTCGGTCCGCACCACCACCGTGTTCGCGGTCACCGAGAAGTTGACCGGCAGGATGACGATCCCCGAGGCGGTGCTGAACCCGATCCGGCCGACGCCCCCGGCGGCGATGAGGCGAAAGCATTCGGCTCGCGCAATCCGCGCCAGGCTGTTCAGGCTAGCCAGCGGCTCGCGTCCGAGCGGCATCTCCAGTGCCGCCCCGAGCAAGGCCGACGGCGTGGTCTGCAGCGCCACGGACAACTGGCGCAGCACGGCACCCTTGGGCAATCCGGGATACTTCTCCAGGAATTCCAGGTACCGCGCGCTCACCCGGGCCCGGGCCGCGACCTGCTCCCGGCTGAGCTTGAGCTCGCTGCGCCGCTGCGCCAGCCTCCGGCTAAGGTCGCCGGGGTACGCCGCGGTCGGCCAGGTTTCCGGTTCGTGCTGATCTGCTGGGCGGTGCTCAGCTTCGGGACTGATGGTCATGCCATCCACCTCTGATCAATGCGTAGGGCCGCCTGCCAGGCCGGCCGCCTCTGGGCCGTCGGCAATATCCGGACGGGACTTAGGTCGGTCCCGGGGTGGTGAACGCTGCGCGAAAGGACGGCGGGAACTCGGCGGCAACCATCAGCTCGCGCCCGGTCACGATGCCCGGTGCGATCCGGATGAACTGGTCGCCCCGCGCCAAGGCCCAGGTAGGGGGCCCGCTGCCGCGTAGCCTGGTAATGTCGCCGGGTTCGGTCACTTCGTGCGCGCTGCCGACCACGTTGACCGTCCAGCCGGTGCGGGTTTCGTCGTCCAGGTGCTCGGCCTGGAACGCCACGATGGTATCCGGGATGGTGGCGGAGAGCGTGCTGCCGGTGTCGATCCGGATGACGATCTCGTTGCCGTCGACGGCGAACCTCACCGGCTCCACCGCCGGCAGCGCTTTCTTCGTGTAGGCGATCCGGCCGACTGAGACCGACGTCAGCAGCCGGAGGCACTCGTCGGCCGGGATCATCGTGGGCCCGGAGTCATCTGCGTCCATACCAGCAGGGATATTGCGCCTGTTAATGGCGGGCACAGGGCCGAAGGTCCAGGCTCCGGCCCGGAAGGTCCCGCCGCCCCGGAGCGCTGGCGGTCAGCGCAGTCGCCGGAGGCCGGTCAGCGCAGTCGCCGGAGGCCGGTCAGCGCAGTCGCCGGAGGAACGGGTCATACGGCTGCGCCGGGGTGATATGGATCCTGGCGTCTACGACGGACACCCCGCCAGGGCAGGCGATCACGGGGTTGAGGTCAAGCTCGGCGACCTCGGGAAGGTCATCGGCCAGGCGGGAGATGCGCAGCAGGAGATCCTGGAGCGCCGGCAGGTCGGCGGCCGGGCTGCCCCGATGGCCGAGCAGCAGCGGCGCTGACGGGGCGGAGCGGATGAGTTCGTCGGCGTCGGCATCGGTGAGAGGGGCGAGCCGGGCCGTGTGGTCGGTAGGCCCGTCGGTGTCCACGCCGCCAGGCCCGAAGACCACCAGCGGGCCGAACATGGGTTCCTGAGTGATGCCGATCATGACCTCGGTGCCGCCGGTGATCATCGGCTGCATCAGTATCTGGCGCAGCCGCCCGAACTTGGCGGACAGCACGCGGTAGGCCCGCCGGATGTCGGCGTCGGTGCGCAGATCCAGCTGGACCGCTCCGGCATCGGCCTTGTTCAGCAGGCCAGGCACGTCGGCCTTCAGCACGATGGGGCCGCCCAGGTCGGCGGCGGCCCGGACGGCGTCGTCGGCGCTGGCCACCGGGGTGAGGCTGATCAGCTGGACACCGTAGTGCGCGAGCAGCGCCGCGAGCGTCTCTGGCGGCAGCCAGCCGCCCTTCGGGTGGCGCGTCAGGTACTTCCGGACCAGGGCGCGGGCGTTGTCTGGTGTTACGTCGGTGAATTCGCGGAGGTGACCGGTGGGCCGGGCCCGCCAGGCGCTGTAGGTGACGGCGTGGGCCAGGGCGCGTACGGCGGCTTCGGGGTAGGCGTAGGAAGGGATGGCGCCCGCCGGTCCTGCGGGCTGAGCCGGGCCCGGCTGGTCCTGCTGGGCTGGGCTGGTGCGGGGCAGGAGCTGGACGGGTTCGCGCTGGTCGAGGATGACGGCGGCGAGGGGGATGTGGATGCGGGCGGCGCGGATGGCTGCGGTGAGGTTTCCGGTGGCGGCGGTGGGCAGGGCCAGCGCGATGATGGCGTCGACGCCTTCGTCGGCGGCGGCTAGTTCCAGGCAGCGCTGGTAGGAGTGTTCGCTGACGGTGGTGGTGGTGTTGACGGGGCCGGTTACTGCGCCGCTGGGGGGGATGAGTGCGTGCAGCCGGCGGCGGGTTTCGCCGGTGAGGCGGTGCACGGTCAGGCCGTGGTCGGAGCAGGCGTCGGCGGCCAGGACCCCGGCGCCGCCGACGTTGGAGACGACCGCGACCCGGGGGCCGGCGGGCAGGGGCTGGGTGGCGAGCAGGGCGGCCGTGTCGACGAGTTCGCCGAGGCTGTCGGTGGCGATGATGCCGGCTTGGCGGAAGAGGGCTTCGCGGGTGATGAGGGGGGTGGCGGTGGCTGCGGTGCGGGATGCGGCGGCGCGCTGGCCGGTGACCGATCGCCCGGCGTGCACGGTCAGGATGGGCATGGCGTGGCCGACCCGGCGGGCGGTGCGGGCGAATTTGCGGGGGTTGCCGAACGATTCGATGTACAGCACGGCGAGTTTGGTGGTCTGGTCTTGTTCCCACCACATCAGCATGTCGTTGCCGGAGACGTCGTATTTGCTGCCGACGGAGGCGAAGGAGGACACGCCCACGCCCAGCCGGGACAGCCGGTCGGCCAGGGCGACGCCGAGCCCGCCGGACTGCATGACCAGGCCTGCGCTGCCGGGTGTGGGGTGCCGGGTGGCGAAGGTCGCGTCCAGCCCGGTGGCGGGGACCGCGATGCCGAAGCAGCCGGGGCCGACCAGGCGCATGCCGTAGCGGCGGCAGATGGCCAGCAGGTCGGCGCTTTGCGGGATGTCCAGCCCGATCGTGATGACGACGAGGGCCTTGATCCCGCGCCGGCCGCATTTGTCGGCCACGGCGCACACGGCGGCGGGCGGCACGGCCACGACCGCCAGGTCGACCGGTTCGGGCAGCGCGGCGACCGATGGCACGCAGGGCACCGCCTCCATGTGCGCGGCGTGCGGGTTGACCGCGTACACGCGGCCCTGATAACCGGCGGTGACGATGTTGTGCAGGATGGCCCGGCCAGTGGTTCCCATCCGGCGGCTGGCCCCCACCACCGCCACCGAATCCGGCTGGAACACATGACGCAGGCTCACCACATCCGCGCTGCGCTCGCGGAGCGCGGCGGCGTCCAGGTACGGGTCCCAGCGCGGATCGGCGTCATCGTGCGGCAGGTCGCAGGTCAGCTCGATCACGCCGTCTTCCAGCTCGCGCCGGATGCTGAGCCCGGCATCGGCGAAGACCTTCTGCATCTCGGCGTTTCGCGCCAGCACGGATGCCGTGAGGGTGGTGACGCCCCGGCGGCCGGCGTCGGAGATCAGGTGCTCAAGCAGCAGCGTGCCGATGCCCCGGCCATGCATGTGGTCCAGCACCGCGAACGCGATTTCCGCCTCGTGCCCGTTGCCCGTGATCTCGTAGCTGGCCACCCCGGCGAGCTGGCCAGCCACCGTGGCCAGCAGAGCGGCGTGGTCGGCGGCGGGTGCCCGGCAGACCCGGCGTGCTTCCTGCTCCGCGGACAGCCGGCTGAAACTGAAGAAACGCAGGTAGGAGTTCTCCGGCGACATGGCCTCGTGCATCGCTGTGACCGCCGCCGTGTCGCCCGGGGTGGCGGGGCGGATCTCCGCTGTCGTGCCGTCGGCCAGCAGGGCGTACGCGCTGCGGGTCAGAGCTGTCGATGGTGCTTTCACGGCATTCATCAGGCGCGCCTCTTTCGTCCGCCTTGCATGGGTCCAGTTCACCGGAACCGGGACGGGAGCTGCTAGCGGTAAATGGCCGCTTGACGGCGGGGCGTCCGGCCCTCGTGTTCGGGCAGAAGGTCCTGATTGCGCGCGCTCGGCCAGGACACCGGTCCGGGGCCCGAAGTACGCTGTCCTCGGCCGCGACGACGCCGGTCCGGCGGACCCTGTGGTCACGGCGGGCTGCTGCCATCCGTACGCTGAATTTCGCGGACACGCAGGCCGGTCACGTCTCCACCGGCCGCGGGGCCAGCCTCCACCGGCCGCGGGGCCAGCCTCCACCGGCCGCGGGGCCAGCCTCCACCGGCCGGGGGGCCAGCCTCCACCGGCGGCGGGGCCAGCCTCGAATACCTTGAGGGCAAGCCCCGGCCCGGGCTGGCCGCACTGGAGGACTAGGCGGTGGTGAGCGCAACATCCGGCGGCTCGCCGCGGGTAACCGGGGACGGGTCTGCCCGCTACCGCCTCGTCCTGCTGCGCCATGGCGAGAGCGAGTGGAACGCCCGCGATCTGTTCACGGGCTGGGTGGACGCCGGCCTGTCGGCTGGCGGTGAACATGCGGCGTCATGCGCCGGAATGCTGCTCGCGGCCCATGCCCTGCCGCCGGGCGTCGTGCACACCTCGGTGCAGCGGCGTGCGATCAGGACGGCGGAGCTGGCCCTGGCCTGCTGCGGGCGGGACTGGATTCCGGTGCGCCGGTCGTGGCGGCTCAATTCCAATCACTACGGCGCGCTGCAGGGCAGGAACAAGGCCGAGGCGCGCTCGGTCTACGGAGCGGAGCAGGTCATGGCCTGGCGGCGCGGTTACGACGTCCGGCCGCCCCTGCTCGAGCCCAGCGCCCCCCACTCACAGTTCTCCGATCCCCGGTATGCCGCGCTGCCGCCGGAGGCGCGGCCCCGCGGCGAGTCCCTGAAGGACGTGACCGCGCGGCTGCTGCCCTACTGGTACGACGTGATCGTGCCCGATCTGCACGACAGATCAGTGGTTCTCGTCGTGTCGCACGGCAACACGCTGCGGGCGCTCATCAAGCACCTGGAGTCCGTCAGCGACGAGGCCAGCTCGGAACTGAACGTGCCTAACGCCGTTCCGCTGCTGTACGAGCTGGATGCGCAGCTGCGTCCGGTCGGGCGGGTGCAGCAGCTAAGGGCGTGATGAGCGTGCCTGCGGTCTGGGCGAGCCCGCTCTGCGGCGCGGACGGAGGCCATGCTCAGGCGTACAGGGCCTCGGCGTCGGCGGCGTACCTGGCCAGCACGTAGGCCCTGCGGACCTTCTGCGTGGGGGTCAGCTCGGCGCCGGCCTCGAACCGGCCGGGCAGAATGCGGAATCGCTTGATGCCTTCAGCCCGGGAGACGGCCGTGTTCGCGCGGTCCACCGTCGCCTGGACGACGGCGCGCAGATCCGGGTCTTCGCTCAGCTCACCGACCGTCGCCCCGGCTGGTTTTCCCTGCCGCTGCTTCCACCGGGCGAACGCC
>Ga0187859_10002107_pt1 | contig 12543 bp, 9 predicted proteins | sample June2016WEW_10_1_2_FD_133019 | JGI IMG/M metagenome (GOLD analysis project Ga0187859, IMG submission 133019) | Peatland microbial communities from SPRUCE experiment site at the Marcell Experimental Forest, Minnesota, USA - June2016WEW_10_10 | ecosystem: Environmental > Terrestrial > Soil >...
TCGTAAAGTCGATTACGCAATGGGCTACGAGTCCGTGGGGACAGGATGTTCCCATCCACATAGCGTGGTTCCTGATCTGGGTTGCTGCGATCGCCGGCTTGCTATTCTTCATCGTGCACGCAATTTACGTGCGATACTTCGCCAAAACGGAAGAATTTGCGGGTAGTGTTTCGCCCACGCTCGAGGTCCGGCTACCGCCGCGAATCCCCAGGCACACGCTAGCAGCACGATTGTTTCACTGGATCATGGCAGCCTCAATGTTCACGTTGCTCTTCACAGCTTTCCTTCCGAAAGTAGGTGTCCAGTTCGATTGGGTGACGTACCATTGGATCGCCGGGACCGTCCTCACCGTGTCCGTCATTTTTCACATCATCCACGCATCTTTTTGGCTGGACTTCTGGGCGATCTGGCCGGACAGAGAAGACTTGGTGGATGCATGGAGAAGAGTGCTCAGGTTTATGGGCCGGCCGGCGCCACCTCCGCGGAGGTTCGCGAAGTACCCGCTAGAGAACAAGCTCTATCACGCCGCGATCATGGTGACCGGCTTGTCTGCCATCGGAACAGGCGTGTTCATGATGTCGCGCGTGCGTACCATCTTTTTCCCTCGGAATCCGTATCTGTTCAGCGACCTGACCTGGGGCTTGATGTATGTGCTGCACGGGCTGGCCGGCGTTGGACTCATTGCGCTTGTCATGATCCACGTATACTTCGCGGTTCGTCCGGAAAAACGGGACATCACAAAGTCGATGATCTTCGGTACGATGAGGCGTGAGTTCTACCTGACGCACTACGACCCCGAGCGCTGGAACGTGGAAGTGTCCTCCACGGGATCCCACCGAGCGGATAAGGAAGCTTAAGCTATGTTGATCTGGGAGCGGTTTGAAGCCATAGAGGAATGCTACGAGTTCATGTTGGCGTACGCCGCGCAAGGGCTCCCGAGTGACGAAGGCAGTAAGTCCGGCGCACAAGTTCGGCAATTCTTGAATCGTGCGGTGGAAGCACTCAGTGGACTTGCTGAGAGCTGTGCGACGGCGATGCCGGACGAACTCCCCACCTTCCTGACGGTATTGGATCGCGACGCCCGCGATTCACTTGCCGCCATTGAGCTCGTACTCGCGCAGCCATCAATCAGCTCCCAGTTGATCGACAATTTGAACGCGTCGATGCATCTGCGTGCACTGCTCACTGACGTGTTTCTGCTGGGCGAGATTCTTAGGACGCAACGCGCCACCGCGAACTTCGTCAGCTCATCCAGTTAGGATTCTGCGCGGTGCTATCAAATTGAGTAGTGGTCTTGAACGGCTCGAATTGCCCGGTGATGGCCGCGTCCTTGGTCTTGGCGAGCAACGCCGACACTTCCGTGGGACTCATTGGCTGGAACGTTCGAACCGCTTCAATCGCCTGATCCAGGATCGCCATGCGTTCACAGCCGGTAATCACTACCGACGTCGGGAGGCTCAGCGCGTAGTGCAGGCACTCCACCGGCGTTACGCGCCCACTCTTCAGGACATTGCCATCTCCCATGGATTTCATTCCGAGCACCGCGATGCCCTGTTCCACCAGCTTGGGAAGTACGTCATGCCCGAAACTGCGGAAGTGCGCATCCATGACGTTGAGCGGCATTTGGCAGGTATCAAAATGGAAGTTATGTTGCGCCGCCGCCTCTAGCATCCGCAGATGCACGAACGGGTGCTTGTGGCCGGTGAAGCCGATGTAGCGAATCTTGCCCGCCTTCTTAGCCTCCATCAACGCTTCGAGCGGGCCGTCAACGGCAAAGAACCGGTCCGGATCTTCCATGCGGATGTTTTCGTGAAATTGGATGAGATCGACATGGTCCGTCTGCAGGCGCTGCAATGACTCATCGATCTGCCGGGCGGTGGAATCCTTCGTGCGCCCGTCAAACTTGGTCATGAGGAAAACTTTCTGCCGGAAGCCATCGCGCAGCGCAATCCCCATGCGCCGCTCGCTTTCACCGTTGTGATAATCCCAACTATTGTCCATGAAAGTAATTCCACGATCGATAGCACTGCGGACAATCTGGATGGCGTCCGCCGGGTCGGGCGGATGTCCTACGTGATAACCGCCCAATCCAATCGCCGATACTTTCTCGCCCGTCTTTCCCAAAGTCCGATAAAGCATACCGTCCGATGTAGTCTCCTTATGCGTCTGAGCTCACTTCTTCTGGCCTGGCGGAAAATGATCAAACATCTTCTGCACGCCCTTGTCAAGGTTCTTGATGTTTCTTGTCGGACCTGTCCGAAAGGGCGTCGCTGGACGATCTCCGCCATATCAGTATTTTGGTGCTTCGCGCCAGCGCCCGAGGGCCACATGGTGACAGTGATGGCTTGAGCAGCCGGAGCTGGAGATCAGATTGTCGTTGTACTCCGCCCAAGCAGAAGTCCGGCCTCGGGGCGATAGCTCACCCCACGGACGCTGTTGCACGTGCGAGCCCTGCTGAGCTTTGTAAAGGACCAACTCCCAGCCGTTTCATCTTGGCGACTAACGTCGTCCGCTTCATGCCCAGTCGGCTGGCTGCACCATTCGGACCACCCACCACCCCGCCCGTTTCGTGGAGAGTCTGGAGGATGTGCGAACGCGACGCCTCGTCGAATGTGACAGGCGCAGATACCTCGGACGTGCGCGGGAGTTCCGGCAGCGAGCCATTCAAGACTGCACCGTCCGCAAGAATTACCGATCGCTCGATGAAATTTTGCAATTCCCGGATGTTGCCTGGCCAGGAATAACGCTCCAGACCCATCATGAATTCTTCTGCAATAGATGTAAACGGCTTCCCCATGCGATCGGCGTAAACCTTTACGAAGTGGTGGACCAACGAGGGGATATCTTCGCGGCGCTCACGCAGCGGCGGTAATTCAATGGGGAACACGCTGAGCCGATAGAAGAGGTCGGCGCGAAATTCACGTTCGTCGACCATCTCCGCGAGATTCCGATGTGAAGCGCAGATCACACGCACATCAGTGTGAATGGTCGCAGCGCTACCTAAACGCTCGAACTGCTTTTCCTGTATCACCCGTAGAATCTTGGGCTGCAGTTCCAGCGGAAGGTCGCCGATTTCGTCCAAGAATAAGGTACCGCGATTGGCCCGCTCAAACCGTCCGATGCTGCGCGTGACCGCACCGGTGTAGGCGCCGCGCTCGTGACCGAACAGCTCGCTTTCCAACAAACCTGCGGGAATGGCGGCGCAATTCACCTTCACAAACGGACCATTCGCTCGCTCGCTGCCTTTGTGAATGGCTTCAGCAATCAGCTCCTTGCCGGTTCCTGTTTCCCCTTGGATCAGCACGGTGGCGTCGGTAGGAGCGACCATGCGCACCAGACGAAGCACTCCCTGAAGCGCGGCGCTGTTGCCGATTATCCTAGGTAGGCCGTGGTCACGGCGTTCGCTGTGGTGTAACGCCTGGTTCGCCGACTTCGTGTCCTCGATCTCGAACCATTTCGGGCTGGAACCTAATAAATTTGCAGTGGCCATAGTTACCTCCTTGTCGAACCGATCTGAACTCCTGTTTAAACCCCCCGAGCGTCTTTCAAAGCGGCTTCGATCGTTCTCAGCAGCTCCGCACCGTCAAAGGGCTTGTATAGAAACCTAGTTGCACCCTCGTCCAGGGCTCGCTGTCTGGCTTCATCGTCCTGGTGGGCAGAAATAAAGATGACCGCCAACTCCGGGCGCTCCATTCTTATGCGGCGCTGTAACTCAACGCCGTCCATTCCTGGCATCCGTACGTCTGTGACTAGACAAGCCGCTCCCGCAAGGGCACCCGACTCGAGGAACTCCTCCGCGGACGAATATGTGGCAGCGGCATATCCGGCCGACTCCACCAGGCTTTTCAAGGATTCTCGTAGCCGAAAGTCGTCGTCCACTCCCACCACCAGGTGTTTCCCAACGCCGGTCATCACCGATGTATCTCCATCTACGCCTTGATGATACGGCAGAAGTACGAGGCTGGCTATTATATGTTTATTTAGATCGGCCAGGAGTGCGCGCAATTCCGAGCTTGTCGGACATCCTCACCAATTCTGCGAGCGACCCTGCGCCCATTTTGTGCATGACCTGGCCCCGATGAACCCCGATCGTGATCTCGCTGGTCCCAAGGTCGGCGGCGGTCTGCTTGTTGGCGAAGCCAGCGGCCACAAAGGGAAGCACCTCGCGTTCCCGAGGCGTAAGAAGAGAGTAACGCTTCTGCAACTCCGCCAGCTCGGATCTCTTCCTCCGCGCTTCTCGATCCAGGACAATCGCGGCGTCAATCGCACCTAGCAACTCCTGCTCGCTGAATGGTTTGGGCAAAAACTCGATCGCTCCGGCCTTCATCGCGCGTACCGAAGAAGGAATATCGCCATGGCCCGTTATGAAAACGATCGGAGGGCCATCTCCGGCTGCCAGTTCCCGTTGGAGTTCCAGGCCACTCGTGCCCGGAAGTTCCAGGTCCAGGACCAGGCAAGCGGGGGCATCCGGTTTTTCGGATTCCAGGAATTCCGCAGCCGATCCAAATGCGAGAACTCTAAGTCCCACGGACGCTATCAGGCTGGACAGCGCTTCACGCACTCGATAGTCGTCATCCACCACGAAGACGATGGGGTTGTCCGAGTTCATTGCATCTCGCTTGATTTGAGTGGAATTGTGAAGCAGACCGTGGCCCCGGGCCCAACGCCAGGTGCAACCCAAAGCCGGCCGTGATGTCTCTCGATGATGGAGCGGCAAATAGCCAGGCCCATGCCCATTCCGTTTTGTTTCGTTGTAAAGAAGGCCTCGAAGGCTTTTTCCGGATTCTCGAATCCGGCTCCGTTATCCCGTACCTCAACGACAGCGGCATTGGGGCCATCCCATGCCGAACGGATAAAAATTGTCTTGGGGTGGTGCGCAACTTGATCCAGTGCCTCGATTCCATTGAGGACCAGGTTGAGAACTACCTGCTGCAACTGTACGCGATCAGCCACCACGGACGGAAGCTTCTTGTCCAACTCGGTTTCCACAGCGATGCCCCTTTTCCCGGCGTCGCCTCGCAGCAGGCGGAGCACCTCACCGATGACTTCATTCAGGTCAAGGACGTCCTTCTCACCGGGAGCTCGCCTGAAAAGCGCTCGAACCCGCCGCACAATTTCTCCGGCATCCTGGCCATCGCGAATGATTCTTTCGGCCGCCTCGCGAGCCTTGGCCAAGTTAGGTGGATTCGCTGAGAGCCAACGTAGGCAGGCATGACCATTGGCAGCAATCGCACTCAGCGGTTGGTTGACTTCATGTGCAAGCGAGGCAGTCAGTTCTCCCATGGTGTTCACCCGGTTTACGTGTGCGAGATCCGCCTGCGCTTGCCGCAACGCCTCTTCGGCGAGTCTAATCTTGCCTTCTGCCTCCTTTACCGCAGTGATGTCCATCAGCGCTCCAACAAACTCAAGTTCTCCCGATTCACCTCTTACACCGTGAGCTACAACATGGACATATTTGACGGAGCCATCCGGCATCAATAATCGATGTTCAAAATCAAAATCCTCCCCATCCTGGGATGCGCGCGCAACTACGTGTTTAAGGTCGAGCGCGTCTTCCGGGTGAGTCAGTCGGAAGGCGAGGTCCACGGATGGTTTTGTCGTTCGCTCGCATTGGAAGATTCGATACATCTCCGCTGACCAGAAGATCTCACCACTGGGAACTGTCCAGCTGAAGCTGCCGGTGTGGCTTAATCGTTGTGCTTCGGATAAATACGCCTGGCTCTGCCGCAACGCGTCTTCGGCCTGTTTTCGATCTTCGATATCGATACTGGTTCCATACCATTTAACGATTTTTCCTGATTCATCGCGCAGCGGTACGTTGCGGATCAGAAACCAGTGATACTCCCCATCAGCTTGCCGCAGCCGTGCTTCACTTTCCATTGGTTCGCCGGCCGCGAGGGCTCGCTGCAACTCGTCGACGTACCTCGGGAGGTCGTCGGGATGAACCGCGGACCTCCAATTCCACGCGTTCTCCTCGGATAAACCCGTAGATTCCAGCCAACGTCGATTGATGAAATCAACGGAGCCGTCAGGCGCGGTGCTCCAGACATAGGCCGGAATTGTGTCAATGACCAGCCGCAGCCGATCTTCGCTACTTTGTAAAACCGCGTAGAGATCCCGCAAGCGCCGGGCTGTGTCGTTGAACACCTGTCCCAGGTGAGCGAGTTCATCTTCCCCCTGGATCGTCACCTGGTGCTGAAACTCGCCTCGCGCCAATGCCTTGGAGCCTTCCACCAAGCGGGCAAGTGGTTGCGTGATGCTACGCGTAATGGCTAGGCCGAGGGTAGCCGCGATCAGCAACGCAAAGACGGCGGTGGTGGGCACGATCACAAACACCAAACGCTGAACGCGCCCCGTGTTCAGCACGGTTTCAGCCCGCTGTTCGGCGGCATCGTGGTCTACTTTTTCGACCAGCGCCGAGGTCATGGATTCGAGCGGCCGTACCTGGTTCGATAGGCGCAGTTGCACAGCCCGCCAGTCGCCGGTGGTGGCCAGTTTAATGATTGTCTCAAGCTGCGATGTCAGTGAGCTCTGAATAACGTGAATCGTAGGTAGGAAGTTCGGATCCCGCTGCAAATCTGAGGGTAGGAGACTGAAGGAGCTTACTGCGTGCTGTATGTCGTTTAGGACAACGGCACGAAGGTCCCCAGCTTCTTTTACCAGAAGGCCGGCGTCCTCGGTCTGCGCGATTGCTTCCAACCCAGCGTAGAACTCTAAGAGACTCGCATGAACACGTAATAAAGTGACCAGCTTCTGGTCGATCCCGTTCAGGCGCTCTGCCTGAGCGTGGACAACTTGGAATTGCCAAAGAACGATAGCATCAGCACCGAGCATCACCAGGATTATGAATACGAAGCACAGGATCAGACGGGAACCGATGTTGAGTCGAGCGGGATGAAGAGTTTTCTCTTCCACGCGTTTTACCAAACGGCCGAATTCCGTCGCAGTGTGACGCTGCATCGGTTGTTCCTTTCAAGCTATCGCTGATTTCCAGCTCACTCCGCGCCTCAGGGGCGTGCTGATCCCCCCGGAGGAGGCCCCTTCTTAAAGCCTGTGATACGAACCAACTCATTCTCCAGGGCTTTGGCCGATTCCGGCGCAGTTCTTTCGCCCGTCAGCACGGAGTGTACTGCTTGCATGTAAGCGTTGGACACTTCCTCGTACTTCTTGCCGGTAATGTTCGAAGGACGCGAAATAATGTCAGTGCGGAACGCCTGGCTCAACAGGGCAAAACGGGGATTCGGTTCAAGTACCTCAGGCAGTTCGTAGAGCTCCGGCCGAGTGGGCGCCAGCGAAACCAATCGAGACCGCTTCACCTGTACGTCTCTGCTGATCAAAAACCGGACCAGCTCTACGGCTTCGCGTGGGTGAGCCGAGAATCGGGAAACCGCCAAGCCGGTTCCTCCTAGCGTACCCACCCGGCCTGCCTTACCCCCGGGCAGCAGGCTCACATCAAACTTATTGCGTATGGGCGACCCTGCCGCCTGGCTGTCAACGTAGCCTAAGGTCCAATTCCGCATGAACGCTGCGTCGCCGGCCACCCAAACATTGAGCGTATCCCACTCCTTGTATCCAACTACACCGGGTGGCGAGATCGAACCAACCCAACGCGCCGCCCGTTGCCACGCCCGGATCGCGTCCGGGTTGTTCACGCTGATCGTTTTGTCCTTCTCGATAGTCGGTCCGCCGCCTTCGGCGGCCTGCCATTCCAGCGCGTTGCAGCTCAACGCCTCGGTGGACGCGCCTTGCCACACAAAACCCCAGAACTCTTTCTTAGCTTTGGCTCTTTCGCCCGCCTGAATCCGCGCTGCCATAGACTCCAGCTCATCCCAGGTCCTGGGTGGCTCCCGATATCCATACTCCCGCAGAAGGTCGGTGCGGTAATAAAGAACGCCGATATCGGCATCATACGGCACCGCCACCAGCTTGTTGTCCACGGTGTAGCTGGCGGTTATCGCCGGAAAGCCGCCGGAGATTTCACTCCCGAAATATGGCTTGAGATCTACAAAATTCTCGCTCAGAATGCCCGGCCAAATCACATCAATGGTGTACACGTCAGGACCCGAGACGCCCGGCCGGAGTAACTCTCGCCACAAGGCCATCTGTTCCCGAGTAGACTCCGGAGACGGAAGGAGTTTGACTTGGATTCCTGTTTGCCGTGTAAATTGCTGCAACTCCCGCTCGCGTTCTTGGTTGAACGCCGGCGTGGCCCACCCCTGATCCACAAAAGTTAACGTAACCGGTGGATGAACAGAAGTACAAGCTGCCAGCAACAGCGAGAGCACCACAATGCAAACGGCGACTTCTATACGAATTGCCAGCTCTCTATTCACGGGTGTGCTGCCCCCGCACGGGCGGTCCCTTCCTGAAGCCGGTTATGCGAACCAATTCGTTCTCCAGGGCTGCGGCCGCTTCCGGTGCTGGCTTCTCGCCAGTCAACACGGAGTGCACTGCCTGGGTGTAAGCCTCGCTGACGTCCGGATATTTTGTGCCGGTGACATTCGAAGGACGCGATACTATGCCGGCCCGGAATGCCTCACGCAACAGGGCAAAACCAGGATTTGGTCCAATTACATCAGGCACGTCGTAGAGTTCCTGAAGAGTGGGGGGCACAGAAAGCACGCGTGACCGCTTCGTCTGCACGTCTCCACGGCTGAGGTATCGGACCAGCTCTACCGCTTCACGGGGATGAGCCGATAATTTGGAAACTCCCAGGCCGGCTCCTCCCAACGTAGCCATGCGGCCTTCCTTACCAGCAGGCAGGACGGTTATATCGAACTTATTTCGGATCGGCGACCCAGCCGCCTGACCGTCGACGAAGGCGGTCGGCCAATTCCGCATGAATGCTGCCCCTGCAATCCAAACATTCAGTGCGTCCGCCTCTACATATCCGCTTACACCGGGGGGTGAGATGGAACCAACCCAGCGCGCCGCCCGTTGCCACGCCCGGATCGCGTCCGGGTTGTTCACGCTGATGGTCTTGTCCGCTTCGATGATCTGACCGCCGCCTTCGGAAGCCTGCCATTCCAGCGCGTTGCAGGTCAACGCTTCGGTAGCCCCTCCTTGCCACACAAAACCCCAAAACTCTTTCTTTCCTTTGGCTCGTTCGCCCGCCTGAATCCGAGCCGCCATCATCTCCAGCTCATCCCAGGTCCTGGGTGGTTCGGGATATCCATACTCTCGCAGAAGGTCGGTGCGATAAAACAGAAGCCCGATGTCAGCGCGATAAGCGATGGCCACCAGCTTGTTATCCACTGTGTAGCTGGCAGTTATAGCTGGAAACTGAAGGGGGATTTCGTTGCCGAAATATGGCCGGAGATCTAGGAAATATTCGTTCAGAATACGCGTCCAGATCACGTCTATGCCATATACGTCAGGCCCCGAAGCGCCTGTCCTGAGTAAGTCTTGCCACAATGCCAGTTTTTCCCGCGCGGACTCCGGAGACGGAAGCAGCTTGACTTGGATTCCGGTTTCCCGAGTGAATTGCTGCAACTCCTGCTGGCGAGCCTTGTTGAAAGTCTCAGTGGTCCACTCCTCCAGAAGAGTTAATGTGACCGGTTCATGAACAGGAGACCGAGTGCAACCTTCCAAAAGCAACGCAAGCAAGACCATGCAAACGGCGCCTACCATCCGGCCGTAATTCGCCCTATCCTCACGCGAGCACAGGTTCCGCTTCGAGATTGGCGGCCAGTCGCCGGGTGACATCCCACTATGCTAGCCAGAGAACAGCCTCGGGAGCAAACTACTGGCGCTCAGGATTGGCGCTGACGGGTTGCGCTGATCCCCCTGGGGGCGGTCACCATGCACCGCGGTTAGCGGGCAGGGATAGTGGGGTTCATGTGATGCTTACGCCTCTGGCACCGAATAGCCGATGATTTATTTGCGGAAACAGAGCCGACGGGCACGCTCTCTATCCGCACCGTCGGATTTCGCGGCAGGGCCCCACTCCGTTATGGTCAGCTCCGGTCTTGAGGCGAAGATCTATTCGAACTCCGTTCCTCAGGGCCGTCGCGATGAACCGAGGGCGAGAGTTTAGCTCTAAGGGCGGTCGTCGCTGGGCGCCGGATTAGCGAGTCAGAGGAATCCAGTCCAATACCAGCGGCTAATGAGGTGAATACCACGTAATTCCGGGAGGAATTATACGACTTCCGGAAAGCCCAGGCAGCATTAAGCCTTATTGCGGCGAACCACCAAAAGGTTGTTGTCCCAAGCGTTCACCGGGTTCGGCAAGATCAAAAATGCGAACTCATATTTTGGATACCGCTTCGAATACACGTTGGCCAGTTGATCGTACCAGCGGTCGATGCAATCTCGCGCAATATCTTCCACCACGTAGATACCTCCCGGGCGCAACTGCTCCAGTGATCCTTCCAAGAAGGAAACATTAGCGTCGAACGTATGCAGGCCGTCCTCGATGATAATATCCATACCGTCCTGCAAATCCGGCTGCGACCACATCGCCCGAATAGCCGCTGGATCGAGCTGATCGCAATAGAACGTCTTGATCCGATTCTCCTGAAACAAAATGCCACGGTCGATATCAGCACCAAACACCTGCGCAAGCGGGAAGAGGTCTCGCCATCCACGAAGGGACGCCCCGGGCCGGCCTTGGACCCCCATGTTGGACGCAACCTCCGTATTGTTTGTGCCTAGCCCGAGTTCAAAAACGCGTAGAGGCCGGTCGCGATACGGCTCGAAAAGGACAGAATACACAACCGTGTAATTGTGCCGTCCATAACCTTTGTCGGAGCCGTAGTTATACATGACACGACACATTTTGGTGGGAGCCACTGCATTCACCGCTTGAAGCCGGGTTACGAGATCTGATTCGCCGTCACTACCGAAACTGCGGACCTCTGGCGGGCGCTTGATAAACCAGGATGTCATAGCCAACCAGCGAAATCGGATAGAATCGAACGCGCTCTGGGGAAGTACACGTCTCAGCAAGGTGCTGAGAGCAGTCACCACGCTCCGCATGCTCATAGCCTAACTGATGCGCGCTCGGCATGCAATAGAACCGCTTAGCTAAGGCTCGAAGAACAAGCCCGAAAGCACCGCGTTGTTTCCCGCAGTCCTGGTGACTTGGAACTGCACGTGTCCGCTCACATTCCATACCATATACACGCCGCCGTTAAAGCTTGACGTCAATGCCTGCGTATTTAGAATGTTTCCGTTTCCGTCCAATACGTTGATCGTCTGCCGTCTGGCCGTGCTGTCCCAATCCAAGCAATACAGCGCCACCTGATGCGTCGCCGAGTCAGTTATGTTCATATCGATCGTAAACTGCGTGGACGAATACCACGTCGCCGCTATCCGGACGGCAGGATTGCTGGCCTTCTGCAGCGCTCTCACATCGGAGGTAGAAGCGGTCCAAGTGTAGCTGGATTGTCCGGACGGTATCGGCGTCACGTACGACGGGTTGCTCGTCAGATCCCCGATTACGTTGTAGCCGTCGCTGCCGTATACGCCTTCCCAGTTGCCCTGCGTCGCCGTATCCATCTGGACAAACGTCGCGGTCGGCGGGGGAGGCGTAGCGCTATTCGTCAACGCAAATGACACCGCTGTCAGCCCCGGCGCTGAGGCAGATACATTGTAAGATCCCACCACGCTATTAGCTACTGGGACCGGCGAGATTGCAATCCCGCTCCCATTCGTCACTACTGCCGCCGTCGCCGATCCGCCGAACAGCGCACTCGCCCCGCTCCCCGGCGCCGTGAATGTCACCATCACCCCGCTCACCGGATTTCCAGACCCGTTCTTCACCGTCGCCTGCAGCGCTGCCGGGAAGGCCGTGCTCACTACCGTGCTCTGCGGTGTACCGCCGGTGGCGCTAATGGTTTGCGTGTTGAGCGCCGGATCAAAGAACAGCCCCGAAACCACCGCATTGGATCCTGCGGTCCTCGTGATTTGGAATTGCACGTGTCCGCTCACATTCCACACGAGGTAGACGCCGCCGTTAAAACTTGACGTCAATGCCTGGGTATTCAAAACATTTCCGCTTCCATCCAATACGTTGATCGTCTGCCGTCTGGTCGTGCTGTCCCAATCCAGGCAATACAGCGCCACCTGATGCGTCAGCGTGTCGCTTATGTTCATGTCGATGGTAAACTGCGTGGTCGAGAACCATGCTGCCGCTATCCGGACGGTTGGATTGCTGGCCTTCTGCAGCGCTCTCACATCGGAGGTCAAGCCGGTCCAGGTGTCGCTGGACTGTCCGGACGGTATCGGTGTCACGTACGATGGGTTGCTCGCCAGATCCCCGATTACGTTGTATCCGTCGCTGCCGTATACCCCTTTCCAAGTGCCCTGCGTCGCGGAGTCCGTCTTGACAAATGCCGCGGCTCCTGGGGAAGACGTAGCGCTATTCGTCAGCGCAAATGTCACCGCCGTCAGCCCGGGCGCCGAGGCCGATACATTGTAAGATCCCACCAGGCTATTAGCCACCGGCACTGGCGAGATTGCAATCCCGCTCCCATTCGTCACTACTGCCGCCGTCGCCGATCCGCCGAACAGCGCACTCGCCCCGCTCCCCGGCGCCGTGAA
>Ga0187859_10002111_pt1 | contig 12541 bp, 6 predicted proteins | sample June2016WEW_10_1_2_FD_133019 | JGI IMG/M metagenome (GOLD analysis project Ga0187859, IMG submission 133019) | Peatland microbial communities from SPRUCE experiment site at the Marcell Experimental Forest, Minnesota, USA - June2016WEW_10_10 | ecosystem: Environmental > Terrestrial > Soil >...
AGCGCCGCATTCTGTTCCTCACCCGCGCCCCCAATCGCCATCGGAATCATCCCGACGATCATCGCGGCCGCGGTCATCAGCACCGGCCGGATGCGGGTGCGGCCCGCAACGATCGCCGCATCGAAGGCCCTCAGGCCGGCGAGCTGCTGCTCGCGCGCAAAGGTGACGAGCAGGATCGAATTCGCCGAGGCCACGCCGATCGCCATGATCGCGCCCATCAGCGACGGCACGCTCAACGTAGTGCCGGTGATATAGAGCATCGTGACAATGCCGCAGAACGTCGCCGGCAGAGCCAGAATGACCACGAACGGGTCGCCCCAGTTCTGATAATTCACTACCATGAGCAGATAGACGAACACGGCAGCAAACAGAATGCCGACGGCCAGGTCCCGAAACGCGGCATTCATGCTGTCGATCTGGCCGATGACTTCGATCCGGTTGCCAGGCGACAACTGCTTTTGGTACTCGACCACGATCTTGTTGATGTCGCCAGAGATAGACCCAAGATCTCGCCCATCGGCATTGGCATAGACTTCATACACAGGCTGGACGTTGGCCTGATTGGCATTGGTCGGAACCGAATCCCGCTTGAGGCTGGCGACATTACTGAGCAGCCCCGGCACGGGATTTCGGCCCGCTGCGGTAAACGTGGTCACCGGCGTGTTCTTGAGCTCGTTGAGCGAGTTCACGCGGTACTCGGGTGTCTGCACTGCCAGAAAGTATGGTGTTCCGTTGCTCGGATCAGTCCAGAAGTTTGGTGACACCTGTTCTGACGAGCTCAGGCTCGTGTTTAGGTTAAGCGCTATGCTGTTCGCCGTGAGACCAAACTGCGTGGCGCGCGCCCGGTCGATCTGAGCGAAAAATTCCGGGGCGCTGACCTCCTGCTGCAGATGCGCGTCGGCGACCCCTGGTATCGCTGCAATCCGTTGCCCGAGCTCCTTGGCGATGCGCAGATTTTTTAGCCGGTCGTATCCGACAGTGCGCACGTTGATCTGCGCCGGGATGCCGAAGTTGAGGATTTGTGTCACCATGTCGGCAGGCTGGAAGTAGAACACGCTTTCGGGGAACGCGACCGGTAGCACTTGACGCAGTTTGCTAACGTAGGTCGCAGTCGGAGCGTGGCCTTCTTTTAGCGCGATCAAGATCACACCGTCATTGACACCGATCGCCGTACCATCACCAAATGCATAATTGTAGGAGCGAGCCGGTAAGCCAATGTTGTCGACGATCAGATCTCGCTCGCTCTCTGGAATGACCTCGCGGATCTTATTCTCGATCGCTTGAAAGATCTGCTCAGTCTTCTCGATGCGGGTCCCGGCTGGCGCGCGCACGTGCATCTGAATCTGGCCGCCATCGATAATCGGAAAGAAGTCGCGGCCGACGAACATGAAGAGCGTGCCCCCCAACGTCAGCACGATGGCCGCTACCAGAGGCACGATGCTCCGTCGTCTCAGCAGCGTGCCGAGGACTTCCGTGTAGCCGCCGCGCATGGTTTCAAAGGCGCGCTCGAACCTCCCAAGCAGGCGTGCAAACCAGCCGGCCGACGCCTTTTCGCCACGCTGTTCACCCTTGAGCAGCAGGCCGATGGTGATCGGCGTCAAGGTTCGCGAGAAGCTGTAGGACGCCAGCATCGCGAACACCACGGCCAGGCCGAGTGGGGTGAAGAGGTACTTCGCCGGGCCGTGGAGGAACACAACAGAAACGAACACGCAGCTGATGGCCAGCGTCGATACCAGCGTCGGAACCGCGATACCGGCGGCGCCGTGGAGCGTTGCCGCAGGAAGCGGCATGCGTTCTTCGGTGAGCAGGCGGTGGGTGTTCTCGATCGTGACCGTCGAATCGTCGACCAGGATACCGATCGCAAGCGCGAGGCCGCCGAGCGTCATCGTATTGATGGTGTCGCCGAGGAAGTAAAGGACGATTAGCGAAGAGAGGATCGAGAGCGGGATCGAGATCATCACGACCAGCGTCGACCGCCACGATCCGAGAAAAAGCACAATCATCAGCGCGGTCAAACAAGCGGCAATGGCGCCTTCCTTAAGCAAACCCTCAATCGACGCTTTGACGAATACCGATTGATCGAACAAATCCTTGATCTGCATGCCGGCGGGTGCCGCCGCTCGGGCGACAACCAGCGCCTGCTTGACCGCGTTGACCACAGCTAGCGTTGAGGCGTTGCCGTTCTTGATGATGCTCAGTAGGACCGAGCGATGGCCATCGGTCCGCACGATGTTCTGCTGTACGGCAGAACCGTCGTGCACCTGCCCTACATCCTTCACGAACACAGTGGCGCCGTTGACGAATTTTATCGGGATGTTGTTGAGGTCCTCAATCGTGGCGGGAAGCGCGTTGGTGCGCACCGAAAATTGCGTGTCACCGATCTTGGCCGTGCCGGCCGGCACCGTAAGGTTCTGGGCGTTGACCGCGTTGACGACGTCCAGCGGGGTCAATCCCTTGGCCTGCAGCTTCAACGGGTCGATATCGACCATGATCTGGCGATACTTGCCGCCGGCCGGTGTCGGAAGCGTGATTCCGTGAATGGGCGCGAGCTGCTGCCGCAACCGATAAATCCCGTAGTCGTAGAGCTGCTGCTCGTTTAGTGTGTCGGAACTCAATCCGATCTGCAGCACCGGAACGCTAGAGGCGTTGTATTGGACAACGACCGGAGCTTGGATGCCCGCCGGCATCAGAGCGCGGATCGAATTTGTCCCGGATACGATCTGAGCGATCGCAAGATCGAGATTCACATCGGGTTGAAAGAAGACCTTCTGAACCGAAATACCGTTCAGGGTCTGCGCCTCGATATCCCGGATCCCGTTCACGCTCGACGATAGCGAATACTCGCTGTAGGTCGTAACACGCTGTTCCATCTCCGGCGTACTGAGCCCGGTATATTGCCAAATGACGGTCACGACGGGGATGTCGATCTCGGGAAAGATATCGGTTGGCATCGACAGGATCGCCGTCGTGCCGAGAAACAGGACGAGCGCGGCGAGCACGTAGAAGGTGTGCGGCAGCCTCAGAGCAAAACGAACGATACCCATGATGGTCGACCTGCGAGGTGCGATTCTCGACCCGGCAATATCTTCTAGACGTTCTCCTTACACTCAGGCGGCGAGCTTCGGCCGGCAGCAAGTCAGCGCGCGACCGGCGTGGTGAGAGCCAGACAAACAGCGCAGCACGCGCCTTCCTGATCAATGGGGATCGGCACGTCGCTCGCGGCATGTCGGTCCATATTGCAATTCCGTTATTGGATAGCCAACCTTTGAACAACACTTAAGTCGATGATCGGTTTCACCTATTCGTGACCAGTCCGTTGGCAGTGATAAGGTTTTGGCTGAGCTAACCGATTGATCGACCGGAGCGACAACGTATCGAGAACGCCTGCGCGGCTGGGTCACGGGCGGCTAGGCTGGAAGCATCACCGCAAGTAGCTCCGAGCGCGGCGCCCATGTAGCTGGGGTGCCACTCCCCAATACCCACGTGACCCGGAGGGTTCGTGAACAATGAGTAGCGCGGGTGCGCCTTGGCACGATCCGTAAGGGCAAGGGCGTGGACGGCTCCGAAGCGCTTGCCGCGGCTGATGCGCCCATCGGCGCCGATCCGCTCACGCACGATGCCATGATGCACGCCCGCCTGAGCCGGCGCGCGCAGCGCCCGAAGTCGAACTTGAGCTGGTCCTGTGACCGACGTAAAAACTGATCGAAGCAGCTGCGGTCCGAGTGATGAACATCGCGTTTACGGGTTTGACGTCCTGGCTATGTCCGGAGATTGCGGGCGCGATCGACTATAGAGCCAACCGCTAATGCGATCCATGTAGATATAGACGACCGGTGTGGTGAACAGCGTCAGCAGCTGCGAGACCAACAAACCGCCGACAATCGCATAGCCGAGCGGTTGGCGAATTTCGGACCCGGTTCCCGTCAGCGGCACGCCCGCGAGCAACGCACAGAGCGTCGTCATCAGAATAGGGCGGAACCGTAGCCGGCAAGCCTCGTGAATCGCATCTTCGCTGCTGAGCCCTCGCTCGCGCTGGCCCACGAGCGCGAAATCGACCAGCATGATGCCGTTCTTTTTGACGATGCCGATCAGCAGGATGATGCCGATAATGCCGATGACATCGAGCGGCATGCCGAACAGCATCAGGGTCAACAAGGCGCCAAGCCCGGCCGAAGGCAAGGTCGAAATGATGGTGAGGGGATGGATCGTGCTCTCGTAGAGCATGCCGAGGATGAGGTAGACCGCGACCAACGCCGCAAGGATCAAGATGGGCGTACTACTGAGCGAGTTCTGGAAAGCCTGGGCGTTACCCTGGAAGCTAGTGGCGATCGAAGCTGGCATGTTGAGGTCGGCGGCGGTCCGACGCATGACCGACACCGCCTCGCCGACCGTGCTCTTTGGAGCGAGGTTGAAGCTCAGGGTTACAGACGGGAACTGGCCCTGATGGTTGACCGCAAGCGGCGCGATCGAGCGGGTCATGCTGGCGAATTGACTTAACGGCACCATCGTGCCGCTAGCGGATTGCGCATAAATCCGACTGAGCGCGTTAGGGCCAAGTTGGTAACCGGGATCGACCTCGAGAATGACGTAGTACTGATTCAGGGTGGTATAAATCCGCGCCACGTGTCGTTGACCGAAAGCGTCGTAAAGAAGGGAATCGACAACGGCCGGATTGACTCCGAGACGCGACGCCACGTCCCGGTTGATTTCGACTTTCAGCGTTTGGCCGGCGCTTTGCTGATCGCTAGCGACGTTGATTAATTGCGGCAATCCCTGCAGCTTCTGCAGCAGAATGGGGGCCCAATGATTGAGCTCTGCGCTGTCAACGTCCACGAGTGTATATTGGTATTGCGACTTGGAGAGTCGAGCGCCGACGTTGATGTCTTGCGCGGCCTGCATGTAGAGCGTGATGCCCTGGATCGGCTGTAGCGCCCGGTTCAGCCGCGCAATGACCTGGTCGGCGGTGGCGCGTCTCTGTCCGTGTGGTTTGAGCGTGATGAACATGCGTCCGTCATTCTCGGTGACGGTCGATCCGCCCGGACCGATATAGGCGGTCGCAGAAGCGACCGCGGGATCCTTGATCACGACGTCGAGGACCGCTTGCTGGCGCTCCATCATGGCTTGCGGAGAGATGTCCTGAGCTCCCTCGGAAATGCCGAGGATCATGCCGGTATCCTGTTGCGGAAAGAATCCTTTGGGAATCCACAGGAAGAGCACGCCGGTCGCGCAGATGGTGAACACCATGACCGTCAGCGTGATCTGGCGATGACGTAGCGCAACGATCAATGCCCGGTCGTAGACAGCGACCAAGCCGTCAAGGAAACGCTCGAGCGCCCGCGACACCCGCCCCGGTCCGCCATCGCGTTCCGGCGCCAACAGGCGGGCGCACATCATCGGCGTCAAGGTCAACGAGACCACGACCGAGACCGCGATTGCCACCGCAACGGTGACGGCGAATTCGCGGAACAGAAGACCAACGATGCCGCTCATTAGGAACAACGGAATAAAGACCGCGATCAGCGATATCGAGATCGACAGGACGGTGAAGCCAATCTCGCCGGAGCCCTTTAGTGCGGCCTGCATCGGCGTGGCTCCGCCCTCGATGTGGCGCACGATGTTCTCGATCATGACGATGGCATCGTCGACCACAAAGCCGACGGCGATTGTCAGTGCCATCAGCGAGAGATTATCGAGGCTATAGCCCAGCACGTAGATCACGGCGAGAGTGCCGATAAGCGATAGCGGCACGGAGACTGCCGGGATAACCGTGGCCCAAAGCTTTCGCAGGAACAGGAAAATGACGCCGACGACCAACGCGATGGTTAGCAGCAGCGTGAACTTAATGTCGGCGACGCTGGCGCGGATGGTCTGCGTGCGATCCGATACGATTTCGACCTTGACCGAGGGTGGCAACGATGCCTGGAGCTGCGGCAGCACCTTTTTGATCATGTCTACCGTCTCGATCACATTGGCGCCGGGCTGGCGCTGAACCTGGAGTAGCACCGCTCGGTGCGTACCCAACCAGCCTGCGAGCGTTTTGTCTTCCGCCGCAACCACGGCCCGGCCGATGTCGCGGACGCGGACGGGGGCGCCATTGCGGTAGGCCAAGATGTAATCGTTGAACTCGCTCGCCGTCAGCAGCTGGTCGTTGGTCAGCAAAGAGAAGGCATGCTGGCCGCCGTACAGCGTGCCCTTGGGCTGGTTGACCGTGCTGTTGCTCAGAGCCGTGCGCACGGATTCGAGATCCAGCCCCTCCGCGGCAACCTGCGCTGGGTTCACCTGGACCCGGATCGCCGGGTTCTGCAAGCCGCCGACGCCGACAAGCCCGACGCCGGGCACCTGTGACAACTTCTGAGCTAGGATGCTGTTGGCGTAGTCGCTGACCTTAGTGAGCGGAAGCGTATCCGAGGTGAGCGCGATGAGCAGGATCGGCGTATCGGCCGGATTGATCTTGCGGTAGATCGGCGGATTGAGGAGCGAAGCGGGCAAATCGCCGGCCGTCGCATTGATCGCCGCCTGCACATCCTGGGCGGCCGAGTCCACGGTGCGGTCACGGCCGAACTGGAGCGTGATTTGCGTATAACCCAAAGCACTGCTCGAGGTCATTTGTGTTAGGCCGGGAATCTGGCCGAACTGCCGCTCGAGTTGCGTGGCGACGGAGGACGCCATCGTTTGGGGATCCGCCCCAGGAAGCTGCGCGGTCACCTGGATCGTCGGCGAATCGACCTCCGGCAGAGCCGCAACCGGTAACAGCTCGTAGCCGATGATGCCCAGCGACACGATCGCCACCATCAGAAGGGCGGTCGCTATCGGCCTGCGTATAAAGGCAGCAGAAAGATTCATGGCAGCATGCCAGAACTCGCCGTGGAGGGATTTGGCACGGCGTTGGGGTCATTCGGGTCCGCGAGCGTCACCAGCGTGCCGGGCGACAGCCGGTACTGGCCCCGCACGACGACGGTCTCGCCGGCGTCCAAACCTTTCTCAATGAGCGCGACGCCTTTGAATGACTGGCGCATCGAGACGGGACGGATCCCTACCCTGTGATCCTGACCGACCACAAAGACAAACTGACCCTGCGGCCCTTGCAGGACAGCGTCCAGAGGAACCGTAAGGCCATCGTGCTGGGTCGATGTCACCAGCCGCACGTTGACGAACGTGCCGGGCCAAAGCTGGCGTTGTTGATTGGGAAACACTGCTTTCAATTGGACTGTGCCCGAGCCGGGATCGGCTTGATTGTTCACCACAAGCAGGCTGCCGGTATCGAGTTGCGTCGTGTCGTCCTGGCTGAAAGCGCCGGCTTGCAGCGGTCCTTTCGCCATAGCGCTCTGAACCTCCGCTATGTTCGTCGTGGCGAGAGTGAAAATCACGCTGATCGGCTGAACCTGGGTCACTACGACCAAGGCGTTTGAAGTAGATTGATTGGACTGAGCTGTTGCCGAAGTGGTTGTTGCCGTGGAGCCCGTTGAGGAAGCTGTTGTCGAGGAAGTCGCAGGATGAATGATGTTGCCAACGTCGAGCAGGCGGAATCCAGTGACACCGTCGAATGGGGCAACCAGCGAGGTATAGCTGAGTTGAGCCTTGGCATATTCGATGGCCGCCTGGTCAATTTTGATCTGCGCGTTGAGTTCCTCGACCGCGGCCTGCTGGTTGTCGAATTGCTCATGCGCGATGGAATTCTCGGCGGCGAGACCTCTGTAGCGCTCAAGATTTAGCTGCGCATTCTTGAGATTGGCCTGGTCGTGGCTCAGCGTGGCCTCGGCCTGATCTACCTGCGCCTGATAGGGGCGCGGATCGATCTGGGCGAGCAATCCGCCCTTTTTGACCAATTGACCTTCGCGGAAATCAACGCTGATCAGCAGCCCGGTGACCTGGCTACCAACCATCGCTGTGTTCAGGGCTGTGACCGTGCCGAGGCCGGTTAATATGATCGGCACGTCATGCTGCTGGACCGTCGTTGCGATGACTGGAACCGGCTGGACGGCCGCTGCCGCCGGCGCCGCTTGATCTCGATCCGACCTAAAGTAGACGACTGCCACGGCGGCCAGTGCGACGATCGCTGCGCCGGTAAGTCCGACCTTCGTCCACGCGCCTCACATATTGACCTCCAGCACGCGTGCTGAGCGTTTCTCTGCAGCCTGCTTCCTTTACTCAGGCGTCAGGTCAGGCTGCAACCCAGGCCGCCGTCGTCAGGGGCGCGGATAGATCGGCTTTCCGTTCGCGACGTCGGGCGGCCAGACCGTCACGAGCTTCAGATGATCGTTTTCGACTGGCACTAGCTGACCAATAGCCGACGTCTCGCCAACCTGCGCGCCCGTAGCCGGATCGAGCTTGAACTCACCGTCCAGCGTCTTCAACCGGCCCGAAAGGCTGAGGATGGCCCTGCGCAACTCTAGTTGATCGAGACTGGTCGCCGTCGCCAGCGCCTTCTCAAGCACGAGACCGGTCGTATAGCCTGCCACGGAATTGAAGTCGAACCCCAGTCGTAAGCTCGCGTACTTCTTGTGCCACGCGGCGCTGTATTCCTTCAGCGACATGCCGAAGTTGGGCTCATGCGAGATTTGCGCGGCTGTCACGTAGCCAAAAACGTACTTCAACGCTTTGTTGCCGACCAACTTCTCGAATAGCTCGGTGTGGACGGTCGGATAGATGCAAAACAGGAACTTGAACTTCATGCCGCTGTCCTGAACATTGTGCAGGAAAACGATGTCGTCCTCCTCAGCACCGAGCTCGATAACCGCGTCGGGATCAGCCGCGCGGATATTGTTGAGTACCGCCGTGTAGTTCGAAGTGTGGGTCGACACGCCCTCGTCGAAGACAATGTCTAGGTCTGAATTCGATTCCTTAATGAACTTGCGCACCGCATTGGCCAGCGCTCCGGTGAAATCGTTGGTGGCGTAGAGGATGGCGACCCGTTTGATGCCGAGGCCGGTACCATCGCGGGTGAGAAGATCGGTGAGCGGCTTCGGCCAAACACTGTAAACCGGTTCATCGATCAGTACGATGTAAGGATTATCGGCCGTGAAAAAAGTCGCGTCGAGGCCGGTCTGGTCGATCAGGAGTATCTTGTGATCGCGGGCAATCGGCACCGCGACCGAGGTTAGCGGCGCACCGTAATCTGCGGCCAGAATGTCAACTTTGTCCTGGGTGATAAGTCGACGATAGAGCGTGGCGGCGGTCGCCGTGTTGCTCTGATCGTCATAGGCGATCAGCTTGAGCGGAATTTTCTTATCGAATGCTCTCACGTAGACGCCGCCCTCGGCATTCTTTTGATCGATCCACAGTTTGAGGCCGTAGTGTAGGGGCATTGAGATGCTGGCAAACTGGCCGGAGGAGGCATAAAGCGTCCCGAGCTTGACTTCCGCAGGTGCGTCGGCGGCCTGCACGGCAGCGGCGGTCAGCGACGCCGTCAATACCACCAAGATCAAGATGCGCATCACGAGGGTCCTCCTTTTTCTTATACAAAAGTGAAGCAAAGACTCATGACGGGCAAGCGAAGCAATAAGAAGAGTTGTAAAGAGTTAAAGTAACGGCCTTGCCTATACCGGAAGCCGCCTCAAGCTCCTCGTCGGAGACTTCGCACTGGATCTCTTCGTCAGCTTCGTCGACGATTTTAGAGTCCTTCATGGCGCTGATCCTTTCTTGACCGCTTCCAACGCATTCTTCAGGCTCTGCGCGCTCTTCTGCAGCCTGCTGCGTTCGTCGGGCGTCAGGAAAGGCGGCAAAACCGCGACAATGCCGACGCGGCCGACGACGCTCGGCAGCGAGAGCGTGACGCCTAATTCGCTCTGGTAACTGCCCACCGGAATCGCCGCGCGTTCGTCGCGCAAAACCATTTCTGCGATCCGCGCCGAAGCAATACCGATACCATACTGGCTCGCGTCGTGTCCCTCAATGATGGTGATGTTGGCGTAGCGCACGTCGTTTTCGAGTTGCATGCGCACGTCATCGAGCTTCTCACCACGCACCTTAAGGAGTTCGGTCACCGGCACCCCGGCGATGCGTGCAGACGACCACAGGAAAACCTGCGAGGTACCGTGATCGCCGATAACTTGCGCCTCCACATACCGGGGATCCACGCCAAAATGCTTTCCGAGATGGACGCGAAAACGCAGGCTGTCTAGGAATGTGCCTGTACTCAATACGTGATCGTGACCGGCCGCATCGCGCGCAATATCGGCGAGCGGATCGGGCGGATCGGTGACCGCGACCAGCACCGCATTCGGAGCAGAGCGCACGATTTGCGGGACAATGTCCCGATAGATCGACGCATTCTTCTCGAGCAGCCTGAGCCGCCCTTGCGGATCGTTGCGGTCGGTGGCACCGCCGGTTTTCTCGTTGACGCCCGACGTGATGAGCACCACGCCAGCGCCAGCGAGCGCGTCATAATCGCCGTGCCTGATATCGACCTTCGGCGAAAGCGGCGTGCCATAGCGCATGTCAGTCGCTACGGCTTCCGCCGTCTTGCTGGTCCGATTGACGAGCACGATCTCACGCGCGCTACCCCGCGTTACCGCCGCCAGTGCAATGGCGTTGCCGACGTTTCCAGTGCCGATGATGCCGAGTTTCATGGGTTTCTCCGAATTCTGGCTAATTCCGGAGTGCTCAGGCGGGTGAAGACCTCGATCCGAGCGGAACTCTCGTCCTAGCCGGCAGCGCTCCATTCAGGCGGCGATACCCGCCGGCGGCGCCATGAATTCGGGGCCAACCGGCTCAGCGACTGATGTTTCAAGAATGCGATCGATTTCGGTCATCGCGCCGCCATCGATGCGCCAGCCCATGACGTCGGCCACGGGTGCAAGCTGATCGGGGCGTCGTGCACCCCACAGTGCGACGCCCACGCCCGGACGATCGAGCAGCCAGCGTAACGCCAAGTGAATGACACGTTTGTTGTAGTTCACCTGCACGAAGCGATCGAGCCTTTCGACAGCGGTGATGTACTGGCGAAAGCGCGGCAATTGGAATTTGGGATCGTTGTGGCGCAGATCATCTCCTGTAAAGCTTGTGCGGGCGTTCATGCGCCCGGAAAGTAGCCCGCGGCAGAGCGAACCATAGACCAGCGTCGTAATGCCCTTGTCGCGGGAATATGGAAGCACCGAGTTCTCGATCCCGCGCTCGAACAGATTGTACGGTGGCTGCACGGTGTGAAGCGGTGCAGCGGCGCGAAACGCATCCATCTCTGCAGGACTGAAGTTGCTCACACCGATCGCGCGGATTTTGCCCGCACGATAGAGCGCCGCCATCGCTTCCGCGGTTTCCTCGATCGCCGTGTTGGGGTCAGGCCAATGGACTTGGTAGATGTCGATCACGTCCGTTTGCAAACGCCGCAACGATTCCTCAACCTCCTGGACGATCCGGCCTTTGCTGGCGTTGCGGTAGGGATTGCCGTCCTTCCAGGCCAAACCGACTTTAGTTGCGATTACAGCCTGCTTGCGGCGACCGTTCTGGGCGAGCGCTTTGCCGACAAGCTCCTCGGAGCGGCCAAATCCGTACACCGGCGCCGTATCGATGAGATTTATCCCGCGGTCGAGCGCCGCATGGATCGTTTGTATCGATTCATGCTCGTCCGTTCCACCCCACATCCAACCGCCTATCGCCCAGGTTCCGAGCGCGATGCGCGACACTTTGAACGGGGCGGTGAGATATTCCATCTTGGCGTTGTCAGATCTGATCTGCGAAGTCATGGCACGGATCCTTTCTTTTGCTTGTTGGCTTCTTTTCCCTTAGTTGGCGCTGCGCGGAGGACTCGCTTGCAGTCCGGCTTCTTCAGCCGCAACCAATCCAAGCGCCGTCCAGTCGAGATCGCCATAGCCGCGAGCGATACCCGTGATCAGCCGGTCTCGCACCACGTCTACCGATGGCATCGGGGCGCCGGCCTTTTCCGCCTCTGCGAGCGCCAAACGCACATCCTTGAGCACCAGTGGCATGACGAATCCGGGCGCGTAGGACTGCCTGACGATCTTATCACCGTAGATTTTATGCGCGCGTCCGCCGAACATCGTGCTGGTCATGACGTCGATGAAAGGCTTGGGGTCGAGTCCGCGCTTGCGAGCCACAGCGACAACCTCTCCCAGCATCTCCAGCGTGGTCGCGGTCATCATATTACCGAGCAGCTTAATCAGGTTCGCGTGTTCAGGGTCGGTACCGATCACAAATGTTTTTTGTCCGAGACTGTCGAATAGCGGCCGACAGCGTTCGACATCGGGTTGGGCTCCGGCGGCGACAATAAAGAGCTGGCGCGCCTTGGCAGCATCCGGATTCCCGAAGACGGGGGCTGCGACGTAGCCTTGCCCGTGACGTGCATGCTCCTTCGCGAGATCAGACGCCGCGGATGTGCTTATTGTGCTCATGGAAAGATGAATTGCGCCGCGTTGCAATCCCGAGGCGAGACCGCCGATGCCGAGGTCTTCCCGCCCAATTACGACGTCGCGAACGGCGGTGTCGTCTGGCAGCATGCTGATGACGACTTCGCAGTCGAATAGATCGGTGATTTTCGTTGTCGGCTTGAGACCGAGCTCTGCGAGCTTGTCCATCTGATCTGCGC
>Ga0187859_10002114_pt1 | contig 12537 bp, 8 predicted proteins | sample June2016WEW_10_1_2_FD_133019 | JGI IMG/M metagenome (GOLD analysis project Ga0187859, IMG submission 133019) | Peatland microbial communities from SPRUCE experiment site at the Marcell Experimental Forest, Minnesota, USA - June2016WEW_10_10 | ecosystem: Environmental > Terrestrial > Soil >...
ACCACTGGCACGATGTATTCGCTACGATATTTCGCTCGACACGACATTCAACTTTTTGTCGTCGGGGAACTTGGCTTGAGAACGTATGTCGCCGAACCGGATCGTGGCCCTCGCAACTAGGATTGGTAGTGTTGGAGAATGGCTAAAGGCCCGCGTCTCGAAGACCGCACTGGCTTCGTACGTCGGCCCGATCCTGCTGGAAGAGGGACTCGCCAAGCGTGGTCGAGGCCCAGACCTCATTCACTTCTAGTAAAAGCTTGACCTGTCACGCCACAAAATAGCAACCTAGGCCACTGGATTTGTCAACGTAGTTATTGCCTTAACTAGCGAGTCCAACCTGCCGATTCATCCCGGGCCCGGGGGCCCGAATGAACAGGCCCACCTTGCAGTAAACAGGCTTCGAACACAGGATCTGCGTCTGCTCACGGATCGTTTTCAGAAGCTTTCCCTCCCTTTTGAAGGGGATCGTCGTTCGGTGTAGCATTCCTTAGCGTTATGGTCAATCGTATTCCAGCCGTATCCCGGTTCGCAATGCTGACCGAACCGCCAAACAACGAGAGAATGCGGTATGCCAAGGGAGGGCCAACCCCCAAGTCCCCGCCGGGTGTGAGTGCCTCGCCAATCGAGAAAAGTTCGAAGAATTTCCCGAGGGCAGCATCGCGGACCGTCCTTCCCTGACTCTCGATGATGATTCTTCGTGAACCGGCCGCAACCTCACTTGACAGCCCGACGACCCCGCCCTTTTCGGAGAATTTAACAGCGGTCTCGATCAGCGCCTGCAAGGCTCTTACCAGCAAGTTCTCGTCCGCGAGTATCAGACCCATGTCGGCCGATGGCGTGGTCACTATCACCTCCTTGGATTCGGCGAACTCGGTCGTGCCTTCAGTTGCCCGCCTCAACGCGGTAGATAAGGAAACCGGGGCAGATCTGAACTGGTCGCTATGGACATCGATTTGTGTCAGGAGCAAAGCATCCTCTAGTATCGAGAGAATTCTTCGGCGAGACCGTTTAAACATCTCTTGGAGCTCGTTGTTCTCCTCGGTAGCAGGCATTGCGTCTAAAATAAGCTCGCCGACCCCAAGAATACCGTTCAGGGGAGTGCGAAATTCGTGCGAGATGAGTTTCAGGAAATCGCTCTTCGAACGGTCCAGGATTGTTAACCGCCGGCTAGCTTCGGCAAGTTCCTGTGTGCGCGTGGCCACAGCCTCCTCCAGGCGTTCGTTCTGCAGCTTAAGGGCCCGCTGGAGCTCGTGCAGTTTGAGATGCGTTTGCACTCGGGCATTAACTTCTTCGAATCGGAAAGGCTTGGATAGGTAGTCCACCGCACCATACTGGAAGGCCTTCACCTTGTCTTCTATTTCGCTAAGAGCGCTGAGGAAAATGACTGGGACGTCTGAAAGCGCCGCGGTGGACTTGAGTCGTTCGCACAATTCGTAGCCATTCATTTCCGGCATGTTGATGTCCAGCAAAATCAAGTCAGGCGGTTTCTGTTCCGCCGCTGCAAGCGCCAGCCTGCCCCTTGGAAACGAATACACTTCATACCCTTGCTGCCGGAGCATGTCTTCCAAAAGCTTTAGGTTGGCTGCATCGTCATCCACGATTAGGATGTTCGCTACGTCCAAGGAATGGTCTCGCATGTAAGGGTAGGCCTCCTGTTGCACGAGCCTGAAGATTTCTCAGCCTTAGGCTTTCGAACATTCTCTCGACAACCGATTCGGATGCCCGTCGTCCAAACTTGTCTCCACCCTATGTTTAGTGAAAACATTTATCCTTTCTTTGGTTCGTTTCCGGAAAGGCCATAAGCGAGCTTCGATAATCGGACCATACCAGCGAGCTTTGGAATCCGAACGCGCACCCGCTCCTGGACGCCGGTGGTTCTTGCAAAATTCTCGAGGCGCTCAATCCAAAGGGGCTTGAGAACCATTCCTTCCTTGAAAACCAGGAGATTCGCTTGGGCGGTAAAAATATCCTCATCCAGGACCATCCCGGAGCGAAGCTCTCGAATCAGTAGTTGCCGCACTTCGAACTCTCCCTTCGTTGGCGAATAGTCGTCTAGCGCGTCCAGCATGCGGCCGTTGAATCGGCCCGATACCCTGAGCTGAGCGATTGCGGAGCGAGAATCGACGTTTTGATAGATTCTTCGGTCCAGTTCCAATGCTAGATGGAGCATGAGAGCGCCTTGTCTGGATGGCTCCGTGGAGGACAGTTCTGCATCAGGTTTGTGTTGCTTCCGAATCATCTCGGCTATTACTTCCAGCCGCGGAATGTTGGAAAGAAGGCTGGCGGCGACCTCCGGGTGGGCGCGAAACATCTGCTCCTCGTCGGGCGAGAGCTCCTGGCCCCCGTACGCCTTTTCGAAAAGCTCGGTGGGCAGCACGATACAGCCCACCAAACACAACATCGCGGCAAGCTCGTATTGCCATGCATCCCTAAGCCCCATTCGCTTGGTGATGCAGAGAACGATATCCCGAATAGAATGTGACCGCAAGACCAGCACTGGCGATGTAATCTGGACTAACTCCAAAAAAGTCCCGACGGCGCCTCCGAGCGTCCTCTCCAGCAGATCGCGCTCTGCCTGTTGGGCGCGGCGCAACTTGAGGTGCGTCTCTACGCGGGCCTGCACTTCTTGGAACTCGAATGGCTTGGAGACGTAATCGGCTCCGCCCGATCGAAACCCCGTTACCTTGTCTTCGGTCGCGTTCAGAGCGCTGAGAAAAATCACGGGGATCTCAGAGAGGAGCGCGCTCGATTTCAGCTGTTGGCACACTTCGTAGCCATTCATTTCCGGCATATTGATGTCCAGCAAAATCAGGTCAGGCGGCTCCTGTTCCGCCGCTCGAAGCGCCAGCCTACCCAGCGGAAACGACCGTACCTCGTGCCCGCGCTGACGAAGCATGTCCTCCAATAGCTTCAGGTTCGCGGGATTATCATCCACCACCATGATGTTGCCTTGAGGCAGTGCCTGCTCTGTCAAGGGCGCCACACTTCCTCCATCAATCGCGTGATGGCATCGTATTCGTACTTGTCGGCAAGCTCCTGGAGAGCTTGCGCGGAATCACGCTCGGGCACCTTCAGGATCAGCTCATTCAGAAGTTTCTTGTTACCACTCAAAGTCGCACGACGGATTTCTTTGATTAGCTCCCGTGGCAGGTGCCCGAGCCTATCCGCGCTGAGGGCCGCTACCCCGGGATGAGATTCGTCCTCGGCCCCACTCACTTCCTCGTAATCAAACGCGATGTTTAGAAGCGTCCGCATCTTCTCCATGAGTTCGTCTTCATGGCAAGGTTTCGACAGGAAATCGTCGGCCCCGCTTTCAGACACGATTCGACGGTCTTCATCCATGGCGCTAGCCGTCAAGGCAACGATAACCGTCTGCTTCCCGCGAGATTCTGACTTTATTCTTCGAGTCGCTTCAATCCCGTCCATTACCGGCATATGCACATCCATCAGAATCAACCGTGGGCTCCATTCCCCCCAGCTTTGGATGGCTGACTCCCCGTTATCCGCGCCTTGCACGGAGAAGCCAATGGAACGCAGTAGTTTCATCAGCCAATCGCGGTTGTCGGGGTGATCGTCGACCACTAGGATCTTGGGAGCTTCTTGTCCCGCTCGTAAGGCAACCACGCGGCGTGCCGGACTTGTCTTCAGCGCCACCCCCGCCTCGCCGCGCCCGATCGGCATCTCGAACCGGAACACTGAGCCGTTACCAAGGCTGCTGGTAACCGCGATATCGCCTCCCATCAGGCGCGCGTATTGGCGGCTGATGGCCAGCCCCAAACCGGTTCCCTTAAGGCTGTCAAGACCGCTCCTGATTTGGCTGAAGGACGCGAATAACTTCTTTTGGTCCTCCTCCGCGATCCCCAATCCGGTATCCTCAACCCTCGCCAACAGCCACAGTTGACCGCTCTTCCTTTCCTCCAAAGTGACCTTCAACTTGACATGACCAACCTGCGTAAACTTGATTGCGTTTCCGAGCAGATTGATCAGCACCTGGCGAATCTTGCCTTCGTCGGCGACAACGTAAGCCACGGATTGCCCATCCACCAGCATTTCGAATCGGAGCGCCTTTGCCTCGGCACGCAACCGAAACATCGCGGCGAGATCGTCGAACGTCCGCAAGAGGTTGAAGGTAACCGGAGTGAGTTCGGTGCGCCCAGCCTCGATCTTGGACATATCCAGAACATCGTTTATGAGGGCTAGCAAATGCTCCCCGCTTCGGCCAATAATCTTAAGATTCGCCTTCGCGTCAGCCCCCAGGTCACGATCCCGCAACATCAACTGGGCATAGCCGAGAATGGCGTTCATCGGGGTACGGATCTCGTGAGACATGGTTGAAAGAAACGTACTCTTGGCCCGGTTGGCCGCCTCCGCGTCCGCCTTGGCTTGCAGCAATTGCGCGTTGGCGGCCTGCAACTGCTGCGAGTTGCGGAAAATCTCGGCTTCCATCTGCTCCATAAGCGTGAGCGGTTCGACGCTCTTGGGTTGCGACTTTTGCCGAACGAACTCCGTCACGTCCTCAACGCGATGGATCAAATACATGATCCGGCCGTCCGGCCCCAGCACGGGGGAGTTGATCGGACTCCAGTGCCGTTCCTCGAAGACGCCGTCGGGCCGCCGGATATCGTATTTCTGGATGGCCATGGTGTCTGGAGCGACGGTCTGGAACACCCGGTCGAAGGACGCGCGCAATTTAGAGACCCCCGTAGCGGTCAGGTCCTCGGGATTGTCGGGGAAAACCTCGAAGACGCCGCGGCCGACCAGGTCCTCGCGCTTAGTCATCGTTGCCTTAAGATACGCGTCGCTCACTGAGATGATCTTCAGGTCCGGCGTAAGAATGAGGAACAGGGCGGGTAACGACTCAAAAAGTCCCTGCAGCACGGCGCGGCTATTTCGCAGCTCATCCTCAACTGCCCGCCGCTCGGTGATGTCGCGAATGGCGGCGGAAACCAACATGCCTTCGTCGGTCGCCAGCGGGCTGAGACTGATCTCAGTCGGAAACTCGGTTCCATCCTTGCGCAGCCCGTATAATTCCACGCCAGCGCCCATGCTTCGCACCCGCGGGTCGGCGAAAAAAACGTCGCGATGCCCGGGATGTTTGTCCCGGAAGCGTTCCGGCACCAGCATCTCAATGGTTTGCCCCACCAGTTCTTCTCGCGCGTATCCAAACAGCTTCTCCATCTGCGTATTGACCAGGACGATGTCCCCCTCTGGATTCACCACCACTACGGCATCCGGCGCCGCTTCGAGCAACCCCCGGAACTTAGATTCCGCCCGCTTTCGCTCGCTGATGTCGCGCGCAATAGCTGATGCCGCCGTCACTTCGCCACGGGAATTCTTGATCGGAGAAACCGTGAGCGCGATGTCAATCAGCGTGCCATCCTTTCGCCGCCGCACCGCTTCCTCATTAGTAATTTCGCCCTTCTGGAGTTTCGATACGATCTCGAGTAACTCGTCCGGGCGGTCTGGCGGAAGCAGGATCGAGATCGGTTTGCCTATTACCTCCTCGGCCGAGTAGCCGTAGAGCCGCTCGGCTCCTTTGTTCCAATTGAGAATTATTCCCTCCAGCGATTTGCCTATGATGGCGTCATCCGAGTAGTCCACGATGGAGGCGAGTTGCTCCCGGCCCCGTTCCACGCGCTTTCGTTCCGTAATGTCTCGAATGGTGCTGGAAACCAGCGACCCCTCCTCGGTTTCCAGTGGACTCAGGCTGATCTCCACGGGGAATTCCACGCCGTCCTTGCGCAACGCGTGTAGTTCCATCCCAGCCCCCATGGGCCGCACCCGAGGGTCGGCGAAAAACGCCGCGCGGTGCTCCGGATGTTTGCCCCGAAAGCGTTCCGGCAACAACATCTCAATGGTCTGTCCCAACAGCTCCTCTCGCCTGTACCCGAACAGCTTCTCCACCTGCGTATTCACCAGGACGATCTTTCCTTCGCGATTCACAACCACCACCGCGTCTGGCGCCGCTTCCAGCAATTCACGGAACTTCCCCTCCGCCACCAGTCTCTGGGAGGTGGCGCGCAGGTTCTCCTCCGCTTCCCTGCGTTCCGTCACGTCCCAGGTGACGCCGGTGAGCCGCTCAGGCTGTCCGCCTTGGCCGTAATAGACTTTTCCGCGGGTAGACAGAGTCCTCACGGCGCCTTCCGGCCACACTATGCGGAATTCCGTTGAGTATTCTGCGCCGTGCTCGATGGAAGCGGCCACCTCTTGCTGGACGCGCTCGCGATCCTCCGGATGCACGCACGCTGCAAATTCCTCTACGGTTTTCGGGAACTGGCCGATCGGAAGGCCGAATTGGACTGAGCAATTCTCATCCGCCTCGACGATATTCGCCGCGATCCGCCAACTCCAAACGGCGATCCCAGCCGAACGGAGCGTAAGAGCTAAGCGTTCCTGCGTGTGCGAGAGGTTTTCTCGCGCCACCTCGGCATCCTCTGTCAGGTGCCGGAGTTCGAAGGCCTGTGCTGTAAATCTCCGGTCCACTCGCGACGCCAGGATTGTCAAGCCCAGTATTGTCATCGTGAAGGTGCTAATCACCACCGAGTCGAGCGAGGTAATCTTCACTGAGTGGGTCAGCGATCCCATCGTCGCCATCGGTATAAACGTCGCCGCAGCCATGCCGGTGTAATGCATGACGGGAATTGCTGCCCCCATCACAATGGCGCCCAGCAGCTTACGCCAGCCCCTGGCGACGGTCTCATCGCGCAGATGGAATGTCAGCCAAAGCGCTATCCACGAAATGCCGATGGCAAGAACAACCGATAAAGACACGATTGCGACAGAATAACGGCACATCGCCGGAAGCCGCATAGCCTCCATGCCTATGTAGTGCATGGCTGCTATTCCGATCCCCATTAGGACGCCCCCAACGATAGTACGAAGCGGGCCCATTTCTTTCTGGCTCACCACCCACAGCGCGATGGCCGATGCGAGCACCGCCGACAGTAAAGAAACCAACACAGTTGGCCAATCATAGAGGACTACGACGGGAAGGCTGTAAGCCAGCATCCCAACGTAGTGCATCGACCAGATGCCGAGCCCCATGGTCGCCGCGCCGCCCGTTAGCCAAATGGATCTTACAGGCCCTCGCGCAGAGGTGATTCGTCCGGCGAGATCGAGCGCGGCATAAGAGGCCACCATCGCCAGAAGTACTGACAAAGCGACAAGGCGGTAATCGTAGAAGCCAGGCAGGGCGGCTTCAGAAGGCATTCGCAGCCCCCAGAGCGCGAGCGTGAGCAATAAGCATCGCTGCGGTTCTCTTCTCTTGACCGGAATCGCAAAGTGTTCGTTGAAAGGACGCTACATTTTATGACCACACCGGTGGGGAGCGCACACGGCTGGCAGAGTTCCAGACCTCCACGCGAAGGGATAATTCCAAGCCCCGAGTGTCCGAACGGAACCACGCAAGGAAAAGCCGATCCATAATAACATGGCGACTGTTAAAATGATCCACCCTTTATTTACTGCCTTGTCAGTATTTCCCCTACACAAACGCGAGTGTTTGCCCTACGTACTCAGGCAGTGTCCTAAATCTGTGACTTAGGACCACATTCCGCAACTCGCGAACGTTTCCAGGCCAAGTGTACCGTTTGAACTGATCCATCACATCGGGATGAACGTCTACCACGCGATTATCGTGCTTTTGGTTCAGCGTTACGATAAGCGCTAATCCCTGTCATTCGTCCCTCTACCGGGGTTGGACCCTTGCCGCCCGCCAAACGGAATATCACGATTCCAGACACGGTGACTCGGTGCCCGATGCAGGGATCGCGCCCAATGCTCCTTTGTGCGTACCTGCAAAGCTGTAGCGCATCGCCACCCTGTCAGTCTCGGCTGCCCCTTTCACCCCCTGGAGGTCTCCGTCCGGAGTATGAAGTGAACAATTCACAGCAAACAACTCGCCCACCAGCGCCGGGTTCTTCGTGTTCCAGTGGTCTTCAACGATCCGGCGCACGATAGCTTTGTTATTATGTTCTGACATTACCCTGACTCCTTTGTTTGGTTGTTAACTCAGCGCGCAGAGGGTGCCCGGCCAACAAAATTGTTCGCCGGTTCGGTGTGTAGGGTGAGACTCGCAGCGATAGTACCATACAGCGCCAAGTGACCGCCCGAAACGTGAATGGCCAATGCCAATATTCCGCAAAGTTTTTTGGCCTGGCGCTGGGGGAGTAAGTGACACCGGCGAACCAAATTGCGCCAGGGACGAGTGGCTAGCGGGCTGCTTTGCTTTGCTTGAGGATTCTCGCTACATGCTCCAGCCGCCACGCGGAACCACGGCGGGTCCGCAGACCGCCTCGTCGCAGTTGGTGGATCTCCCTCAGCGCCGGGCAACGACCATCTCGCGAATCTTCTCGGTCTGCGCCATCGAGCGACACCCCTCGGTCGGCTTGGTTGTCGGTAGAAATACGAACGTACCCGATTGCCTTCACCGGGCACATGTGAGCGAGTCTGGATTCAATGAAATCCGCCAGAGCTCTTGGCTAGCCGACGTGGTGCCGGTTCTTGAGCGCGGCCCACTCGCGGCGCTGGTCGGCCCACGAGAGGATGTTCGCGATCTTCCGGACCGCGGTCTCGCTGATGGGGTAGCGGCCCGTGGGGGTGGGAGGCAGGTAAAGCAATTCGACCTGGATGTCGGGTGCCAGGTAGTTCAGCCGCATGATTTGACTGACACGCTCACGGCAGAGGCAACTGAGCCGCCCGATGTCCGCATAGTCCTTGGCCTCGCCCCGACGGATCAATTGCTCAAGGTGAATCGCGAGGGCAAGGACCCGGGTGATTTGTGGCAACCGGCCCCTTCCCGGGCGTTCGGCCGGCTCATCAATCGTGACGCATGGCTTCGCTCGAAGCTGGAACCGAATCTCAAGCGGCGCAGTCTTGTTCATTTTTCGCAAAGCTCCTTGATGCCTTCGACGCGGTTCGAATCCGTGCCGGGGAGCCATAACTCTGTCGTTCGAAATGACCTCTCTGTTTTGTTGACAGCATCGAACCGCCGGTCCGTACGCTTGTATCCCCAAGACTTCGCAGATTCTTAGCACCGGCGTGTCTTTCCAGTTTCAACAGAGAAACCTGCGCACGCCTTGTTGAACGCTTCCGGTTGAGCGCATTCAGGCCCGTTTTCTCCGTTCTCTCTTGTTGACAGGTCGCGTTTGTTGACAGGTCTGTCCATGTTGGGGTCCCGGACATCTTTGAAGAGCCCCATCGCAGCACGTACCAATTTGCCGGCGATCGCGCGCCGAGCGCGCGGGCGCGTCCCAAAAGATCTTGGCTTGATTCGCGCCAGCGCGGTAACTTTAGAAACAGAAGGCAAAGTGTGAAACGCAAGTTCTCCATGTCTGAAAATGTGAGCGGACCCCAAGAGGAAGTAGCCTCTGTCTTGGATCAGTTCCGGGAGCCGCGCCAGCAGGCTGTTCGTGGTCGCCTCATACTGGGTCGCGTCCGTCCGCGCTTGGCGTAGTTGGTTGTCGATTTCCTCGCCGCGATCAGGACGGCGTTCGCGGCGTGCTGGAGGTCGCTGCCTCTTGCGAGCACGTTGTCGAGCCGGTCAAGGACCGCCTGCGCGTTCGCCAACCGGTCCCGCACGTCGTCCGCCGACAAGCCCACCGCGGACATGCCCGGGCCAGGGGCGAATCCAACTGGGAAGAAAAAGACGAAGAAGAAAGCATCAAAAGGCTAAAAGACGATTGCCACCCATCCCCTGGTAAGGAGCAGACGGGCGGCAATCGCGACCAGAGCCGCTCGGAGGGGTTGTTCGCATTGACCCATGGCTGCAAGTCGATTTAGTAAGTGTACACGGTCCGGAATCTTCTCGGCATAAAATCGGTTATCGAGAGCCGAAGCTTGTAAAAGCTTCGGCGCTAGGCCCACGGCGCGGCAGCGGGCCGATGGCGCTCACAGCAGCGCATGATAAAGCAGTACGGCAAAAAATCTCCAACCTTTAACCCAATCTTCTGGAAAATTTATCGGGAAGACCGTCGATATGCTGTCCAAACCGCTTAGGAGGCGGCAATCAATGACTGATCAAATGGCGGGACAGGTTGTTAACGCTTTACAACGTTTGGCCCACTCACTGGAGAATATCCTGACTATCCTGATGAAGATGGAAACGCGGGATGCTAGGCGCGAGGAGAAGGAGAAACTTCTTCCTCCGATGTGGCTAGAGATATCGGCATTGCTTGGAAGAGTTCCCTCACGGCTCCTAGAGCGCTGAAAATTTCCACTTGACTAGCCCCTGAGTCTTCGATCAGCGCCAGAATCCGAGCGGTCAGGATGACTGTCATGTTGCCTCAGTCCATAAACTCTGCGGCGTCAGGCGGTCCGTCCATTTGACATGCCACATATCAGCGACGCGCGTTATGCAGCCAAGTGTCTAGTGAGCCCAGTTTCCCACAACGCCATTTATCGCACCCGTCCCAACATGCGGTAGCATAGTACGTCCAGCACATGGCCGACGAGTCCGATGAAGTTACCGTCAAGTTCCGGCTGACCCGTTCCGACGTGTTCTCGGCCTTAGCTCGCCACACAATTCGACAGATGTGGTCTGCGCTCCTGCTGCCAATTATCGGTGCGGTCTCAATAGTGTGGGCGATCCTCGACCCAGCGGAAACGCCAGTCAACTTGAACGCTGGGTTCGGCCTCTTCCTTTTCGGCCTCTTTCTATTTTTGGGGCTCCCTTTAATTCAGACGCGTGCCGTCATGAAGACACCGAACTTCGGTAGTCCGATGACGCTTGCCGTGTCCGAGCAGGGGATTGAGTTCACTGGGGAATATTCGAACGCGACGATTCGCTGGCCGATGGTCAAAGGCGTCTCAGAGATAAGTCACGCCATTCTAATTTACTTTAAACCGGCTGGATTCGAAGTCATACCCAAGAGTCAGCTCTCTCAAGCAGATGTTGCGGCATTCAGGAACATCCTCCGCGCTTATGCACCTGGCAAGGTGAAACTGGCGAAGGAGTAGCCCCGCCGGGTAGCGAGACGGGGGCCGTTGAAAAACGGTGTTACCGGAAGCTAGTGGAGCCACTTGGACGGAAAGTCACCAAACCACCGAAGTGATTGTTCTGGTCATCGCCGACGGCTCATCCGCGCGGCCTCTCGGCGGAGGGAAATTTCAGATTTGAGCGGGGCCGTCTGGAGCCTCACATTGGGTCGAAAAATATGTACAGATTCGTGGTCTAGCCCTACTCCCCGACGCCCGCCAATCTCTTGTACGCCCGGATCGCTGCGTTTTGAAATTCCCACGCTTGCTGCCCGGCGGGCGGCGCACCCTTCCACACGAGTTGCCACGCGAATCCTTGCGCGAGCGGTCGTGCGATGACGTGCGAGGCATGGTCGGCGAACTCGGGGTATAGTTTGGCGGCCTCGGCGAGAGCAATGCGATTCAGCTCGGGGTCGATTTCGATCGACTGCATGGGATTATCTTAACGTTCAGTAGAGGAAGCGCTGTCAGCGGACCAGCGCAGTCCTGCACATTGCTTCACGGCCAGATGACGGAAGCTCGCGGGCATCCATGGGATACGATTCGCAGCTAAATCTGCATCGGCTTGTTATTGGCTTCCCCGGTGGACGGGCCGGACTTTTGCTAACTAGCGGTGCTTCCGCGCTAACCACATCGCGCTCATGCCCAAACCAACGAACACCAGTGTGACCGGCTCAGGGACGGCGTTCACCCCGACCAGTTGCTCAGAGTTCGTGATGCCGAACGACATGGTATTGGATACCTCCGCCAGTTCCATGAATTGGAAACCAGGTCCTTCTGCGCTCGGATTGACAGAGATATTCTCGACCGTGAAAACAACACTCCCGGTTCCCGGTGGATTAAACGGCACGCCGATGAACTCGATCACGTTGCTGGGTCCGAGTATGCCCGGAGTCATGTTCACGCCGTCCGACAAAACCCAACCGCCTGTGTTGAGTATCGACACGTTCATAAAGGCGGTGACGTTTATCTCAGGGATGGGATTGGGCGGCAACACCGGGGTCCCGCCGGTACAATCCAGGGTGTAATCGCCAACTGCCCCGGAGACGCTGGACGTTGCGAAGACAGGGACGGAAGTCGCGCCCGCGTTACACGTGATTACGTCCGCGCTCATCACCGGGACAAAGGCCAATAATATCCATAGAGCTTTCAGCTTCATAAGGATGAACTCCTACTGTGCCAGGATATCCATTCTTGCCTCACGGCGTGAGGAAGTATATGCCTTTCTCACTCTCTTGTGCTCACCTCTACCATGCGCGCCCAGGCCGTAACGTCAAAATCGCATGTCCGGCAAAACCGTGGAAGGGTCGACATCTGTCGACAAACTAATCTGCCGCCACTGTGCGGCCTCAGCTTCCCGCGTCTTCTCGGCTTCGCCGGCGAAGCGAACCGCGTCGCTGCCGATCAACAGGTGCGCCGGAAGGCTGTCACTCGCCGCCAGACGGAGCACAACCTGAGCCACCTTGACGGGATCGCTGACCTCTTTACCCCAATATGATTTCAAGGCCTTGGCAATAGCGCCCACAGACGGTTCATAGTCGGGGAGGAGTTCGGGCGTGTCCT
>Ga0187859_10002118_pt1 | contig 12524 bp, 11 predicted proteins | sample June2016WEW_10_1_2_FD_133019 | JGI IMG/M metagenome (GOLD analysis project Ga0187859, IMG submission 133019) | Peatland microbial communities from SPRUCE experiment site at the Marcell Experimental Forest, Minnesota, USA - June2016WEW_10_10 | ecosystem: Environmental > Terrestrial > Soil >...
GGGATTCGTGACCAGTACGAACGGGGGAAACACAACCTACATCCCCGTGATTTCTCCCTTGCTGGCCGCACCGGTCGGGAGTCACATCCTGGTGGAGAGCCGCGCTATCATCCTCGACCCATTCTCCCCGAACGGCGGCGGGAAGCCGGGATACAGCGGCGACTTGTTCCTGGGACTCAACTATCTCCAAGCAGACTTCCTCGCTTCCAGGCATGTCACGGTTGTGGCCGGCGAATTCCTTACCCCCTTTGCAACCTACAACGAGCGCTTGAGCCCAATCTGGATCGGCAATTTCCAGGACGAACCGCTGATCGCGAGTGTGGGGACCATGGAAACTGGTTCGAGCGTCGGAGGAATGTTGCGAGGATCGGCGTTTGCAACGGACCACGTTTCCGCCGACTACGCTGTCTATTTCTCCGCCGTCAGCACCAACCAGCAGTTCACTGCTGAACGAGCCAGCGGCGGCCGAGGAAGCCTCTACTTCCCTACTGCCCGTTTCGAGGTTGGCGCCTCCTACGGACGACAACTCCAAAATGTCCACGAAAACTTTGAAGGTTTCCACGTTTGGTGGGAACCGTCAAACACCGCGCTCAGGCTGCGTTCCGAATTCTCCAAAGGTGCGCACGCGGGCGGCTACTGGGTCGAAGCCGACTACCGCTTATCCCGCTTTAAAAATGGAGAGAGTTTTGTGGGCCGGTTCGAACCGGTGTTCCGCATGCAGCAGACGTTCCGTTCTCGGCCCGATTCGAACGATGGGCTCCCAGGGGCCAATACCCAACAGGCAGACTTCGGTCTCGATTACCGGTTGCCACACGAAGTGCGAATCAACACCAGCTATTCCCGTGAATTCTCTTCAACAGGGAACAGGAATATCTGGCAAACCGGCATCGTCTATCGATTTCTATTTCCTACCTGGAGGGGCAAATGAAGAGCAGTTCGATACTTCTCACATGTCTAGCCGGCGCAATCGCAATTCTGCCCCTGTGCGCTCAGCAGGTTGAAGGCAAAGCAAGTAACCAGGCACCTCCAGCCCAATCGACCCAGACTTCGCCCTCCGGGGATTCGGGCCGGGGAGAACGGGTCTTCAAACAGAACTGCTCGCGCTGCCACGACGCGCCACAGGGCTTCTCTCCGCGGATTTCAGGCACCATCGTTCGTCACATGCGAATCCGAGCTTCCCTCAGTGAGTCGGATGAAAGAGCAATTCTGCATTTTCTGAATCCATAACAGAGCCGCAAGAGCATGCAGGCCGCGGGCTGCAGCGTTTGAGCAGCTTATGGCAATGGATGATCACAGATGCAATTTGATCGGAGGTATGCTTGAAGGATGATCCGATTCTCCAGCTTTTCGTGCTTAATTCCGAACCGCCATTAGAACACCCCGTCGACCGTTCGGAATCGGAGCGCCTCAGCGCGTGGGTACGGTCTCCTGCCAGGCGTGCATTTGATCTCGTATTCGTGTCTGCAATGCTGCCCGTTTTATTGCCGCTCCTCCTAATTGTCGCCTGTATGGTTCGCCTCACTTCCAAAGGGCCGGTCCTGTTCTTGCAAAAAAGAGTGGGGCGGAATGGAGTTCATTTCAACATCTACAAGTTCAGAACTATGATTCACTCAAACAAGATACGAGGCAACATTACAACCATCAACGATCCGGCAATTACCAATGTAGGCAGGTTCCTCCGGTGGTGGAAGCTCGATGAGTTGCCCCAATTCCTGAACGTGTTGCAAGGTGAAATGAGTCTTGTCGGACCACGACCGAAAGTCCCGGAACAACAAACCTGGGTATCAAGTTGTCGACCCGGAATTACAGGCGCGGCAACCATCGCGTTTGCTCAGGAAGATGTGTTTCTGGTTGGAATCCCGGACGGCGAATTGGAAGACTACTGCCGCAATATTCTACTCCCTTTGAAGCAAAGCCTCGATGAGAGCTATATGGCCAGGGCCACGCCACTCTCCGACCTGCGCATCCTGCTGCACACGGCCATGAGACGATGGGACCGCACGAATACTTCCCGCATTCCCGAACCCGCGCAAGACATTCGTAGTCACTGTGCAACCCTCATTGGGAACGAGTTGGGAATTAGAAATTGAAATCATTGAAACTCGGTTCGGCTGCGTGCATACCAACCAGCGCAGTCAGCACGACGAAGGCCCGCTGTCTGCGGAGAGCCTCAAGAAACAGAATCACTCGGCCGCCAGTTGTCAGGCGTTCTACGATTTGTTTTCGAGCGGCATGTGAGAACAGAATTGCTGCGATTTTTCTGTGCCGCACCGCTCGCGTGTTTCGAAAGCTTCATAGCTTCGTTATCCGATCAATGGACGATCATCACCGGGCAGTGCGCATACCTCAGAAAGCGTCGTCGGGATCTTGAACCAGATCGCCAACAGCGTCGCCGCCAACGCCAGACCCACCCAGAGCGCACAAAGGGCCCAAGTGTTCGTCATGAATACGAACTCCTAAATTGTCGTTCAAGGAACTCGGCCGGGACATGACTCCGCAACAGGATTCCCTGTCAGGAGTGATCATCTGTTCGGCGTATTGGATGGACAGCGGTTAAAGGTGAACTCCTTCACCACGAGGGACACCTCAATAAACTTCACGTTGCGCCTAATGTCAAGTTGGTTCCAATCAGTTTCCACCGAAATACAAGTCCCAGATTCCAGCCATCGTTTGCCTTTGAAATAAGCAAAAGAGAGGCGCCAAGGCTCGTCATCACCCTGTTTCCGCGTGGCGGGATTGGCTGGCAAAGAGGAAACAGAGTCAAGCCATCTTTGTCACTCGCGTCGTGCAGGAGCGAATGGCGAAGAACGTTGGTGGCAAGCAGGGCAATGTCCTTTCCGCCGGCGACTCCGACCAGGGTCTGCAAGTAGCGCGTGGATGGTTCTCGACCGCGCTCAAAGAGGCCAAGATTGAGGAATATAACTGGCATTGCAATCGCCATACGTTTGCCAGTAGACTTGTCATGGTCAGTGTGGATCCGCGAACGGTTGCAGAGCTACTCGGACATAGGACGCTTCAGATGGTCATGCACTAGCGCATATCTCGCTCCGGAGCACAAGGCATCGGCTGTAGGTCGTCCGGTTCCTGCCGGGGAACGGATGGCGACAGAGTCGGCGATTGGCAAATCTTCAGTGAAGCATCCTAAGCAAATCCAAACATTAGCTCATTGAAAGATAATGAGTTATAGTGCGGAGAGGTGGCAGAGCCCGGTTGAATGCACCTGACTCGAAATCAGACATAGTCGCAAGGCTATCGGGGGTTCGAATCCCTCCCTCTCCGCCATATAAATCATTCTGAATCAACACAATATGACAACACCTCGAACGGCAATGGCTACCCGCCCTGGGTGGCCTTTTTTGCGCTGGTGGCTGTTCTGGTGGCTGTTCGTTTTTTCAGTGGCTGTTTGGCCGGTTTTGCGCCGGAGATAAGCTCCACCGCGCTCTGGAGGTGGTCCGGCGACAGGTGGGCATACCGGGCCGTCATCTGAATCGTCTTGTGCCCCATCAATTCCTGGACTGCCTTCAGCGCGACTCCGGCCATGACTAGGCGACTAGCGAAAGTGTGGCGGAGGCAATGCCAACTGAATTCTCTAATCTGGGCCTTCACCAACGTCTCCTCAAACCATCGCCGGATAGGCTTCTGGATGAGCGGCTTTCCATCATCGGTGAGGAAAACTCGCTCCACACGGCCGGAAACCTGAGACTGTCGCTCGAATGCTGCCAGCGCAGCCGAGTTCAGAGGGATCATCCTACCCAACCCATTTTTGGTCTTCAGGAGATGGATTTTCTTGCCTTTCAAGTCCACTTGGGTCCATACAAGCGAAAACTGCTCCGAACGCCTCATGCCGGTATGCAAGGCAATCTCAAATTCATTCAGGAAGCGCTCGGGGTATTCCTCAGCGATGATCAGGCGAATAGATTTCTCCTCTTCATCTGAGAGAAAGCGGATGCGCCCGTTGTCCTCTTTCTTCGCTTTGACCAAACGCGCCGGATTGCGCTCCAACCAGCCATTCCGAATGGCCTCGCGGTAGATCATGCTCAATGTGGCTCGGTAACGGTTGAAGGTTGCCGGGCTGGTTTTGCGCGATTCCAGGAAGGTAGCCAACTCCTGCTGCGTCAGCGACGACGCTGCGCGCGTACCAAACTCGCTGGTAAGAAGCCGGATCTTCTGCTCATCATCCGCCGGATTCGACTTGTTCTTTCTCGCGTATTCAAGGGCGTTATTGGCGAGTTCCTGAAAAGTCCGCTCGCGCTGCCGAAGAGGTTTGTTCAGCTTCTTGCCGGCGGCCGCATCGGCCTTTCGCTGGTGGTAGAGCTTGATCGCGTCCGTTTTGCGACCGACCTTCTCGCGCCGACGCTTTCCCTCGGCATCCACATAGTGAATCCACCAAATGCCACTGTCCGGCACCTTTTCCCATACGCCTCTGGGCATCGTCGCCTCCCAATATACACCTGACATTTATCAGGAATTCTTGCGTAATTATCCCTATTTTATCAGATTGGTGGCTGTTTCTAACAGCCACCATGTCCAGTCTCCTGCAAGACACACCTCTTTCATTCCTCATCTCAAAGCGGATAGCGCGCGCAAAATCCAAAAAGTTATCGGCTACTTCCAAAAAGTTATTGGACGCGGCGAGCAAATCTGGCTTACGTTCACGGCATATCGCGGCCCGACCGGGGCCGCTGGAGGTGCCGATGATTGCCACGCTCATATCCTGCAACCGGCCGCAGGCTGTCCTCAGGGGTAGCCTGCGCCGGATGCGTCCCACCTTAACCCTGTTCACCCTGCTCATCCTATTTCCGGCCCTGGCGCTCGCGCAGTCGCCGTTCGATACCGGCTTCACCGCAATGCAAACGCTGTTCACCGGCACGGTTGCGAAGGTAGCAAGTTTAATCGCCATCGTGGTTGGCGGCTACCAGTTCGCACATGGCGAGCCGGGAGCCAAGAAGACTCTGGCCGGTGTTGCAGCCGGTACGGGAATTGCCGTGCTCGCCACCAACGTACTCACCTGGCTTTGGGGTGTGTAAACGACACCCAAAGCACTGAACAACCGAACCACTCCAACCCAACCACTTCACAAGCTGTGAGGGGCTACGATGCAGACACACACCACAACCCGTCGGAGGAATCGGGTCTACAAAAGCCTGCACAAGCCCCTCACATACCTCGGTGTGGAGCGGACGCTGTTCTATTTCGTGTGCGTTGGCGCAGTGGGCGTCTTCAACCTTTTCAATAGCCTGGTTGCCGGGATTGCTGTTTTTGTTGGCGGCTTCGCCTTCGGGCATTGGGTGACCAATACCGACCCGGCCTTTCTTCGCATCCTTGCAAAATCGGAGCGGTACAACGTGCGCTATGACGCTACAAAGCAGAGCGTCCCGCGCGTGGAGGTGGTCTGATGCTGCGACTCGATAAGGTTATCAAGCCGTGGAAGGAAGCGGCTGCGCTCAATGACCACATCAACCTTTATGGATTTTGGAATGAGACTGTGTTTCTCACAAAGAGTGGCGACGTGGGCATGGTGCTTCGCGTCTCCGGCGTTGACTACGAGAGTCTCGACCATTCAGAACAAGAGTATGCCGTGAAACGTCTGGAATCCGCATTGAAGGCATTTGGCCCCGGCTTCCACGTCTATCAATATCTCTTCAAGCAGAACCGGCCGGAGATCCCATTCGCACATTACGAAGATCCTGTCGTCGAAGCAGCAATCGACCAGCGGCGGCAGTTCTTTGAGGTCAAGCGCGACAGGCTCTATCAAATTGAGATCTTCTATTGCATCGTCCTTGAAGGTGAGCGATCAAAGACCGGCATTGGTGCGGCGCTTGCTCGCTTGCTCAGTGACCCCACCGGAGCCATCGACGAGTTGAAGACACAGTTTGCTGGTAGCCGCATGAAGAAACTCTTGCGGGCGCAAATTCAAACCAGCGTTGCCACGCTGGAGCAGCGCGTCCAGGCATTCACGCGCCAGCTCGGAGATTTCATCGAGATCAAAGTCTTGAGCCAGCCGGAGCAGTTTACGTTCTTTCGGCGGCTGCTCAACTACGACGACTGGCGGATTGCGGGCAAGCCGCAATCCACGCAGTTTCTCGACTATCAGGTTGTCAACTCCACCATCGAGGCCGAGCGCGACCATCTGCGCGTCGGAGATCACTTCATTCGTGTGCTGACGATGAAAGAGGCTATCACCGAAACGCGGCCTCTGGTTCTCGATTCACTGTTGAAGATTGCGGCGAACTTCTACGTCGTCACGGAATGGACACCTCTTGGAGCCGAGCAGGCGCGCAAAGAAGTCAACAAGCGCCGTCGCCACTTCAATGTCTCGAAGACCGGCTTCATCTCCCAGATGGGCAACGATGCCTCGCAGACAAATCCACGCGATGTGCTGGTCGATGAGTCGAAGCAAGCGGACATCGAGAACCTTGGCGATTGCCTGCGCGCCTTGGGTGACGGCCAGCAACTTGGCGATTTCTCCCTGACCATCGTACTTTACGTCCGCTCGAAGTCCGAACTTGAGCATCTTGCCGGAGAGTTCACCGGCGTCTTTACCAACGCCGACGGCAATCTCTTCATCGAGACGTACAACCAACTCAACGCCTATTTCGCCACGATTCCCGGCAACTACGCCCTCAATCTGCGCAAACTGTACCTGCTGAATTCAAACTATGCCGATCTCTCGTTTCTTTTTACGATCCTGCCCGGAGAAAAGACCAACGCGCATCTCGGCTCGGAGTACCTAGCTGCTCTGGAGACCGACAACAGCACCCCGTACTTCTTGAATCTGCATAACGGCGAAGTCGCGCACACGCTCATCCTCGGAATGACCGGCTCCGGCAAATCGTATTTCTGCAACTTCATTCTGCAAAATGCACAGAAGTACGCGCCGCTGACATTCATCTTCGACATCGGCGGCAGCTTCCAGTCGCTCACGTCCATCTTCGGCGGCTCGTATCTCAACGTCGGTCAGGAAGCGCGAGATTTCACGATCAATCCATTCTCGCTTGCCCCAACCAAGGAGAATCTGCAATTCCTCTTCAGTTTCTTCCGCGTTCTCATTGAGGGTAATGATCAACGTTACAGGATCGACTTCAAGGAGGAGCGCAAGCTGTGGGACGCAATCGAGCGCGTCTATGTTCTGGAGCCACCGCAGAGAACACTTTCCAATTTCGCCGACATCATCGGCGAGTTGAAGGAGCGCCTGCATCGTTGGACACGCGGCGGCCAGCATGGATTCCTCTTCGACAATGCCGAGGACACGCTCTCCTTCAGCCGCTTCCAGACATTCAACTTCGCAGGCTGGGGAGATGCGCGTGACGTACTGGAGCCACTCCTCTTTTACGTCCTCCACCGCGCCAGCAATGAAATCGCGGACGCGGCCAAGCTCGCCACATTCAAGTTGTTCCTGTTGGATGAGGCATGGCTGTTCATCAAGAACGAGACGATACGGAACTACGTCGTCCAGGCGCAGAAGACATGGCGCAAGCATAATGCCGCGATGATTCTTGCAACGCAGTCCATCAAGGAACTTGAAGAGTCAGGCATGTTGCAGATCGTTTCTGAGAGCTGCCCGACAAAGATATTCCTTGCGAACCCGGAGATGAACCGGGATGTCTACCGCGAGGCGTTTCATTTGAACGACACGGAGCTTGACCTGATCGCAGGTCTCGTTCCACCGGGCCAAATGCTTATTCGCAAGGCGCAGACCTCGAAGAAGGTCCAGTTGAATGTGGACTCCGTCTCGCATTGGATGGCCACGAACAATGCTCGCGACAACCTGAAGAAGCGCGAATACTTCGAGCGATACGGCATTGCCGATGGCTTGCGCCGGCTCGCCGAAGAACATCCCTTCCGGCCACGCACGCAGGCCGGCTCTCAAAATCCCAACCCCAAAGGAGCTACTGTATGAACCACAGACTCGTTTTCATCGCCGGGCTTGCCCTGGCTCTCTCTTCCCTGGAGGCCGTCGCGCAGGAAGCGTCGGCGCGCACTGTGCAGTACCATTCGCAGGACATTGTTCCGATCCACGCCAAGCTGAAGTACACGACATTGATCGAGGTTCCGCCCACCGAGAAGATCATGGAGGCCGCGACCGGCGATAAGGACTTCTGGATCGTCGATGTGGTCGGCAACTTCTGCTTTGTGCATCCGGCCAAGGCAGGCATCAGTTCCAACCTCAATCTCATCACCGACAAAGGCAACATCTACTCGTTCACTCTGGAGGATGTTTCCGGCACCTCCACCGCGCCGGACCTGAAGGTGTTGATCGAGCCCGCCGACCGCTCGGCAATCATCGCGGCCAGCGGACCTCCGCAGTTCGTGCCAGCAGCGCAGCTTGAGCAAAGTAAACAGCAGATTGCCGCGTTGCAATCGCACGTCGAGCAGGCCGTCGATGAATTCAAGAGCGCGTACCCTGTGCAGTTGAAATTCGACTACACCTACAAGGAGAACGAAGCGCCCTTCGACATTCAGTCGATCTACCACGACGACAAGTTCACCTACATCAAAACCAATGCGCCGGAGAAGTTCAGCGTCTACGAGATGAAGGACGGGAAGCCCAACCTTATCACCTATGACTTGCGCGATGGGACCTACATCATCCCGAAGGTCATGGATTCGGGGTACGTCGAGCTGGGCAAGAAGCGGATGGAATTCTCGCGGAAGGGATAATCGCCATGATTGAGAACAATGTCATTCCACCAACAGATCCTCTGCCGGAGCCAGAGTTGCGTCAGTCCAAGGTCGATCCCAAGGGCGTGCTGCAAAAGCACCTGAAGTCTCTTGTCTATCTTGGCGCTGCGTTGCTGGTCATTGTTGCGGCGCTCTTCAGTTCGACGAACAAGAAGACGCCAGCGCAGCAGCAAGCGGTAAAGGGCCAGCCGCCGCAGCCCACGCTCCAGGACAACACCGACAACAACGTGCAGGACTTGAAAAACCAGCTCAAGGCCGAGCACGATAAAGAGCAGCAGCAAGCCGCGGCGAATGCAACGACTGCCGGTGAGCCGAGTACACCGGAACGTTGCTGCGGCGCGGAAGGGTCAATGAGCGATGCAAGCTCGGTGCCTTTGACGCGGCGGTCGATCTCTTCGGGGTGCGACATCCAATGCACCAACTGCTGCGGCGATGGCAGGTCGAGCAGCAAGTGCGCGAAGATCTTCTGCGGACTTTCAATGAAGAATTCACCTTTCCGATCGTTGGTCGGCTGGAAGAGAGAAGCCGCGACAGTCCGCGCCTCGGCGCGGCGAACAAGTTCTTCCGACGGTCCCCAATACGGGCAGCGGCGGTCCAGTGGATTGAGGACGATGTCGCCGCGGCTCTCATCATAAAATCGCTCGATGAACTCGCAGGCCGGGTCGTAAAGAATCGCCGAATGACGCCGCGCCTGAATCTGGCGGAGCATCTGCATGATGATGGTTGTCTTGCCTGGGCTCCTTCGCGCGCATCATCGCCAGGCTTCGATGCGATATGCCAGACCGACACGCACCGCAAGCCAGTCACTTTCGACGACCTGTTGAAGGCTGCTCTGCGCTGGCGGCCAACGTGCGCATGGCCCACCGCGATAGTGTGCGCGTCGCGTTAGAGCAGCTTGAACACTACACGCAGGCTCGCATCGGCGGCAACCACGCGCCCGAAACGACGGCAAAATTCGTTGCCGCCAAATTCGAGCATGACACCGCCCGCCCGGTCGATGGTTACGTTGCGCCGCAGCTTCATACCCACGCGGTTGTCTTCAATATCACCGAGCGCGACAACGGCCACGCCCGCGCCATCCAGCCGCAAAGTCTCTTCGCATCGCAGCAGTTCGCAACTGCGGTGTATCAGTCGGAACTGACGTATCAGTTGCGGCAACTCGGCTATGAAATCACCGTTGGCCGCAGCGGAGCGCCGGAGATCAAGGGCTATACGCAGGAATATCTTGACGCATCCAGCCCGCGCAGCCAGCAGATTCGCGGGTATCTGGAGCGCACTGGACGCACGGGGTCTGAGGCCGCGGAGATCGCCGCTCACTCCACCCGCGACCGCAAGGAGATTCATTCTCCCGGCGAAGTCATGGCCGCGCATCGCAAACTCGCTGCCGACTTCGGACACCAGGCCGAGGCCGTTGTCCGCGCCGCCCGCGAGCGGCTTGAGCATCAGGAGAGGCCGGTCAATACGATTGACCGCGTCCGGGAATCGCTCACGTTCTCACGCGACAAGAACTTCGAGCGCGAGGCCGTAGTCGATGAGCGGGCATTGATCCGCGACGGCCTCCGTCGTGGGATGGGCGACATTACTTATGCCCAGGTTCGCGGCAATCTCGACGCACGTCTTGCCTCTGGAGAATTTCAGATTGTTGACCGTTCGCAGAGTCAGCCCGCGCGCCAGTTCACCACTGCGAAGACCATCGAAGCCGAGCATGAAATTGTTCGCCGCGTACGCGAGGGAAAGAACCAAGTTGAGCCGGTATTGTCACGGATGCAGGCTGTCAACGTGGCCGACCAGCATCCGCATCTCAACCGCGCTCAGCAATCCGTGGTTGAAGATGTTTTGAGTTCGCCCGACCGCATCCAAGGGATTCAGGGATTCGCCGGCGCGGGGAAAACGACCACGCTTTCCGTCGTCCGTGACGCCGCCGAGTCGCAGGGTTACACGGTCGAGGGCTTCGCCCCGACCTCCCGCGCGGCTCGCCAGCTCGGAGACGCTGGCGTCGATGCCGGCACACTGCAAGGTTTCCTTGCGCGTTCGCCCGATCCCGCCGCGCAGCAACAAAAGCATTTCTATTTTGTCGATGAATCCAGTCTCGCCAGCACCAACCAGATGCGCGAGTTCCTTGCGCGCCTCGGCCCCCAAGACCGCGTACTCCTTATCGGTGACACGCGCCAGCACCAGGGCGTTGAAGCGGGCCGCCCCTTCGAGCAATTGCAGGAGGCCGGGATGCGCACGGCGAAGCTCGACGAGATCGTTCGACAGAAAGACCCGGCACTGAAATCCGCCGTCGAGTTGCTGGCCAAAGGACAGGTCTCCGCAGCCCTTGAATCACTCCAGCAACAGGGACGCGTGAGAGAAATTCCCGGCACCGAAGAGCGCGTTCGAGCCATCGCCAAAAGCTATGTCGAGTCGCCCGAAAAGACCCTGATTGTCTCTCCGGACAACGCCTCGCGGCGCGAGTTGAACGTCGCTGTTCGTCAGGAGTTGAAGGCCAACGGAACCCTCGCCCCGAAGGATCATTCCTTCCGTGTACTCGTTCAGCGCCAGGACATGACCGGGGCCGAACGCTCCTGGGCCAGTCACTACGAGATCAACGACGTGGTGCGCTATTCGCGCGGCAGCAACGCTGCCGGAATTGAAGCCGGAGCCTATGGAACGGTTGTCGGCATCGACTCCGCCGCCAACCTGCTCACCGTCGAAAAGCTTTCCGGCGAGCAAGCCACGTACGACCCGCGCCGCTTGATTGGCGTCAGCGTCTACCGCGAGATCGATCGCGAGTTCTCCGTCGGCGACCGCATCCAGTTCACCGCGCCGGACAAGTCGCTTGGCGTTGCCAACCGCGACCTTGCCGCCATCGAATCCATCGCGCCTGACGGCCAAGTTTCAGCCCGTCTCGACAACAACCGCCAGGTCGAATTCAACGCCCACGACCACCGCCACTTCGACCACGGCTACGCGGTAACAAGCCACAGTTCCCAGGGCCTGACTGCCGAGCGCGTTCTTGTGAACGCCGACACCGGCGTCCACCCGGACCTGCTCAACTCCCGCTTTGGCTATGTCTCCATCTCCCGCGCCAGCCACGAGGCCACGCTCTTCACAGACGACCTAACAAAACTCAACCCCCAACTTGCCGCCGATATTTCCAAATCGTCCGCACTGGAGATCAACCAGGCATCATCAATCTTTCAGGGAATCGGGATCAGTTGAGCCTGCCGAGATACATTGCAAAAACAACGTCCGCAAAATCCCGACGCAGTCTCGGAGGCTCAGGCTAATCGTCGCTTGCCGAATCAAGACCACCGGGAACCTCAACAGTCAACTCAGGTTCAGGTAAGTGCGCAAGCTCTCAAGCACGCTAATTACTCCGGCCATATCGGAATGGATCGCATTCATCTTGACGAACCGATGAAAGCGAGCCTTTCCATCTGCGGTGAAATCTCGGTGGTTCTTTCCTCCCGCAGTTGTTCTACGAGCGGCGCCATGCTCATCTTCGAACGCTCGCATGAATGGTTCTGGAAGCAAGTCTTCTGGTTCCCAGTCCAAAGAGCGGTACTCTTGATTGGCCCCTTCGAACATGCGCTTCATGCTTGTCGGATCGAGGTTTTTTGTCGGCGGCATTACTGGAAGCAGCAGGAACACATCCTTCCATTCGATTATGCTCAGGTCCAGCTGGTAAGCCAGCTTGCTGGCCTGTCGACCAGACTTGTCATTGTCAAATAACGCTACAACTCTGTAACGACGGAATCCGTTCGCCGCTAAAGTTCTACTAGCGAGCGCCCTGCAAGCAATCAATTCACGAACTACGCCGCTGGTCCCACCATTGTCACGTTCGCCCGCCGGAACAA
>Ga0187859_10002122_pt1 | contig 12512 bp, 16 predicted proteins | sample June2016WEW_10_1_2_FD_133019 | JGI IMG/M metagenome (GOLD analysis project Ga0187859, IMG submission 133019) | Peatland microbial communities from SPRUCE experiment site at the Marcell Experimental Forest, Minnesota, USA - June2016WEW_10_10 | ecosystem: Environmental > Terrestrial > Soil >...
CTTCACGTTGCAAACAGTGGCGCAGGAGATGGGGCGCATCGACGTGCCTGCGCCGGAGGAGGTGGAAAGCCTTTTGCGCGACATGCCGCGTTTTGAGTTGGCGTCACTCCCCAAACCCATCAATATGAGCCCCTGGATGTTCCTCGGAACTGGCTTTGTACGCTCGCGGATCAGAAAGGCGCTGCGGGAAAGCATTGGCCCCGTTGTGAAACAGGAGCTTCACCTTTACGGTGATGCGTTGTCTCAGTGGAGCAACCAGTTTGTCAGCAAGATAGTGCTCCTGGTGAGTTCCTATGCAGATGCTTATCGAGTTCAACTCCAAAGGATCTCGGGAACTTCAGATGGCGCGATCGACGCACCTCAGCTCGAACAAGACCTGGCTCTGTTGCGGAACTGGAATGCAAACGAGAGCCCTGACGCAACGGAAACCATCGAAAGGGGGGCATAGGCTTGCAGAAATACCTTCTTATCGCATTCGGCGGTGCACTCGGTTCCATGGCCAGATACTGGGTGGGCACGACGATTGCCGGCCGTATGGGTACGAAGTTTCCCTACGGGACTTTTGTCATCAATATCACGGCCTGCGTGATCATTGGTTTCTCACTGTCCGTTCTCGCCAAACGCGCCGACTTGAATCCTGCCTGGAGATTCCTGGTGCCAGTCGGATTCATTGGCGCGTACAGCACGTTTTCAACATATGAGTGGGAGACTCTTTCTACGATTCGAACCGGCGCTTTTTTACTCGCCGCCCTTTACGCGGTCAGCAGTCTCATTCTTGGGCTCGCCGCCGTATGGGCCGGCTCTGTGATTGCGGAGATCCTGTGATGAGAGCACAAAAGCAGCTTGTTTTTTACGAATCAATCCTGGGTGTACTTCAGGAGCCCGGTTGCCCTTTCTGCCGCTTTCTGAAGGAGTATCAGGCGGCCCGTCTGCAAAATCGCCCCGACAAGGAAACCCATCGCCTCTGCAACTTTCACACATGGGGATTGGCGGCAGTACAGAACGCGTTGACCGCGGCCCAGGTCTTCATCAAGCTGGTCGATTCGCCGGTGCCGACCTCTAACGAAGTTACGACTTGCGATATTTGCAATGAAATTGCCGCAGAGGAGGACCGGCGTATTCGCGAATTTGTCAGTTGTATTCACCGAACGGACGTGTCGGATTGGCTCAGAACAAACGCGGTCTTCTGCATTCCACATGGAATCAAACTTCGCCGTCAGGTTCAGCCCGTGGTTGCAGCCCGCATCGATGCAATTATTGAGAACTGCCGCCAGCAGTTGACGCAAGAGCTCGAAAGCTTGCGGGATAAACCTGAGTCGGAAAGACCAGGATGGGGCTCGCTCGGCCGCGCTGCCGAGTTCCTAGTGTCACAGCGCGGACTACATTCCTGAGGGAGGAACTTATGTTGACTGCCGGAAAGGCAATGAAAGTCGCGATTTATTTGAGTGAGGGCTCGACGCATCATGGGGTCCCCACGTATTCCAGCATCCTCGACTTCCTTTTCTACCGGGGAGTATCTGGAGCAACCGTGCTGAAGGGAATAGCCGGATTCGGCGCTGATCACCACATGCACACCGCGAGCGTCGTCGAAATCTCAGACCATCTTCCGTTAAAGATTGAATTCATTGAATCTCGCGAGAAGGTAAACGAGATCCTTGGAAAGCTGGAGGAGCTGGCCGGAAGCGGAATGATCGAGGTCCAAGAGACCACGCTTGCGAAGCCCGCACAGGTTTCAAAGCCGAAGAAGGCCACTCCGCCAGCGCATCTGAAGATGGAAGGCAAGGCAAAGATGATGCGCATCTATATTGGCGAATCGGATCAATGGAAAGACAAGCCACTTTACAAAGCGCTCGTCGAAGCCATGCGGGCCAACGACATTGCCGGCGTAACTGTCTACCGCGGAATTCTCGGCTATGGCGCACACCGGCGGATGCACAAAGACAAGGCCCTCCACCTCTCCCACGATTGCTCGATCATGCTCTCGGCAGTCGATACGGAAGAGAAGCTCCGATCCTTCCTTCCGCTCGTGGATCAGATGGTGGAAGAAGGATTGGTCGTGTTTTCAGACGTGGACATCATCAAGTACTCCTACCGCGCGCTGGATGTCGATCTACCGGAAGCGCAGGCCGGGACTGTTTCTGCATGAGCGGAGGCTCAACCATGAAAGACCAATATCAGGCGCGCATGTTACGTATCCATTTTGGAGAGGGCGACAAATGGCAAGGCAAGCCTTTGCATGAGGCGATTGTGGCCAAGTGTATGGAACTCGGGATGGCTGGTGCGACCGTATATCGAGGGATTGAAGGATACGGAGCCAGCACTAGAATTCACCATGCCAGTCACTGGACTTTCTCGAAGGACGCACCGATCATGCTGACTGTCATCGACCGTGAGGAACAAATTGAAAATCTGATTCCCCATCTCGATGGGATGGTTGAAGAAGGTCTCATCGCGATGTCCCGTGTCGAGGTGATCCGTTACACGCGCGATCCGGGAACTAAGCAGGAGTCAGCCTCGGGAAGAGCGTAATACCAGATGCAGGAACAAAATGGCAGTTTGACTGTGCAAGCTTACGACAGCTTTTCGACTGAGACGCCCGTACCCACGGACGGCTCTTCCCGCCTGTTGCGACTCGGCCGACTCGCTCAAGAACTTGGAACTGAGCCTGTCGCCGAGGAAGCACGTGAGCTCGCAGCGCGGGTCTCCGAAGGACGTTTCTACGTAGCCTGTGTCGGCCAGTTTAAGCGAGGTAAATCCACTCTGCTGAACGCCTTGGTCGGCTACGAGGTTGTTCCGACCGGCTTTATTCCTGTAACGGCGGTGCCTACCGTGATTCGGTTTGGCGACGCACGTCATGCGCGCGTCCGAATGCGAGACGGGATGTGGCGGGACATTGCCATGGCCGAGTTGAAGGAGTACGTAACCGAAGAACTGAACCCCGAAAACAAAAAGGCTGTGGATGGCGCGGAAGTATTCGTGCCCAGCCCGTTGTTGTCCTCCGGCATGTGTTTTGTGGACACGCCGGGTCTCGGTTCGGTCTTCACTGGAAACACAGCAACCACGCAGGCATTCATTCCTCACATTGACGCTGCGTTGGTTGTGGTCGGCGCCGATCCGCCAATTGCGGGCGAGGAGTTGGCGCTGGTGGAATCAATTGGCACGCAAGTTCAGGAGTTGATCCTGGTTATCAATAAAGCCGACCGCACCACCGATCCGGAACGTGCAGCGGCGGCTAAATTCACACGCGAGATTCTGGAAAAGCGGCTGCATCGCCCGATGGGCGAGGTCTTTGAGGTGAGTGCCGCCGAACGGATGGAAGACCGCGGCCCCCTGCGGGATTGGGAAAAACTTCTGGCGAGTCTGCATTGCCTCGTTGAAGACTCAGGCAGAAATCTCGTTCGCGCCGCTTGTGACCGAGGCCTCCAGCGCTTAAGCGAGCAACTGCTGGCTATTATCAGCGAGGACCGTGACGCGCTTCTGCGGCCAATCGAAGAATCCGAACGGCGTATCGAGCTAATGAAGGAAACCGTCAGCGAGGCTGCGCGCTCCATGCGCGAACTGGATTACCTGTTTATGGCGGAGCTGCACCGAATTTCGGACCTCTTCGGTGAAAGGCACAAGCGGTTTTTCCATTCCGCGTGGACGGAATCTGAAACAGAATTCAGTAAGGAGCTGCCGTCCGTCCCTCTCGGCTTTGGGCCAAACTATCGGCGCCGAGTGATGCACCTCGCACAGGAGATTTCGCGCCGCAAGGTTACGCCTTGGCTCAAACCCGAGCAGGAAGAAGGCGAGCGCCAATATCGCGCTGCAGCCCTTCGCTTTGTGGAAATGGGAAACAGCTTTCTGAAAAAGCTTGCCGATGCGGGTCTCAACGAACTGACGCGAATGCCCCATGCACTCGATCCTGAGAAGGGCTTCCGTGTGCGTTCCAGTTTCATTTTCGAGGATTTCATCGGAACTGCCCAACCCCCTTCGCCGTTGCGCTGGTTGGCTGACGTCTTGTTGCCGCTTGTGGGCGCACGGAAAGCAATCACCAACGAGGCTCGGGAGTTCTTGCGGCATCTGTTGGAAATTAACAGCGCAAGGGTACAGAACGATGTTCTCAACCGGATTCAGGATAGCCGGGGACGCTTGGAGGCCGAGATCCGAAAGCTGCTGTATGAAATCAGCCGTATTGCAGAACAGGCACTTGACCGTGCGCGAAAAGTCAAGGAAGAAGGGGCTCCCGCCGTACAGTCGGCAGTTGAACGGCTCAACCGGTTAGAGCGGGAAGTTTCCGCACTGGTCGTGCTATAGGGAATGGTGGTCATGGACGACAAGAATTGAGACTTGAGATTTGCGGACCAGCGTCTCGGAAGTGGACCCTTCGAGCCAGCGCCGAACGCGCCCGATGTCACGGTGTCCGACAACGATAAGGTCCGCCGAGGCTTCTTCGGATTTACGTTCGATTTCCTTCTCGGGATCGCCTTCGATAATCTCCGTTACCACGTCCACACCTTGGTCGCGGGCAATGCGTTCCGCGCTCCGCACCTGCTTCTCAAGATCCGCGCGCGCCCTCGAGGCCTCTTCCAAACCAAAACCTTCGGCTTGCGTTTCGGCGCTAAGCGGGACTATGACGCCGAGCAGAATGATCTGAGCGTGAATGCTGGCAGCGAGCGATATCGCAACTTCAAGAGCGCGTTCCGATCCCGTAGTCCCATTAGCTCCGACGAGAATTCTCTTAAACGTAGTGCTGGTCATCATCTATTCCTTTTCATTGCAGATCGCCCAGTCGGTCATTTGTTTGGATGCAATTGAGTAGCGATCAATCGCGCCCAGACGTCTGACTCTGGGCGTAATCAAGTCTAGCCGTGTTGGGCCAGGGTCGGTTGCAGCAAATGCCCCAGCTATGTTACAAGTTGATTTGGCGAAGGAATCCGCCATTAACCGCCCTCCGAAATGGAACGGCTGATGACTCCTGTGATTACGCAGGGGTTTTTCTATTTGTCCCTGCGATTTGACGAAAGAGGGACAAGTGACCAGTCTTCTTGATCTTCCCATTGGCGAAAAAGTTCCGGAAATCGTCACCGCCGTAATCGAGATTCCTCTCGAAAGCACCAGCAAATATGAGTATGACAAGGAGCTTCATGTCTTCCGGTTGGACCGAAACCTCCATTCGCCCGTTCACTATCCCGGAGACTACGGTTTCATCCCCCAGACCCTTGCCGAGGATGGCGACCCTCTCGACATTCTGATCTTGACGGATTCGGCTACTTTTCCAGGCTGCGTTTGTTCCGTCCGTCCAATTGGCCTTTTCGAAATGCTGGACCAAGGGGTGCCGGACGAGAAGGTTCTCGCCTACGCCACAGGCAATCCGCGATTTGGCGACGTTGACAGTTACACGCAGGTGCCGAGTCATTTCCTGCTTGAGGTTGAACACTTCTTCTCGGTTTACAAGGACCTTGAAGGTAAGCGAACCAAGGCGCTCGGCTGGAAGGACCGGGATGCTGCGCAAGAGTGCATCCGGGCCAGTTATGAGCGCTATTTGGAACGCAACGCCGGTTAGGTGCGTTCAGCGAAAGAGGTCCAACAGCGATGCCTTCATCTTCTGTCCAACGCGCTCCGACACCTGAATATTTGAATACTGTTGAGCGCGAAGAGGAGTTGGGGCGCCTTCGGAATCAGGCCAGGATTCGAAAGTCCTTACTGGTGTATGGCTCAGAGGGAGTGGGTAAATCTCGCCTCCTTCAGACTTTCGTTGGTAGCCAGCCGCTAGCGGTCTACATCCCGCAAATGAGATCGCCGCGTGAATTTGTCATGAACCTGCTACAAGCGCTGCATTCCGCGGACGGCAAAGTTAAACTTCCTGGAAACATCGCTACTCTCTCCACATCCTCGCTGAAGGGCATCGTCCGCCGGGCTCTCGATATGCAGCCATTTCTGATGGTTCTCGATCATCTGGATGCTCCGTCCCGCGTTGTGACCGGCATGATTAAGGATTTGCATTACTACGGGCGTACGCCGGTGGTCTTTGCGTCGCGATCTCCGCACATGGAGGATATTGGTGCGCTGCGCCCTCTCTGCGCGAACAAGGCGGAACGATTGGAAGTGAAGAACTTTCCACCGCAAGTCGCTTTGGAATTCGCGCAACGCGAAGCCGAAAGAACCGAACTTTGGGCATCCAATCTGGAGACGGTGTTGCCATCGCTTGTTGAGTGGAGTGATGGCAACCCGGGCGCGATTCTCTACATGTTGAAAATGGCGCAACTCCCGCAATACAGAGCAGGTGACCAGATCAAATCTCACATTCTGTACGTGGACTATCGCATGGGACGCAGATAGCGCCGAAAACCGATCCGATTCAGACTGGCGTCCGCGATGGTGAAATGTTGACAGCCAAATGTCGCGAGCGCAGGTCCACTCGTTGAAGAAGATCGCAGTATTGCGCCGTCGATGCACTCTGACCACGTTCAAAGAGAGTCTTCCACTCTGGCCCGCTCTTCAGCTTCAGAGAAAGCATCAACGCGTCGCCGAAATCATCAAGGGCGACTGCGGTCAGTTTGCAGATCGGCGCACATCGAACCGTTATTCCGTAAAGGTCGTCCGTCTCTTCGACGCCGGTCGAGACCGCGATCAATCGACGATCGGTGACTGCCATGGCCACGGCGGGCAGGACCTTAAGTGGACCTCTAAACCATCCTTTCCTCTTTGGAGGGATTGCGGGACGGCAGCATACTCCAAGCAGTGCCTCATCGGAATCAAGTTCGGCCTTCAGTGCATACCAGCAGCGAAACGTCATGCCTTGTGAAGGAGTGGAGAGAGAAAGAACTGCAAGCCCCGTTGCATGCCGCGGCATCCAAATCGCTCGCATTGCGCAAAGAAAATTGCTGAGATGCTTTTGGTGAAGTGTATTGTATCGAAAGGCTTGGACCTCGCCGCCGGCGGACAGTTCAAGGAGGCCATATAGGAGTGCCTTCTTCGTTCCGACCTCGATCAACTTTTCAAGTGGCGTCACAAAGGGTTTAGTTTTCGTAGCTGGATGCGCGTAGATCATCAGAGCATCGCGAGTTAGGATGTAGATGCGCGGCGGATATTCTGGCGCATTCCACCGTGCTTCCGTGTCTCCGGGAATGAAGATCGCCGAAAGCCAACCATCTCGCGGTATCCGAAGCGGAAAATCCTTCGGAAAATCGGACGCATCCCGGATTTGGAACCCGAATCGGTATTGGCGTGAATCGCAGTCGGTAGAGGCAATCATTTCCGCGCCTTCAGAGAATGAACTCGGCAGCCCATGGTGCATTCACGCTTCTGTGGCCAGCAAGCATGAGCAACGCCAATTGAGATGCGCTGCGCTCTTCTTCACTGGTCAGATATCGGCGAAGCGCATCGTACCGCAGCGCATACCGTTGCAGATCCTCGGCTGTTCGTTCCAAGAATTGTGCATGGGCACGAAGGAGTTCGCGCATGGGTTCCCCGGTGCCTAAAGAAGCAGAGACGTGGGATAAATGAGGAAGACAGTAGGCCGGGAATCGTCCTTTGGCGGAGGCGACCGCATCGAGCACGGCTTCGGCGGCAAATTTTACAGCCCTCTCTTCCGACTGGACGCGGACCTCGCAGACGATACATGTCTTCGCTGTTGCAAGAATTTCCTTCAGGTCCGCGATAGACTCGTTGCCATCTGATATTAGCGCTGCCCGTTGGGCGAGAAACTCCGCAATGCGATGAGCGAGTTTAGGGTACGCTGTACACACTCCGTATGGAGAGGAGATGTTCTCGTACTGCCAGGTGTGGAGAGGACAGAATCCGCCCCTTTCGGCGTGCTCCCGTTGCGTGTCCGGATTGATGGTCAGCTCGTATTGATACTTACTCAGAAATGCGAAGATTGCATCGAGCACTGCGGCACAGATCCAGCAACCGGTGCGTCTCTCGATTTGCAAATGTGGAAGGCTGGCGCCGTCTCTCAAGGCGGTCGCTCCACCCTCTTGAGCATTCTCGCCGAGACTCCTTACTCGCAGGTCATGCAGTCTCTTGTCGAGCGAGCTGAACGAATCCGCAAGTTCCATGTTGCCTTCAGGCCTTGACGTGTGAGCGAGAAATGAACCGACCCGCCCATACATGTTGGAGAGGAAAGACTCTGCGCGTTCTTCGGTCAGAAACCGGATCAGTTCTGTCTCAAACTCTCTGAGGCCGCTTTGCTCCAACTGATCTGCATTGCCTGATTGCTTCGAATCCAGCCCTTGTCGCGCAGACAAGGAGAAGATGCGCGGTTTCTCTGAGAAGGAAAAGCGATCCAGCCGCTCCTGAACAAACGCGAGGGCATCCTTCCGCTCTCCTTCGCTGACCGTATCCTGCTTGTTGACGACGACAAAGAGCCGTTTGTTCGTGAATCGTATCCGGTGCAGGATGCGATCCTCTTCTTCCGACAGCGGACTTTCATAGCTGGTTACGAGCACGAAGGCATCTGCCTGAGGCATGAAACGTTCAGTGGTCTGCGTATTTTCCGCTATCGATGACCCAAGCCCTGGACTGTCCACAAAAAATAGCCCACGGCGGAGGATCTCAACCGGCAGCTCGATTTCAGCAAATGCGACATTCTTGACATTGCCCGGATTTGCTTGCTGAGTGACGTAGTCAGCGAGTTGCGGAAGCGGCACCTCGCGTCGCAGACTGCGGTCTGTGAAGTTAAGCACGACCTGCTTGCGGCTTCCATATCGAACGGTTGTGATCACGGAAGTCAACGGAACAATACCGGTGGGGAGGTGGTCTCCGCCAAGGATGGCGTTCATGAGTGTAGATTTGCCACGGCTGAAACGTCCGACAACCATCAAATTGAATCGGTCTTCTGCCAGCCGCGTGAGCAGATCACGGCTTTCGGTCTTCAGGACTTCGTTATTGTTGATGCCCGCCTGGGCAGAACGGATGATGTCGCCAATCCCGAATTTTTCTTGTTCGTAGTCTTTGAGATTCATGGCCGCCGATTCCTGATGAATGTCGTTGAGATTGTCGTCACTTCTAATGCCCCTGAGTCGGTAGTGCCCCCGTCTCCAATACCGAGATCAATGAGTCCTGATCGTCGGTGGGGATTGGCATCAGACGGATCTGTTCGGCCGTCTCTCTTAGCGGGTAGGGATACTCCTTAAGTGAAATCGTGCCATCCTCCCATACCGCATAGCAGGCAAGAGAACGCCCGGTCTTCGGTTGACCAAGGCTTCCTGGATTCACGATCGTCGTCTGCCCAATGTTCCGAATGAACGGAGTGTGGGTGTGGCCGACGAAGAGCACATCGGCATCGATCCGCAAAACCTCATCTTTCCAGCGATCCGATTGTTCGGTGCAATAGCCGAATAAAGGATCTGTCGGGCAGGCGTGAACCAGATAGAAACGGGTTGTATTCACCTTGAACTCGTGGTGGCTGGGGAGCCCTCTGAGGAACCTGACGTCGTCTTCCGTGCAGACGTTTTGGGTGAAACGGAGCGTCTCAGCCGCAAGTCTCTTGAAGGGCGGGGAGCATTGGGGATCTACAGAAAATCCGACTGCATTGTCATGATTACCGCGCACGGTGACGGCCGAGACTCGTTTCACCCACTGGACGACCTCATGAGGTTTTGGCCCGTAGTCCACCAAATCGCCGATACACCAGAGTTGGTCAAATTCCCGCTCGGGCAGGGCTTCGAGCGCTGCCAAATTCGCGTGAATATCGGAAACGATGACAATTTTCATAAACTCCTTAGCACCCAGGCGCACGAACACCGCTGAACCAGGTCATGCAATCTCAAATTTTTGCGAGGAGTTTTGGGGTGGGTACTCCCCGACGAAACCTCGTCAGGGGTCATCAGCCGAACTTCCCTTAGGTCCTGGAAGAGCAGCGGTTCAGGCGAACCCCTTCGCCTTCTATTTCTTGTGCAACATATGCACAGATTGAGTTTAGCAGCTTCGCTTTTCTTGCGTGGCTAGAGATGTCCAACGGGGCACCTTTGATTCCTCCGTCACGGGGGAGTGTTTCACGCTTGGATTTGCAAGCATTTGGAACAAGAAGTCTTCGAGTGTCGGGTACAAGTTCGGGTACAGACATCAGTTTGGCTTGATTACGGATAATTGAGCTAAATTGCTGATGGGCAGTCACTTGTGGATATCCGACATTACGCTCAATTTCGCTTATTTATCATAGACTTACGGTATTCTTGAGAGACTCAAAATCCGCCGGCCCTTGCGGTCATGGGGGTTCGACCCCCCCTCCCGGCACCATAGAATCAATCACTTACAGCTAGACAGCTTTCATAGTCGTCCCCGACTGTGCCCAAACTGTGCCCAAACCTGCTTGGTGGGTTAGTTGGGCCCCATAGCCAGACCCAGACAATCCGTTGCCAGCTCGTAGTCCGCCAAATTCAGCCATGACTGACTGCTAGAATTGTCCATCTCCTATATAAGAGGAACAGATGAGCTCAACCGGCCCAATACTGCCGCGGACATGAGTGAACTCGACGTCCTTCTGAATGCCGAGTACTTTGTCGATACTCAACTGTGGCCACTCCATCACAAACTGAATGCAAAGGGCTGGTTGGACAACTTCACCGATGTAGAAAAGCCGTTTGCCGTTCATTTGCTGAACGGATTCCTCTATTTCTGTCCAGACCTCGTCGATCAAATGTTCAAAAACGCATTTCAAAGCCTCCGTTCCCGGCTTTATTAGCCGGGTGATTCATACCTCGCATTCCAGTCAAAATGGCGACAGTTCGTCGACACTGTCATCGTCACCTATGTGACGGGGGAAAGGCCAAATCCAACCGATAGCGGATTCGCATTTGCACGTAAAGCACGTCAAGTTCTGGGCATAGATGAGAATCGGATCAAGAGCCCGGAGGAAGCTCTTCAGCATATTGTTCGGCGGGAAGGCCCAGTGCTATTTGTGGATGACTTCGTGGGATCGGGCAACCAAATGATCGAAACTTGGCAGAGGTCCTACACGATTGGAGGACTCGCAACCTCATTCGAAAGGGTAGGTTCGGTATCAAGCTCGACATTTTATTACTGTCCTGTTATTTGCACCGAGAAAGGTTCAGATCGTTTGCGGCACGCTTGTCCACAGGTTCTGCTACAACCAGCGCACATCATCACAGACCGCTACAATGCCGTGGCTCCGAACTCGTTCTTCTGGCCAAGTCACCTTTGGCCAGCTGCGCTTGGTTTCCTACAAACAGCAAGTGCCAGGGCTGGTATTCCTGATAATGACGGAAACGTTAATGATTGGCGCGGCTTCCACAAACTTGGCCTCGCGTTGGCCATTGGTGATTCTGTTCCGGATGCGACATTGCCGATTTTCTACTGGGAGGAGAAGGATTGGACACCCCTGATTCGAAGGACCTGATCATCCCCACTGATGAATCGGTCAGCGCCGAAGAAGCACTGAGCTCCGTTTTCGGAAGCTATAAGGCCGAATGGCTCCAAGAGAGAGTCTTTGACTTTTTTACGGCGCCAAACTATCTTCCGGAGCTCTTGACTGCCCGGCCTGCGTTTTGCTCGGGGGCAGGGGAACGGGAAAAACGACAGTCCTAGAGGGCCTTTCATATGAAGGTCAATTCGCTCTGAATGGGAAAAACGCTGCAACGATTCCCGACTGGAAATACTATGGTCTCTATCTTAGGATCAATACGAATAGAGTTGGGTCACAAGACGGCTACGCACTTCTTGAAGGCCGCCGGCGCTTCCGATGGGATGGACGTGGAGCCTGGCGTTCTTTCGACCGATAGCGATCTTGGAATTGAGTACCTCGAGGCTATGCGTCTGGCTGGTGACTACGCATATGCGGGTCGTGACTGGGTCTGCGGCCGCGTGGCCGAGATCCTGGGAGCGCCGATTGTCGAAGAGGTGCACAACCATCACAACTACGCCTGGCGCGAAGAGCACGAAGGCGAGCAATTGTGGGTTGTACGCAAGGGCGCGACGCCGGCCTTTCCGGGCCAGCGCGGGTTTGTTGGCGGCACGATGGGCGAGCAGTCGGTCATTCTCGAAGGAGTCGAAAATGAGCATGCCCGTTATTCGCTCTATTCCACCGTGCACGGCGCGGGTCGTGCAATGGGCCGTCGGGAGGCGGCAGGCGTTGTCGATCGCAAGACCGGGGAGGTCAAGCGAGCTGGCAAGGTCACGCCGGAGATGATGCGCTCCTGGGTAGATCGCGCTGGAATCGAACTGCGGGGTGCTGGACTGGATGAGTCTCCGGACTGCTACAAGCGCCTCGATGAGGTACTTGAATCCGTTGGCGACACGGTACGCATCTTGCACCGTCTCACCCCGGTCGGAGTCGCAATGGCCGGAGCAAACGAGTTCGATCCGTACAAGGACTGAACCATTAACGGAACTGGCGGCGACAGGAAGAAAGACATCGAAGCCGCCAGTTCAATATCAGGCGAACGAATCTGATTTCACCTTAGACGCCTGGAAGGGAGGCACCATGAAATTAGCGGAAGCGCTGGCAGAGCGTAGCGATTGCCAGGTCAAAATCGACGAAATAAGGAAGAGGCTGATTCGTTCGGCTC
>Ga0187859_10002125_pt1 | contig 12500 bp, 15 predicted proteins | sample June2016WEW_10_1_2_FD_133019 | JGI IMG/M metagenome (GOLD analysis project Ga0187859, IMG submission 133019) | Peatland microbial communities from SPRUCE experiment site at the Marcell Experimental Forest, Minnesota, USA - June2016WEW_10_10 | ecosystem: Environmental > Terrestrial > Soil >...
GGAGAGCGAAGGCACGTGGCGCTACCGCGTGCTCGCCCACGAAGGCGAAACGGAAACCGCGTACTCCGAACCCTCCGAACCGGTAGTGGTCGACAACACCCCGCCAGCGGCGCCGACGGCCTCGGCCGACCGCGCCCCCGACTACGCGGGCGGTGGCGGCTGGTACAAGGACAGCGTCACAGTGTCCTTCGCCGCCAACGGCGATCCTGTGCTGGCCGACGGCAGCCCGGGCAGCGGCGTGAACCCTGCGTCGATCCCGTCCGCGCAGACGTTCGACAGCGATGGCTCGCACACGGCGTGCGCGACCATGAGCGACAACGCCGGCAACCAGTCCGCGGCGGGCTGTCTGACCGTCCAGGTCGACGCCACTCCCCCGAGCGTGCAGATCACCTGCCCGGCTTCGGTGCTGATCGGCAGCCCGGGGGTCACCGCCACCGTCACCGCCTCCGACGGCCAGTCGGGTCTCGCGAGCGATCCGAGCGGGACGGTCGCGATCGAAACCAGCATCGCGGGCGCGAAGACCGTGACGCGCACCGCGGTCGACAACGTCGGCCACAGCACGACCAGCTCGTGCACGACACAGGTGGTGTACAGCGAGGTCATCACCGGCACCGTCAAACGCACCCTGTACGTGAAAGCGGGACAGGCCGTTGAGCTGGCCCCGGGCGCGAGGGTCAAAGCCGTGGTCGTCGAAGCGGGTGGTTCGCTCGACGCCGAGGGCGCGACCATCACCAACGCGCTGCGCTCGAGCGGAGCGAGCCTGATTCGGATCTGCGGGGCGAGCGTCGGGACGCTCAGCGTGCTGTCCGGCAGCGGCTCGGTGGTGATCGGAGAAGGCGACCTCGGCTGCGCGGCCAACACGTTCTCCCGGTCGCTCCTCCTGGAAGGCAACACCGCAGGGGTCACAGTCAAGGGCAACACGGTCGCGGGCTCGGTCGATGTGAAGGGCAACGCTGGCGGTGCGACCGTCACCGGCAACACCATCGCAAAAAGGCTCAGCGTCACCGGCAACAGCGGCACGGTGATCGACCGCCCCAATACGGTCGCCGGGAAATCGAAACTCCAGTAGCTGGGTCGGGGCGGCGCGCAGGCGCTCAGGATTGCGCCTGCAGCTCCTCGGCCGACGGCACCACGATCGGCCCGCCCGGCGGCTGGGTGAGGCGGATCGGGTTGCCGAACGGATCGCGTAGCGCGCAGTCGGTGCCGTAGAAGCGCTCCGTCGGCTCCTGCGTGAACTCGACGCCCGCCGCTCGCAGCCGCTCGTAGGCGCCGCGGCAATCGTCGGTCGCGAAGATCATGCCGCCGCCGGCGGCGCCCTTCGTCACCAGCTCGCGGATCTGCGCAGCGGTGACATCGTCATAGGCCGGCGGTCGCGGGACCATCAGGACCAGCTCGACGTCGGGCTGGTCGGGGAGGTTCAGAGTCAGAAAGCGCATCGTGCCGAGGTCGGCGTCGGTGTGGACGACCATCCCGAGCTTGCCGACGTAGAAGTCGAGCGCCTCGTCCTGGTCGAGAACGTGGATGAATGTGTGGCTGATTCGATTGAGCATGGGGTTGACGTTAGCCGGCGGCATCGCGCTGCGCTTCTCCGAAACTACTCTCTAGCCAGCCGGGCGCAGCCACGTCATCGCCCAGCAGGCGGGCACGCGCAGGGGGGCGCCCTCGGCGCGGAAACGCACGCGATATGCCGACGGCGGCTCGCCCACGATCGCGCGGAACGTGCGACTGAACGTGCCCAGGCTGTTGAAGCCGACGTCGAAGCAGATCTCGGTTACGGGGCTGTCGGTTTCCCGGAGCAGCTCCATCGCACGCTCCACCCGGCGGCGCTGCAGGTAGCGGTGCGGCGTCTCGCCGAACGTCGCACGGAACTGGCGGCTGAAATGCGTGGGCGACACGTGCGCGATGCGCGCGAGCGCCGGCACGTCGAGCTGCTGCGCGAACGCGCGGTCCATCGCATCGCGAGCCCGCAGCATGCGGCGATTGCGGTCCTCGATAGCACGCGACATCCGCCCAAGCCTACGACCGCCAAGCGACGCCGGGGCTTTGGCGCGGCGTTTCCGCGAGGCCATGGGCCCCGTCAATCGGCGGCGCTCATAGAAGTGAGAGAGAGGCGACAGTTTCCGATTTGATTCCGGCCCGTGTTTGCGGGCTCCCGGCGACCGCGGTACACGGGTTTGTACACGCGCCCGGCGCCTAATGTACACGTCAACATGCCTTCGCGATCATGGGTGGAAGGGCTGGCCGGAAACGAACGTGTGTTCGTCCGACCTACTCATCATAATGCTGGCATGACTCCAAACATCAGATTCGTCTCGCCGAACCCCGAGGGCGGCTGGGACGTAAACAAGCCCGGTGCGTCGCGTGCAAGCTCACACCACCAGACGCAAGTGGAGGCGCAGAGCGCCGGTCATCGCTATTTGCACAACGAAGGGGGAGGCGAGCTGGTCACGCAGGGGCGGGACGGTCGTATCCGCGAAAAGACCACCGTGCCTCCCGGCCACGACCCGTATCCGCCGAAGGGCTGAGCGGTAGCCGATGGCGACTCTCTACACGAAGGAAGGCCGACCACTTCGTCAGGACGGCGACGATCTGTTTGCCCGTTCGGGCACGCACGTCGCCAGGCTAAGGGGCAAGAAGGCTTACGACCCCAGCGGGCAGTACGTCGGCACGCTCGTTGGCAACAGGCTGGTCTACCGGGCGATCGACAGCGCGTCCCTCGGCCCCGTGTTCGCGACGCGGTTGCGTGCGGGCACGGCATCGGCTGGCGCTGTGGGCGCCGCGGTGCTGGGGGACGAGCCCCCGATTCCCGACTAACCGACGCCGCGCACCGTGGCTGCACCAGGCTCCATAACGCTGACGCTCGGCTTCCGGCCCACGGGTTCGCCCGGAATGGAGATCGGGCGCCGGGCTGGTTGGACTGCACGACTCGCGCGCGAGCACCCCTCGGATGCCGACGAGCCTGTTGAGTTCAGCCGGTACGTTGGCGTGGAGCGCCCGGACGGCGATCTTCAGTCGGCTCATTTTCGCCAGCTAGAAGATGCGTTGCGAAGGGGCGGAGTCACTGACTTCCGACGCATCGGCAACGGAGTTGTGATCGGGGGTCATATCAACCCGTTGTCGGCTGCCGCTTTGTTGGTTTCGGCCTCCACGCCGCAGGCTCGGGAGCAACTGCTCCGCAACGAAAGGGCAGTGATCGAGGACGCTGACTTCCTCGGTACGTGCTTCGCTTTTAGGCAGTCCAACGTGTTCCTCACCGCGGCGCACTGCGTGCCAGAGGGCGCAGACGGCATGCTCTTTGTGAACACGCCACCTGTCGGGGGTTTCCATGTCGTTGCAGAGGTCCATCGCCACCCAACGGCTGACCTGGCGTTGTTGGCGCTTGACGGTTCCGCGTGGCCCGGCGAAGTGGAGCCGTTCGTTCGAGTAAAGCCCTTCACGGCCCTCGGCTTGGAGTTCATGGCGTACGGCTTCCCCGAGGACGCGCCCGCGCCAGATGTGGAGACGCCGACCCCAACCGAGCGGCTGTTCCGTGGCTACCTCCAGCGCCGGCTCGTCTACCGACGCGCCGGTTACGAGTACGCCGCGGGCGAGATGAGCGTTCCCGCGCCTGCGGGATTGAGTGGCGGTGCACTGTTCGCCGCGGGCGACTTCAACAGCGTCATCGGCGTCGCGGCCGAGAACGTGCAGAGCACCACTTACGTCGGCAGGGTTGAGGAGACGACCACGGCGGCCGGCACGGAGCGGTTCGTTGAGAGGGAGCACGTCCAATACGGGATCGCGGTCCTGCTCGCTCCCCTCACCGAGTGGCTTGACGAACTTGCGCCAGAACGAGCACGACTGCCGACTTGACGGCGGCGCCATGATTGCCAATGCGCTCAACGTCCACCTGACCGGCGACACGGCGACCTACGTCGCTGCCGCCGCTGCGCTCCTGGGCGTCGTCGTCGGTGGACTGCTCAATGCTGGGGTTACGGTGCTTCTCCGACGCAGCGAAGACAAACGCAACGCACGTGTTGCTGCTCTGCTCGTGACCGAAGACTTGATGATCTCGATGCTTCCAATGTTGAAGCTCAAAGAGGAGCAGACGTGGGCACCGATCAGGGCGGCTCGCAACTTCGGGAGCAGAGCGTCGTGGGAGGAGCACCGCGGAACACTTGCGCACTCCCTCAGCACACCAGCGTTCATCAGCCTCTCCGCTGCGTTTGAGGGGCTTAACCACGCCGCCGGCGCAGCGGCGGAACGAGCCGATGATGCGCGGCTCACGGACGCCGAAGGCTGGTCGTTGGCGAGTACGTTCCTTGCGATGAACAGGGGAATGTCGTACCTCACGTTGCTGGTAGACGCGCCGCCGCGCTGGCGCCCCATTCGCCGACTCGTGTTCAAGCGGGCGCAGCAGGCCCACGCTGACGGCCTGCTCGCGAAGGACGTGCCGTACCAGGAGTTCATGCGGAGACACGGTCGGGAGAACGGGAGCTAAGGCGATCCTGCTCGTGTGGGTGCCGCCCGTTGCCGTTCGCGCGTTCCCCAGCCCTGCGCCTGACGGCTTCCCAGCCGCCGTGGGCTTGGATCGTGGGGAGCGCGGGCGCGGCGTCGCCGGTCTGCGTGGCCCTCCAGTCGGTGTAGCCGCGCGTCGTGGAGCGCTCGCCGGGGCGGAGCTGTGCGAGGTAGCGGGCGACGGCGTCGACGCACGCCTCCTCGTCCCACGAGTGCTTGCGGGCCGCGCCCACGAGGCCGGGTGGCCGCGGCGCCGCGGCATTGCGGGCGTAGTCGGGCTCCTTGTTCCCGCGCCCGCCCGCTTTCCTCACGAGCCGGGGCTCGGGAAGGTTGGCGGCGCGCCGCCTCTCCAACCACTCGGCTCGCGCTTTGCGGAGGGACGCGCGCTCGCGTTCGCTCGGGTACGCGACGTTGTTGCCGCGTGCGAACGCCTTCAAGTCGCGCGCCGACGGCTGGAACCCATGCTCGGCGTAGAACCACTCGATCAAATCCACGAGCGCGGGCGCCCTCGGACGCTCGTACGGGCCGCGCTCCGCGACGGTTTGGAGTCCAGCGCGGCGCAACGCGTCGTCCCACGAGCCCGCGGCCTGGATGAGCTGCGCGTCCGTGGGCAGGCGCAGCGCGCGGCCGTGAGCCCACCGCGCGTGATCGTCCGCGGCGAGCCGGTCGCGCTCCACGCGGTACTCGCGCTGCGACAAAGAGCGCTTGCCGAGCCTCGCGGCGACGAGGCCGAGCACGGTCGCGGCGTGATCCCCCGTGAGCCAGTCCTGCTCAGGCTCCCGCGTCTTCACGGCGAGGAGCTTGTTCTGCTCGCGCTCCGGGGCGTGCGCGACCGCGAGCACTTCTCGCCACGGCAACCCGAGCTGTTCCGCGATCCGGCGGGCGGGCGGCGGACTGGTGTGTGCGGCGCTGCGTTCGCGCTCCGCGTCAAAGGCGCGCTGCGTCGCCGCGGCGGGCTCCGCAGGGTTGGCGAGCGCGGCGACTTCGCGCACGCTTCTCAAGAGGGCAAGGGCTTCCAACGTAAATCCGCTCCAAATGCACCGTTCTGTCGTATGTTCACTTCGTATGGTAGTAGCGAGTAGCTTAACCTTTGTCCAGTTCCTGAACAGTAATCACTTTGAGCATATTCTGGCAATGGTGTTGAACATTTCTATTCCCACCGGAATCGCTTTGTACTATATAGCTGGCTTTATTAGCGCAGGCTTCGTAGATAGCTCACAAGGAAAAGAATGCGATAAAAGCCGCGGTAATAAAAAGTAGGCCCGCGATAAACCAGCGACGCTCATCGTCATCAACGCTTCCCCATGCTTGTATGAGGGCGTGAAAACTGAACTTGCTAGTGGACGGTACTTTCGGTGCGCCGATACCAGCCAGAAAGGCGAACGTGAAGCCGAGAGTGCCAAGCCCAACTAGAATGACGCCTCCGAGTGCAACAAGTGCCGCAAACAAGTTAGTTGAATAAGAAATGCGGGCATGCCCGGTGATAATCGCATGAATTATGAGAAGGATAAGACCCGTGATGAAGATGATGGCGGACCCAATACCAAAGTTACGGGCGAAGATTGCACGCTGCTCGGAGGCGGCAACTTTCCGAAATATGGCGTTGAAGATGAGATCAGGAGTAGCAAGAATGCCTGATGCCGTCCCGCAAGCCAGGGCATAAGCAGCGAGTGGGCGATGTTCCAGAATGCTATCAAGCACTAGGCCAAGCAAGACAATGGCGGCAGCAAAATAGAGCGCCAGCGAAGTGAATCGCTGCGGAGTGTCGGGAGTTTGCGGGGTGTCGGTGTCAGCGGCCGGTGCGCTAGCTTGAGCCGTTCCCGAACGACAGACGCAAGAGGGGGCACCTGTAACCAGCTCATGCAAGAGTTGGAACAAGAGGACGAGCGCCAGCAGCCAAAAGTCCCGATGACGGGCAGGGGGATGGCGATCACTCGTATGCATGATCGATCACGGGTCGGCCGGTTTTCAGGAGCACTACCGCGACGAGGATCACGCCGATCAGGAGCGCAACGGCGGGTGGCAGGAGAGTCGCTTGTTTCGTGCATTGCATGCGGCGATGCCCTTCTACGCAGTTCTCGTAAGCGCCGTGTACATCACCAAAACAACACTGCACCCGACACGTTCGTGGATCGTCTCAATCATCGGAATCTGCGTGATAACCGTCGTAATCCTGGATCATCGCTTGCAAGCACGCAGCGCTCGGCGAGGCCGTCCGCTTGACGAGGACGGAGCGCGGATTGTCGTAGGAGGGCGTTGGCGGACGCCGCCGATCTGCACATCGCGGTGTTTGGGCGACGTGGAGCGGGGCGTGGGCAATCCCGAGTACGCGACGCTGCTGCGACTCGCGCACGCCCTCAACGTGGCGCCGGGCGCGCTCGTCACGCGCGCCGACGAGCTGCTGAAAGCACAGTCGTAGCCTCGATTTCGAAATCTTTTCGACTACTTGACTAGGGGCGCGTAGGTTCGACGCGGCTCGCTTCACGAGCCGTTCACGAGGCGCCAACGCCGGGGCACAGCAGTCGCCCGGTCACGGCGCGACCGAACCCGTCCAGGCCCACGCGGGCCGCCACAGAGAGGAGTGCTGTCATGCCCGAGCGGAGGGCACGTCGCGGCGTGCCGCGACAAGGGGAGCCGTCAGACGACTTGATCCTCGCCGCGCTGGAGCGCGCGGAACTCCACGACGGGAGGCCCGACGACCCGGCCGTGCTCTACGCCGCCGTGGTGGACCACCTCGGGCTCAAGATGGGCTCCGCCACAGGGCACTGGTTCCGCCCGCGCTTCCGCGCCCTGGAGGACACGGGCCTCGTCACGAGCGCGAAGCGGAACGGCCTCATCGTGCACGCACTCACTGGCGCGGCCCGGCAAAGGCTCCGATCCGCGCGCGCCGCGGATCGGCTCGGCGAGCTGCCCGAGTCGCCGCAGCACCGCCGCTGGACGGAGGCGCGCGCGGAAGCCGCGGAGCGCATCGGCGGATACCGCGAGCAGGCCCGCTCGCTGCTTGACGAGGGCGCGGCGCTCCTCACGAACGACGCCGCGGACTCCGAGGCATGGTTCGCCCTCGCAAAGAGCCTGGGGCGCGCGTGCGAGCACATGGGCGCGGCGACGCACTGCCTCAACGAGTGGGCGGAGCCGAGCGACGGCGCCGCCGACGTTGACGACGGCCCGCGCCGCGGGCGACGCGACCCACGCCCCAAGACCTGGTAGGTCAGCCCCACCCGTCGCTCCCGTGGAGCGAGGCCGCGAGACGGCTAGCGGGCGATCGTGACCGCCAACGTGACGATTGCGGCGGCCAGCGTGACGGCGGCCAGCACGATCGCCCGTTTGTTGAGGCGAAGCATGCGGTCCTGTTGCTCGGCGGCCCGCCGGTCCCGCTCCGCCGCGCGCTGATCCCGCAACTCCGCCTGCGCCGCCGCGTCGTCCACGAGGCCGCGCATCCCGACGGCCGCCTCGCGCAACGACGCGAACTCCCTAGCTTCGCCGGCTGACGTGAGCGTTGAGAACGTGATGAGCGCGGCGGTGGAGGTGAGCGTCCTCCAATCTTCCTTCGCTTCTTCGCCCCTGATCAGGCGGACGATCAAGTTCCCCCACGCCGTGAACGCGGCGAAGCGCACCATCGTGAAGAAGAAGAACCATGCCTCCGTGGGGTGAATGTTCTGTTTCAGCCAGCGCTTGATCGGCTCCGGGACCATTGACGCTGCACAGTAGGACGCGCCGCGGATGGTCCGGGCAGCGCGGGAGCACCGCAGCGACGACGAGCCGTTATCACACGGTGTCGCCTGCGAGTAGAACGATCGACGAATGTTCGAGTCGCCGGCCTCGGATCGAGCTTTCATGTTGTTGAAAGCCAACCACCCCTAACGCGTAGTGGCTTCGGCGCGGCGGCAACCACGCCGAAGCCCGGCACAGGAGGACGAATCTCCCATGCAACACCAGCGTAGTCACTCAATCCCTTACGAGCGGAGGCGGCGCGTTGAGGCCGCGGTGCTCGCGTTCGTGCTCGCCGAGGACTGGCCGTGGCGCGTCGGCGAACTCGCTCAGCGGCTCCGCGTTCCCGAGGACGTGATTGGGCTCAGCACGGCCACGCTGCACGCGGACGGGCTCCTCGTTGCCGACGCCGACGAGCTGCGCGCGTCGTGGGCGGCGCTGCGCGGCGACGAACTCTTGCGTTGCTGCCCGCCAGGACCGGGCTCGGCTCGACCAAACGTCGAGCGCTGTCCACCAAATCAAAGGGCCGCGAGACTCTTGCCTCACCGCCACCGAATCGGCGGCAACTCTGCCCCGAACCACCCGTAACAGGGGTCACAGGAAGCCCACACGGGCGAATCGCCCGCGCGCTGCCGTGCCCGTGAACTGATTCACCCGAACTCATGCCCAAGACTCGTTACCAACCACCCGACCGCCTCCCCGGCGCCACGGATTTCTCCAAGCGCCCCGACCTCTGCGGGTCGCTGAACGTCGTCCGGCTCCTCAAGAGCCAGCGGTGGGCTTGGGACGACCTCCGCGAAGCGTGCGCCGCGTTGGAGAGCGATTACGCGCGCCACCGCGAGCCCGGCCATTGGGAGCTGGCCGCGGTCGCGTTCGTCGTCAGCGGCCAAGTTGACGTGAAGCCGTGGTGGGCGAACACGACGGATGAGCTTTGGCGCGAGTGCGGCTTCCCGCAGCGCCCGCCGTACAAGCGCACCTGGGAACGCCTGCGCGAGCTTGAGGACGTGCACGACGAGTTCCTGCGAGCGGCGAGCACCGTCATCAAGCGCTGCCGCATGCACGACGAGCGCGTGATGGCGCACGTCCACGTTGACTACACCGAGGACGAGACTCACGCAGCCCTCGTGCACGACTGCCAGCCCGGCGAGCCGTGCAAGCGCCGCACGACGACGCGCTCCGGGCGGCCCCGCAAGGCGACCGGGCACCCGCTGAGGTTGCAGCGCGCGGCCACGACGGAGGCGCGCGAGCGCCGCGAGGCATGGAACGAACAGGAGCTACCCGACAGCGAAAAACACGAAGCGGAGGACACGCCGAGGGAGGCGACGACCGTGCAGCGCGGCGGGCGCACCGTGAAGCGCGTCAAGGTCGGCGGGTGCTGGTACGTCACGAGGGACGTGGAGGCGGGCGTGCGCGCCTACACGGGCAACGGCAAAGTCAAACGCTTCTGGCACGGCTACTACTCAGGCAAGGCCGTAGACCACTACACCGGCGGAGTGGTCCCGAGCGTGGACGCCGCGAGCAAGCAGGAGTGCCACCTGTTCAACGACCTGTTCGACCGCGCCACGAACATGGCGGGCGCGGCTCCGCAGACCGTGATCGGCGACCGCGGGTTCTCCGTGGAAGCGTGCTTCCAGCACGCCACGGAGAACAACTGCGCGCCCGTGTTCCCGTGGCGGCGCTGTGGCGACGGCAAACGCCACGACAAGCCCACGCACGACCGCCACGGCGTGAAGCGCTGCCGGCATTGCGGAGGCGTAATGCACCAGGTTCGCTTCTCCGCGAACGGCGGCAAGCCGCGCCTCTGGTTCCGCTGCACGTTCCAACTCACCCCGGACTGCGGGGACGAACAGACCATCTACTGCCACGAGGACTGGCGCGCCCTCATCCCGCTCCCGCGCACGAGCGCGCTCTACCACGAGCTACGCAAAAGCCACCGCAGCTACGAGGCCGTTCACGACTACTGGCGCGACCGCTACCGCGTCGCCTCCGACAACCTGGCGAACCGCCCGAAGTCCGTGGGCATCGGTTGGCACCGCCTCCGCGCGAGCGTCGCATCCCTCATTGACTGGCTGCGCATCGCAGCGAAGGCCGGCTGGCTCGGCTCCACGCGCTCCGCGCGGCGCCACGCTGGCGAGCGGCCGTTCAAGGATGCGGGCCGGAAAGCAGCCGACCAGCTTGCGAGCATCCGAGCACGCATCGGCCTGTACAAGCCCTACGGCCCGCAGGCGAGCAAGACCGGCCACAAGGACGCGACGGCACCGCCGTCGCAACGGCCCCGCGGCGCCCCACCGGGCGCCCGCCGCAAGCCCCGCAAGTAGCACCCGCCGCCCACGGGGATCACCCCTGGGCGGCTTCGCGCGTCAAGCCCCGCGCGCCGCGAGCTGCACGCCTGGAGCGCGCCGAGCTGAGCGCGGCGCGCTCCAAACCACCACGATCAGCCGCCGACAACCTCCGCCAGACCCAATCGGAATCCGTAGCGTGAACTGTCCGAGAGGGACAGTTCTCAATTACCAGCTAGAGCCAAATCCGGGCGGTGGCTGGAGGGGTTTGTACACGTGCCCGGCGCCTAATGTACACGCTGAGCTGTCCTGCTAGGCGGACCTGCCGATAGGTCTACAAACCTACTCAAACGTTGCGCGGACGACCTTTAGCCTCAGTGCTGTTTGCGCGCGTTCCGCACCAGATCATCGATCGCAGTAAGCCCGGTCTTTTCCCTCAGCGTGTCGAGGCGCATGTCGGAGCGGACGCCGAAGTCGACGCCGTACTCCTGCTCGATGTTGCCTACCTGGGTGTCGCCGCGCTTCTGGCGCAGCCTTCCGTTGTCGTCGCGGGTGCGATCGGTGTGCATTCCGGTGGGTCGTTCGTGATGCTGGCTCATCTCGCCGCTCCTATGGTCGAACTCGAACGCATGTTCGTAGTCTACACGGGCGGAGGATAGAACGGGACGCCGGAATAGTTCGCTCGCGCAAACCTGAGCGTCGCGCGGGACTGGTACGCTCCGCCCATGCCGAGAGCCCTGTTCGCGGAGCGCTTCCTGGTCAGGCCGCTCGGGCCAGAGCCGCCCGAGCCAGCCGGCTACGACGAGGCACAAGGCATCAGCGTGACCGCAGACGGCCGGCCGTTCATCGAGGCGGGCGCGATACTCGTAACGCGCACGGCAACGGACGCCCAAGGCGAGAGTGGTGACGACGATGAGAATCGCGTCCCCGGCGTCCGTGGAGCCGAGTCAGTTGACGCCCAGTTCCTCGCGACGCGGACGGCGACATTTGTCGATGCTGAGGGAGCCGACACCGACGAGGACAGTCCCACCCCGATGGCGCTGCACACCGACACTCGAGCGGCCGGCGAGAAACCGGATGCTCCACCGTGGGCGCACACGCAGACCGCAGCACCGGGCGAGCCGGTTGACTACGACTATGTGGCCTTCTTCGGGACTGTGACGAAGGCCGCAGGGGAGAGCAGCGACTAGCGGTGCTCCTGGCTTGTGCTGCTCATCGTCACAAGCCGAGCTGACTACACAGCCGACTGGCTAGTCCTTGAGCTTCGGGCGCGGGGGGCGCCCTTCGTGCGCTTCAACACAGAAGACTTCCCGGAGGCGACGAGCCTTCGTTGGAGGAACAATGGCGCGACGGCGCTGACGTTGGCGACGCGTGAGTTGGACCTGGCCTCGGTCGACGCGGTGTGGTACCGGCGGCCAGCCGTGCCGCTGCTGGACCTCTCGGACCCCGCGGCAGTATGGGCCGCCGGGGAGGCTCGCGAGGCTCTCGACGGGCTTTGGAAGACGCTGGACGCGCTATGGGTGAACCATCCTGATCGGAACCGCTTGGCTGAGTGCAAGCCCGAGCAACTGCGTCGGGCGGCCGATCTTGGGTTCACGGTGCCAGCGAGCATCGTCACGAACGACCCCGAGGCGGCGGCCGCCTTTGCGAGCGAACATCCCGATGGCGTTGTCTGCAAGCCCCTTCGGTCCGGTCGGGTGAGCAACGGGACGACCAGCAAGCTGTTCTTCACGACCCTGCTAGACGCTGCTGCGCTTGCCGCTCTCGGCGAGATCGGACCCGAGCCCTACTTGTTCCAAGCGTTCGTGCCGAAGCGCTACGACGTGCGCGTAACGGTCATCGGGAGCGACGCGTTCGCCGCCCGCATCGAGAGCCAGAGCAATCCGGAGGCGGTGGTGGACTGGAGGCGCGGCGATCCACGCGGGCTCGGCCATGAGGTCGAGGAGCTGCCTCCGGACGTGAGCGCGCGATGCGTCGAGCTTGTCGCATCGTACGGACTTCACTTCGGAGCGATCGACC
>Ga0187859_10002129_pt1 | contig 12487 bp, 10 predicted proteins | sample June2016WEW_10_1_2_FD_133019 | JGI IMG/M metagenome (GOLD analysis project Ga0187859, IMG submission 133019) | Peatland microbial communities from SPRUCE experiment site at the Marcell Experimental Forest, Minnesota, USA - June2016WEW_10_10 | ecosystem: Environmental > Terrestrial > Soil >...
CGGGTCAAGCAGGCCGAACCCGATGCGGATGTAACGCTCGGCCGCCCGCCACAGGATGCTGAGCATCCGGGTGTCCCATGCCGTCGCCGCGGGCGCGAACAGGGCCAGGTGAAACTCGTGGTGCGCGTCGTAGATCGCTTGCATGCTCTGGTGCTCGTCGCCGAACTCGACGGCCTGGCTGGCCAGCCGGTCGAGCTCCCGATCGGGGATCAGCAGGCAGGAGCGGCGCGCGATATCGGGCTCCAGCAGCCGGCGGAGCCGGTAGATCGCCTGCAGGTCGTCCAGGTCCACGGGCGCCACCGTGGCGCTGCGCCCGGGCCGGATCAGCACCAGGCCCTCAGCCTCGAGATTGCGCAGCGCTTCGCGGACCGGGATGAAGCTGACGTTGAGCATCCCGGCGATCTCCCGGAGTGAGAAGCTCTGGCCGGGAGCCAGGTCGCCGGACAGGATCGACCGTCGCAGCTCCTCGGTGACCAGCTCGGCGACCGAGCGGGACGCTATCGGCCGCACCGGCGCCGAAGGAGATGCCACCAGTCGCCTCGCTCTCGAACGGGCTCCGGACCAGCCCACTGATATCAATTATAGCGAACCCCGTACGGCTGGTAAGCGAGCGGGCCCAGGCGGCCGGTGCAGCGGCTACGTGATCGTCAGCGCGCCGCCAGGAAGCCAGGCGCCTGGTAGGAAGGGTCCGGATAGTCGTAGAACCCCCGGCCGCTCTTGACGCCCAGGCGGCCGTGATCCAGGTAGGAACGGACAAACGCGGCATTGGCTATCGTCTGCGGGTCATCTGTCTGGCGCGCCCAGTAGTCGGTTATGTCCCACACCGTGTCGAGGCCGACACCATCGAGCATCCCGAACGGGCCGATGGGCATCTTCATGATTCCCATCCAGGCCCGGTCGACGTCCTCCACCGAGGCGATGCCGTTGGCGACGAGCGTGAGCGCCTCCCGGTTGATCGCGGCGTAGAGCGCGTTGAAGACATAACCGTGGCTTTCTCTTTGCATGCGGATCGGGATCTGGCCGATCCGGTGGGCGAAGGCCACGAGACACTCTGTCGTCTCCGCCGAGGTGCCGGGGTGCGGCATGACATCCACCACGTTCGATAGCCAGACCGGGGCATGGAAGTGCAGCGCCGCGAACCGGTCGGGCCGGCCGGTAGCGGCCGCGAGCATCGACGGAAGCAGCGTCGAGGTGTTCGTGGTGAATATCGTCCGCTCCGGGCACAGCTCGTTGAACTGGCCGAGGACCCGTCCCTTGAGCGCCGGATCCTCCGGCACCGACTCACTGACGATATCCGCGTCAGCCGCGGCGGCCGCTGGGCCGGACATGAACTCGATTCCGGCCAGCGCCCGCTCCAGGGCATCGGCGTCGATACTTCCGGCCGCCATTGCCGCTTCCCCGTAGCCGCGCAGCCGCTCCCCAGCCCGGTCCAGGGCGGCCGGGTCGGCGTCGTACAGGACGACGTCGTAGTCGTGGGTCGCCACCTGAAGCCCGATCTGCAGTCCCATCGTGCCGCTGCCGATCACGAGCACCCGGTGTATGTCGGTCACCTTGAGCGTCTTCATGATTCTTTGTACCCCGGGGGTCCCCGGGTTTGCTTACCTGCGGGATTCCAGGTTGGTCGGGACCAAGGGCCGGCCGGTGCCGCGGGCGTGCAGCTCGGCCGGGGCCGTTCCGCCTATCCTGAGAGCGCAGACGGCAGCGAGGAGCATCGTGAGCGCGACTTCCGCCCTCTCCAGGGACACGGCCACACCGGGGCACGTCGACGTGCTGATCGTCGGCGCCGGTCTTTCCGGGATCGGGGCCGCTTGTCACCTGCAGACGGACGCCCCCGGCACCTCGTACGCGATCCTCGAGGCCCGCGGCGCCAGCGGCGGGACCTGGGACCTGTTCCGGTTTCCCGGCGTCCGGTCCGATTCCGACATGTTCACGCTCGGCTATCCCTTCCGGCCCTGGACGCAGCCCCAGGCCATCGTCGGCGGCCAGGAGATCCTGCGCTATATCCGGGAGACCGCGGCGGCCTACGGCGTCGATCAGCACATCATTTATTCCTCCCGCGTCGTGCAGGCCGAATGGTCCAGCCAGGACGCGCGATGGACGGTCACCATCGAGCAGACGGAGACCGGTGAGCGCTCCGAGCGCACGTGCGGCTTCCTCTACCTGTGCTCCGGTTACTACCGGTACGACCAGGGCTACACCCCGGCCTGGCCGGGCCGCGAGACGTTCGGCGGCCAGGTGGTCCACCCGCAGGAGTGGCCGGAAGACCTCGACGTGACCGGCCAGCGGGTCATCGTCATCGGCAGCGGCGCGACCGCCGTCACGCTCGTCCCGGCGCTCGCGCGCAGCGCCGCCCGGGTGACGATGCTGCAGCGCTCGCCGTCGTTCGTCTTGTCCTTGCCCGGCAGTGATCCCGTCGCCGACCTGCTGCGCAAGGTGCTACCCGAGCGGCAGGCGTACGCGGCCGTGCGCTGGAAGAATGCGCGGATCGCCACAGCCATCTACGACCTGTGCCGCAAGTACCCGGATCGGGCGCGCAAGGTCCTGCGCCAGGGTGTGCTCAAGCGCCTGCCGGCCGGCTTCGACCTGGACAAGCACTTCAGCCCGGCCTACGAGCCCTGGGACCAGCGCATGTGCATGGTGCCCGACGGCGACTTCTTCGGGCCCATCCGGTCCGGCCAAGCCGACATCGTCACCGACCACATCGAGGCGTTCACCCCGACCGGGCTCCGGCTGCGTTCCGGTGCGGAGCTTGAGGCCGACGTGATCGTCACGGCGACGGGGCTGAACCTGCTGCCGCTGGGCGGGATCGAGCTGACCGTCGACGGGGAGAAGGTCCACGTCCCGGAACGCGTCGCCTACAAGGGCATGATGCTCGACAACGTGCCGAACATGGCCTTCGCGATCGGCTACACCAACGCCTCGTGGACCCTCAAGGTCGATCTGGTTTCGGCATACGTCAGCCGCATGCTGCACTTCATGGCGGAGAAGGGCTACGTGAGCGTCACCCCCCGGCTGCCGGCCGAGGGGATCGAAATGTCCCCCCTCATCGATATGAGCTCGGGTTACTTCGAGCGCGCCCGGCACCTGCTGCCGCGCCAGGGCGGTCAGGCGCCCTGGCGGCTACGGCAGCACTATTTCAAGGACGCGGCCCTGTTCCGCGGCCCCATCGAGGCCAAGGAGCTGGAGTTCCGCTGGCCGGCCGCGCTCACGCAACCGGTGAGCTAGCACGGGACGGAGGCGGCAGGACCGCCCTAGAGCCAGGACCGTTTGATCGCTGCGTCTGTCCCCCCTGTTGGCTGCCTAATCCGCCGTCCGCTGCGACCTGGACCACACCATCCCCTACGACCACGGCTGCCGGACCTGTCAATCCGAACGGGCAGCCCTGTTCATCGACGGCGTTCAGGCGGGTAGGCGCGGTTCGGCAGGTCCCCGGCCGTTCAGGTGCGCCCGCAAGTACTCCTCGGTGCGGTCAGTCCGAAGAGGATGCCGACGGCCCACTGCGGGTGCCGAGGACCGATTGTGCATGGGGACAAAAGCCCGAGCCTGCAAGGCCGAATTGCTCTAACGCCTGGGACTTAGGGCCTTGAGATTTGTCGACAGGGCGCATGGCAGTGCGGCCACGCCGAGGTTGGGAGTTAGCACGATGAAAGCTGCTGTCGTTACGTCGTTCACCGAACCACTGCAGATTTGCGACGTGCCGAGGCCGGTACCTGGCTTAGGACAGGTGCTGGTGCGGATCGAGGTCTGCGGCCTATGCCACACGGACATTCATGCCGCGCGTGGTGACTGGCCGATCAAGCCGACGCCGCCCTTCATCCCAGGCCATGAAGGCGTCGGAATCATCGAGGAGGTTGGCGCCGAGGTAGCCCAGAGCCGCGTCGGGGAGCGGGTGGCGATCGCGTGGCTCGGATGGGCGTGCGGGCACTGCGAGTTCTGCGTCTCCGGCCATGAGACATTGTGCGAAAGCCAGGAGATGAGCGGCTACACGATCGACGGTGCCTACGCGGAGTACGCGGTCGCCTCCAGCGCTTTCGTGGTGCCCGTGCCCGCAGGAATTTCCTCGTTCGAGGCGGCGCCCCTGAGCTGCGCAGGGGTCACGACGTACAAGGCAGTCAAGGTTTCTGGTGCCAGGTCCTCCGATCTTGTCGCGGTGTTCGGCATCGGGGGCCTGGGTCACTTGGCGCTGCAGTACGCGAAGATCGCGGGTGCCACTGTCGTCGCGGTCGATCTGGAAGACGCCAAGCTTGACCTGGCCACCAAGCTTGGCGCCGACCACACGGTCAACGCCCGGACCACCGACCCGGTCGCGGCGATTCAGGCGCTGGGCGGTGCGGACGCGGCCATCTCAGTGGCGGTGGCCCCCGTGGCGATGCGCCAGGCCTTCGACTCTCTCAAGCGCGGCGGCTGCCTGGTGCTTGTCGCGCTGCCGAAGGACAACGTGCTCGAGCTCCCGATATTCGAGACGGTGCTCAAAGGCATCTCGGTCATCGGCTCGATCGTCGGCACGCGGCTTGACGTCGCGGAGGTATTCGAGCTGCACGCCGCGGGCCGCACCCGGGTCATCGCCGATGTCCGCCGGATCGAAGACGTCAACGCCTGCATCGACGAGGTGCTCTCCGGACAGGTTCCGGCCCGATTGGTATTCGAATTCTGAGTTCAGGGAGGCTTACAAAAAGGGTCATCTAGGGTCGGGTAGCCCGGGGCATCTCAGCCCCGGGCTCCCCGGCGCCCGGTGGTCGCGGTAGGGGCCGCCCTTGCGGGCGGCCCCCCGCGCAGATCCCAGCGAGCGGAACTACCGCACTGGGCTCCTGCCTCGGGTGCGGGCGTCGAATCGCACGCTCGGCCATGGATGCGTGATGCGGGCCTGGGGCAGCCAACGGGTGGCGAGGCGGTCTATGCGTTCCCAGTTCAGGCGGGTGCGCTGGCTGCGGCGCCGCAGCGCCCGTTCCTGGTCTTCCGCAGATGTGCGTGAAGCCCAGGAAGCCGAACGTCTCCGGCTATGCTCATGCGGGCCCCGCCGGCCGCCGTCCTTGCAGTACACGATCCGGGTCTTGACCGGGTGCAGGCAGCCAGCCACCGCTTGACATGCAGCCGGATCCTTTCCCGGATCGCCTTCCTTCCGAACTGGACCGGACCGGCATTGCGCTTGACAGTCCCGTACTGCGCACCGAGGGTCACGTGACCCTCGGTGCGCAGTACGGGCGGCCGCACTCTTGGGCGGGGCGGCAGCCGGATGTTGCGGCCGTGCCTCGCCCGGCTAACGCGCTCGATTGCGGCTAACTGCCCGCGGCGCGCGCCGCGGGCAGTGCGCAGGCGGGTGTACGGGTAACGAAGTGCAGGTTGTCGCCGGCTGGAAGGGAGAAGCCCTCGGGCTCGCCAGCTGCGACGTCCAGGATGAACTGGTCCTGGTGCCATGCCTCGTCTAGCCGCCGGTCGATGTAGAACAGGCAGCCGTCGATCTCGCCGAGCAGCACGTCAGCGTCCCCTACGATGAGCTCCCCGCCGGGGTAGCACATCGGGGTGCTGCCCGCGCAGCACCCGCCGGACTGGGCGAACATCACCGGCCTGCCCTCGGCGGCGCGCAGGCGAGCGATCGCCTCGTGTGCCGCCGGGGTGGCCGTGACACGGTCAGGTTCTGCCGTCTGGGACATCAGGATCTCAGAACAGTCCGAGCGGCTTGGTGCTGTAGCTGACGAGCTGGTTCTTCGTCTGGCTGTAGTGATCCAGCATCATCCGGTGGTTCTCCCGGCCGATGCCGGAGATCTTGTATCCGCCGAACGCCGCACCGGCTGGGTACTGGTGGTAGCAGTTCGTCCAGACCCGGCCGGCCTTGATCGCGCGCCCCATCTGGTAAGCGCGGGTGCCATCGCGGGTCCACACGCCCGCGCCGAGGCCGTACAGGGTGTCGTTGGCGATCGCCAGGGCCTCAGCGTCGTCGCGGAACGTGGTGGCCGCCAGGACCGGGCCGAAGATCTCCTCCTGGAACACCCGCATCTTGTTGTCGCCCCGCAGGATGGTCGGCTGGAAGTAGTAGCCGTCAGCGAACTCGCCGCCGACCGCCGCGCGCTCGCCGCCGGTGAGCACCTCCGCGCCCTCGTCGCGGCCAATCTGGACGTACGAGGCGATCTTCTCCAGCTGGTCCGCCGACACCTGCGGGCCGAGCTGGGTCTCGGTGTCCAGCGGGTTGCCCTGCTTGATCGCGGCGATCCGGTCCAGGCAGCGGGCCATGAACTCGTCGTAAATATCTTCCTGGATCAGCGCACGCGACGGGCAGGTGCACACCTCGCCCTTGTTGAACGCATACAGCAAGAGGCCCTCGACGGCCTTGTCGAGGAACTCATCATCGCGGGCCATCACGTCGCCGAAGAAGATGTTCGGTGACTTGCCGCCGAGCTCCACGGTGGAGGGGATCAGGTTCTGGGCGGCATACTGCATGATCAGCCGGCCGGTGACCGTCTCGCCGGTGAAGCTTATCTTGGCGATCCGCGGGTTGGTCGCCAGGGCCTTGCCGATCTGGCCGCCGGGCCCGTTGACCACGTTGATCACGCCCGGCGGCAGAACGTCCTCGATCGTCTCCATCAGCTTCAGGATCGACCAGGGCGTCGGCGAGGCCGGCTTTATCACCGAGCAGTTCCCTGCCGCCAGCGCGGGCGCGAGCTTCCACGCGGCCATCAGCAGCGGGAAGTTGAACGGGATGATCTGGCCGACCACGCCGAGCGGCTCACGGAAGTGATAGGCGACCAGGTCCTTCTCGATCTCGGTCGACCGGCCCTCCTCCGCCCGCGCCGCCGCGGCGAAGTAGCGGAAATGATCGACAACCAGCGGGACGTCGGCGGCCAGGGTCTCGCGGACCGGCTTGCCGTTCTCCCAGCTTTCGGCGACCGCGAGCATCTCCTTGTTCTTCTCGACCGCATCCGCGATCGCGTTCAGGACCTCAGCCCGCCCGGCCGCCGGCATTTCGCCCCACGCATCCTTGGCCGCGTGAGCGGCGTCCAGCGCCAGCTCGATATCCGCTGGCGTTGAGTGCGGAACCTCGGTAATCCTGCCCGCGGTGGCCGGGGTCAAGTCGACCCGGTACTTGCCGTCGGTCGGCGCTATCCACTTGCCGCCGATGAAGTTCTCATAACGTGCTTCGACCGGTACGACACTGCCCGGCTGGCCTGGTGGGACATATCTCATGTCCGTCTCCCATCGTGTCACTGAATGTGACCTCATACCGACTCAACTCAGGACGCCGGATGCTGGAAGTGCCGAACGTCCTATGTAAGGCCCCAAATAGCCAGAATCCGGACACGCAGCCGATGCACCCCGCCCGTGCAGGCTCCCACTATCGGCGTGCCGGTTCCGGCCTTCTTCCGGCGCCGCCCGGCCCGCGTCCGCTCACCCCGCCGGCGGCCCGGACGGCCCCCCGGGCGGCGGCGGCGTGCGTGGCACCAGGGCGAGCTGGCGCGACTGGGCGACCAGACGCCCGGTCCGGTCCCAGATTTCGCCGTCCTCTTCGAGGAAACCGCCGGTGACGAAGTGGGTGGCGAACGTGCACCGCAGCCAGCCTGGCTCCGGCCGGGCGCGGACGTGCACGGTGAGCTCGATGGTGGGCGTCCACGCCATCGGCAGGCCGGCGTTGAAGGCGGTGGGCGGGAAGGCGTCGGCGGCACACAGCAGCGCGATGGTGTCGGCCGGTTCATAGTCGCGCAGCCGGAACCAGCCCCGCATCAGCGCCTGCCCGGTGTGCTGGCCCCGGAGGAACTGGCCGTCTTCCGGGTGCAGCCGGAGCTCGACCTTCCCCATGAACGGCGGCGGGAAGGTGCTGGTCGCCTCCACCGGCAGGCAGTCGCCGGGATCGGGCATGGCCGGGGGAGCGCGGTCAACGACCTCGGGGCCGCCCGCGCCGGTAAGCTCCCCGAAGGTCCCGATGCAGCTCAGCAGGGGGCGCCCGGCGGCCAGCAGGGTGGCGGTGCCAGAGCCGAGGCTCCGCCCCTGCTTGATGACCTCGGTCCGGATCGTCACCTCACCCGGCCTGCCCGGCGCGAGGTAGTGCGCGGAGATGGTCACCGGGTCGGGCGGCCCAGCGCGGCGCCGAGCGCCCGGGCCGCGATGGCCAGCAGGTATCCGCCGTTCGCGTTGGCTGCGATGTCCCAGCCCGGGGCGATCGCACCGGACCAGACAGCGCGTTCACCCACGCCGCCGCTCCCGTCCGCCCCGGTGCCGAGTTCCGCCGCCGCGGTCGCGGTCCGGAACGGCGCGGACTGATTACCTGGACGCATCGTCACTGTGCCAGCTCCACGAGATACGCAATCTATCGTGTCCGGACCTGGTCGTCCTGCGGCGGTGGCCCGGAGAACGGGCCGGCTGGCGCGCGGTGGTCGTGCCCACGCGCGCCCACACCAGGATGGCGGCCAGCGGGGCGAGGACGGCGAGCGCTGCCCGCAGGGCAACAGTGCCACTGGCCGACGCGCCCCAGTAGCCCAGGCTGGCGCAGTCCGGTCGACGGCACTGCTGCTCTTCCGAGAATGGGGCTGATGACCCGGCACGGTCGATTACCTGGCAGGTAAAGGCGGCGGCACCTGCGCAGCAGATTGTCGGCGGCCGGGCCTGGTTTTTGATCAGTCACCGGTCACCGTGTGGTTCGAGGCCCAGGGCCGCACGGCTGTGGCCGGTTGCTGAAAGAAGATAATGTCGCGTATTCGCAGCCATTTCCTGGACCGGTAAGGATAGGAAAAGTGACGGGTATCGGATCGGACGCCGGGCTGCCCGGGCCAGCGCCGGGACAGGCCATGCCCGAGCCAGCTGACCCGGCCTGGCGGAAGCTGGGGGCCGACCCCGGACTCTGCGAGTCCTGCCGGTACGCCAAGCTCAACGAGACCCGTCGCGGTACGGCTTATGTGCGCTGCACCCGCGCGGCATGGGATAGCAGATTTCCGCGCTACCCGAAACTCCCGGTCGCTGACTGCGCTGGATTCGAGCGACTGCCGTAATGGCGGAAGCCGGGCAGCAGGGCGGTCAGCAGGAGCGCTCCGGCGATGCAGGCGAGACCGCCGGACACGATGGAGAATTCGGCCGACACGAGGCTCGCCACCGCGCCGGACTCCAGGTCGCCGAGCCCTCGGGCCGCCTTCGACCACGGCGATCTGCACGGATGAGATGCGGCTGCGGAATTCTTCCGGGGCCGACGTCTGGCTTCCCCCAGACTCACCGGTTCATTTCCGCGGGCGATCTACGCCGGCGGGTGAACCCATGCCGGGTCCGTTCTTCCGAGCGTGTGGGCCGTCAGCGCCGCGAGAGTGATGATGACAAAGGCGATCAGGAGCGGGAGATAGATCTGCGTGTGCCGGACGAGCACGGCACCGATGAGGGCGCCGACCAGCATGGCGGCCACCGCCGTCAGCCGGCGCCCTGCTTTCGAGCCGCTGCCGCCGGCCAGCTTGCTGTCCGCGGCGATCCCGGTGAGGGTGAGGGTCAGCACCGTGGTCGTGAGGTCGGGGACGGCGATCTTACGGGCGGCCGCGTTCTGAATTCCCATGGAGATAGCCAGGACCACGATGAGCGGGTAGCGGAAGCCGGCCGTCATGGGGGTGCTGCTGAAGGCGGCCAGCAGGACAGCGGCCGCGAGGAACAGCGCCTGCAGCGCCGTGGCGAGCTGGAAGAGATGTCCGCGGTGCGCGCTGTACCGGGCGCCGGCCAATCCGCCGAGCAGGGCGCCGACGCCGAATGCGGCCACTGCGGCCAGGGATGCGGTGATCGAGAAGCCCGGGGCGCCGGCGAGGGCAAAGCCAAGGAAGACGACGTTGCCCGTCATGTTCGCCACGAAGACATGCCCGAGGGTCAGGTAGCTGAACGCATCGACCAGGCCGGTCACCAGGGTCAGGCCGATCAGCAGCGGCGGCAGTGGGCCATGCCTGCCTTCCCGGTCCGGTACGAGGGTGCCGCGGATCCCGGTGAGAAAGTCTGCCATCGAGCGCTCCTCTTCCTAGCGCTATGTCGGCTTGCTGGACTCGATGAGTACCTAGCCGAGTGCACCATCTTCGCCGAGTGCGTGCGGGGTCTACTCGTGCGGGGTCTAGTGGTAGATGGTTCCCGCTATTGGCCGCTGAACCTCTTGATGGCTTCTTCGGTGACGGGGGTGAAGAGATTGACGAGGTTGCCGTCGGGGTCGCGGAACCGGCGCGCGATTCCTCGGCTTCCCGCCGGCCTCCAGCATGATCACCACGTCATCCGCGCCGCCCGGAATGCCCAAGGTGACGGCCCCCGTGCCCGTGCGCCGAAATCCGTCAGCTGACCGATGTCTCAAAGTGCAACTTGCAGCACTATTTGTCATGCAAGCAGCCGAGTACCCCGCAATTGCTCGGATCTTCCCCGGAAGAGCTGCGCAGCGTGACCCGCGCTCTTCCGGACCAGCTGAAACCGGCCCCCGAAGGAGTCCGATGAATACGAGGGCGCCCACCCGTCCGACCGAGCTACACTCGCGCCGCGTCCGGCTGACCACCGGACCGGCCGCCGCGGCCGAAGCCCGCAGCCAGGTCCAAGCGGCTATCCGTGCCTGGGATGTTCCTGTGGACCCGAGCGTCGCGATCCTGCTCACCAGCGAACTGGTGACCAATGCCATCAGGCACGAGGCGGGTGAGACCGTCACGCTGGCCATCACCTGCTCCTGCGGTCATCTGCGCGTTGATGTCCACGACACGTCGTGCTTCTTTCCGGTGCTCGGAGACGCCTCAGTCGATGAGGAGACCGGGCGGGGCCTGTTCCTGGTCGACACCCTGGCCGCCAAGTGGGGCTGCTACCGCACTCCCGCAGGCAAGGCCGTGTACTTCACCCTCGCGTTCCAGCCCGTTCCCCACGGGCGGCGGACGCGGTCCCCGGGTTCACGCGGGACTGTGAGCCGGGATCCCTCGGCGGTTGACCGCCAGCACGGAGCGCGCCCGCGATTGCCGCGGCGATCACCTCGATGCGACGGTGCGCAGGGCTGATTCCCGGGCGATGTCCGTCCGCGAGTGCACGTCGAGCTTCTTCAGGATGTGCGAGACGTGGGTCCCGACGGTCCGCCGGGAGAGCAGCAGCCGGGCGGCGATCTCCGGGTTGGACAATCCTTCTTCCACGAATGCGGCGATCTTGGTCTCGGTCGGCGTGAGGCTGTCCCAGCCACTCCGCGCCCGCCGGTGCTTGGCGTGCGGCCCGCGCCGGATGCCGTGGGCGCGGAACGCGGCCTGTAGCCGGGCGACGTCTGCGGCCGCGCCGAGAGCGTTGTAGACCTCGACCGCCTGGGTGAACGCGGCCCGCGCCTGGCTGCGGTCGCCACGGCCGACAAACTCTTCCGCGGCCGCCTCCAGCGCCTTCGCCTTCAGTAGTGGCCTGCTGGCGTCGTCGTAACGCTCCGCGGCCGTGAGCAGCCGGGGTCCGTCATGATCCAGCAGGCCACGGCAGTAGAGCGCGTTCGCCTGCCGATGCGGAATCTCCGATTCGGCAGCGAGCGCGTTGGCGTGGCCCGCGAGGGCCCGTGCGGTGTCCAGGTCGCCGGTCGCGACGGCGAGGCGGGCGGCGTCGGCCAGCAGGTCTTCGGTCTCCTGGATTTCCTCTGTATTGCCGTCGAACCCATCGGTCAGCGCGGCCAGCGCCTCCGGCAGCGCGCCAGCGTGCTCGCAGTCCAGGCTGTGGGCGAGCGCCAGCGGCCCAAGAAGCCGGTTTCCGATCCGCTCGGCGTGCGGGACGGCAGCAGCGAGGAGGCGCCGCGCCACGTCGGTCTCGCCGCGATGGAAGCTGATCACGGCCGCGATACCGAGCCCGTCGCAGACCGCGATGGGTTCCTTCAGGTCCTCGTGCACGATCGCTATCTCGGCTAGTGCATCGTCCCATCGCCCCGTTTCGAAGAACAGCTGGCCCAGGGCCTCGTGCGCCTGCGTCAGCCGGATCACGGTGCCGACTTGATCCGCCAGGTGCCGGGCCTGCCCGGCCACGGCCAGCGCCTCCTCGTACCGGTCGAGTTTGCACAGCACGACGGCCTTGTTGATCTGCAGCAGCAGCCGCAGATCGGTCGGCGCCGGGTCGGTCTGGGTCACGGCCAGCGCCTGGTCGAACAGCGGCAGCGCGTCGGTCATCTTCCCCTGCACGCTGGCCACGATCGTCAGCACGTGCAACGCCCAGCCCATGGCCCGGCTGTCGCCTGCCTCCGATGCGGCCGCGAGCGCACGAGTGGCGATCCGGCCAGCCTTTTCGACCTCGCCGAGGTAGAAGTGCGTCGTCGCGGCGGGTACGAGCAGCCTGGCCCGGTGCCGGGCCGAAAGCCCGGGAGAAGACAGCGCCTGGTCCAGCGTAGCCAGGGATTCCGCAGACGAGCCGGCCAGCCCGCGGCACTGCGCCAGCGTCCAGTGCAGGTCCACCAGCAGATCGGGCTCACACGTCTGCGTCAGCGCGCGATTCGCCACCTGCTCGGCCTGGGCCGTGTCACCGATACGGAAAAGGGCATCAGCGAGCCGGCTTTCGAACCAGCCAC
>Ga0187859_10002132_pt1 | contig 12482 bp, 14 predicted proteins | sample June2016WEW_10_1_2_FD_133019 | JGI IMG/M metagenome (GOLD analysis project Ga0187859, IMG submission 133019) | Peatland microbial communities from SPRUCE experiment site at the Marcell Experimental Forest, Minnesota, USA - June2016WEW_10_10 | ecosystem: Environmental > Terrestrial > Soil >...
GGTTTGGTCTTTGGTTTGGTCTTTGGTTTGGTCTAGAGTTTGGGTCGGGTCAGCGCCTGCGGTTTGTTTCGCGAGTCCGAAATCTAGCAACTTCACGGTGCCTGTAGTGCTCAAGAGGATGTTCGCTGGCTTCAGGTCGCGATGAATGATGCCTTGGGCATGCGCCGCTTGCAGGGCGCTGGCGATTTGGAGGGCCAGACATAGGACTTCGGCAGAGGGGAGAGGCTGCTGCTCCCGGGAAACGACTGGCGACCCGTCAACATATTCCATCACAAGATAATTCGGGCCGATGTCGTAAATCTGGCAGATGTTGGGATGGTTCAGCGCCGCGATGGCTCTGGCTTCACGCTCGAAGCGCTCGCCAAACTGCGCTGATAACACCTTGATCGCAACAAAACGATTCAGACGCGAATCTCTGGCTCGATACACCTGACCCATCCCGCCCGCGCCGATTTTGGATTCTACGCGGTAGGGACCGAGCTGTACTCCAGGATCGATTTGCGCGGTTGGCGAATCGAGCGAGCTTGCCTGCTCCCACGCGGGGCGATCCAGCACCACCTCACCCGAGCCTCCCTGGGCCAGCAAAACTTCTACGGCACGCCTGAGGTCGGGATCGGATTTGGCCAACAACGCAGCACGCTCCTCGCCGGAAACCTCCAGCGCGGCGTGATAAAGCGCCTCCATTAGTTGCCAATGTTCGGGAGTCGTGGCAATACCTCGAGCGTATCGCCAATCTTATCTCACTCTTTAACCCCGCCAATGTATTTTCCCGAACCATGCATCGCTTGTGGTTCAGCGTGTCAGGAACAGCGCGACGTCAAGAAACGGGAACAAATGAAAGGGCAGCCCTAGCGGGCTGCCCTTTCATCTTTCAGGATGTTGCGGCCTTCACTGCTTCGGCGCTTGCACAAGAATCCGTTTGGCTGTAATGGTAAACGTGCCCGAGGCGACTACCTTCCCCGTCACATTGTGATAGTGATAATCGCCTGAGCCGCTGTAGGAGTTCCCAGAGATTGTTGTAGTTTGACGGACCTTGGAGGAGCCGGTAGGTGTTCCGGTAGAGTCATAGGTGAGGTTGACGTAGGTCAGAAGAAACGTATTGTTTCCTGTGCTCTTCCAGACTCCATGTCCAGCCGTCGCAAGGTATCCTGGCGTAAAGGACAACTGATCGGCTTCAACGTACCCCCCACCCGCCGCATAGGTTTCCGTGCCAAGAAATACTATGGGAGCATCGGGAGGATCCGGTATGGTAACCGTATACAGCCATGACCCCTCTGGGGTTTGGCTTGCCACGTCGCTTTGAATAGCGTCTTGGGCAAATACTACCGCGGGACTGCCAAGGACAGCGAGGGCTACCAAAACCGTAAGCGCCGCTACCGTCACTAGCTGACGACGTTTCGCCTTCACCAGATCTGTCAATTTCCGAAACTCACTATTTGTCGAGTTCATATGGTCTCCTATTTGGTCTGAGCTGGAGAGCTGGACCGAAGCGAGCCCGCTCTGGATTGGCCGTGGGTGGAACCGACGTTGCCGATTCGGATGCTTCACTACCCGCAGAACTTTTCTTCTTGCCTCCATGTTGGTAAGCGAGAAATCTGGCGGATAACTACAACACGGTTCAAAATATTCTTTTATTGTGGAGCGAACCTATATGATTTCATTGCATTGACGGGGTTTATGGGCCTGGAACCAATGGACGTCACCCACCTCCTGAAGGCTTGGAGCGGGGGTGACCAGCGAGCTTTAGAGGAACTTACGCCCAAGGTGTACCTGGAATTGCGCCGCATGGCCGCTAAGTACATGCGTCATGAGAAGCCCGGCAACACGCTGCAGGCCACCGCGTTAGTCCACGAAGTCTTTCTGCAGCTGGTGAATGTGGAAAGTGTCAGCTGGCAGGATCGAGCGCACTTCTTTGCGGTTTCGGCGAACATGATGCGGCGGATTCTCGTGGACCGCGCCCGCGCCAAATGCATGGCCAAAAGGGGCGGAGGCGCGCTACACCCCAATCTGGACGATGTGCCGGAGATCGCCTCGGGCTCCAGAAGCCGTGAGATTGTCGCCATCGACCAAGCGCTGGATGCGCTAGCGCGGATCGACGCGCGCAAAGCCAAGGTCGTCGAGCTCCGATTTTTCGGAGGCCTTAGTGTCGAGGAGACGGCAGAAGTGCTGAAGATTTCCCCGCAAAGTGTCATGCGCGATTGGAAGATGGCGAGGGCCTGGCTTATGGCCGAGATCACGCATTGAAGATGTCCATCCGCTTATCGTGACACGCGTTCCAGATGCGGACCTCTGGATAGCCGGCCAATCGGAACCTACGAGGCGGCGGTCAATTGGCGAATCTCGATTACACTCACCGTCCCCGTCGAGGGGGTTTTGAGCGTAACCCGTTCTCGCCAACTACTGGCATCTCGATTCCTATTGCGATAGATTCGACGCCGTAACGGACACGGAACAATGAAAGCTTCGCGTCCACGGCGGGACTCGCACCCATGCCCAATAGTACGAGAAAGATTTTGCAAACTGGTGACAACCCCTTGACACTTCCGAGTCGCGACTCGGCCTACGATCACGGACTAAGCAGGTCAGAGAAGGTTCTGTGTCCGTTACTCCTACCGATGGTTCGACCCTCCTCTGCCGCTGAATTCGCTAAGGAGAGACTACTATGCAGGTTTGCAGGACGGCTGTCGTCGCTTGCTTCGGCCTGGTTCTTTTCATGGTTTCGTCCCCGGCCGATGCACAATATCGCATCACAAACTTAGTTTCGAATCAAGTCCACCAAGCCCCGACTATCGATCCACTGCTGGCCAATGCCTGGGGATTAGCTCGGGGGGCCACATCCTCTTGGTGGATCAGTGATAACGACACCGGCTGGTCGACCCTCTATCAGGCAAACGGAACGCAAGTGCCACTCCGGGTTTTGATTCCGACCGCCGGAAACGGGCCCGCCTCGCCGACCGGCCTAAACGGCCCTGGCACGCCGACTGGAGTCGTTTTCAACGGATCGTCGACCGATTTCCAGATTCAGGGCATGGCATCCGCCTTCATTTTCGCGACGCTGGATGGGACTATCAGCGCCTGGGCGCCAGGAGTAAACAAAAACCAAACGATCATCGCGGTGGACAACTCGGCGAACAAAGCGATGTACACGGGCTTGGCCATCACCAGCAAGCCCTCGGGAAATTTCCTCTACGCGGCGGATAACACGAACAATCACATAGATATGTTCGACGGCAACTTCAACCTCGTGAAGTCGTTTGGTGATCCGGCGATTCCATCCAACTTCTCCGTGTTCGGCATCCAGGACATTAATGGCCTGGTTTACGTCGCCTATGCTGTACCGAACGTCGGAGCCGGCGGGTTCATCGACCTCTTCACGGAGGACGGTACCTTCGTGAAGACACTGATCCAAGGATTGCCACTCAATCAGGCCTGGGGCATCGCCGCGGCTCCCCCCAATTTTGGACCGCTGAGCAACACTCTGCTGGTTTCAAACAACTCCGTTAACGGCACCATCAACGGGTTTGACCCGATTACCGGGAAATTCGTGGGTACGATCAAGGACCAGAACGGAAAGCCGATCATCCTCAATAACTTATGGGGAATCGCCTTCGGAGGCGGGGACAAGGCCAATGGAGCAACAAACGAGCTGTTCGTCACCGTCGGTCAGGGAATTGGCACCGCCGAATTGGCCGGCACTTTTGCGTCCATCGTCCACAAGCCATAACCGACGAACAGACTTAAAGCCGAAGACGTAACGAGGGCCGCCTGAGAAACAGGCGGCCTTTCTGCTGGGGGAGTTGGTTGCAAAATTGGGGCGACTTGCTGCTGATGGCATCTGTTGGTCAAGAGTTTCGCGACACTGCCTGCGTCCGTCTGATGCCCGCCTGTGCTAAATCATCGACGTAACATCGCCGTAGCACTTATTCACTGGAGTTTTGAATGCTAGCGCCTGTTTCGTGAAGCATGGGTCGCATCAGGAACCGGCGGCGCGATTTCGAGCGAAACCTCAACTTTGATGTTACTCAGTGTAGATAAGAGCCACGAGCGCGATACAATAACGCAATAACGCTAATCCCGACTAGATTTTTTCAAAGAAGTGGGCGGTTTTCTTACCAGCCTCCTCGGTGTAGTAGACGGTAATCTTGGTGGTTTTTTCGGCCCCCTTTGCTATCTCCTTGCCCGCGTCGGCCGCGGCATGACCGGACAGCTTAAATGTGTCCTCGGTCCCGTCGCCGGTTTTGACTGCTATAGTCTTACCGGCGCGATCAATGTGAGTAATGGTTCCGTCCACCGACTTGATCCCATCTTTGCCGACGCGATCGACCTCGACCGCTGTCTTCTCGGTGCCCTCGGCAGTGTAGTGCGCGACTACTTCTGTCCCTTCCTTGAGTCCGTGAAATGCGTCATCGGTAGCTGTGGTTGTTTCCTTGACACCATGGACAGTGGTCTTGTCGACAAACTTAATGGTGTGTTCGCTGCCATCATTTGCCTTGACCGCGATCGTCTTGGTGGCAGAGTCCAGTTTGGTAATGGTTCCATGGACAGCACTGACCACGTCCTGGGCGGCCCAGCCCAAAGTGCTCAAAAGCAGAAGTGCGAGAGGTAGCCGTATGACGCCCTTTCTCTTCATTTTCCGTTCTCCTTAGAGATTTGTTTGGAGTTTGCTTTCTTGAGCCCCAAAACCAACGAACGTATATTAGTTCATACTGCCTTCTCCCGCCAACCGCGCTCTGACCTTCCGTAGGCGAGGTAAATGGCCCCTGCGTGCATCTTGGGTCGCGACGGGGCTACACCTATGCATTGCTCGCCGTCGGGATGTCCGCGCAGACGAAGCAATTTTCACACTCAATTCACACCCGACAGTCTCAATAGAGCGCTCAACTCCGCGAACTGAGGAACCTGTCCTCATGAGACTGAACGAGAGATTGTTGTTCTGTGGCCAACTCTCGTAGCGTTTGTGTTTCACATTGCGATTCGCAAGGACGCAGAAGCCGTGCTCCGTTTGATGAATTCCACGGGCCGATTGGCCACACTTCTCCCAATTTAGTTTGGCTTCTGCTTTTCTTTTGGCGGTTCCTTCTTGGCCGGAGAAGGTGGAGTTTTTGGTTTAGCCGGCGCCGGATGTTGCGCCTGCTTGGCAGCCGGAGGCGGGGTGGCCGGCTTGGCTTCAGGTTTTGCAGTTGGCCTATTCGCCGGTTTTGCCGGTGTCGGTTTTGCCGGTGTCGGTTTTGCCGGTGTCGGATGTGCAGCCGGCTCGGATGGTTGAGTGTGCCGCTCGGGAGAGACCGGAGTGGGCTTCGTTCGCGCCGTCGAAGGAGCAGACTTAGACGCGGGTTGGGCGGGCTCAGCTGTTTTCCTCATAGGCTCAGCAGGCTTTGCCGGCGCGGGATTGGCCGCTCGTGCCGGAGCCGTAGCCGGTTGGGAACGATTCGGTTGCGCGTTCGACGGCGCCGGTCGCGTGGCCGCAGCCGGGCGAGCGGGAATTACCGGGGCGATGGGCTTGCCTTCGGGGATGGGTTTCGTCGCCGCAAGAACGACTGGGCGGCCGTGATTGACTGAGGCAAACTGCTGGTGGTTCTGTGCCGCCGATTGCTGCTGTTGCACCTGGGTGTTCATCGGAGGAATGCGCTGCTCACGCGTTGCGGAAATTTCGGTCGGCAGAGGCCGGCGAGTGACGCCTCCAGGTCCGTTGTAGCTGGAGCGGTTATTGGTGATGTTGATGGTGGTGTTATTGATGATGACTGTATTGGTTATCGTGCGGTTGTAAACCTGAACGTTGGTGATGTTCACATTGTTGACGGAACGGTTGTAGTTGAAACGATCTCCGTTCCAATACCCGCCCTGATAGCCGACTCCAACGTAGCCGAATCCATAGTTGATGCCGCCATAGTAGCCGATATGTCGGCCCCAAAACCCGTAGTGGAAACCGTACCTGCCCGCGACAACTCCCCAATATCCTGGCGTCCAGAGATAGCCCACCTCGGGTGGGTGCGCCCACGCGCCGGGCACCCAGTAGTAGCCCTGAGGAGCATAGCTCCAATATCCCGGCGTCCACAGATAGCCATCGCCGGGGCAATCAGGCTGCGAATATTCCGGCAGTGGCGGCGGAGGGTCTGGCGCCTGAAGCTCTGGCTGCCCGTAGTTTGCATCCTGGTCGTCGGCGTCGTAATCGTTGTTGGAATCGCTCTGGTCCGGCTGATTGTTGGTACCGGTCGTCTGCGTCCCACTTGCAGGGGCGAGATTGGCCGCGGCTGCTGGATCCTGCGACTGATCGGTCTGCGCCGGTTGAGTCTGCGCCGGTTGACTTTGCGTGCTGCTGCTGTTATCTGGGGTTGGGTTCTTGTTGCATGCTGCAACTCCCAAGGTCAATGCAATGGATGCGGCTGCCAGAAGAATAAAAGAAGGTGATTTAGCGGTCTTCATCATAATCATAATCATATACGTTGTTTGCCGGAAACTTGGATGCAGGATGTCATCGAAGAGGATAGTGCGATACCGGTTTAACGACAGGAGTGAGCGCACGCCGCTTAATCGCTTCGCACAGCTGCCAGAATTCCTGTACGTCCGCATCGTTCAGCAATTCTGCCTGCGCCTGCACGAGCACACCGGCAAGCGCCTGCTCCAGATCCTCATCAGTATAAGCGTCGAGGTCGGTCAGTTGGTTTGTCATGCTAGTCCGACAACACAAGCTGGCAGCGCAGCGTCGTCACTTGGCGGTGACCCGGTCTGCAATTTTGTCATACTCGGTCTTAGGCATAATCTTGCGGGTCACCACTTCGCCGGGTTCTTTGTAGGGACGCCCTGCAATCACTCGATCTGCCTCTGCCGCAGTCACGCCCGGCAGGCTTAGCAGCTGGTCTTTTGTGGCCGTGTTCAAATCGAGTGGCTTGTCGCGGCTCCAGCCTTCGCTGATCCCTGCCACCACAGCCTCGGCATCGTGCTTCACCTCTGCCGTTGCTTGCGCGGTTTGCTCCTTCAGGTCCTGCGAGTTTTGTTGTTGTGTGCAGCCCGCGAGAATAGCAAGCAGGAAAAACATGAAAACGTGCCGATATCTGAGGAACTCCATTTTGATCAGTTCCCTTCCCTTGTATTCGCTCATGTCCAGCCCTGTATAGAAAACTGGACCATCGCGAACCCGAGGAGGATATCCAGAGTCTGGTCACCGTCCAGCTGATCGTTGCCGTCCTCAACGGATTCGCGCGGCCAGTTAGCGGGCGCTCGATTCCGAAAGCAAAACCCGGCCCGCCATTTCAGTCGCCCGCGCGGCTGATCGACCGACTGGTTCCGCATGCCGTCGGTCCTCTTGCGGTCACTTCGCCATCTTGAGCGACGTGACGTGGACTTCGTTCTTATCCTTATTACATTGTGCTGTCAGGTTGACGTGGTGCCCCTCGTGTCCTTTTACTGCTTCTGGGTTGTTGATGGTCCAGCTCTTGCTGTCCTTGTCGTCCACAAACATCTTGCCGTCATCGCTAACTTTGCCGGTGACGTGAACCGCCTTCATGGACGCATCACCCTTCATGTTGTCATTGTGCATGTTGTCCTGGGCCAAAGCCATTCCTGGGGTTATCAGGGCCAGGGCGAAACAAATTGTCATCAGCTTCTTCATGTTGCTCTCCTTGATATGCCAACCCGTCGACAGGAGCTCATGCTCGCCCCAAGGGGCTGTCCGTCCTTATCAGGGGGTCGCGCTAAGCAAGCGTGAATATTAGTGTCCCCAACATCGTGTGGCTGTACAAAATTGCTCATTTCTGCAGATTGTTCTAACAAGCTACGCGACCAATCGAAGCGTTCGTGCCCCTCGGAACCAAGACAGCATCTGGCTTTCACCCAACCACTACTTGCGGACCGTTGATGTTTGGCTGACCACCTCTCCCCCAACCAGCCACCTCTTCGCGGCAGCCCATAAATTGTCAAAGAGTGGCCAAAATTGCACAGCTGGGAAGGATCTAGTTCTGCCACACTCTGGCCATGACAACCAAAACGATCCCGGCATACCTTGAGGACGAGCGGAAAAAAAATAGAGACGCTCAGCTGCGTATGGAGGCGGAAGCCGCGCGCATCCGGCCGTTGCGTCATGGCCGCCATCGCAATGCGAAACAGCCTCAGCTGGAATTGCCGTCTGTGGTTGAAGCCACATTCAAAGCGAGCAAAACTGCGGCAGCAGCTGGAAAAAAGCCACGCACCGCGCGAAAGACGGCGACAAAAGCCCGCCAGGCAGCGTGACTCCTGAGGCTGCGTTCGCCGACAGGACAGGCGGGTGTGTTGAGCCAAGAAAGACCCCGTCGCTTCCTGCATGATCTTTGCGCTCAGAACCTGGAGCGAGCAATTACGCGACGGGCGGGAATGTGCTGGGTCGATTAGCCGCGGAGGCCGGTAAACGTGAGTATCTGTGCGTCGAAGACATCGCTGTTCATTGTGAGTCTCGTGTTTTTCATGGAAACAGCAACACCCTCGCATGCGCAGGCCATCGAACCAGTCCCGCCAACCCCTATCGACATGAAGAAAGTCGAGCTCGGGGGGACCGCCTGGAATCCACTCTGGGACCAGATCATCGAGAAGGCGCTGCCCCCCGAAATGCTTTCTTCACAGGTCCCTCGGGGTGTGCGTCGATTCTGCCCGCGATTTTACGAGATGGGCACAACAGATAAACGCACATTTTGGGCGTACTTCTTCCAGGCGCTTGCAGGTGCTGAAGCCGGCCTGAAGCCGAACACGAGCGTCCGTCACACCGAACCGGAAGGCGCATTGGCCATGCGCACTGAAGGATTGTTGCAGCTTTCGTACGCAGACCAGAAGCGTTACGGCTGCGATTTCAATTGGCGAGCGGACCGAGTACTAAGACAAATGATCCGGCCAAAACCATTCTCCAGCCGAAGAACAATCTCGAATGTGGAGTGAAGATTCTGGTCAACCAGACCATCGTCCGGCACAAGCCCTTGCTGACCCGGTCGGGATACTGGTCGACGTTGCAGCCGGACGGTCCGAGCTACCGCGTATTCGCCAAGCAGATGACAAATCCCCCAGCTGCATGTGGTCTATCCACCAAGTCGACGATCGACAAGTCGGCTACGACCAAGTCCGTACAGGACGACGCGAAGCGGGATGAAACCCCAAAATAATTTGCGCATCCGGAGCAGGATGGTTGCGGACCTGCCGAAACCGCCTGTCTTGCCATTTATGAGATGGGCTGTACTTTGGAGAGCTCTCACATCGCTATTCGCAAGGACGCAGAAGCCGTACTCCGCTTGATGAATTCCACGGGCCGCTTGGAGGTCGCGCCCGTCGGGTTCGCTGTGAAAAGACCGATGTGGCTCGCCAAATTTCTAAAGCGGGGCACCGAGTGGAGGCTGTCGAATTCCTGGTCGGCGGTAACGAAGGTCAGGGCCATGGATCGGTCTGCATACGCCTTTTCGAGCAGCGCAAGAGCTTGCTCCTTGTCACCCAGACCGATATAAACTTCGGCAAAATTATACGCAGGCACGTAACTCCGTTTCGACCAGTGTTCAAGCTCTTTTAGAACATTCTCCGCGTCGCCTTTCCTGCCCGCGAGCGCATAGGCGTGGCCGAGCTCTGCCAAGGGCCAGGGTATCGAGGGCTCGGTTTCACGGGCTTTCTTACACTCTGTGACGGCGCGGGCAAGGTCTCCCTTGGCTTCATAAGCCGTTCCTAGATACATGCGAGCAATCCAGTAATCCGGGTCCATTTCGAGCGTCTTACTGAGTTGTTCAATTGCCTGATCATATTGACGGGCATAGTAAAGATTCTGACCTGCGGTTTCATTCACCTCGACGGAAAGTGGATCGAGCTCCACGGCTCGTTTGCTCTCCGCGATGCCTTCGTCAACCCGCCCGACGAGAGTTAATTCCCAACCGTAATAGGCATGAGCATCGGCAGAGTTGGGTTTAAGCTCGATGGCACGCCTGAGTTCCCTCTCCGCAGCGTTCCAATCATAGTCATACCAGAAGAGAATCATTCCCAGATCAGCATGAGCTTCTGCAAGCGTGTCATCCAGTTGCAATGCCTTCCTTGCTGCCTCACTTGCCTTAGGCATCGATTCCTGCGGTGTTAAGAAGAAATCATTGCCGGTGTAATAGGCATAAGACAATCCCTCGTAAGCCAAGGCATAGTTTGGATCGAGGTCGATGGCCTGATGAAAGTATTCGATTCCCTTATTCACTCCTTCTGGGGTGAGCTTTTCCGCAAAGTAGCGCCCCTTGAGATAAAGCTGGTAAGCCTCAGGATTGGTGGTCAGGCGTTTGGCAAACTGCCTCTCATCTTCCCCGCTCAGCTTCCGGCGCAGCTTGTCAGCGATATCCTTCGTGATTTCCTGCTGGATCGCAAGCAGGTCGGCCAACTTTCGGTTGTACGACGCACCCCAGATATGGCTGTTGTCTGCCACGTTCACGAGCTCAGCCTCGATGGACAAATCGTTACCTCGCTGGATTACTCGGCCAGCCAGAACTGCTTGCACCTTGAGTTGGCGGCCGGCGGCTTGTGCGTCGATTTCTTGCCCCCGATAGCGGAGAACCGCATTGCGGGACATTACGGTGAGACTGGGCAGTTGCGAAAGGTTGTCGATGAGACTTGCGGTTATGCCGTCGGTCAGATATTCCGTGTTCGGGTCGGCTCCCACATTGCCGAAAGGCAGGACCGCAATGGAGTCTATCGCGGCTCCTGTTTTCCGAGACCGCAGATAAATACCGATCAGCAGCAGGGCGATCAACGAGAGCGCCACAATTCCAAACCGTGCACGCGTTCCCAGTTTTTTCGACTGCGAAGTTAATCGTGGAACGTCCGGTCGGCCGGAATCAGCGTTGCGCTTCAGCCTTTGCAGTTCTGCCCGCATCTCCGAAGCGTGCTGGTAGCGCAGGCTTCTGTCTTTCTCCAACGCCCGGTTGATGATGCGTTCCAGTTCTGCTGGCAGGTCAGCGTTGAAGCGCACCAGTGGTGCTGCTATACGGTTCAGGATGGCATCAAAGACTACTCCGGTACTTTCGCCACGGAAAGGCAACACCCCCGTCGCCATCTCGTAGAGCACTACCCCGAAGGAGAACAGGTCGGTACGGGTATCGAGTTCCTTCCCTCGAACTTGCTCCGGCGACATGTAGGCGACCGTGCCCAGCGCACTGCCGGGACTAGTCAGATGTTGCGTGGACTCGATGGTCGCGGCGCTCAGGGCAGCGCTCTCGGGCTTAAACGAGAGCTTGGCCAGCCCGAAATCCAGGATCTTCGCCTGACCGCGATTCGTCACGAAGATGTTCGCGGGCTTGATGTCGCGATGGACGATACCCTTCGAGTGCGCGGCGTCGAGGGCATCGGCGATCTGGATGCCCAGATCGAGCACCGCGTCCATCTCCAGCGGCTTACCAGCGATGTGATGCCGCAGCGTCTGCCCCTCCAGCAGTTCCATGACGATGAAGGTTCGCCCATCGGCCTCGTCAATTTCGTAGATCGTGCAGATGTTGGGATGGTTCAGAGAGGATGCGGCCTTACCCTCCCGCTGGAAGCGGCTGAGGGCTTGTGCGTCGTGGGCGAGTTCGTCGGGAAGGAACTTCAGGGCGACGTGGCGACCGAGCTTGAGGTCTTCCGCCTCATAGACCACTCCCATACCCCCACCGCCGATGCTGCTGAGGATGCGGTAATGGGAGAGGGTCTGCCCGACAGGTTGGGAGGGCGTGGACACTGGCTACACATGTTAGGTGGAGATAAGGGGGAGGTCAATGTGGCACTGGCATCATGTGGCACTGGCATCAAGGTATTGTTTTCTCAAAGTTCGTCACCTCCGAGAAGTCAACCTTCGTCCAAGCAATTCTTGAGTGATGCCATGCCCGCCTCTTCCTGCATTCGCCCCGCGCCCCGGACACACATCCCTCCGGTTCTCTTGCGTCTTCGCACGTTAACTCATGAGTACATAGAGGTTATTCGGAAGGTAGGGCACTTTTGCAGTCGCCATACAATAACCCGATTCGCGTCTGGACGGAGTATGATCGGCGCCTATGGCGATACCAGTCGCTCGATCTCGCAAACGCGGAAACCCCAACTGGGGGCGTCCCATTCCACCTGCCCCCGGGCTCCCCACTGAATTCGAACTGCGGGTCAGGCAACTGCAGCTCACGGCGGAGTTGTATATCTCGTCGCGTGAGCTACGCGCATGGTGTGAGCAAAACAGGAATCGGCGCTATGTCCCAGAATTGCTCCTTAAGGCATGGGGCATTACCGTGGACTCATCCTTCAGCGACGCCGTGTAACCACGCAGGGGTCTTGAATGCTGGCTGTACTCGTCCCCTGGCATGCGTTTGAGCACGGGACAGTCCGCCGTATCAGGTCAACAACATCTATCCGAGGTGCGCCTGGCTAGGCAATTCGCCGCGCACTTCTCTTAGGATGCTCACGCAGGATTCTTTCGATGTGCACCTGTAATTCATCTGCCATGTTCTTTTTGGCGTCTTCGAAGCTACTGCCACTGACCGTGACCGAAA
>Ga0187859_10002142_pt1 | contig 12442 bp, 10 predicted proteins | sample June2016WEW_10_1_2_FD_133019 | JGI IMG/M metagenome (GOLD analysis project Ga0187859, IMG submission 133019) | Peatland microbial communities from SPRUCE experiment site at the Marcell Experimental Forest, Minnesota, USA - June2016WEW_10_10 | ecosystem: Environmental > Terrestrial > Soil >...
AATATCCCCAACCCCCATCCGGATTCTGTGTGCTGCGAAGAAAGTCCAGACGTGATTCGAGATACAGGTCGCCCACGGTGGAAATATCGGCCAAATTGGGGGAAAACTTTACACTGGGGACTGAACCCGAACGGGTCAGCAGTCCCTAGTCCCTAGTCCCGAGCCCTCAGCCCCTCCGCCCTCACCAACCCCCGTGAAATAGATGCACCAGCTCTATCACCAGAATCATCACCACCATCGCTTCCAGCACAAACGCCCGCGCCTGGTGAAACTCGTTGGTCATGAATTGGTACAAATCCGCGGCCGTGCGTAGCTTCTCCTCCACTAGGTTGCGATAATCGGTAACACCCACGCGGGCGGCCGCTATCCGGTAGACTCGCGCATAAAACATATCGCTCAAGAATTTGATGGCATTATCTGTTCGCTCAGTCAGCTCCGTGACATCCAAACGCAAGGTATTGAGCCGCTCCGCTTCACGTGCCATTCTCCAACGTCGCAGGAAACTCCCGTGACTTTCCAGCCGGTCATAAACTTCCTCCAATACACGGGTCAGAACATCATCGTAATGGCGAAATTCCAGCAACTGCGTATTGGCATACTCCAATAACTGGATGGTCGGCGCGGCGCCCGCCGCATTATCGTACACCAGCGCCGCCACCCAACCAACTACCAGCAAGTCGCTCGGATAATAAGAAAGGCTGGACTGCAGCACCTCGTTGCGCTCGCCATCCGAAAGCGGCGTGGATTCGCCGCGCACAATCTGCGAGATTTCCTGGCCGCGCGTAGCGAGCATCACGGGCGCCGGCATCGGCGTGCCGGATTCATCCACAGCCTCGCGCAAATGGATGATGTAATAATCCTCGTTGAGCCTCGGCGAATAAGGCTGCGTCAACGCAGCGGCGGCCCGCTCCAGCCGGGGACGCAGCAGCTCCGCGGTACGCGCTTCCAACTCCGGCGCCAGTATCCATCGATTCGATAGATGCACCAGCTCATTCCAATCGGCTTCGAACTCCAATTGCAGCTCAATGCTGACCACACCGTAGTCAAAATACTTGATCCGCACCTCGAATTTTTCGCCGCTCTCCAAGGTGAGCGGCGGCGGATACTCGATAGCAGGCGGCCGTTCGAAACGAACATACTCAGGCGCAGGATGTTTAAAACCGGGCTGCTGGGGGATGGGCTCAGCTCCCACCAGCTCGCGCAGCTTCGAAAGCTCAATCTCCTCGGCCACGTCGTAGAGCACGAACACCCAGAAGGAGCCACGCAGCGGCCGCATCCCTCAATTCTCCCCTATCCGCAGGGGCGATCCCACGTCTAAATGCCAATGCTGCTCAACGACCTGAAATACTCGCTCCGCACGCTCGCCAAAAAGCCCGGCTTCGCGTTGGTGGTGATTTTGACGCTAGCACTCGGGATCGGCGCCAATACCACTATCTTCACAGTCGTGAACGCGTATCTGTTGCGCCCACTGCCCTTTAGCGACCCCGAACGGCTAGTCTCCCTCACTGACCTGCAGCCGCCCAGCGACCTTACGCCCGCCTCCTACCCCGAATTTGAGGACTGGCGTAAAGGCAATCAGGTATTCGCTGAAGTAGCCGGCCAGTTTCCCGCGAGTCTGAACCTGATTGGCCGCCGGGAACCGGAGCGCGTCCAAGGAGTCCTGGTCTCCCAGAACTATTTTTCGATGTTGGGTGTTCAGCCGATCGCCGGCCGGACATTTCGCGCCGAGGAACATCAGCCGGGAGCGAATCCCGTCGTGGTGATCGGCCCCGAGCTGTGGCGGCGCGAGTTTAATGGCGCGAGCGACGTCGTCGGCAAAAGCATCACACTGAACCGCACCAATTACACCGTGGTCGGCGTCGTGGATAGCACGCCGCTAAAAACCTTGGGGCCGCGCAACGCCGAGCTCTGGATGCCGCTCGAACGGGCCGTTCCGTACGCCCAGCGCGGGACGCATTATCTGCGAGTCATAGCCCGGCTCAAAGCCGTCGTCGGTATCGATCAAGCCCGCTCGGATCTCAAAGTTCTGGCCCACCGGCTGCAGCAGCAGTACAAAACCGATCACGGAATCACCGCTGCTCCGCTGCGGGAGCAACTGTTCGGCAACGTCCGTCTCGGCTTGCTTTTGCTGCTGGGCGCCGCCGGATTTCTTTTGCTAATTGCCACCGCCAACGTCGCGAATATCCTGCTAGCCCGGGCGTCGGCGCGAGCCAAGGAGTTCGCCATTCGCGCCGCGTTAGGCGCCGGACGCGGACGCTTGATCTCACAGACCCTCTCCGAGAGCTTGCTGCTTTCATCGCTCGGCGGCATTGGCGGCTTTCTACTGGCGCTGTGGGGCTCAGAACTGCTGCGGCTGGCGTGGCCGGCAAGTATCCCCCGCCCTCAAAGCTTCGCCATCGACTGGCGAGTGCTTGCCTTTCTGGTGTTCGCTTCCCTGCTCTCCGGAGCCCTTTTCGGTCTGGCACCGGCGCTGCAGATTTCGCTGTCGGGCTTGAATGAAACATTGAAGGATGGCTGGTCACAACCCAGCGGTTCCGCCCGTAGCCGGCTGCGCAGCGCTTTAGTGGTTTCGCAGATCGCCGTCGCCGCGCTGCTATTGGTCGGGTCGGGATTGTTGCTGCGCAGCTTCGCTCGAATCCTGGCTGTGGATCCAGGCTTTCATGCTGAGAACGTCCTGACCATGGATATTTCGCTCCCGTCCTCGAAATACAAGGAGGACGCCCAGCAGATTGCCTTCTACGACAATCTGATCGGCCGAATTCGAAACCTTCCCGGAACGCTCTCGGCCGGCGCCATCATCAATCTTCCGCTGGATGGCGGCGGGATGAACGGCGATTTTCAGATTCAGGGCCGCACCTTCCCTCCCAACCAACTTCCGTTATCCGAAAAGAGCATCGTCACGGCGGATTATTTCCGTGCCATGGGCGTTCGGCTGCTGCGCGGCCGGTGGTTCACTGAGCAGGATGGCCGCGACGCCCATACCGTGGCCATCATCGATGAATCCCTCGCTCGCCGTTTCTGGCCCAATCAGGATCCGATCGGCCAGCACCTGGATATCCAGCTTAGCGATAAACCCAACTGGCAGGAGATCGTCGGCGTGGTCGCAGATGTCAAGGGCGATGCCCTGGACGCATCGACAACTTCCGAAATCTACGTGCCGCATCCTCAAACACCAACCGGCTCAATGACGCTGGTGATCCGTTCCACTGCCGAACCCGGAACGCTAGCCGCCGCAGTGAGGCTACGAGTGGCCGAAGTGGATAAAGAACAGCCCATTTTCAATGTACGGACTATGCAAGATGTAGTTTCCAATTCGCTTTCCGGCCGCCGCATGTCTACCATCCTTCTGGCCGCGTTCGCCGGCTGCGCGATGCTGCTGGCGAGTATCGGCATTTATGGCGTGGTTTCTTATTGGGTGGCGCAGCGAACCCGCGAGATCGGCATCCGCTCGGCGCTAGGCGCCCGGCAAACCGATATTCTTCGGATGGTTCTTGGCCACGGAATGCTGCTGGCGGCTGTCGGAACAGGCATCGGGCTAGCAGCTTCGCTCGCACTGACACGCTTCCTAGCCACGTTACTGTTCGACGTCTCGAGTCACGACGAAGTGGCTATGGCTTCCGCCGCCGCGGCATTGATCGGCGTGGCCCTACTAGCCTGCTATATCCCAGCCCGGCGTGCCGCAAAAGTAGATCCGCTGACGGCCTTGCGCTTCGAGTAGCGCTGTGGGGCAGGTTGCCAACCTGCGCGCCGATTGATAATCGGCGCAAAGCTCGCGTGCTAACCACCGGCCGCACACATCCTTTCGACCACCGTCTTAAGTATCGCCACGCATTTATTCAACTCCGAGGTTGGCACGAATTCCCCGGTTTTGTGGGCCGTTTCCATGTTGCCAGGACCGAAAACAATCGTCTCCGAAGTAAGGGAGCGAAGATGCGCGGCCTCCGTGCCGAAAGCTACTGTGCTAGGGCTTCGGCGCGAGAGCGACTGGATCAGAGTCGACAGCTCATCGGTTGGCGAAGGATCGAACGCAGGGTCGACACGCTGAACATCGAGCCTGGCGTCGAAACCCGGATATCGCCGGCTCAAACGTGCTAGCTCTTCTTGGATCAGCACCGCCGGCCTGCTCGGATCGTCGCCGGGGACAGGCCGCCACTCCACTGTGATGCGGCATTCGCCCGGAACGATATTCTTCGCCGTGCCGCCGCGGATCAATCCCACGTTCAGCGTTGTGTAGGGTGGGTCGAAATCGGTATTCTTCCGTCTGGCCAGTTTCTTCGCAACCTGTTCCAACCGTGCGACCACGCGCGCGGCATCATAGATGGCCGAGCGCCCACGAGCCGGGAACGCACTGTGCGCTTCTTTCCCCTGTACTACGATTTCCGCCAACGCGTATCCCTTGCCAGCCCGGACCGGATGCAGTCCAGTTGGTTCGCCGACGATCGCGTAGCGGGAACGAATGGCATTCTTCCCGGCGATATATTTCGCGCCGACACAACCGATTTCTTCATCGGCAGTCAGCAAGATCGCCAGGGGTTTCGACAAGCGGCGCACGTCCAGCTCCGAAACCGCAGCCAGAACGCAAGCGAGGTATCCTTTCACATCGCAACTTCCACGTCCATACAGATTTCCGTTGCGGACTTGCGGATGCACAGCTTCCGGCCACGCTGGATCGAAAGGCACTGTATCGGTATGGCAGACCAGCAGCAGCTCGGCTACGCCCTCCCCCGTCGTCGCCACGAGATTCACCTTTTCAAGGCCGGCCGGGTCGCGATATCGATAAACCTTGGTGCGCCACACCCTCGGATCCAAATGGCCCAATGCGTAATCGATCACCGGCCGATTGCTCATTGCCGACACCGAGGGGATGGCCACCAAGTCGAGCAAGTAGTCGACCACGCTCTTCACGCGGCGCCCCACACATTCCGTTGCACCACGGCGAATTTGCGAACAATTTCTTCCGATAAAGGATGCCGCCCATCGCGAACCACGAACTCTCCACCTACCGCGACCTCGCGCACGGCCGTACGTTCCAGCGAAAACACCACGTGGTTCAACAATGCATCTCCCGCGCAAGCCACGGATGGATCATCAAGATCCACGGTGAAGAAATCGGCCTGGCGGCCCACCTCCAAGCGCCCCACCGGCGCGGCCAGACTTTCGGCACCCGTTTCCGTAGCGCTCGCGAACAGTCGCCGCGCCAGCGCGTCTTTCTCCGAGCCCGGAGCCAGCACCACCCGCTCCAGTTTATTCATGCGCAGATGATACTCCAATAAACGTGCGTCTTCTAGCAAGTCAATCTGCACATTGCTGTCCGATCCAAAACAGATTCCTGCGCCGGCCGCGAACAATCGATCCGCCGGGACCGCGCCATCGCCCAGGTTCCGCTCAGATGTGGGACAGGCGCAGACTCGCGCTTTCGCCTGACCCAAATAATCCGCCTCTTCCGGCGTAATGTGAATCGCGTGGATGCCTGTGAAGTGCGATTCCAGAATGCCATGTTGATGCAGCAGCTCGACGGGCCGTTTGCCATATTCGCCCAGGCACGCCTCCACCTCCGCCGGCTGCTCCGCAACGTGGATGTGAACCGGCAAGTGCTCGGACTGCGCGTAGCTCACAACATCACAGAGATAATCCAGAGGAACCGCTCGCACGCTATGCGGCGCAACACCCACCCAGGCTCGCCCAGGACGCGAGATGCGTGGCAGCGCGCCGCGTACGCCTTCGGTATCCCCGATGAAATCCTCAAAGCGTGGAGTCAGAAAGCGAGCCTGACCGGGATCCTCCGGCTTACGCGAACCCGCTCGCACGTACGCAGTACGCAACAGGCAGATCCGCAGCCCGGTTTCATCCGCGGCGCGCAGAACCTGCCAGGCCAACAAATTACGATCTTCATACGGAATCCCGCCGGGTGCACGATGCAAATAGTGAAACTCACCGACAGTGGTGATCCCCGAGAGCAGCATCTCGAGATACGCCATGCGCGCGGAATGATAGATTTCTTCGGGCGATAGCAGGTTGGCGGCGTGATACATGGCCTCGCGCCAGGTCCAGAATGTGTCGCGCTCGGCGCCGCTCCGATAGTCGGTGCGTCCCCGGATGACGCGCTGGAAGGCGTGCGAGTGAACATTCACCAGCCCCGGCAAGATGGCCCGACTTCGCAGCCGTTCAGCCTTCGCCAGATCGGCTGTGTCGCGCGAAAAGCGTGTAATCCGGCCGCTATCGTCCGCAAACATCGCGAGCCCGGTTTCAAACACGCCCCCGGTGTAAATAAGATCGGCCAGCCAGCCCGTTTCGTTCTTGGATTCAGGATTTCCGCTCAGTGTTTGCGCCCCATGGAATATGGTGGCACAAGCCAGCGCGGACTAAGTCTTGCGGCGTCGCGCGGGATTCAACTTCGCGTCCGTTTCACCCAACCGAATCCGGCAGGGTTCGCACTCAATCAGATGTTCCCTCAGCCGAATGATGTCGGCGACTGCCAACCCCTTGCCCACCAGGAAGAAACTCATTTCATCGGCCGAGATGTGGTCTCCAGGCGCGGCCTGAGCCTGAAAGACATCCAGAATCAAGACGCCGGCGTAAAAGATCATGCCGGATCGCCGACAATAGCGGACCTCGCCCAGAATAACTACCTGTCTGGGCAGGTTGATCTTTACCTGCTCGCCCCGCCCCACCGCAGCCGGGAGTTCCAGGCGCAATCCGGAGCGCGAGACATCCACCACCATGGCGGGCATGCGCAGCATCTCACCGTGCCGCACCTCGACCTCGGCGGCATCCTGAGTGGGATAGCGCGCCTCGCGCCGTCTTTCCAACAAACGAGCCCGCCGCAGCGCGAAAGCAGCAGAAATATCAGGGGTTGCGCCCCATGCGTCTTTGAATTCGGGAACCATTTTGTACTTAGGTGTCCATCGTCTGTTCACAGTACAGACTTTATGAAATAGCTGAACAACAGGCAGTACCTACGGCGCTGGAGTTCTAGCCGATCACGCTACGCCAAAATCTCTTTCACGACATTGCCCGCCACATCCGTCAACCGGTAGTCCCGGCCCCCGTGGCGAAAGGTCAGCTTGGTGTGATCGAAGCCCAGGCAGTGCAGAATAGTGGCGTGAAAATCGTGGACGTGACAACCGTTCTCTACGATGCTTGCGCCCAGGTCATCCGTTTTTCCGTAGACCATTCCGCCTTGGATGCCGCCGCCCGCCATCCACGATGAATAAGCCTTGTTGAAATGGCCGCGTCCGATTGCACCCTCGGCCCGCGGAGTGCGCCCGAATTCCGTAGTGAAAACAACTAGCGTATCTTTCAACAATCCCCGCGACTTCAGATCCGCCAGCAACCCCGCGATCGGCTGGTCGATTTTGCGCGCCAGCGGCTCATGCGAACGAACGTCCGAGTGCGCATCCCAATTCTTGCTGGATCCGGTATCGATCAGCTCCACAAATCTCACGCCTTGCTCGATCATGCGGCGCGCGACAATGCACTGCCAGCCGAATCCGGTGGTGGTTCCGCGTTCCATGCCATACAACTTCAGAGTGGCGTCGGTCTCCTTGCCTAGATCCAGCACCTGCGGCATGGTCATTTGCATTCCGAATGCCGTCTCGTAAGATTTGATCCGCGCATCCAGCATGGGATCTCCGGGATGCTCGCGCGCATGCTTGCGGTTGAATTTGTCGAGCAAACTCAACTCCAGCTTCTGCAGCTCGGCCGAAGGCGCGCGCCGGTTGAGATCCGGAATGGGCTCGGGACCGCTGGTGATGCGCGTGCCGGAATAAACGCCCGGCAAAAAATCTGACGACCAGACCTGGCTCCCGGCATAGGGCATGAGCGGTGCCAGCACCACGTAGCACGGCAGATTCTGATTCTCGGTGCCTAATCCGAATGTTACCCACGAGCCAATGCTGGGGCGCTGAAATGTAACTGACCCGGTGTGAATCCCGAGCGTGGCCTGGAAATGATCGTTATGATCGCCATGCATGGTGCGGATGATGCACAGGTCGTCCACTGAATCTCCGATATGCGGAAAAAGGTCGGTCACTTCGATGCCGGATTTCCCGCGCGGTTTCGAAGCCCACTGCGAGGGCAGGAATTTCTTGCCGTTCTCACCGTCCGAAGCTGGCTTGGTCTTGGGATCGAACGAATCGATATGCGACATGCCGCCGCTCAGGTAAATGAATATGACGCGCTTGGCCGTGCCAGGGAAATGCGGAGCTTTCGGCGCCAGCGGATTGTCGGAGCCCGGCGCAGCGTCCTTCGCCAGCAACTCGCTCAGCAGCGCGGGGAACAGGCTGGACCCTAGAAACAAGGATCGTATGCTCTGCCGCCGCGTGATGGGAGAAAAATCCATAGGCATTTTATTAATCCAAAGTTAGAAATTCATTGCTACTCAGCAGAACCCCCATCAGGCTGGCCCATGCTTCACGATACATCCGGTCCTCCAACAAAGAAGTTCCGGCGAGCGATTCCCTCGCGTGAATCAAAAATTGGCTGGCGTCGCGGATTTCGTCCGGCGCCGGTGCCCTTCCGTAGACCAGCTTGTATGCATAGCGCAGCCGCTCCAGATCGGAGCTGTATCGCATGGCAACGCGCACCGCTAAAGCATCCGCTTGCTCGTGAAAAAACGGGTCGTTCATCGTATACAGCGCCTGCAATGCCGTGGTTGTTTCAGGACGCCGCCCCGTTACCGCGTTCGGATCGGCGCCATCGAAAAGATCCAGGAACGGCTGCCGCCGGATACGCTGCTGCATCAGATACACTGAGCGCTTGTTGGTGGGATAGCTTGCAATAAACGCTTCGTGCTGCGTGTATTTCCACTGCATCTCCGGCGGAAAGGGCTGTTCCGCGCCTGGCGCCATATCCAGATTCCCACTGATCTCGAGCAGCGAATCGCGGATCTCTTCGGCATCCAGCCTGCGTGGATTGAACCTCCAAAGAAACTTGTTCGCTGCGTCTTTCGAGGCGTTCGCTGTGTTGTCGGCCGAGGCCAACTGGTACGTGCGCGACAGCACCATCAGCTTGTGCAGCTTTTTGATGGACCAACCGCCCGCGATGAATCGGCTGGTCAGATAATCCAACAGCGCGGGATGCGATGGCGCTTCACCGCGCGTTCCAAAATCGTCCGGCGTGGCCACCAGACCTTGGCCGAAATGCCATTGCCACACCCGGTTCACAATCACTCGCGCCGTCAAGGGATTCTTTGGATCGGCGATCCATTGCGCCAGTTCCAGCCGCCCGCTACCCGGTTCATCAGCCGGCACTTCTTGACCACCCAAAATCTTGGGGAATCCGCGCGGCACTTCCGGACCCAATGTCGCCGGCTCGCCCTTGATGAACACGTGCGCGTTGACCGGCGTGCCTTCCGTCATCGCGTAAGCTTTGTCGAAGTAAGGATAAAGCGCCACCAGTTTGCTCAGCTTGTCCCTGGTCTCTTTCTCGGCGGCCTTCTTTTCGGCATCACTCGCGAATTTCTCCTTGCCATTCTGGATATCGTGGAGCCGGCGGTCAATCCCCGACAGGTCTTCTTCGAACTGCTTCAACGTGGACGCCAGTTCCGGCTTCAGCGCCACGAATCCATGCGTGTGCGGGAAAGTTTCCGTCCCCGGATGCGGATAGTTGGTGCTTTGGAAGATGCCGTACAGGGCGTAATAGTCGGCATTCGGGATGGGGTCGAACTTATGATCGTGGCAGCGCGCGCAACCGACGCTCAGCCCCAAAATCCCACGGCCCAGGTTGTCGATGGTGTCGTCGATGGTGAGGTGAAACTCGCCCACCGAAGAGCCAAAACGCCGCGAGTTGGCCAAATAGCCGGTTGCAATGATTTCCTGCTGCCATTTCTCTTTGTTTCGGGAAACTAAGTTATCCTTCGACGCCAGAATGTCACCGGCAATCTGTTCGCGCACGAACTGGTCGTATGGCTCGTCCTTATTGAACGCCGCGATCACCCAATTCCGGTAGCGATACATGGCAGGCACCGGAAAATCCGCGTTGTCGCCGGCGGTGTCGGCGTAGCGCACCACATCCAGCCAATGCCGGCCCCAGCGCTCGCCATATTGCTGGGATGCGAGCAGGCGATCCACTGTTTTTTCGAATGCCCGCGGCGAGGTGTCTTTCAGGAACGCATCCACTTCGCCGGGCGTGGGCGGCAGCCCTGTAAGGTCATAGGTCACCCGCCGAATGAGAGCAAGTTTGCTCGCCCGTGGCTCGGGCACCAGCCCCTTCGCGTCCAACTTGGTTTTGATGAATTGGTCAACCGGCGATTGCCGCCATTCGGCCGCAGCCACTTGAGGAGGCTTCGAATCGCGAACCGGACGGAACGCCCAGTGGCGGCGCGCTTTATCCCAGTCGTAAGCGGGCGTTGGAAGCGAGGCGACGGGAGCCGCTTCCGTGCGAGGATCGGGCGCACCCATCTTGATCCACTCCGTCAGATTGTCGATCTCAGCCGCTTCCAGCGCTTTCCCGGGCGGCATTTGGAGATCCTTGTTCACCCGGCGGACTGCGGCAATGAGCAAGCTTTCTTCCGGCTTCCCGGCGACGATGACCGGGATTCCCGTCTTGCCGCCGCGCAGCATCCCGGCTTGGGAATCCAGCAGCAAGCCACTCATAGGTGCCTTGATCATGATGCTGTGGCAACCGTAGCAGCGCTCCGCCAACAGCGGCCTAATGTTCTTTTCGAAGAACGCGATCCCGTCGGTATTGGTTGTTACAGGAGCGATCGAGTGTGTCTGCGCGAGCGCCAACGCTCCGAGAAGGAATAGACCGGCAACGCGATTAATGGAGCCGCCCGGCATGCGCTTGTCTTCTTTAGAATAACAAGCCGGATCGTGGGGCAGGATGTCATCCTGCAGCGGGTTGTTAACCCGCTCCGGGGTTTACTCAGTGCGTTAGTGCGGGCCCAGATACATCACGTGAACGTACGTACCCAGCCGGACGTTGTAGGCCAGATACCAACCGGGATGGTCGGGGTCGTCATAGATTACAATCTGGTCGGTATCCCACAGCCAGCCATTGACGAAGCCGACATCGAAGGGGGCGACGCTGAAACCGAAACCGCCAAACCAAAACCCGCCCGGTCCGCCACCACCGAGATGCCACACGTGGCCCTTGCCTATGCCACCCGTAAAATGTCCATGCTCCCAGGGATGGTCCAAATGATAATTGGCATCGCCGCGCCCAGTATCATGGCCTACCCACTGACCATTGGTGTGGACGTGGGGTGCCTCCGGATGTCCCTCTTTGTCGTTGAATTTGCGGTTCTCCGCCGGGGCTGGTTGCGCGTGCGGCGAAGCCTTGGCGGGAGCGGGGCCCTTTTTGGGAATGTACCCTCCACCTACTTCCGGCTTACTACCATGTTGTTGGCCTTCCCGTGCACGCTCCTGCGCGATACCAGTTAGGCTTACCATCAAAAACATCGTCCCAAGTCCAATGAGTTTTTTCATAGCCACTTTCGAGGATACCCTATCCCGGACGCTTGAGGCGCTTCCGTTCTTCGTTTTGCGCGACTCGTGCCTTCACCATCTTTTTGACAAGCGCGGCCGGCAGGGGCTTATCCAGCGGAAAGTGGATAGTGCCCTTGGATGTGGGAAAGCCCTTCAGCTCATTCTTGAACTCCGCGATCACGGCCATGCTCATGGGGAACAAGCTGCAATGATTCTTGAATGCGCCGAAAGCCATGAGCGCGCCTTTGTACTTGAATGTCGGCATCCGATAGCTGATGGCCTCAGTGGCTTCTCGAGGAACAGCGGATCGAATGGCCGCGCGAATCTTGCTCAATGTAGTGCGAGCGGGTTCCGGAACGCCGGCCAGGTATTCGTCGATGTCAGCGGGAACTTTCGAACTCGACATGCTCATGCGTGAAATCTTATCACCCGCGGCGGGTGAACAAAATTAAACAGTGTGTTAAGCGCGGGTTAATGACACCCCACGTCGAAGAAGGTGAGGGCGATTGAATCGCACTTAGGAAAGGGAACGAAAATGAAAACTCTGACTAGCTTAATTATGGGGATGGCGCTTTTGATCGGACCGGCGCTGGCTGCTCAAACCAGTACCGCCGCAAAGCCTGCCGCAACCACCAAGAGCACCGCAACCAAGAAGGCCGGTGTGAAGAAAGTTGCGCATGCCAAGAAGACACACAGCACCGCCACCAAGAAAACTGTCGCAAAAAAGAGCGCTACGCCGGTCACCCCAGTCGCTGCAAAGAAGTAGGTTTGGTTGCGAATAACGCGGCTCGGTACGGCACGATGTATCTTTCCGAGCCGCGGGCGTTAGAATCGTTATACAAATTGGCGATCACCAAGCGTCTTCCGTATTGGGAATTTGACCACTCGATATCCCGACGGTTCGGCGAAGGTTACAATAAGCCTGAAGAACTAGGGTCAGAGGACCGATGAGATTACTACTCACCTTGACGCTGGTTGTTGCTTCCGCGATCGGCCAAAGTCCGGTGGTGCAA